>WBZM01003943.1_pt1 | contig 11188 bp, 6 predicted proteins | sample 5204271 | NCBI WGS metagenome assembly WBZM01 (sample SAMN12344346, study PRJNA552823) | activated sludge metagenome | biome: Activated sludge suspended growth; feature: Nitrification reactor; material: Wastewater; isolation source: activated sludge from nitrification reactor of wastewater treatment...
GTCGCGCAGTGCCGGGTTCGCCGAGGGTGACGTGGTGAGCCATTCGGCCGGCTGGCGCGAGTACGCGCTGCTGGACGCGTCGGCGGGCCCGTCGGTGCTGGGCGGGGTCTACACGATCGACACCCGCTTGGCACCCGCCTCGGCCTACCTGGGGGTCCTCGGCATGCCCGGGCTCACCGCCTACGCGGGCCTGCTGGTGCACGGCAGGCCGGTGGCCGGAGAGACCGTGTTCGTGTCCGCGGCCGCCGGTGCGGTCGGTTCGATCGTCGGTCAGATCGCCAAGATCAAGGGGTGTCGCGTCGCCGGCAGTGCCGGTTCGCAGGACAAGGTCGACTACCTGACCCGGGAACTGGGATTCGATGCCGCGTTCAGCCACCGGACCGATCAGCTCGATGCCGAACTGCGCAAGGCCTGCCCCAACGGCATCGACATCTACTTCGAGAACGTCGGCGGTCCCCAATTGCAGGCGGCGCTGACGGCGATGAACCCGTTCGGCCGGATCCCGGTGTGCGGGATGATCGCGCAGTACAACGCCACCACGCCGCCGGCCGGCCCGAACAACCTCGTCTTCGTGATCCCCAAGCGGCTCAGCATCCGCGGCTTCATCGTGACCGACCACAACGACCTGCTGCCGGCATTCGTGCAGGACATGGCCGGGTGGATCCGGGAGGGCCGGGTCAAGTACCGGGAGACGGTGCACGAAGGCATCGAGTCCGCGCCAGGCGCGTTCCTCGGCCTGTTCGACGGCGAGAACATCGGCAAGATGCTGGTGAAGCTGGACCAGGGCCTGTCGACGCCATGAGAGGGCCCGCGCGGCACCCGGACAGCCCCTGGGACGCCGCCCGGCCCGTGCGGGCCGGGTCGCGGCGCGCCTCGGGGTGACGCGGCCGCGAACGCCCGCGCTACGAACGCGCCCAGTTCGGCGGCCGCTTCTGCGCGAAGGCGCTCAAGCCCTCGGTGGCCTCGGCGCTCTGGCGCTTGGTCGCGTGCTCGTCCACCAGCCGATCGAACAGCGCGTCGGAGAAGATCGCGCCGGCGCAGGCCATCGCGCTGCGCTTGCTCACGGTGATCGCCTGCGGCGCCGACTGCAGCAGGCCGGCGATGATCGGCTCGGCGGCGGCATCCAGGGCGCCCGGCGCGCAGACCTCGTGCACCAGGCCCATCGCCCGCGCCTGCGCGGCGCCGAAGCGCTCGCAGGTCAACGCGTAGCGGCGCACGTTGCGCAGGCCGATCGCCTCGTTCAGCTGCGGAAAGATGATGGTCGCGGCCAGCCCCCAGCGCGCCTCGCTGATCGCGAAGCCCGCATCCTCCTGCGCGATCACCACGTCGCAGGACGCGACCACGCCGGTGCCACCCCCGATGCACGAGCCGTGCACCAGGGCCACGGTGGGCTTGCCCGACTCGTTGAGGACCCGCACCGCCTGCGCGGTGAGCCGCGAGGCGGCGTGATTGCCCTGCGGCCCGGTCACGCTCATCTCCTTGAGCCAGCCCAGGTCGGCGCCCGCCTGGAAATGCGGCCCGTTGCCACGCAGCACGATCACCCGCACGGCGGGGTCCTGCTCCAGCGCGGCCATGCCGTCGATCAGCGCCTGCAGCATCGCCCCGTTGTACGCGTTGTTGCGATGCGGCCGGTTCAGCCGCACGGTGGCCACGCCACGCGCGTCGACCTCGCACAGCACCGGCGTCTCGCCGGTGGACTTCGCCTCGCTCATCGCTTGTTGGCTCCCATGTAGCCGAACAGGTGGCCGGCCACCTTGCGCATCTGGATCTCCTCGGAACCCTCGGTGATCCGGTAGCGACGGTGGTGCCGGTAGATGTGCTCGAAGGGCTTGTGGCGCGAATAGCCGATCCCGCCGTGCACCTGCATCGCGCGATCGGCGGCCTCGCAGCACAAGCGGTTCGCCCAGAAGTTGCACATCGAGACCTTGTCGGAGAGCCGCTTCTCGACCTCGGGCTTGGGCATCTGGTCCATCTCCCAGGCGGTCTTGCGGATCAACAGGCGCAGCATCTCGGCCTGCGTGGCCAGTTCGACCAGCGGGAACTGGATACCCTGGTTGCGCGCCAGCTCCTCACCGAAGGGCTTGCGCTCGCGCGCGTACTTCACGCTCTCGTTGATGCAGAACACCGCCGCCCCCAGGCTCGAGGCGGCCTGGCGGATCCGGTTCTCGTGCACGAAGTGCTGCGCGATCGCCAGGCCGCGACCCAGCGGGCCCAGCAGCGTGCTCTCGGGCACCCAGACGTTGGTGAAGCTCACCCGCGGGTGGTCGGTGGGCATGTTGAAGGTCCACAGGTACTCCTCGACCTTCACGCCCGGGCTATTGGCCGGCGTCAGGAAGCAGCTGATGCCCCCGGCGTCGCCGTCCTTGCCGCTGGTGCGGGCGAACACCGCGCAGTGGCTGGCCACGTGCATGCCGGTGGTCCACATCTTCTCGCCGTTGATGAGAAAGCCCGGCACGCCATCGCGCGTCTCGGGCACCGCGCGCGTCTCCATGTGCGTGGCGTCCGAGCCATGGTTCGGCTCGGTCAGGCCGAAGGTGACGCGGTACTTGCCGGCCAGCATGCCGGGGATGAACTCGGCCGCCTGCTCGGGCGTGCCGAGGTCGCGGAAGATCAGCACGAACGGGTAGTTGGCGACGATCGAGTGCTCGTTCTGCAGGTCGTTGTGCAGCCCCAGGCCCTTGGTGGCGAAGTGCTCGCGGATCACCGCCATCCACAGGTTGCTGCCGTCCTTGCCGCCGTACTCCTTGGGCAGCGCGAAGCGCAGGTGCCCGGCCTGGTCGGCACGCCGCTTGGCCTCTTTCAGCAGGGCTTCCCACTCGTGGCGCGGCAGGCCGCCGTTGTCGAAATCGGTGCGGGCCCACTCGCGCCGGTGGTCGAAGAAGCGCTCGTTGTCGTCCTGCGCCTGCAACGGCTTGATCTCGCGCTCGATGAAGTCGTCGAGTTCGGCCAGGTACGCGACGAGCTCTTTCGGAAGATTGAAGTCCATGGTGGGTTCCTGTCGGTCAGGGGCGATCGAGCACGACGTGCTCGTCGGCGAAGAACAGCGGTGAACGGGAGAGATCGATGAAGCGGCGCTCGTCCTCGAGCAGGGCACGACCCGCGTCGCGCGCCTCGGGCCCGCGCGCGGCCAGGCAGCTCTCGAGGCTGTCGAACCAGAGTTCGGCGACACCGTCGTAGCCGGCCAGGCCGCCGCGCGAGGCGGTCATCGCGGCGAAGGAGGCCTCGGGCAGCGAGTGGCACTGCACGTAGCGCCGGATCCCCAGCGCCGACGCGTGCCGGGCCACCAGCGGCGCGTGGTGGTCGCGCCAATAGGCCTGGAAGCGGTCGCGGGAGAACTCGGGGCGACGGGTCAGGCAGAAGATGAGTTTGACCATGGGACGGACCGGGATCCGGAGGACACGACGATTGTCCACGCCCGGGCGGACACCGGTGCGGCCAGCCCCTGGCGAACGGGCACCCGGGATTCCATTTCGCGGCTTGCGGTCGCGTCGCCCCCCCGGGGACATCGGCGCCGGCCCCCCGGCCGTCGCGACGGGGTTCAGTCGAACGAGAACCGGTAGAGCACGTCCAGCGCGGACTCGCTGCCGGTCTGCGCGCGCAGCGACAACCGGCTGGTGATGTCGTACTGGATGCGCAGCAGGTTCCAGACACCGCGAAGGCCCTGCTCGTAGGTGAGCAGCAGACGCGAGTTCAGACGCTTGCCGATGGCCACGACACTGGGGGCCACACCGGTGGTCGATGCGGTGGTGGTCGTGCTCCCGACCTGCCCCGGCACCAGCGCCCCGCTGCTCAGCCCCGACAGGCCCGGTGCGCTGGCCAGCGCGTCGCCACTGCCGGCGGCACGCACGGTGAGCACGTCCAGCCCGAGCGCGCGCATCAGCCCGCCGTCATTGCCACCGAACAAGGTGGCGGCGGCGGCCTGCAGCGCCGCGGCCTGCGCGCCGGTCTGCGCGCTGTCCAGCGGGACGCCCAGCACGAGCCAGGACAGCTTCTCGGCATCGGGCACCTCGGGTCGCGAGGTCAGCCGAACCCGCGGCTGGAGCACCGTGCCGGTGACCGACACGCCCGCCTCCACCGGCAATTGCCGGCGCAGCGCGACGAGATCGAGCAGCGGGTTGTCCAGCGGCCCGTTGAACACCACGCGCCCGCGCTCGATCTCCAGTCGCTGGCCATAGGCCGTGTAGGTGCCCTCGCGCACCCGCACCGTGCCCTGCGCCCGCGGGGCGTCGGGCAGCGTGCCGCTGAGCGTGACGGTGCCGGTGAGCCGGGCATCCACGCCGCTGCCGCGCACCCGCAGTTTCTCGCCGAGGTCGATCGTGAGGTCCGAGACCAGGCGCAGCCCGGCGTCGCCCCCGCGCGCGGGCCGCGTTCCGCTGCCGTTCGACGCGCCGCCCGCGGTCGGTGCCGGTGTCGCGACCGTGCCGCCCCGGGCGGTGGTCGGCCCGACGATCTCGACGTCGTCCGGCAGCACGGGGGCATCGCCGCCCTTCAGTTCGATCAGCCCTTCGTCCGCGCGCAAGCGGCCCTTGAGGTCGAAGCGGCCGGCCACGCTGGAGACTTCGGCGTCGCCCGACACCACCACGCGCTGGCCGGGACCGAACGGAATCGCCGCGCCACGGGCCTTCAGGCGGAATCGGCCGCCCCGCTCGGCGAGCCGGACATCGCCGTCGAGTTCGATCGACCCGTCGGGTGTGTCGGCCGGCGATGCGCCCTTGAGCGCGCCCGCGGCATCGATCGCGGCCTGCCCCGAGTACAGGCGCAGGCGCTGCACCCGCAGCCGGTCACCCTCGAATCGCGCCTGCAGCGTGCCCGCGCCCAGCCGCCATCCGAGCGATCGGTCCTCGAGTCGCAAGCCCTCGCCGATCACGTCGCCCGACAACTGCGGGGCGGACGGCGTGCCGGATACCGAGCCCGACAGCCGAAGCCGCCCCTCGACCGACCAGGCCGGACCGATCCAGCGATTGGCCACCGCGAGGGTGGGCAGATCGAGGTCGACGCGGCCGCCCAGGCGTCCGGAGCGCAGCGTCAGGTCGGCCTGCAGCGTCCCGTTCAGCCCCGGCGGCGGGGTCATCGACGCCACCAGCGTGCCCTCGAGCAGCGCGCCGCGCTGGCCGGACAGATCGGCGACGAGGTCCAGGCGCACCGCGTCCGGGTCGACGTCCGCGGGCATCGGCGGCCGCTCCAGCCCGAAGGCCTCGGCCAGTCGCGCCAGCCCCTTCAAGCTCGCCTGTCCACCGATCGACCAGCCGTCCTCCCGCCAGCGAGCCCCGGTCAGCCGGACTTGACCGAGCTCGCCCTCGAGCTGCGCCGGTCCCAGCGTGACCGCGTCGGATCCGACGTTCAGCGTCGTCGCCTCGCGAAGCCGTGCCGAGACCGGTCCGTCCAGCCGCAGCGACAGGAGCTCGCCAGACCAGCGCCCCTGCGCCCAACCGCCCGCCAGTGCCGCGACCAGCCGCTGCGCCGCACGCCGGCCCTCCACTTGCAGCCGGTGTGCCGTCGGTGTGCCCTCGGCCCGGACCGACAGGGCCTGCGCCGCCTGCCCGGCCAGCACCGCGCGCGCGGCCTCGGCTTTCGCCAGCAGCGCCCGCTCGGTCCACTCGCCGGTCAACGCCAGGTCGACCACGCTCCATCCTTCGCCGGCGAGACGCGGCGCCTTCAGTTCGATCGCCCCCGCGACCGGCGTCCCTCCGCCGTGCCAATGTCCGGTGGCGCGCAGGCTGCCTTGGAGCGCGGGCCACCCGACGAGCGCGGCCAGGGGTCCCGGCGCCGGGGCATCGAGATCGAAGACGAGACGGTCGGCGGGCGCACCCACGGCCCCGGTGAGGGAGACGCGGTTGGGCCCGACCCGCCATCGCGCCTCGATGTCCTCGAGCCGATCGCCCACCCAGCGCGCCCGCGCGGTCCCTTCGATCGACTGCCCTTGCACCTCGCCGCGCGAGACCGAGGCATCGAACGCGAGCCGGCGCTCGCGCGCCTCGCGACCGATCGCGCCCGACACCGTCCATTGCCCGTCGACCGTACCCTGCAGCGCGAGACCCGCCGTGCGACCCGCGGCGGCGAGGTCCAGACGGCTCGCCTGCCCTTCGAGCTCGATCGACCATGGATGCACCACCTGCACACTGCCCTTGGCGTTCAAGGTCGCCCCGGGTTGACCGGGCGGCGCACGCAGCGACGCGGTGTCGATCACCAGGCGATCACCCCGCCAGTCGGCCGCCAGGCGCAGCGCCGCGCCGGCCCGGGCCCGGTCGGTGAGGTCGGCGAGCACGTGACGCGCGTCCAGCCGCACCTCACCACTCAACGCCGTCGGGGGCACGCGGGTGTCCCAACGGGCCACGTCCACCGAGGCGAGCGCGAGTCGGGCGCGGGTCACCGGGAAACTGCCCCAGGGCGTCTGCGTGGCCTCGCCGGGCACCACCCAGAGCTCGCCGCTCACGACGCCCTGTGGCGAGCCGGTGTCGAGCGCGTGAAGGTCGGCGATGTGCCAGCGCCCGGCCGCCCAGTGCACCGTGCCCCGGGCCTGGCTCACCGGCACCCCGCCGAGATCCCAGGGCGCGGGCTCGCGGTTGCGCAGATCGAGCCGGGCCGTCAGGCCGCCCGACGGGCCGGCGCCGCGCCAACGCAACTCGCCCTCGCCGTCGAGCCGCAGGCGGCGATCCGCGGGAAGGCCGAGCCAGGGTGCGCCCACGTCCCTGGCCTGCAGGGTGATCGGCCCGAGCGGCGCCGACGCGAACGGCGCCAGCGTCACCGAGCCGCGCAGCCAGGGACCGGCGGCGGGGGGCGCCGGCAGCGGACCGGCCGACGCCGGTGGCGACAGGGTCGCGGTCGGGACGCGCGCGTCGGTGACGACACCGCCCTTGGGGACGGCGGCCGTCGGCGCGAGGTGCGCGTTCAGCACCATCGACGACAGCGAACCCCGGGCGGTCAGGGTCACGCCGAGCGATTGCCAGCTCAGGCGTGCCGCGGCCCGCGCGTCGACCTCGAACGGCGGCTGGTCGCTCAGCCGACCGGCCAGCGCGATCGGCCCCCAGGGCGAATCCCCGCTGAGTCGCTCGACGCGGTACCCGCCCGGCGCGTAACCGCCCTTGAACGCCAGCGTGCGCCACTCCTGAACGCTCGCCAGCGCGCCGGCGCCCGCGTGCCAGCGCAAGCGCTCGACCCGCAGGGACTCGACATCCACCGGAAAGGGCAGTCCGAGCGAGCCCGGCAGCGTCGCGGGGGTCTCGTCGGACGGTGCGACCAGATCGATCTCGCCCACCTGCACCCGGGCCAGCGCCCAGCGCCCCTGCAGCGCGGCCACCCAGCGCCACTCCAGGCGCAGGCCACGGGCGTCCACACGCCATCCCTTCGGGTCGTGCCAGCGCAAGCGCGCGATCCGCGCCCCGCGGATCGGGTCGACGCTCACACCCTGCGTGCTCAACCGTCCCTCGCTCGCCGCCTCGAGCCGATGCAATCCCCAGGCCAGCAAGCGGTCCTGCGCCAGCCAGAGCGCCGCCAGGCCCGCGCCCCCGGCGAGCACCAGCGCGGCGAGCCCCCACAGGAGTCGTCGCGCGGGCCGCTTCGCAGTCGGGCTCATCGGCGCCTCAGAAGCTGTAGCCGACGGAGAAGTGGGCGCGCCAGGCCCGGTCGCGATCGCCATAGGCGACGTCCAGGTTGATCGGACCGATCGGCGAACGCCAACGCACGCCCAGCCCGTAGCCCCACGCCGGCTTCCAGTCGGCGGGCTTGTCCGCCACCGCACCGACGTCGACGAAGGCCGCGCCCCACCAGTTGCCGGTGATCGGCTGCTGCAGCTCGAGACTGCCCAGCGCGAGCAGACGACCACCGACCACCGCCTCGCCCTCGCGGATGCCCAGCGCCAGGTAGCGGTAGCCGCGAACCGATTGCGCCCCGCCCGCCCGGAACAGGTTCTGCGAGGGGATGTCGTTGCGGTCGCGGGCGACCACCCACCCGCCTTCGGCCAGGCCGACCACCACCGCGCGCGCGAGAGGTCCGTCCCCGCCGATCGGCCAGAAGCGCATGCCCCGGCCATACAGGCGGACGAAGCTTCGGTCGGACCCCAGACCGCGCAGGCTGCCCGACAACTGCGTGCTCACCGTGTAGCCGTCGCGCGGATCGACCCGGTTGTCGAGCACACGCTGCGTCCAGGCCCAGCCGAGCGTGAGCGCCGCGCGCTGCTCACCGCTCTGCTGGCCATCGCCGAGGTCGACGATGCGCGACTCGGACTGGTATTGCAGCGAGACGAAGGACTCGATGCGTTCGGTGCGCTTGCCCCGCCCGAGATACGCGGTCTGCGTCCGTGTGAACTCGCCGAGCGTGTCCAGCCATTCGCTGCGCACGCCCGCCTGCCAGTAGTGGCCGCCCGGGTCCTGCGGCGTTCGCACCGTCGCGTAGGCGCGGTGGTTGATCGACTCGATCAGCGCGCCCGACTCGAGCAGCCAGCCGGCGCTGGTGAGCTGGCGGTTCTCGTAACCGAGCAAGGCGCGGGGCCCCTTGTCGGTGGAAAAACCCAATCCGGTGGTGACCCGGTGGCGTTGACGCTCGCTGAGCTCCACGATGATGGGCACCGCCCCCAGCGCCTCGTCGGCCTGCACCGCGGCCAGATCGGGCAGCACCGAGGCGCCGGCGAACTGGCCCGCCGCGCGAAGTCGCTGCTGGAACAGCAGCGCCCGATCCAGCGAGTAGGGGTCGCCCTCGCGAAACGGGCGCAGGTCCTCGACGATCGCGCGCGGGTACCGTTGCAGGCCGCGGATCACCAGCGGCCCGAAGGCCAGGCGCGGCCCGCTGTCGATCACCACGCTCAACTGCGCGGCGGTGAGTTCGGTGTCCACCCGCGCCCGACTCTCGACCAGGCGCGCGCGCAGGTAACCCGCCGCTTGCAGGGACTCGATCAGCAGCCGTTTGCCGGTCTCCCAGACGTCGGTGCGAAAGAAACTGCCGGCCGGCAGCGGCCAGGCCGCCTGCAACTCGCGCTCGACCCCCTCGCCCGCGGCCGCGCCCCGCACCGTCAGCGTGTGCGCGGAGACCGTGGTGCGGGCGCCCGCCTCGACGCGGATCAGGATCTCGGGCAGGTTCTGCGACCCGCCAGGCAGTCGCGTCACCTCGGCCCGAGCCGAGAAGAAGCCCGCGGCCCGCGCGACCGCGATCACCTCCTCCTCGCCACGCTGCAGGAAGAGGGGCAGTTGCTCGGGCGCGAACTGCGCGTCATCGACCCAGCGACCCAGCAAGGTGCGCTCGCGGATCGGCGCCTCGAGCTCGGCCGGGGCGTCGATGCGCAGGCGATAGTTGGGCCGGGACACCCGCCGTTCCTCGGGACGAGCGCCCGGACCCGTCGACGCGGTGGCCTCGTCGGCATCATCGACCGGCCGCGGCGCCTGCGCCCGGGTCGACGGGGCGCAGGCGAGCGTGAACAGCGCGATCGCCAGCCAGGTCAACGCACGCGCGGTGCGTGGCGGGCGTGGACATCCGAGGGACCGACGCCGTTGCGCCCCGGCGCTGAACCACCGGCGCAGGCGACGCACCGTCGTGCTTTCGCGTCGCCGGCGCGGTGCGGTCCGCGTCAGCGGACCACGGTCGCCGCCGCCCCCGCGGGGCGCTCGACGATCTCGCCGATCCGGGCCACGGTCTCACCGGCCGCCTGCAGTCGCGTCGCGGCCTCGTCGGCGTCGTCGGGCGACACCACCAGCACCATGCCGATGCCGCAGTTGAACACCCGGTGCATCTCGCCATCGGCGATGCCGCCCTCGCGCTGCAGCCACTCGAACAAGGCCGGCATGCGCCACGCGTCCCGGTAGAGCACCGCCTGCAGGCCGTCGCCGAGGATGCGCGGCACGTTCTCGACGAGCCCGCCGCCGGTGATGTGCGCGATGCCCTTCACCGGCACGTGCTGCAGCAGGTCGAGCATCGGGCGCACGTAGATGCGGGTGGGTGCCATCACCGCGTCGGCGAATGGCCGGCCGTGGAAATCGGCGGCCATCGCCGGCGTGTCCAACGCGCCATGGGCACGCTCGATCACGCGTCGGATCAGCGAGTAGCCGTTCGAATGGGCCCCGCTGGACGCCAGCCCCAGCACCACGTCGCCGGGCGCGATGTGACTGCCGTCGATGATGCGCGATTTTTCGACCGCGCCGACCGCGAAACCGGCGAGGTCGTACTCGCCATCCGGGTACATGCCCGGCATCTCGGCGGTCTCGCCACCGATCAGCGCGCAGTGCGACAGCTCGCAGCCCCGGGCGATGCCGCCGACCACCTGCGCGGCGGTGTCCACCGACAGCTTGCCGCAGGCGAAATAGTCGAGGAAGAACAACGGCTCGGCACCCTGCACCAGGATGTCGTTGACGCTCATCGCGACCAGGTCGATGCCGACCGTGTCGTGCCGGTTCAGCGCGAAGGCCAGCTTCAGCTTGGTGCCCACGCCGTCGGTGCCGCTGACCAGCACCGGCTCGCGGTAGCGCTTGGGCACCTCGAACAAGGCGCCGAAGCCGCCGATCCCGGCCAGCACGCCCTCGCGCATCGTGCGCCGCGCCAGCGGCTTGATGCGGTCGACCAGTGCGTCGCCGGCATCGATGTCGACGCCGGCGTCCTTGTACGAGAGCGGGGTGTTCATGGGCGATTTCGCTGTGTGAGGCCGCGCGACGCGGCGAAGACCGCAGGCAGAGCGGCCGACAGCCCGGATTGTACCGGTCGCCTCGGGCCGGGCCGCAGGGGCACGCGCCTCGAGGCCACCGGCCCGAACGGCCTTCCCGGCCGGTCTCAGGGCACGGTGACCGGGCCGATCACGCGACCGATGCCCTGGCGCTGCGCGAAGGCCAGCACCGACTCCACCGTGACCGTGTCGATCCGATTGGCGAAGCGCTGTTCGTCCGGGTGGTCGTCGAAGGCGATGTTCGCGGCCGACACCCGGGCACCCAGCCGGGTGAGCGTGCCCAACTGCAGCCGTGTGGGCTCGTAGCCCTGCGCCCGAAGCCAGCCTTGCGCCTGCGCCCGGTCGGCCGTCACCGGCAGGCGTGCCGAGGCGATCATCTCGAGCACCCACTGGTTGGACTGCTGGTAGCGGGTGGACCACGGATACGCCACCAGGTTGTAGCGGCGCTCGTGCAGCCGCAGCAGGCTGGCCCGGTCGGACAGACGCTCGCGAAGCACCGCCTGCCACTGCGGCGTCGGGATCAGCAGGACCGCCTCGAACCGGTGG
>WBZM01003944.1_pt1 | contig 11187 bp, 10 predicted proteins | sample 5204271 | NCBI WGS metagenome assembly WBZM01 (sample SAMN12344346, study PRJNA552823) | activated sludge metagenome | biome: Activated sludge suspended growth; feature: Nitrification reactor; material: Wastewater; isolation source: activated sludge from nitrification reactor of wastewater...
CAGCGTCGATGGACTATGGCGCGTGCGGATGCGCGACGTGTGGACGGGCGACGAGAGCGAGGTCGAGGCGCGCCTGCTGGTGAACGCGGCCGGTCCGTGGGTCGATCGCGTGCTGCAGGGACCGCTTGCGCACAAGGCGCCGCATCACGTCCGCCTCGTTCAGGGAAGCCACATCGTCGTGCCGCGGCTCTACGAGCACGACCGCTGCTACATTTTCCAGAATGCGGACGGCCGCATCGTCTTCGCCATTCCGTACGAGGACGATTTCACGCTGATCGGCACGACCGACCGCGACTATGCGGGAGATCCGGCCAAGGTGGAGATATCGGCGGAGGAGACAGCGTATCTCTGCGCGGCGGCCAACGAATATTTCCGGCACGAGATCACGCCCGCCGAAGTGGTGTGGGCCTATTCCGGCGTGCGCCCGCTTTACGACGATCATGCGAGCGCCGCGCAAGAGGCGACGCGCGACTACGTCCTGCACGACGAGGAAATCGACGGCGCGCCGCTGCTCAGCATTTTCGGCGGCAAGATCACGACGTACCGCCGGCTTGCCGAAGCAATCCTCGAGAAGATCGGCGGCAGAATTGGCGCGCGCGGCAGACCGTGGACGGAGTTCGCGCCGCTGCCCGGCGGCGAATTCGAGGGCGGCGATCTCGGCGCCTTCACCCACGACCTGATGCAGCGCAAACCCTTCCTGCCGGAGGCGCTGGCGCGACGGCTGGCGCGCTCCTACGGCACGCGCGCGCTCGACCTTCTGGGCGAAGCCCGCGGTCTCGACGACCTCGGCCGGGACTTCGGCGCGGGCCTCACCGCGGCCGAAATCGATTATCTCGTCGAGCGCGAATGGGCCCAGACGGCGCAGGACATATTGTGGCGGCGCACCAAGCTCGGCCTGCACGGCGCGGCGGATTCGACGCCGCAGATCGAGGCCTATCTTGCGGCGCGAGCGGCGCACGCGACGACGAGGACCAAATGACGAAATATGTCGGCTCCATCGACCAGGGCACGACCAGTTCGCGTTTCATCGTCTTCGACCGTGAGGGCGGCATCGTCGCGCTGGACCAGAAGGAACATGCGCAGATCTATCCGAAACCCGGCTGGGTGGAGCACGACGCGACGGAGATCTGGCGCAATACGCAGGCGGTGATCGCAGGCGCGCTGCAAAAGGCGGGGCTCACGCAGAGCGATCTCGTTTCCGTCGGCATCACCAACCAGCGCGAAACCACGGTCCTGTGGGACAGGCGCACCGGCGCACCGGTCCACAATGCGCTGGTGTGGATGGATACGCGCACCGACGCGCTGGTCGCGGCCTTTGCGCGCGAGGGCGGCAAGGACCGCCTGCGCGAAAAGACCGGCCTGCCGCTCGCCACCTATTTCTCCGGCCTCAAGCTGCGCTGGCTGCTCGACAATGTGGCGGGGGCGCGCGAGAAGGCGGCGCGCGGCGATCTGCTGTTCGGCAACATGGACACGTGGCTCGCGTGGAATCTGACCGGCGGGCCGAACGGCGGCCTGCACATCACCGACGTCACCAACGCCTCGCGCACGCAATTGATGAATCTGGCGACGCTCGACTGGGACGCCGAGATTCTCGGCCTGTTCGACATTCCGCCCACCTGCCTGCCGACGATCCGCTCTTCGAGCGAAGTCTATGGCGCATGCCGGGACACGCTCGACGGCGCGCCGCTCGCCGGCATCCTCGGCGACCAGCAAGCGGCACTGTTCGGGCAGGCGTGCCTCACGCCGGGGCAGGCGAAAAACACTTACGGCACCGGCTGCTTCATGTTGATGAACACCGGCGAGAAGCCTTTCCCCTCGACCTGCGGGCTTCTCACTACGCTCGGCTACAAGCTTGGGCCCAAGCCGGCCGTCTATGCGCTCGAAGGCTCGATCGCCATTGCCGGCGCGCTGGTGCAATGGCTGCGCGACAATCTCGGCATTGTGAAAAGCGCGCCGGAGATCGAGGCGCTGGCGCGGAGCGTCGAGGACAATGGCGACGTCTATTTCGTGCCGGCCTTCTCCGGCCTCTACGCCCCGCACTGGAAGGAATCGGCGCGCGGCGTGATCGCCGGCCTGACGCGCTACGCCACCAAGGGCCATATCGCGCGCGCCGCGCTCGAGGCGACCGCCTATCAGACGCGCGAGGTGCTCGACGCCATGGTGGCGGATTCCGGCGTCGCCATATCGGAACTCCGCGTCGACGGCGGCATGGTCGTCAACGAGCTGCTGATGCAGTTCCAGGCCGACATGCTGGCGGCGCCGGTCGTGCGCCCGAAAGTGATCGAGACGACGGCGCTCGGCGCCGCCTATGCGGCGGGACTGGCGACAGGCTATTGGACCTCGACCGACGACATCGTCGCCAACTGGCGCGCCGACAAGACGTGGCGGCCGGCGATGGACGCCGGGCAACGCGACAGGCTGTTTGCTTCATGGAACAAGGCGGTCGCCCGTTCGCTCGACTGGGTGGACTGAAAAGCGATCAGCCCGTCTCGGAAAGCGTTGCGAGCGTTTCGCGCGGCAAAGGCGTCGCGCCCGCCGCGTCCCCCTTTCTTGCGATCGTGTGCGGCGCCTCGGCCGGCGGCGATGCATCGTCCAGCCAGGGCAGGCTGATCTCGAGGTCGATCGGCACGTCGTTCAACTCGCCTTCGAAGGACAGGGTCGCCGTCAGCCGCCCGCCGCCTCCCGGACGGCGGCCATATGCGATGCGTTTGAAGACCAATGGCATGGACGTTCCAGTTCAGCGGGCGATTGCGGCCTCGGGAGGTCTGCGACCTGTCTCCTGCGTGGCGCGCAGCCGCGAAGTCGCCCGGGGCGCCGGCGCCTCGTCGGCTTCGGCCGGCATTCCGGCGATTTGCGCCTTCAGCCTGCGCGACGCCTTGAACCGGACGATGCTGCGGGCGGCGATCGCATGTCGCTCGCCGGTCCGCGGATTGCGGCCCGGGCGGTCCGGCTTCCTGGCGAGCGTGAAGGCGCCGAAGCCGCTCAGCAGCACCTTGCGATCCTCAGAAAGGCCGTCCGCGATCTCCATGAAGAACTCGTCGACCAGCGCGCGGGCGCGCTGCCGTGTCAGCCCGGGCATGGCGCGATAGACGGCGATGGCGAGATCGTCGCGTCCCAGGGTCGCCGGCGCGAGCGGCCTGCCCGCCGGGCGGCGACAAGGCCTGTCGCCGGCAATCGCATCGACCGACTTCACTGATCGCTCCCAAGCCCGAGGCGACGCAAGGACAACCCAGGGTTCGCCTGACCCCGAGGTTCTACGCGGCGCGCCTGCCGCGGGATTGCGGGACTACGCCGGACGATTTGATTTTCCGCGCCACGCGATATCGACCGGCGCGAGAACGTCGCCGTACCGCCGTAGAAACACGCGCCAGCTCGGCGCGCCGCGGATTTCGAACTTCACCGCATGCGTCGTCAGCACCTCGCGCATGATGGCGAGGGGAACCGCGGCGGGCCGCAGCACTTCCAGATAGGTCCCGGCGAGCCTGTCGCCGGGCTCGGCGGCGATCTTTTCCGCTTCCCCGCGCGTCACGTCCCACGGAAAGGTCGAGACGAGATAGTGGAGCAGTTGCTCGACTTTCGCGGTGGCGCGCATCGCGCTCATCGGCGTGCCCAGAGAAAGATGATTCCGCCAGGCGCAGATCGCCTCAACGGCAATTTCGCGGGCGGTCGCCACCGATCCGGCCCGATTGCGGACCGCATTCATCCGCGCCGCCTAACCCGGCAAGGCGCCGCGCAAGGGCGCGGCAGACCCGGCTTGCCACAGCAGAAACATCGCCGACGCCGCCACGCAGACCGAGAGGAGCACAAACAGGCGGGCCACCGCCCGCCAATGAAACCTGAAATCGTCCGGCTCGTACGACAAAATATCCTCGCCGAACCTGTCTACGTCTCGCGCGTAAAAAATGCGTAATAGATAGTCTCACAAAATCAATGGCTTATTGTTATATCGCGACAATTTATTGCTTTTGCGCGCCATCTTTCTTAGCGCCGGTCCGTCGCTGCCCCGAACCGTCGCGCGCGGCGGCGCGCCATTGCCCCGGCGTCATGCCGAACCAGGCGCGAAAGGCGTGGTTGAACGTGCTCTGCTCGCTGAAGCCCAGCAGCAAGGCGATCTCGATCATCGAGAAGCCGCCGTCCGCCAAATACAGTTTGGCCTGTTCGCGGCGCGCGTCGTTGACCAGGCTCGAAAAACTGACGCCGGCCTCGCGCAGCCGCCGCTGCAGCGTGCGCGGCGCCATCTTCAACCGGGACGCCACGGCCGCAAGGTCGATATCGCCCTGGCTCATCCGTTCGTAAATGCACGCTTGCACGGCATGGGCGATCGACCCGCCGGCCTGCGCGCGTTGTTCGCGGAGGCGCGCTTCCGCGAGGTCGCGCAGCGCGGAAAACGCCTGCGGATCGGCGCTCGGGATCGCCAGATCGAGGATGAACGCGGGAAAGCGCACCTCGTTAAAGTCGCCGCCCCAGCGCATCGGCCCGCCGAGCAAACGCTGGAATTCGTCTTTTGCGCCGTCCGGTTCATCCAGCGCGCTGACGAACTCGAACAGCGGGAGATCCGAACCGGTCAGCCAGCGCGACTGGGCGCGGAGGCCAGCGGCGGCGAAGAAGATGAGATGGCGTCCGCCCGGTTCATCGAACCACGGCGAGTGAATGCGCAGATGGGCGACGTCGTCCTCGACCGCCAGCCGGGTGCGGAAGAGATCGTGCTCGAGCCCTTCGAGCCGGCAGACCTGTTCGATAACGGCGCGGACGTCCTTGCACGCCATGAGCACGAGCGAATAGGCGCGCACGTCGGAAACCTTGGAGCGCGACCCCACGTGCAGGCCGAAAAACGCTTCGCCAACTTGCCGCGCGGCCGCGTCCAGAAAGTCGAGATAGGGCCTCACCCCGGCGGGTTCGCCAGCCTCGATGCGGGCGGCGTCGAGCCCGCACTCCGCGAGCAGAGGCGGCAGAACGACGCCGAGTTCGGCCGCCGCTTCCATCGCGCGCATGCATCGCAGCGACGCGCGCCTTCTCGATCGGCGGGAACGAAAGCTGGCCAACCGGAAGAATTCTGGTCTGCGGCGCCGGTCGCGCGTTCCTGCACTCGATCGACATGAATGGCGCAGCCGCCGCCTCCTCGCCTCCGTCGGGCGGCCGGGACGCTAAGGCATGGCCCTGCCCTGCGCAACTTCGTGGATCGCTCCTTGCTCGTTGGACCGCAACGACGCCAGCCGTCGTTGAGAATGCGCCGTTTCGGATCGCGACCGGCGCGAAACGAGACAGGAGTAGTGTATGCGTTCCATTTCGATCCTGAGTCTCGCGGCGGCCACGGCGTGCGCCGCGCTCGTCGCGTCTTCGGCGGCCGACGCCGGCCCGCGCGGGGTGGGCTACCGCGCTCCCGCGATGCATGGCGGCGCCGGTTTCCACGCCCGGCCCGGCATCGGATACCACCGCCCGGCCATCGCGCATCGCGGCTGGCGCGGCGGCTATCGCCATGCCTATCGCGGCTGGGGCTACAACCGCGGCCTCGGCTATGCGGCCGGCGCGGCCATCGCGGCTTCGGCCGGCTATGCCGCGGGCAGCAGCTATGGCTACGGAAGCGGCTATTACGGCGGCGATGAGGGCTACGCGGCGCCGGCCGCCGACTATGGCTACGCATCGGCGGGCTATGGCTACGCCCAGCCGGCGCAGACCTGGTCGAGGACCTATCTGGTGCCGCGCACCGTCATGCGGCCGGTCACGCGCACGCATGTCGTGCCGGTCACGACCTACCGCACGGTGCAGAGCACGGCCTATGTTCCGACCACGGTCTATAACGCCGTGACGAAGACGTGCTCATGCACGATCAACGGCGTGACGCAGCAAGTGCCGTGCGAAGGCGGCTATACGAGCGGCGCGTACGGCGTCGGCTACGGCCGCGGCGTGATCTACAACCGTCCGGGCCTCTTCACCTCCGGCTGGTGATTGATCCGCGCGCAGCTTGCGCGCGGGCCGCAGCGTGACGAAACTGTCGGGCGAGAGACACACTCGCCCGGCGGATTTTCCATGATCGACGTCCACTACTGGCCAACCCCGAACGGCCACAAGATCACGATGTTTCTGGAGGAAACCGGGCTCGCCTACAAAATCCGCCCGGTCAACATCGTCGAAGGCGATCAGTTCAAGCCGGACTTTCTGAAGCTATCGCCGAACAATCGCATGCCGGCCATCGTCGACCATATGCCCGCCGACGGCGGCGCGGCTGTCTCCGTCTTCGAATCCGGCGCGATCCTCGTCTACCTCGCCGAGAAGACCGGCCGGTTTCTTTCGACCGATATTCGCAAACGCAAGCAGACGCTGGAATGGCTGTTCTGGCAGGTCGGCGGCCTCGGCCCGATGGCCGGTCAGAACCACCATTTCGCGCTCTATGCGCCCGAACGGATTCCCTACGCGGTCAATCGCTACGTCAAGGAAACGAACCGCCTCTACGGCGTTCTCAACAAGCGGCTGGCCGACCACGAATTCCTTGCCGGAGATTATTCGATCGCCGATATGGCCTCCTATCCCTGGGTCGTGCCTCACAAGCGCCAGGGCCAGAGCCTCGACGACTTCCCGCATCTCAAACGCTGGTTCGAGGCAATCAAGGCGCGGCCGGGTACGATTCGCGCCTATGCGGCCGGCCGAAGCATTCAGATGCGCAGGCCCGAGGAGCTGACGGCGGACGAAAAGGGCCTGCTGTTCGGCCAGGATTCGTCCGTCATAAGGGACTAGTCCTCGCGGTCAGCCGTCGCGCGGCACCAGCGCGCGATAAAGCCGCCAGGTTGCGTGGCCGAGGACGGGCATGGCGACGGCCATGCCGACAAACAGCGTCAGGAACCCGAGCGCCAGCGTCATGACGATCGTTATCGCCCAAACCGTCATCGGCACGGGATTGCGGAGAACCGCCTCGCAGGAGGCGCGCACCGCTTCGACGATGCCGCAGTCACGATCAAGCAGCAGCGGAAAGGCGATCACAGTCGCGCAATAGACCGCAGCGGCAAAGACGAACCCTACGGCGTTGCCAATGACGAACAGTTCCCAAGCGTGGCCGGAATATCTGATGTCGTCGAACATCTGCGCAAGCGACGCAGGCGCGCGCGGCCCGATCAACCAGGCATAGATGGCTTGCGCGCTGGCGAGCCAGGCCACGAAGATCAGCGCGAGAATGACGCCAAGCGTTACGATAGAGGGCAGCGCCGGCGAGCGCAGGACGCCGAGCGCATCGCGCGCGCGCACCGCGCCTCCCGCCTCGCGCCGCCTGCTGATCTCGTAGAGCCCGATCGCGGCGACCGGTCCGAGCAGCGCGAAACCGGCCATCATGGGATAGGCGAGATACAGTACGTTGAATCCCGACGACCAGAGCGCGAGCGCCAGCCCGAATGCGGGATAGATGATTCCGACAAGCGCAAGGTCGGAACGCATCGACAGAAAATCCCGCCATCCCTCGATCAGCGCCAGGGAAACGTCGTCGACGCTGATCTCGCGAACATGGGGAAGCGCGCGGGCGTGATCGCCGCCCGCATAGACATGGAAGGTCGCCATAGTCGCAGCTCCTTGAAGCGCGAACACAGCCGAACCCGGCGAACGACAGCCAACGCCACACCGCCCGGCTCATCCGCTTTTCTTCTCAGCTAGCGCGCAGGAAGCAAAAGTGGATGGCCGCGCGATAAGTTCTCAGTCGATCCGTCAGGCCTGCGCGCCGGCGGAACCGCGGCGCCGGCGCCAGCGGTTCTTTGCGCCTGGCGGCTTTGGCTTGGCGGCGCCGGGCTTCGCGGCGCGCGGAGCCGATGATCGATGAGCGGCGCGGGGCTCGCCATGCGGACGCGGCGCCTTGGCCTGCGGCGTCGCATGCTGGCGACGCGGACGGGGCGACCCGCGCCCGCGGGCCGCCAGATCGTCGCCCTCTTCCGCCTGATCGTGACGCGCCGACGGATCGCGCCGGTCCTCCGTCGGGATTTGCTGGCGCGTCGTCTTCTCGATGGCGCGCAGCAGGTGCCGTTCGCCATTGTCGCACAGCGAGATCGCAACGCCCTCGGCGCCGGCGCGCGCCGTGCGGCCGATGCGATGCACGTAGGTTTCCGGCACTTCCGGCAGTTCGAAATTGACGACGTGGGTCACGCCGTCGACGTCGATGCCGCGCGCGGCAATGTCGGTGGCGACAAGCACGCGCGTGCGGCCGGCCTTGAAGTCGCCGAGCGTGCGCTGGCGATGGCCCTGGCTCTTGTTCCCGTGAATGGCGCCGGAAGCGATGCCGGACTCATCCAGTATCTTCGCGACACGATCGGCGCCGCGCTTGGTGCGCGTGAAGACGAGCGCGCGCTTCACCTCGGCGGCGCTCAGCATGCCGACGAGCAGATCGCGCTTGCTCTTGGCGTCGACGAGATAGGCCTGCTGCGCGATGCGCTCGGCGGTGGTGGCGACCGGCGTCACCTCGACGCGCGCCGGGTTATGCAGCATCTCGTTGGCGAGCGTCGCGATTTCGCGCGGCATGGTCGCGGAAAACAGCAGCGTCTGGCGCGCCTTCGGCAGTTTCGAGACGATGCGGCGGATCGGCACGATGAAGCCGAGGTCGAGCATGTGGTCGGCCTCGTCGAGCACGACGACTTCCGTGGCGTCGAGACGCAGACGACGCTGCTCCATGTGATCGAGCAGGCGTCCGGGCGTGGCGACGAGAACGTCGAGGCCGCGCGAGATCGCCTGGACCTGCGGCCCCATGCCGACGCCGCCGACGACGACCGCGACGTGCAGGCGCGCATGACGGCCATAGGCGCGGAAGCTGTCGCCGATCTGCACGGCGAGTTCGCGCGTCGGCGCAAGGATGAGCGCACGCGTCGTCCCCGGCGCCGGGCGGCGCGGATTGGCGAGCAGCCGCTGGATGATCGGGACGGCAAAGGCGCAGGTCTTGCCCGTGCCGGTCTGGGCGATGCCGAGAAGATCGCCGCCGCGCAGCAGCGCGGGAATGGACTGGGACTGGATGGGCGTGGGGGTCGTGTAGCCTTCGTCACGCAACGCGCGAAGGATGGTCTCGGCGACGCCGAGGCCGGCAAAATCAGTCATGTGTACTTTCAGATCGCGGGTTCGCCTTGAGCGCGGATGATCGCGGCGAAGTCCGATGTGGCGCGGTCCCGCGTAAATGGACCGAGAGAAGTCATCCGATGCGCTCGACGGTGCGCCGCCTTTCGAGGCGGCCTACGCGACCGGAGCGCTGTTGCTGCGATGCAGCATGGTGGAGATAGACGGTTTGGCCGCGTTCGTCAATGTCACGGAACCTATTTGCCGGCCTCTGCGGTTAGCCGACCGGCGAGCGCGTTCTTTGCAGCGGTCGACCAGCACTGGCGTTCGATCAGCGCAGCCACCGCCTGAGGACCCTCGTAGCCGGCGGCCGCCAGCGCCGCCATGGCGGCGCGGCGCGCATCCTCGTTATGCAGGCGGGACTGCACCGCCGCGTCGACGACGAGCAGAAGCGGATGGCCGGTATCGAGCGCCGCCGCGTGCAGACCTTCGACATCGGTATCGACATTGCGCCGGATGGCGTCGATGACATCGGCGAATTCGTACCAGTTGGCGATGTAGCCCGAAAGCATTCGCCCGCGGTTAACGAGTTCGACGCCGCGTCCCCAATCGTCGGCGCCGAGCGCCATCTTCGCGCCGACATCGAGCAGCGTCGCTGGATTGTTGGGATAATCGCGAACGGCGGCCAGCCCGACGCGCTTGAAGATTTCGACATCGCCCCGGCAGAGCGCCGCCGAATAGCGCGCGGCGCGCGGCAGCGCGCCTTTCTCGCTGCGCCGGTACGCTTCAGCCGCGAGCGCGGAGGCTTCGGCAAGGATTTCGGCGCGCGGACGTGAATCGTAGTCGAGGCGCGCCGCGTCGAGCATCAGGATGGCTCGCATCGCCTGCACGTTCGCATCGGCGCCTGCCGCGAGCCTCTCGGCGCACTGCCACGCCGGCTCGAAATCTTCGCGGCGATAGGACGACCAGAACTGGAAGGCGCGAAGATGACATCGATAGGCGGCGTCGCCATTGAAAGCGTCTGTCTCGATGCGCGTCATCTCCATATTGGCGACGGCGCCAAAGGGCTGTCCGACGTCGGCGGCGACGCGCGCGGCCATGTCGCGCTCCAGGGCGAGCATCTCGGTCGCCTGCAGGTTCGCCTCGTAGCGCTTGCTCCAGCGGAGGGCGCCCGTTTCGGCGTCGACCAGAAGCGGCGTCACCACCAGCGAATCCCCCGCGACCTGCACGCTCGCCTTGAGGAGATACTCGATCTTCGACCCTGTCTTCTTGCTGATGGCGGAAAGGTCGGCCTGACGCGTCAGCGGGAAAACGGTCAGCCATTCGAATTCCGAAAGAACTGACACCACCTCGGCGCGCAAACCGACGCCGATGTAACCCTGCCCCTCCCGGTCCGCCGCCAGCGTGAACGGCGCGACCGCGATCCGCGGACCGGAGCGCGGCGCCGGTTGGCCGTAGTTCCGCCAGCCCCAGAATCCCAGGCCCAGGCAGGCGGCAAGGAGGACGATGGCCGCCGCGAGCCAGCGCCCTGCGCGACCGGGCCGGTCCATGGCGACCGGCGGACTCGCCTCGGCCTGCGCGGCGAATTCGAATCGCGGGCGATACCCGCCCTTGTCGATGAAGATGCGAACGGGGTCGGCGGCGCCGGCCGTGGCGAAATAGAGCTCGAGCGACTTGCGCAGGCGGGCGACCTCGACGCGGACGATCGCATCCTGCTGGGCGTCGAAATTGGCTGGCCGGTCGAAGACCTCGGTGGCGATGGCGTAGGCTTTGAGCCGGTCGCCCCGGCCCTCGAGCTCCTCGGTGACGATGTAGCGCAGGAGCTGGCGCTGCCGCTCGCTCGAATCGGCGAGGCCGCCCGCGACGACCCGCTCCAGCTCCGTCAGCGCCCGCTCGCGCGCGCCGAGCCCGGCGTTCGATCCGGGCGAGACCTCATTCATGTCGCAACCCGCGCCAACTCCGACCCGTCGTCTCCTTGCGGAAGCGCCGCCGTACCTTCTGTTAACACGCTGTACGTACCTGCGCCACGGCGCGAAATCGGTCACTTTCCCGGCGTTTGAGACAGGCCGGAGGCTCCGGCGCAATTTCAGGGATCATTTCCATGAGCCGACCGGACACGCCCTACGCGCCGCCGCCTGCGCCGGATCCGGCGGACGCTGCGCGCCAGATCGCCGT
>WBZM01003945.1_pt1 | contig 11187 bp, 13 predicted proteins | sample 5204271 | NCBI WGS metagenome assembly WBZM01 (sample SAMN12344346, study PRJNA552823) | activated sludge metagenome | biome: Activated sludge suspended growth; feature: Nitrification reactor; material: Wastewater; isolation source: activated sludge from nitrification reactor of wastewater...
TCTGGGAAGGCATGCAAAAAGTTCGAGCCTTTGCCATTGCCTTTGAGGCTACCCGTGCCGTGTATGCGGGGGATGGATGAATTATGGGTAATCGGGTGCCTTCAACCTGGTCGGATTTTGCCACCGTTGTCGAAGCGTCCGGCCGGTTCTCGTTCGCGGGAGTCGGTTTTGTGCTGACCGCCGATGATCCCTTTTCGGGCATCGACATCGATGGTTGCCTGAACCCGGAAACCGGGGAACTGGACCCCATCGCCGCGCGAATCGTCGCGGCCTTGCCCACTTACTGCGAGATTTCCCCCAGCGGGCGCGGCCTGCGGCTGTTCGTCAAGGGCGCCTTGCCCCCTGGCCGGCGCCGCAAGGGCAAGGTCGAAATGTACGACGCCGGGCGCTACTTGACCCTGACGGGCGCGCGGTTTGGCACGGTTGCCGATATTGCCCCTTGCGCGCCCGAACTGGCTGCCCTCCATGCGGAAATCTTTGGCGAGGCGCCGCGCGAAACGCCAAAACCCTCCAAAGCCACCCCGGCCACCCCCGTCGATTTGGATGATGTAAAGCTCCTCGAATTGGCCATGGCCGCCAAGAACGGCGCCGCCTTCCGCGCGCTCTGGTCCGGCGATACCTCCGGGCACGGCGGCGACGATTCCGCCGCTGACTTGGCGCTCTGCAATCTCCTGGCGTTCTGGACGGGATGCGATGCGGATCGGATGGACCGCCTATTTCGTCAGTCGGGATTGATGCGGCCCAAGTGGGATTCCAAGCGCGGGGAGGGCGAAACCTATGGATCATGGACGATACGCAAGGCGATCCAAGATTGTCCAAAAACCTATCAACCGGGATCAAAATCACCCTCTAAAAAAACGCAATCCTCCCCCGACCTATTAAAAAATGGCCGGGACAGCCGGGACAACCGGGACAAGACTGATTTAGAAGGAGAAAACAGCGAAAATCCGTTCCGGGACACCCAAAACAAAACCGGGACAACCGGGACAAATGGCCGAATTCGGCCGTTTTTCGCCATGAAACACCTCGATGGAAGCCTGATCACCACCAATCCAGAAGTTGCCGAACGCCTGGAAATCAACAGTCCAGGCTTATGGTACGTACCTGTAACAGAAAAGAGAAACAGCAAAGAATCGGGCGGTGGCTCAACTCCCGAGTACGGCGAGCCCGTGTGGATTTCGATCCCGTTTGAACTGCTGGCAACCACGGATGATGGGCGCGGCCATGGCCACGGCTTGGCCATTCGGTTCCGCGCGTTTTCGGGTCATGTCCACACTTGGACGATTCCCCGCGCGTTGCTGGTCATCGAGGGCCGGGAGCTTTTTCAAAAGCTGTACGACATGGGTTTTCACATGTCGGTTGCCGACAACAGCTTTCACCGGCTGCGCGATTATCTGAACCGCGCCCGGTCGGAAGTGGAGCGCTTACCGCAATCCCTGAGCGTGGCACGCACCGGTTGGGCGCCCGGCAATCGGTTCGTATTGCCCGATCAGGTTTTTGGTGGCGACGGCGCGCAAGTGTTCTTTCAAAGTGATGATCCCAAACCATCGGCCTATACCTTGCGCGGCACCTTGGCGGATTGGCGGGCGGGCGTCGCGATACCGGTCGAACCCTACGACCTGCCCGTTTTCGCGCTGTCATGCGCCTTTGCCGGCCCGCTGCTGGAACCGTTGCGAATCGACAGCGGCGGGTTTCACTTCGAGGGGCTGAGTTCGACCGGCAAATCATCCGCGCAATTCTGGGGGTTGTCCGTATGGGGCGAACCCCGCGAACTGGCCCAGTCGTGGGAGGGAACCAAGGTTGGTTTCGAACTGGTCGCTTCGGCTTACAGCGACACTCTGATGGTTTTGGATGAAATCGGCCGTGTTGATCCCCGCGTGGTGGGAACGACGATTTATCAAATCATGAACGGTTCGGGAAAGTTGCGCGGCAATGTCCGGCTGACCCACCGCGCAACGTTGCGCTGGCGCACCTTGTTGTTGTCGAGCGGTGAAAAGTCTCTGGCGCAAATCATGGCGGGCGCCCCCGGCGCGGTTCCGCCGGTCGCTGGGCAAGAGGTCCGCTTGGCGCATATCCCCGTCGATCCAACGACCGGCATTTTCAACGGCTTGACCGATGGCACGAAACGGCGCGCGCTGGTGAAGTCGGTCAACGACGCGGCCGGTTTGTATTACGGCCATGCGGCCCGCGTGTTCCTGGAACGCTTGACCGCGCCCGATGGCTTGGGCGATGCCACGGAAGCCGCCGCCCAGGTCAAGCAAATCGCCGCGCGGCTGGTCGACCCGGAATCCACAAACGAGATAGACCGGGTGGCCCTGCGCTTCGCCCTGGTCGGGTTTGCCGGCGAACTGGCCAGCCAATACGAAATTACCGGATGGAAACCCGGCCGCGCCCTGGCCGCCGCTACTGCGCTCTTCAAACTGTGGCGGTTGCATTGGGGAAATGCCAGCCGGGATGAAACCAACTTCCTGCAACGGCTCGATGAGTGGCTGGCCGAACATCGGCCGGGTTCATTTGCCGAGATTGACCCGGTCACCAAGGATTTGATGCGATCCGACCGCAACCCGGCGATGCGGAGTTTCTACGGGTATACGTATGTTCAAAACGGCGGGCGCGTTTTCTATCTGAATGCTGCGGGTTGGAAAGCCGCTACCCAGCAAACCGGCCGTGGGGTGGCGATCAGTGCGCTAAAGCGGGTCAATCGGCTGATAGCCGGCGGCGATGGCGATGGTGGCAAATCCGAGCGGATCGCTGGGGAAAAAGGCCGGTTTTACGTTATCCACGGAGAGAGATTGCCCGATGCTGAGCAACCTTGATGCCTTGCTTGCCGATGTTGTCCCGGCTTGTCCCGGTTCTAAAACTGAAAACCGGGACAACACTGATACTGCAACTCACTGTAATACAGATATAAAAATCTATCGTCCCGGTTGTCCCGGCTGTCCCGGTAGTTTTGATTCGGCTAGGGACGCAAAAACACTGATTCAGGCGTTGAATGCGGCCGGTCCTGCTGGCTTGAACTGGCGCGAAGGAACCCCGAACGACTGGGATGATGTTCGGTTGCTGGCTGCTGGTGAGGTGCTGTACGCCAATGGCCGCATGGTCAACGTGCTGGGGCGCCGCTACCTGGCGACGCAAGCGCCCAGATTACCTGGTCAGGATCGGCCGAAATGATTGTCGGGGTCCCTGTAGAAAGCCTAAGACAGGGGTAATTGCGACCCCGGTTTTACGCTAGCTGTTGGCCATATAAAGCCTTATATTTGTTATATTTATTAGGAGCTTATAGTTTATGTCTCTTACCCAGATTCAGTTGGCCACCGCTCTTGGACTCTCGCAAGCTGCTATTTCGCAGTCAGTTGCGAAGGGCATGCCCACGCATTCGATTGAAGCGGCCCGCGCCTGGCGGGAAGCCAACTTGGACCCCGCCCGCGCCAAACCGGTGCCCAGGCCGCCGACGCTGGCGGCGCTGCTTCGAAGTGCCGAGGCGCTCCTCGAAGCTGGAGAAGGCGTCGCGCCCTTGCTGCCAAGGATTCGCGAGGCATTGCGCAAGGTACCCGCCGACCAGCGCGCCGCCGTCACCATGAGCGAGGATTTGTGGGATTCGCTCACCGCGCCCATCGGCCATGCGTTCAAGCCTGAGCGCGGCGCGGCACTTACCCAGGCGGAAGCCGATGAAATGGGCGGGTTTTGGTATGCCATGGCGGCGGGCGAACCGTGGATGGCTTGATTTCCCGCCTACTCGTGGCCCGCGCCACCGGCCACGCCCCGCCGGTCGAAACCGAAGAATCCGACCGCGCTGGGTATTCGATTGCGACGGGCGAACGATGAGCGCGGAGCTATTTCGAAAGTTGACCGGGGAGGTCGACCGCCTCCCCGCTGACGTGGCTACCTGGATTTCAACGGCATTCCAGCGCTGGCTGGACGGTGAAGACCTGGAGGAAGCGTTGAACCTGAAACCCGGCCCAGGTCAGCGAAAACCCGCAACGCTGATCCGCGCCGATCATCGTAACGCCGCGCTGCGTCAAGCGTGGTCATTGTGTCCCGGCACACCTTGGCAAAAGTCCCGCGCCTTGGCCGAATTCATCGGCCGCTTGCCGCCCATTTATCGTCGGCATCGATCAGGACATCCGCCCACATCGGAAGTGAACCGACTGCTATGCATCGCCGCCGATCAGGGCCGACTGCCGGAAAAGCCGAACCAGATTCACTCGATTTGCGCGGAAACACGATAAGCCGAGACTATTCATCGGGTTTCGATGGGTTGACCATGCACCATGACCCACGAATCGGAGCCTACCCATGAAGCAAGAGCCATACGATGAAGCCCGCGAGCGACGCAAATTCAAGCGATCCACCAAGCTACAAGCCGAATTCGGCGACGAAGCCACCTACCTTGCCTATTGTCGTGGCGCTGCGTCGGGCAGAATCACGCCACCGCACCATTCCGTGGTCGTGACCGAGCCGGATCGCGTCATCACCCGACCCGCGACCCGCGTCACCTCTCGCGATAAACCGGGAAAATCCCGGTTTTTGGATCACCGACCCGCGACCCGCGTCACCTCTCGCCAAGAGGTTTCCACCGAGCTAGAGGCCGGGCTTCGCGAGACTTGGGACCGGCACGGCCCACAACCCGGACGGATTTATTGTTTCTCGCCACTGAGTCGTTTCGGGAACTTCGAGGAATTCGCCCACCACGTCGCCAACCATGGCTTCAAGGCCGCCCAATGACCGCCAAAACCGAAAACCAGCCCGTCGATTTCGCGCAAGTCCGTAAAGCCTTCGAGCAAGTCGGGCAGGCCATCAGCGACCGCATGGCCCGGCGCGAAGCACTGGCGCAAGAACGCGATCAAGTTGCCGCGCTACCCATGCATCGTGCCGATCTGATCGCCCGCGTTGGCGAGTGGATTGATTCGGTTCGACCGCTCTATCTCAAGCATCTTGAGACTGTGGTTGGCCCGCTTTCTCGCAGACCGGACCGCCCGCTACCGGAGGCCCGCAACGGCGATTTCGGCCTCATTGCGAGCGAGGGTAGGGTCAACCCGTTTCCCCTCATCGCCTTGCTTGGCCCGATCCTGAAAGACGCCCTGGCCAAAGCGATTGACGAACTGCCCATCGATGACACGGACGCCTTGCCCGCCGAAGAGCGCCGCGACCGCCTGGCGCGGTTGGACGCCGCCATCGAACAGATGGACGCGGAAATTGCCGACCTGCATCGGCAAGCCGAAACCGCCGGTTTGGTCAAGGTTCGCCGCCAGCCGACCCGCGAAGAAATCAACGCCCACTTCGCGCACGGCCGGCCGACCGATCCCGCCGACGTGGCTCTCTCGGTCGAAAACCTCACCCGCCGTCTGAATGGCGAGCCGGACATCAAGCGCCCGCCGCTGCCCGCCGCGCCGACACAGTTCATTCCAGACCGGGACCTCCCGGACGATTTCTAAATTCGCTCGCAGTGAGGACGCCGAGACAGCGCACGGCCATAGGCGACCAAGATCACTGTGACGACCTCCTTGACCATGGCCAGCGCACCGAGCCAGCCGCACGGTAAACGAGCGCGCGGCTGGCAGCTTCCGCCCGAACGGCCCCGCCTGAGCACCGGGAGGATAGGGCGTCATCATCCAATGAGATTCCAATTCCGTCGAATTCACCGGAATTGGAATGTGACACTTTCAAGGGGGGTTGATGGGCACCAAGCAGGTAGCGTTCACCCTACACACGGAAGACCATGACCGCCTGAAGAGACTGAGTGCGGCCATGGACCGGACCTATGCCGCGACGGTGGCCTTGGCGCTGCGTCGCCTGGAGGAATCCAACCAGCCGGACGCTAGCGGCGACGCTAGTAACGGACTAGCCTACGCGCAACTACATCCCGACCAGCGCCGCGCCTGGCGGTCGAAAATGCGGCAGTTGCGCGCCTCTGGCCTCAGTTTCGGGGAAATCAGCCGCCAGCTTTACCGGGACCATGGCCTCTGTGGACTGGATCGGCTCCCGCTGAATCCTTCCTCGATCCGATCCGCCTGCGCCTTGTGAGCCGCATGGGCGCTAGTGACAAGTTAGACGCCATTAGACTATCCTAGACGCTTGGTTGTCCGAATCGCCGCGTGATACGCTCAACCTGTGGGAACGCGGGGTACGCCATGGGGTACGAACGAAACCGGATGATCGGAAAATTTCAGGAAAATAATGGGTTGGAAGGTTGATTCGATAGTGACCCTACCTCCAAACCTACCCTCGCTGGTGTGGTGGAATGGTATACACACAGGACTTAAAATCCTGCGGCTTTGCGGCCTTGTGGGTTCGAGTCCCACCACCAGCACCATAAAATCAGCGGGTTACAGAAATCCAGATTATTGTATTGCGCTAGAGAACGGCCATTTTGGCCGTTTGTTGCTTTTCAGTGTCCCGCCGGTGTCCCTATTTTCGAGTATCCAGGCTGAATAGCAATAGTACGGGCGGTGGGGCCTCCCATCCGAAAATCGGCAACCCCGCATGGCGTTCCGGCATATACCTTGGCCTTTATCCATAAGTCGAAAAACTCTTGCAAAATCAGCTATATGAAATATTTATCATATTTCAATTCGGCGAATGGCGGTCAACAACTCTGGCGTGGTGATTTCGGCAATCGGTCGCCCGCCGATCCAGGGGAAGATGTCGCGCTCGAATCGCCGGATGATGCGGTCGCCATGATTCGCTGCCCAGGTTGCGGAATATTTGGCGAACCACTCCCGCGCCACCACCTCGAAACTGTTCGCCGCCCGGTCGGCCCGCGCCGACTTCTGCGCCTTGCGGTTCTCGCTGGGGTCAATGCCGTCGGCCAGCAGCTTGCGTCCCGCGTCCCGCCGGTCGCGTGCGTCTTTCAGAGTCACGTCGGGATAGACGCCCAAGGCTAGCCGTTTTTCCTTACCGTCGAACCGGTACTTGAAGCGCCACCACTGTCCACCGGTAGGGGAGATTTCCAAATACAGCCCGCGTTCGTCGAACAGTTTGACGGTTTTCTCGCCGGGCTTGGCGTTACGGATCGTGACATCGGTCAGGGGCATGGGGGCAACTCCTTGTAGTGGCAACTGACTTGCCCCCAATGTTGCCCCCACTTGCCCCCACTTGCCCCCAGATGTCAATGGACAGTGTTACCCCTTGTTGGACATAAAACCAAGCAAAAAGCCCGCAGTTACGCGGGCTTTGGGTTTCTGGATGCTGCTGGATGTTGAAATGGTGGAGGCGGGGGGAATCGAACCCCCGTCCGCAAATCCTCCGCCCTTGGCCCTACATGTTTAGCCTGGTCTTTGTTTTAACCTTTCGCCTCCCGACCGGCAGGGTGGCGAACGGCGGTTCCGGTTAGGTTTTAGCGTCTTTTCCCCCGGACAGGTTGGGCGCGAGCTTGTGTTGGTCGACCCCTGAGCGCCCCGAAAGGCTCCGGACCTCACAAGCAAGTTCCGGTCAGAGGCTAGCGGGCTTTAGGCCGCCAGAGCGTAGCTGTCGTCGTTGGCAACTATGATTTGCAGCCTGATTAACGAGGCGAGCTGCATCCTCGACATGCGCCTTGGGTTTTGCAATCCACGTCGAAACCGGATCGCCCCCTATACAATTCAATAGAATAGCGCGGGCGGCGATAAGTTCCTAGCGTTCCCGCATGAGCCGCTGTTTGTCCCGCTCCCAGTCGCGATCTTTCTCCGTCGCCCGCTTGTCGTATTCTTTTTTGCCGCGCGCCAAGCCGATGTCCAGCTTGGCGCGGTTGTGCTTCCAGTACATCGCCAGCGGAATCAGCGCGTAGCCCTTGCGCTCGACCGAGCCGATCAGCCGGCTGATCTCCTCCTTGTGCAGCAGCAGCTTGCGGGTGCGGGTCGGATCGGCCTGGACGTGAGTGGAGGCCGAAGTCAGCGGCGAAATATGGCAGCCGAACAGGAAGGCCTCGCCCTCGCGCAGCAGGACGTAACTTTCCTTAAGGTGGGCGCGGCCGGCGCGCAGGCTTTTCACCTCCCAGCCTTGCAGGGACAGCCCGGCCTCGAGGTGTTCCTCGACGAAATACTCGTGATACGCCTTTTTGTTGCCGGCGATTTGCTTGCTGCCTGGAGTGGGTTTTTTGCTCATGACGGGACCATGTGACCGCGCCGGCGCCCGTGGCCCGGCACGCGATGCTTGAGGATACGCGCGGATTCAACCAAACTTGCGCGGCTGGAGTCCAACAACAATTAGATCATGCCGCAATGGAGATCGAGTCGTGGCGACTGTCAAAAAAAGCGCCCTGGTCCTCTACTCGGCGGCCGACATGTATGCCTTGGTCAACGATATTGAGTCCTACCCCCAATTTTTGCCCTGGTGCCGCTCCACCCGCGTCGCCAGCCGTACCGAGGATGAAGTGCGGGCCACCATCGAGATCGTCAAGGGTGGCGTGCACAAGTCCTTTACCACCATCAACCGCGCGCAGAAGCACAAGATGATCGACATCCGCCTGCTGGAAGGTCCGTTCAAGCGGCTGGAAGGCTACTGGCGTTTCGAACCGCTGCGGGCCGACGCCTGCAAGATTTCCCTGGACATGGAATTCGAATTCTCCAGTCATCTGTTGCGGATCGCGGTCGAGCCGGTGTTCAAGCAAATCGCCAACTCCTTGGTCGACGCATTCTGCCGGCGCGCAATGGAACTGTATGGCAAACGCTGAGCCGAAGCTGATTCGGGTCGAGGTCGCCTACGCTCGCCCCGACGAACAGGCCATTGTCTCGGTCGAGGTGCCGGAAGGCGCTACACTGGAACAAGCTATCGTTCAGTCGCGAATCCAGGAACGATTCCCGGAAATCCAGCTCAATACCGCCAAGGTCGGGGTGTTCGGCAAGCTCGGCAAACTTGCGGCCACCGTGCGCGCCGGCGACCGGGTGGAGATCTACCGGCCGTTGCTGGCCGATCCCAAGGAGGTCCGCAAGCGGCGCGCCGCCGAGGGCAAGCGCATGGGCAAGGGTGGCGGTGATCTGGAGCCGAAAGCCGGTTAGTCCACCGTGCCGTCGATACGGTCGAGCGTGTCGCCGCTGAAGTACAGCGTGATGTGGCGCTGATCGTCGATCTGGCGGCCTTGCTTGTAGTAGTAATAGTAATCCCAGCGGTTCTGGTGGAATGGATCGGTAATCAGCGGCGTGCCCAGGATTCGCTGCACCTGCGTCTTGGTCATGCCGGGGTGCAGGTGACCGACCATCTCCGAGTCGAGGTAATTGCCTTGACGAACCGGAACGTTATAGAAACTAGGTAGATAAGATCCGCAACCGGCGGTCAGGACGAGCAGCAGGATGCCGGTGGCGCGCAAGGACTTGTGAAGCATGGAAGGCAGGATCCGGGTTGCTTGGAACTGAAGACATCATAGCGTACATCGGCAACCTGTAGGCAAGCGCAATCCTGGAGATCGTTCCACATGGGATCGAAAGAACTCAAACAGGCCGGTTTGAAGGTCACGCTGCCGCGCATGAAGATTCTCGACATCTTGCAGCAGCAGGAAAACGCTCATCTGAGCGCCGAGACGATCTATCGCGCGCTGATCGATTCCGGTGAGGAGATCGGCCTGGCGACGGTGTATCGGGTGCTGACGCAGTTCGAATCGGCCGGTCTGGTCAAGCGCCATCATTTCGAGGGCGGTCAGTCGGTTTTCGAGGTCAACCAGGGCGATCATCACGATCACATCGTGTGCCTGGAATGCGGGCGGATCGAGGAATTTTGCGACGAGGAAATCGAGCGGCGGCAGCACGCCATCGCCCGGCGGCTCGGGTTCGAGCTGGCCGAGCATTGCCTGATTCTCTACGGGCACTGTACCCGCGCTGATTGCCAGCACGTCCCCGCCCCGGATGGCGAAGACAGCGAGCCGACGACAGAGCGGGGGGAGCATTGATTTGCCGCCGTGGAGAGACGGGGCGCGATAAGGCGAGGACGGTCAGCGCGATGAGGTACCGTTCTCCACCATCTCCCGCGCGTGCGCCAGCGTACTGGCGGTCAGCTCCAGCCCGCCCAGCATCCGGGCGATTTCCGTAACCCGCGCGCTGGCATCCAACGGCAGCACCTGAGTGTGGGTACTGGCGCCGTCGGTCTGCTTGTCCACCTTGAAGTGCTGATGTGCCTGTGCCGCCACCTGCGGCAGATGGGTCACGCACAGTACCTGCCGGTTGCCGCCCAGCGCCCGCAATTGCCGGCCGACCACTTCCGCTACCCCGCCGCCGATGCCGCTGTCGACCTCGTCGAAAATCAGGGTCGGGATGCGGGCGGCGCGGGCGGTGATGACCTGGATTGCCAGGCTGATGCGCGATAGCTCGCCGCCTGAAGCGACCTTGGCCAACGGCCGCAATGGTTGGCCAGGATTGGCGCTGACCTGGAACTCCACCGTTTCCAGTCCGCCGGGCGCGGGTTGATCCTGCCGTTCCAGAGCGATGTGAAAGCGTCCACCCGGCATGCCCAGTTCAGCCAGCGCCCCGGAGACCCGTTCGCCCAGCTCCCGCGCCGCCGCCGTGCGCCGCTCGCTCAAGCGGTCGGCTTGCTCCTGATAGACGGCCCGAGCCGCTGTCACGGCCTGCTGGAGCTCATCCAGCCGGGTTTCGCTGTGTTCGAGGCGATCCAGCTCGGTCTCGAACCGCGCCCGCAGCGCCGGCAGTTCCTCGGGCGCGGTTCGATGCTTGCGCGCCAGTTGCAGGGCGGCGGCCAACCGCTGTTCGATCCGAGCCAGATTGTCGGGGTCGAGATCGAGATCGCTCACATAGCCGCGCAGTTCGCCGCCGGCTTCCTGAACCTGAATCAGCGCGGCGTTGAGTAGTTCGCTCACCGGGGCGAGCCGGGGGTCCAGTCGGCTCAGGGTGTCCAACTCGCGCAGGCTCTGGCCGAGCCGGTCGGCCATGGCATCGCCGTCACCCTCGGTCAACCAGCCCAGCAAGCGTTGGCCGGTTTCCAGCAACTGGCTGGCGTTGGCCAGCCGTCGCTGTTCGCGTTCCAGTTCCGCTACTTCGCCCTCCGCCAGATCCAGCGCCACCAGTTCCCGCAGGTGATAGCGCAGGATGTCCAGCCGGGCGTCGCGCTCGCCGCTGGCTTGCCGCAGCGCGCGCAAGTCCTGCCGCAACTGGCTCCAATTGCGGTAACGTTCCGTCAGTTCCGCCACGAAGCTTTGATTGCCGGCGTAGTCGTCCAGCAATTGCCGTTGGGCCTCGCGCCGCAGCAGTGATTGGTGCTCATGCT
>WBZM01003946.1_pt1 | contig 11187 bp, 11 predicted proteins | sample 5204271 | NCBI WGS metagenome assembly WBZM01 (sample SAMN12344346, study PRJNA552823) | activated sludge metagenome | biome: Activated sludge suspended growth; feature: Nitrification reactor; material: Wastewater; isolation source: activated sludge from nitrification reactor of wastewater...
GTTCTCCGCGCCCGGCGCGCCGGTCGACCCCGCGGTGGCGACGCTCGACGGGCTCGCCACGCAGGTGGAGGCGTACAACGTCGGGGTGTCCGAGCTGCGCGACCGCTTCGCGCTCGACGACGCCGACGCGTCGCTGCGACGGGCCTTCGCGCAGGTCGACCGCGAGGCGCGGCGCGGCCGCCGGCTGACCGTGACGGGCGGCACCGACAGCCACAGCAGCCACCTCCGCGCGGCGATGTTCGTGCTCGCCGCGTCGCGCAGCGCGGCGGGCGTGCGGGAGGCCCTCGCCGCGGGGCGGACGTGCGTCCGCGCGTCGGCGGCGTGCACCTTCGAGGCCTCCGCGGACGGGCGAGCGTTCGGCCCGCCGGGCACGGCGCTGGAGCACGTCGACGCGGTGTGGGTGCGGGCGCGCGGGGCGCGCGTCGAGGTGCTCCGCGACGGGGTGACCGCGGCGCGGCCGCGCGGCGGCGAGGCGGTGCGGGTGGCGGTGCCGCCGGGGAGGTGCACGGTGCTCCGCGCGCGGGTCGACGCGGGGTGGTCGGGGCCCGTCTACGCCAACTGCGGGCCGATGCGCGTGGGGGGGTGAGCGCGGCCCCGCGCGGTGGCCCGGCGCCCGCGAGCCGCTCGCGTTCGCGCACGATGAGCACGCGCTCTGGGTGCTCGACGCGAGCGGGCTCGTCGTCGAGGTCGCCGTCCCCGCGTCGCTGGGGGTTCGCGGCGGCGCCGTGCGATGATCGCCGCGAGGACGCGCGATGAGCCTTCCCGCCCACCACCCCTTCCGATCCGCCGAGGCGAAGGCCCGGTACCTCGCGCTCTACGCGCAGCGGGAGGCGCGCTGGCCCGTCCCCTGGGAGCCCCGCACCGTCGAGACCTCCTACGGCTCCACCTTCGTCCGCGTGTGCGGCCCCGTCGACGCGCCGCCGCTCGTGCTGCTCCACGGCGCGGCGACCTCCGGGCTGATGTGGGAGCACAACATCCGGGCCTTCGCCGCGCGCCACCGCGCCTACGTGATCGACAGCGTCTACGACTACGGCCGCAGCGTCTACTCGCGCCCCGTGAAGACGGTGGGCGAGTTCGCCGCGTGGCTCGACGAGGTCTTCGCCGGGCTCGGGCTCGACGAGGCGCGCTTCGTCGGCATCTCGTACGGCGCGTGGATCGGCGCGAGGTTCCTCATGGACTTCCCGCGGCGGGTCACGCGCGCCGTGCTGGTCGCGCCCGCGGCGGGCGTCGCGCGCCTGCGGCTGCGGTGGATCCTCTTCGCGCTCGCGGTCCCGCTCGCCGGGTGGATCGCGCGCGCCTTCTACGACTGGATGATGGGCGACGCGATGCGCGCCGGCGAGGAGGGGCGACGCGCCGTCGACGAGCTCAGGGCCGACACCCTCGTCGCCAACCAGTGCTACCAGCCCAAGATGGGCCCGGTGCCGTCGCGCTACGCCGACGCGGAGCTGCGATCGATCCGCCCGCCGACCGCGGTGGTCATGGGCGCGAACGAGAAGCTCTACGACCCCTTCAAGGCGAGGGACCGCCTCGCCCGCGTCGCGCCGCAGATCCAGACGATGATCCTGCCGCGCTGCGGGCACGACCTCATCGTCGCGCAGCGGGAGCTGTTCGAGACGACGGTGCTGGAGTTCCTCGCCGAGCCTTGACGTCGAGCGCGGGGTCTCCCATGCGCGGAGGCTACCACGCCGCCGTCGCGCTACCCTCCTCCCCATGCGCCGCGCCCCGCTCGCCCTCCTCGCGCTCCCTGCGCTCGCCGCGTGCGCGACCGCCGCGCCCCCCTCGCCCGTCGCCGTGTCCGCCGCGCCCCCGCCGCACGCCGTCGCCCCGCGCGTGCTCGCGGCCCGCGAGGAGCCGCCCCGCGAGCGCCGCTACTCCCTCGAGCGCGACGGGCTGCCGCCGGAGTTCGCGTACCTCCCGCCGCGCGACCGCGAGCAGTGGCACGCCTGCCGGCCCTTCTTCATGCGCCGACGGCCCGCGGACGGCGCGTCGGGTGCGACCGGGCGGCCCGCGATCCACCTGGAGTTCACGCTCCACGTCGCCGACTACCTCCGCGAGCCCGACGCCGCCGCGCGCCGCGCGCTCCTCATCCAGCACGGCTGCCCCGACACGCTCGTCGACCTCGCCGACGGCACGCACCTCGACCTCGTCGAGGGCCCCAAGGACCGCTGACCGCAACCCGTTCTCGCCGCCCGTCGCGCGCCGTTGAACGGGGCCCCGCGGCGCTGTAGCGTCCCGGTCCCATGACCACGCCACGCTCCACGCCCGACAGCCCCGAGATCCGCGCGCTCGACAACCAGATCATGCAGGCCGAGGCCGCCGGCCGCTGGCAGCAGTCCGCCCAGCTCGTGCGGTCGCGCGCGCAGCGGGTGGCGCCCGCCGCCGAGCAGGTCCGCACCCTCGAGCACCTGGTGAGCCTCCTCCGCGTCAAGCTCGCCGACGAGCGGGGCGCGATGCAGGCCGCCGAGGAGATCCTCACCGTGGACGCGTCGCACGCCGGCGCGCGGCAGTACCTCGTCGAGGGCTACACCCGCACGGGCAACGCCGCGCGCGCCCAGCAGCTCCAGGCGTCGGCGCCGTCGGGCGGCGGCTTCCTCGGGGCGATCCAGGGCGCGCTCGGCAGCGCGGCCACCGCCGTCGGCGCGGCCGCCACGGGCTTCGCCGGCGCCGTCGAGGCTTCGAACAAGAACCCCGAGTGGATGCGCGCCCAGGGCCAGTCCCCCGCCCCTTCGGCCCCCGCCCACGCCGCGCCCGCGGCCCCCGCCGCGCCCGCCCAGCCGCGCTGCCCCTACTGCGGCAACGACCTCGCGCGCGGGGCGACGTCCTGCGGGCAGTGCGGCGCGTCGCTGTAGCGCTCCCCCTTCGAAACGCCGACGGCGGCTCCCGGTCACCCGAGCGCCGCCGCCGCGCGAACCGCTCCGATCAGAAGCCCTGCGGGATGATGTACTCGTTGAGCGGGGCCTGCTGCGAGGTCGGCCCGGTGGGGTTCGACTGGCTCGACCACGCGATCGGGCCGTGGAGGTAGTTGACGTAGAGGTCGTAGTAGCCGGCCTGCGACGCGCGGTCCGAGCGGCTGACGCCCCACGAGTTCTTCACGCGGAGGAACTCGATCTCGCCCGACGCGGCGCGCGCGCGGTCGGCCGCGGGGACGGCCTCGCCGGCGCGGAAGACGGTGCCGTCGGCGAGCCGCGACTGGTAGTCGTGGAGGACGGTGAGGTGCCCGCCCTGGCGCCCGGGGCGGCCCGCGCGGTTGAGCTGCTCCATGCGGAAGGCGCCCACCGAGTCGAGCGCGTTGAAGTCCACCAGCCACGACACGATCACGGGCTGGTCGGCGTTGAGCGCGGTGAGCAGGCGGCGCATCGCGGCGGGGCGGCCCGAGGTGTTCCACGTGCCCGGGTAGTCGAGGGCGACCCAGCCGTAGCGGCCGCCGGGGAGCACCTCGGCGAGCGTCGTGTCGACCGTGCGGGTGGTGGTGCCGCTCCGGACCGCCGTGCGAACCTGGAGGTCGGCCGCGCGCTTGACCGCGCTCCGGCCCACCGAGGCGCGCGTCGAGTACCCGTCGAAGCGCTTCTCCCCGCGGGCGCCGAACACCGTGGTGAGCATGGTCATCGTCTCGGCCGGAAGCCGCCACGCCGCGCCGAGCACGCGCAGCACCTTCGCGCCGTCGCGCCGCGCCTCCGCCGTCGCCAGCTCGCCGCCGTCCGAGAGGGCGGCGTTGATCGCGCTCTCGGCCGCGGCCTGGCGCGCGGACATCTCCGCGGTGGCCTCGTCGGCGATGAACGCGCCCTCCATCATCACGCCGCGCTGCTTGATGATCTGCGACGCGAGCTGCCACGAGCCGCCCGTGCGGATCGCGCGGCGCGTGACCGACGTCCCGCCCGAGGTCTGCACCGTCGAGTCGAAGCCCGCGCCCGTCTGGATCTTCGTGAACCAGTCCCAGAAGGTCAGGTACGACTCCGAGAGGTTGACCTCGGTGCCCGTCCGCGACTTGTGGAGCGACTCGGCCCAGCCCACCGTCGCGTAGAGCCAGCAGTTGCCGATCGACTGGCGCTTCACCGCCGACTGGTTGACGTTGGCGATCTCGTCGACCGAGGCCGTGTCGTCCTCGACGCCCGCGGCCTCCTCGGCGGGTGCGCAGCCGACGAGGGCCGACGGCGTCACCGCCAGCGCGAGACCCAGGGCCAGGACGCGAGACCGACGAAGAAGCTCCAGAGACGCCATGACGTGTTCCTTTCAGGGGCGCGAGAACGCGCGTTTGGAGGAGAACGACGGCGCTTATATAGGCCCACGGAGTACGTGTCAACACAAGAGTTGACATGTAGGCGAGTGGGCGCCTCCGTGGGTATTGCGCGCGGGATGCGGACTGCGGGTCGCGTCGGGTTGACGGGGGCACGAACGATCTGCGATCCCTCTCCCCCTCTTTTCGCCGCACCGACCTCTCACCCCGTGGGGACCTCCGTGAATCGACCCGCACACTCGACCCTCTCGTTCGTGGTTCTGGCCGGCCTCTCGGGCTGCGTCGTCGACAACCCCGGCACCGGCGACGGCGCGGTGCAGGGCTGCGCGGCCGACTACGGGACGACGCTCGCGGCCCAGCAGCTCGAGACCTTCGTCGACGCCGTGGGCACCTTCTCCTCCACCGCCGCGTCGCTCGACGCCACGCTCCGGACGGAGTGCACGGCCATCGCGACCGACCTCGGCGCCCCGGCGAGCGACCTCCTCCCGATGGGCACGGAGACGCCCACCGCGGCGGCGTGCCGGGCGGCGGCGCAGCGGCTCCGGACGGAGTTCCAGGCGCTGCGGGGCGCGGCGATGGTGACGGCGTCGCTCCAGGTGGTGCCGCCGCAGTGCACCGTGGACGTCGACGCCTACTCGCGCTGCGTGGCCTCGTGCGACGCGACCTACCGGCCCGGCTCGGTTCAGTTGCAGTGCGAGGGGGGCGAGCTCCGCGGGGCGTGCTCGGGCTCGTGCACCGGCACCTGCGCGGCGACGGCCACCGCGACCTGCGCGGGCGCCTGCGAGGGCACCTGCTCGGGCTCGTGCACCGGCACCTGCCAGGGCGCCTGCGAGGGCACCTGCGCGACCCGCGACGCGTCCGGCAACTGCAACGGCGCGTGCATGGGGACGTGCACGGGCACCTGCTCGGCGGGCTGTACGGGCTCGTGCACCGGGCGCTGCGTGGTGGCGGCCTCCGCGCGCTGCGAGGGCGAGTGCCGGGGCATGTGCAGCGTCGCGTTCACTGCGCCGCGCTGCACCGGGCGCGTGGTGCCGCCGATGGTCGACGTCGACTGCCGCGCCTCGTGCGACACCCGCATCCGCGCGACCGCGCAGTGCACGCCGGGCCAGGCCACCCTGCGCGTCGACGGCTCGGTGTCGGCCGACCTCCAGACGCGCGCCCAGCGCCTCGGCCGCACGCTCGGCTCGCACTACGGCGCGATCGTGACGGCGGCGCGGCAGCTCCAGGTGCTCGCGGAGTCGGGCGCGGTGATCCTCCAGACGGCCGACCGCGTGCCCTCGGCCGTGGTGACGCTCGGCGTCAGCGCCATCGGCTGCGCGGCCGCCACCGTGGGCAGCCTCCGCATCGCGGTGCCGCAGGTGCAGGTGAGCGTGAGCGCGTCGGTGATGGTGTCGGGCGCGGTCTCGACCCAGTAGCGGTCAGTAGCGGGCCAGCCGGCGGGCGGCGTCGAGGATCCTCGCGCCCGTCGGCAGGAGCTCCTGCTCGAGCTTCTTGCTGTAGGGCGACGGGCGGTCGGGGTACGCCACGCGGCGGACCGGGCCGTCGAGGTGCTCGAAGCAGAGGTCGGCGACGCGGGCGACGAGCTCGGCGCCGAAGCCCGCGGTGGCGGTGGCCTCGTGGGCGACGATCACCTTGCCGGTCTTCCGCACGCTGGCGAACACGGCCTCCTCGTCGAGCGGGACGAGCGTGCGCAGGTCGACGACCTCGACGGAGACGCCCTCCTCGGTGAGCTTCGCGGCGGCGTCGAGCGACTCCAGCACCGACCAGCCCCACGAGAGGATGGTGACGTCGGTCCCCTCGCGCGCGACGCGGGCGCGGCCGATCGGGGTGACGAGGTCGCCGGCGGGGAGGTCGTCCTTCTCGCGGCGGTAGAGCGCGCGGTGCTCGAGGTAGATCACCGGGTTGGGGTCGCGGATGGATGCCTTGAGCAATCCCAGCGCGTCGCGCGGTGTTGCCGGTGCAACCACCACGAGCCCCGGCGTGTGGGCGAACCACGCCTCGGGCGACTGCGAGTGGAACGGCCCCGCCCCGACGCCGCCGCCGTAGGGGAGGCGCACCACCACGGGCACCTCGGCCTCCCAGCGGTACCAGGTCTTGGCGAGGTTGTTGACGATCTGGTTGAAGCCGCACGACACGAAGTCGGCGAACTGCATCTCGACCACCGGGCGCTTGCCGGCGAGGGCGGCCCCGAGGGCGGCGCCGATCGCGCCCGACTCGCAGAGCGGCGTGTTGACCACGCGCAGCCGCCCGAAGCGCTCGTAGAGTCCCTTGGTGGCGCGGAAGGCGCCGCCGAACTGGGCGATGTCCTGCCCCATCAGGAAGACGGCCGGGTCGCGCTCCATCTCCTCGAGGAGGGCGCGGCGGATCGCGTCGATGTACGTGTCAGCCATGGTTCACCTCGGCGTGCTGGCGGGCGAAGGCGTCGGCGGCCTCGCCGGGGGCGTACACGCTGCGCCAGGCCTCCGCGGGCGGGGGCTCCGGGGCGGCGAGCGCGCGCTCGACGGTGTCCTCGAGGAGCTCGGTCGCGAGCGCCTCGACGGCCTTCAGGCGCGCGGCGTCGGCGTACCCGCGCGCGACGAGGGCGGCTTCGAAGCGGGGGAGCGGGTCCATCGCGAGGAAGCGGTCTTTCTCGGCCTGCGGGATGAGGTCGTAGGAGCCGTCGCCCTCCGCGTGCCCGCGCATCCGGGGGAGCATGAACTCCAGCAGCGTCGCCCCCTCGCCCGAGCGCCCGCGCTCGACCGCGCGGGACATCGCCGCCCACACCGCGTCGAAGTCGGTCCCGTCGACCGTCTCGCCGGCGATGCCGTAGCCCGCCGCGCGGTCGGAGAGCTTCTCGCAGGCGTACTGCTCGGCGAGCGCGGTGCTGAAGGCGTACTGGTTGTTCTCCACCGCGAGGACGAGCGGGAGCTTCATCACGCCGGCGAGGTTGAGGGCCTCGTGGAAGTCGCCCTGCGAGGTGGCCCCCTCGCCGATGAACCCGAGCACCACGGCCTTCGCGTCGTCCTGAACGGACGCGAGCGCGAGCCCCGCGGCCACCGGGATCATCGACCCGAGGTGCGAGATCATCCCCACGTGCCGGATGCCCCACGCGGGCTTCATCACCCCGTAGTGAAACGACCGGTCGTGCCCGACGGTGAACCCGTCGCGACGCCCGAGCACCTGGCAGGCGAGCCGGTCGAGCAGGGTGCGGGGGTCGGGGCGGAGAGCGTCCCACGGCGTGCGGTCGGCGTCGCCGAAGAGGGCGGGCGCGAGGCGCGTCACGTCGAGGTACGTGGTGAGGACGGCGCCGAGGTCGCGGTGCACCGTGGAGAGCGCGTCGTTGGCGCGGAGTGCGAGCGCGGTGCCGACCGTGGTGGCCTCGTTGCCGACCGCGCTGTACCAACGCCCGATGCGCCCGGCGCGGGCCATCGCCTCGAAGCGGAAGTCCCACGCGCGCGAGAGGCGCATGAGGAAGTGGGCGCGGCGGAGGACGGCCGCGGGGGGCGCCGCGTCGTCGGGGGGACGGGGCGACGTGGGGGGAGGCGCCTTGGGCGCGGGTTTGCGCGATGCCATTGCGGGGGCGCGTCTTTACCGCCTCCGCGCCGCGCGCCGCAAGACCTCCGGCGCCGGGGTCGGCTACAGCCCGTCGGCGATGTCGCGCAGGAGCTTCTTCGCCGTCTCGCGGTCGAAGAGCTCGGCGAAGGAGCGGGCCGCGTGCTCGACGCCCACGATGATCGCGTCGCCCCGCTCGCTGACCGAGAGCGACTGGGCCGCGCGGCGCAGGAGGTCGATCGAGCACTCCAGGTGGTCGGGCGGGGTCAGCGGGTCGGGCAGGTCGACCAGCGTCGGCGGGAGCCCGATGAGCCACTCGGGCCGCGCCGGCACCCCCGCGCGGACGGGCGGATGGTACGGGGCGGGCGCCGTCAGCGCGGGCTCCTGCTCGCCGCGGCGGACGAGGCGGAGGTGGCTCCCCGCCGTCGCCGCGCGGACCCGCGACCGCCGCCGCGAGGTGCTGCCTGAGAAGTGTGCGCCATTGCCCGTAACGGGCTCGTCCGGCCTCCGCGTCATGGTTTGCAATATTGCGCAAGTTATCGGCAAGGGTCAAGCGGTATTGCGGACATTGGCAGGCCCTGGTAGCGTCCCCCTGATGCCAAGGGCCGTCCCCGCCGAGACCGCGCGTCGGCGCCGCGAGAGGCTCTCCGAGCTGATCGACGCGCTCGGGGCGGCGCGCGGGCAGCGGGTGACGCAGCGGGAGTTCGCGGCCTCGATCGGGCGCGAGCAGGGGACGGTGGCGGCGATCCTGGGCGGCGACCGGGCCCTCGGCGCCGACGTGATGATGGCGGTGGTGCAGGCGTACCGGCTGCCGAGCGACTGGTTCGACCGGCCCCTGCGGCCCGACCCGCGGCCCTTCGCGCGCGCCGCCGTCAACCCGCCGTCCGCGCCCGAGGACGGCGCGGGCGTCCCCTCGCCCGCCGGCGGGCAGGCGTTCACGGCGGGGGTCCAGGCGATGCCCGCGGCCGAGCAGGCGATGCCTTCGATTGCTTCAGCAATGCACTCTGGCGGGCAAGCGATGCACGGGATTGCTGGTGCCTACACGGCGCCCCCCGCGAGCGATGGGGCCCTCGGCGAGGCGCTGGCGGCGCTGGCGCCCGACCGCTCGGTGGCGATCGCGCTGGAGGCGCTGGCGCGGCGGGGCGTGCGGGAGGACGCGCTCGGCTGGGAGCGCCTGGTGATCGGCGCCCAGAGCGCGCAGGACCTGGGGATCCTGCTCCGGTGGTTCGACGAGACGCTGGCGGCGCTGGCGGCGCGGGCGGCGCACGCGGCCGTGGCGGCGGAGCGCGCGGAGGAGCCTTCGGCGCGCCCTTCCCCCCGCGCGCGGCAACGGGGCTGAAGCACCGGTTCAGGGCGGGGTGACGCGGCGCTCCCAGGCGGTGCCGACGAGCTCGTAGACCGAGCCGTCGCGGTCGACGCGGACGCACCAGCCCTCGGTGAGCGCGCGGGCCCCCGCGAGCACTGCCACCTCGACGGGGCCTGCGGGGCCTTCGACGTCGACCCAGTGGCCCTCCTGGTACATGCGCGTCCGGCCGGCGGCGTCGACCTCGACCACCCGCTCGTCGCGGAGCGTGGCGGCCGCGATCGGGGTGATGCCCGACGCCGAGGTGAGGCGCTCGCCGGGCAGCGGGAGCTCCCAGACGCGGCCGCGGTAGATGGACCCGTCGCGGTACGTCATCAGCGACTCGCGCGAGCCGGGGAACGAGAAGAGGTACCCCGGGCGCTCGACGGCCATCGTCTCGCCCCAGCGGAACATCCCCACCCCGTCCCCTTCGAAGCGGAGCGCCATCATCGCGTCGGGCATGTAGGTGAGCGCGTCCACCGCGGCCGGGAGGGAGTAGACGTTCATCTGCGGCGCGGCGTAGAGCCGGGCGCGGATGAGGCCGGGGTTGGCGCCGCCGATGTAGAACTCGTGGTCGCTCGGCGCGGCGAGCGCGCGGGGGTCATGATCCTCCGCGGTGAGGAAGTCCATCGCGACGGAGAGGTCGTCGCCGGCGCCCGCGCGCAGCACGATCACGCGCCCGACGTTGGGCCCCTCGCCCCGCGCCAGCGCCCAGAGCGTCCCTGCACCCGCGGCCACGTCGCGCACCGTCGCGCCCGCGATCGGCACCTCCGCCCAGCGGCCCTCCACCGGGTGCCACAGCCGCTGCCCCGCGACCGCGAACACCCGCGTCGGCCCCGTCGCCGCGGCCCGCTCCACGCGGAAGGGCGCGCCCGGCGGTGAAGGTGGTGGCGGAGGCGGTGTCGGGGCGGGCTGCTCGACCTGCGGCGTGGGCGTCGGGGCTCGATCGGCCGCGGCGTCGCGCGCGCGAACGGGCTCGCTCCGGCACGCGAGGAGCGTCGCCGCGAGAACACCGAGCCGTGCGAAGGGGGGCGCCATGACCGTACCGCGCGCTACTTCACACGATCGGGCGGCGTCGGGTCCAGTGGTCCGCGCGCTTCGGGGTCACAGGCGCCGGAGCTCCCGCCCGCGGCGACGAGGCGGCGGGCGGCGGCCACGGTCGAAGGCTTCACCGCGCCGTCGGCCTCGAGCGCGTCGAGGACGAGGGACACGGCGGCCCGGTAGAGTTCCCGGGCGGGGGGCGGCATCACGGCGAGGTGGCGGGCGACGGTGTCGGTGTCGTCGCGCAGCAGCGGCGAAGCGAGCGCTCGGCGTGCACCGACGGCCTCGACGTTGGACGCGACGCTGCGAAGGAGCGAGGCCACCGCCGCGCGCAGGGCCCGGTCGTCGGGGGGCGGCGTGATCGCGGCGTCGAAGAGCGCGGTGGCCCCCTGCGCGATCGCCACGGCCCCGGTCGCCACCAGCGCCGCGCCGCCGTGGTAGCGGGCGCGGTCGACGGCGCGGGCGACGATCAGCGTGCCGCCGAGCGCGCGAACGAGCGCCCTCGCCTCGCGCAGCGCGCCGGGGTCTCCCTCGAAGGTGAACGCGCCGCCCTCGCACACGTCGCCGGTGTTGCCGCGCGCCACGGCCACCAGCGGATGGAGCGACCCCACCGCGCACCCGGCCGTACGCAACGGGCCGAGCGCATCGGGCCCCAGCATCCCCGCGAGGTGGAGCGCCGCGTCGCCCGCGCGCGCCACGCGGGCCACCGTCTCGGATGCCGCGGTGAGGTCGGCGTCGCGCAGCGCGAGCACCCAGGCCACGCGACCCACTCCCCGCGGGCGCCGGGGGTTCGCGAGGAAGTCCCGGCCTCCGACGCGTCGGAGCGAGCGGCCGCCGGGGAGCCCGCCGCGACGTCGAGCGCCCCCGACGCATCGCCGACCACGAGCGGGCCGCCCGTCCGGAGCAATGCCGACCTCGTCATCTGGACCGACGAGCTCAAGGCCCCCGCCGTGAAGACCGTCGCCGACACGTTCGCGGCGGCCAACGGCATCACCGTCGACGTCCAGGTCGTCTCGTCCGATCTCCAGGCCGCCGTCGT
>WBZM01003949.1_pt1 | contig 11181 bp, 10 predicted proteins | sample 5204271 | NCBI WGS metagenome assembly WBZM01 (sample SAMN12344346, study PRJNA552823) | activated sludge metagenome | biome: Activated sludge suspended growth; feature: Nitrification reactor; material: Wastewater; isolation source: activated sludge from nitrification reactor of wastewater...
CTCGATGCCCGACTCGAGCGGGGACACCGTGCGCTTCTCCTCGTCGACCTCGTAGTCGGCGTCGCGTTTGAGGCCACGCACGATCGACGCGAACCGGTAGTAGAGCTTGGCGGCATCGGCGAGCTGCCCGCTGATGATGAGCGGGGTACGGGCCTCGTCGATGAGGATCGAGTCGACCTCGTCGACGATCGCGTACGCGTGGCCGCGCTGCACCTGCTCCTCACGGCTCATGGCCATGTTGTCGCGCAGGTAGTCGAAGCCGAACTCGTTGTTGGTGCCGTAGGTGATGTCGGCCGCGTACTGCTGCCGCTTGTGCTCCCAGTCGTAGGCGTCGGGCACCACGAGGCCGATCGACAGGCCCATGAAATTGTGGATCTGCCCCATCCACTCCGAGTCACGGGTGGCCAGGTAGTCGTTGACCGTGATGACGTGGACGCCCTTGCCGGTGAGCCCGTTGAGATACACCGGGAGGGAGCTGACGAGGGTCTTGCCCTCACCGGTCTTCATCTCGGCGATCCAGCCGAAGTGGAGCGCGGCACCACCCATCAGCTGCACGTCGTAGTGCCGCTGACCGATGACCCGGTTGGCGGCCTCGCGGGTCACCGCGAAGGCCTCGATCAGGAGGTTGTCGACGTCCTCGCCGCGGTCGAGCCGCTCACGGAACTCGACGGTCTTGTGCTGGAGCGCGTGGTCGTCGAGCTTCTGCAGCTCGGGCTCGAGCGCGCCGATGTCGGGAACCAGATCGGCGAGGGCGCGGACCTTGCGGGTCTCGCCGGCTCGAAGGAGTTTGTCGAAGAAGGCCATAACGTGGCCAAGCCTACCGGCAGACTCCCCGTCACATCGTCAGGCAGGAGGACCTGCCCGGAGGGCCGGTTCAAGCGAATCGGTCGGAACTCACACCTTCGTCGATGAGCCCGATATCGCCGTCCTCGCGGCGATAGACCACGGCGGGGCCGCCGGTCTCGACGTTGGTGAAGAAGTAGAACGAATGCCCGACCAGATCCATGCGCATCGCTGCGTCGATCGGCGTGAGCACCAGGTTCTCGACCGTCTTCGTCTTCACGATGCGGTAGCTCTCGACCAGCTCGGTCGCTTCGACGCTGGCGTCGGTGTACTCGACGACGTCGTCGGCGGCGCCGTTGGTCGACACGACCTCGCGAACCAGGTCCTCGGGGATGTCGGTCGAGGCGTTGGCCCACAGCTTGGCCCGGGTCACGTCGCGGTGGGTGCGGTACGTGGACAGCTTCGTCTTCAGCTTGTGGAGCTTGTTCTCGAGCTTCTCGATCGCCCGGTCGACGGCGGTCAGATGGTCGGGCCCGTGGGACTTGCACCGGATGTGGTGGCCGTGGCCCTCCAACGTGATCTCACAACACTCCTTGTCATGGATGCGCGGGTTGCGCTCCTGGAAGAAGTGCACCTCCGCCCGATCCATCTCGAGGAACTTCCCGCCGAGCCTGGAGAGCTTCTCGACGATGAGATCCCGATCTCCTTTGGCGACTTCGGTGTGGCGAGCGCTCACGTTGATCTGCACGGTTGACCTCCTGTTTCCCCTCGATCAGCCGGCTGCACAACCGGTCCACGAAGGGAGTGCCGTTGGTCAACCCGACTGTAGAGGATCGGGTCGCGGAAACGGCACCGATCTGGGAGTTGCGCCGAGGGTCGCACCGATCACCTTCCGGATCCCGACGGAGCGGAGCGCTGCGGCCACGCCGACCAGCGACGCGCCGGTGGTTCGGACGTCGTCGACCACGACCACGGTGGCGTTCGCGCCGATGGTGCGGGCGGCCGGACGGGCCTCGAACCGGGTGGTCAGGCGTTCAGCGCGGCCCCGACCCGTTTGGGTGACTCCGCCGACGTGACGCACGGTGGCACGCACCGGCGAGCCCGCGGCCCGGCCGACGGCACGGGCGAGCAGCTCCGCCTGGTCGTACCCGCGACCTCGCCGCCTCGCCGGACTCGTGGGCACCCACGTGACGACGTCGATGGGTTCGTCGACTGCCAACGCGAGCATCGCGGCGAGGGGCGGGAGGGCGTCGCGATGGTTGTCGAACTTGAGGCGCCGGATCACGGTGCGCCCCGCGCCGTCGTAGGCGAACAGTGCGACGGCGCGATCGAGTCCTCCAAGGGCTCCGGCGTCGGGCGGCGGCACGAGCAGCGCAGCGCAGTCGGGGCACAGGCTCGCGCCGCTGCCCCGGCACACGACGCAGTGCACGGGCAGGAAGCAGCGGGTCAGAGGCATGGGACCGACCCTACGGACGGCCACTGACGGCGAAACCCCGTTGTGGGGACCGCTGTCACTCCCCCGGTCGTGCGTCCTGGCCGGGGATGGCCATCTGCGGGTTCTCACCGGCCAACATCCGCTCGGTGTTGCGGAGCACCATGTGGGACCAGTCCGGATGGGTCAACACGTAAAAGCGATCCGTCGAGACCGCCGTGAACACCTGCTCGGCCACGTCGGAGGGCTGCAGACCGTCGGCGATCAGCGCGCCAATCGTGTTCCGAAGGTTCTCGGCGTCCTCCTCGGTCGCAGCGCTGTCGGGCGCCTGCTCCCCCGTCGTCGGACGGTTGCGCACCGAGTTGTGGATCTGCGTCTGTACCCATCCCGGGCACACGACCGTGATGCCGACGTTCGGCGCCATCATCTGCAGTTCGATGAACATCGACTCCGACAGCGCGACGACACCGTGCTTCGCCACGTTGTACGGCGCCATGAACGGCGGCGACGTGAGACCGGCCATGGACGCCGTGTTGACGATGTGACCACCGCCCGACGCGATGATCAGCGGGGTGAAGATGCCGACGCCGTGGATGACACTCCACAGGTCGACGCCGAGCACCCACTTCCAGTCGGCCTCGGTGAGTTCCCACGACAGGCCACCTGATCCGACGCCGGCGTTGTTGCATGCCAGGTGGACTGCGCCGAACCGTTCCATGGCAGCGTCGGCGATCGCCTGCACCTGGGCGCGGTCCGACACGTCGGCCTGCACACCGATCGTCTCGATCCCCTCCGCGCTCAGCGCGGTGACGGCGTCGTCGAGCGCGTCCTGCTGGATGTCGGCGATGACCAACTTCATGCCTTCGGCGCCGAAGCGCCGAGCCATGGCGAGGCCGATGCCCGCCCCGCCACCGGTGATGACCGCGACCTTGCCCGCGAACTCGTCCATGTGCTTCCCCCTCGATCGGATTCGACCCGGGAGACTAGGAGCAAACGCCGTCGATGTCGGCGGCGACGGCCGGGGCCCCGTTGACCGAGAAGGTGTGCGTCCCGCAGTGGAATGCGGAGTCGAACGCCGCCACGACGTGGAACCGCCCACGGGAGCCGTTGTCGTGCAGTCTCGCGCTGGCGATGCCGTCGTCCCCGGCGAGGATGGTCGCCGACGACGTGCCCGTTGCGTCGAATGTGCCGCCGCTGCCCGAATCAACGGGCACGATCGTGAAGACCACCGGAGCGTTGACGACCCGGTTGCCGAAGCTGTCGAGCAAGAAGACGTTGAGCGGGTTGTCGAGTCGATGCGGGTCGAGCGAGTTGTTGTACGCGTTTCCGTCGCCTGTGTAGATGGCACTGGCGACCGGTCCGGCGACGACCGTCAGGTTGAACGTCGTGGCGGTGTCGGTGCCGACGACCTTGACCGTCACCGGCACGGTGCCGGCGGCGTTGCCTGTGCCGATCGTGGTCGTCGCGATCCCGTCCTCGCCAGCGAACGCCTGGGCCGGACCGAACCACACGCCGGCCACCGGCGACGAGAACTCGAAGTTCTTGTACTGCACGACGTTGCCGAACCGGTCGACCGCCTTCACGCCGACGGGGGCGAACTGGGTGCCCGCTGCGGCGCTCTGCCCAGCTCCGGACACGACGACGATGCTCGACGCCGGAGCGGCGCCGTTGTTGAGCCCGAAGACCACATACGGGCTGGTGCCGCCGTTGACCGTCGCGCTCACGGCGTAGCCACCGAGCTGGCTGTTGGCCACCGGGGTGAATCGGGCCACGCCGTTGGCATCGGTAGCGATCAACCCGCTCGGAGCGGCGAGGCCGGCGCCCGAATCGGGGCCCTTGAACACGACGTCGGCGCCCTTGACCGGCTGGCCGTCCTTGCGGGTGACCCGCACGACGACCTGACCGAACGGTTCGCCGACGCCGGTCGTCTGGCCACCACCCTCGAGCAGCTCGACGTTCGACGGCCACGTGCTCATGATGAAGTCGGCGGCCTGACCGATGGTCATCACGCGCTTCCACTTCCCGCCCTGGCAGAACAGCACGTGGGTGGCGTCACGGCCGGGCGCGGCGCCGTTGCGGCATTTGGCACCCTGCTTGACCACGTCGCAGCCGGCGACGGTGAGCACTGAGGCGGCCAACGCCAACACGGCGACTGATCGACGGACGTTCCGGTGCGCCATGACGGGCTTCCTTCGTTCTGGAGCGACCTCCCCCAGCAGGCGATCGCGATCCGCAGATGGTAGCGAACGCCGACGCATGAAATACAACGAGGTGTGTCGACGGCGCAGGACCGCCAGACGGGCGAGGGAGGGCCGGGACGCAGAGAACGCACCGAACCCGGGCGCGACATCGGGGCGCCGGGTCATACCCGACGCCCCGATCGGCATCCGCTCGGTGGTGGAGCTGGTGGGTCAGGTGTTCTGCATCGAGACGGACGAGTTCGCCGAACCCGCCGCCACGCTCACCTGGTAGGTCCCGACCGTCGAGCCGGCCGTCGCCGTGACCGAGGCGCGGCCGTCGGCGCCGGTGACCGCCGTCGACGCCGACAGCACCGCAGTCGCGCCTCCGGCCGGCACCACCGTGAACGACGCCGTCGCTCCGGGCACCGGGTTGCCGTACACATCCTTCACCAAGACGGTCAGCGGGTCGGCGAACGCCTGGTCGTGAACCGCCGTCAACGGCGACGGGCCCTCGGGCGTGATCGACGACGGCGCGCCGACGACGACGGTGTGGTTGAAGGTCGCGAAGTAGCTGGTGCGCTCGACCTCGAAGTACACCGGGAACGAGCCGGGCGTGGTGGGCGCGGACACGGGGAGGGTCGTGACCACCACACCGTTGGCGTCGGTCGTCAGGACGGCTTTCGGCGGGTTCCCCGATTGCAGGCCGCCGGAGTAGTACACGCCCACGGACTTCCCGCTCACGGGGTTGCCGCGGGCGTCGGTCACGCGGGCGGACATCGGCGCGCCCAGCGCCGTGCCGACGGTCGCGGTCTGCCCCTGCCCACTGACGATCGTGATCGCCGCCGGCTCGCCGGCCACGACCGTGACGGCCACCGTGCCCGCTACGTCACTGCCGTCGACCTTCGCGGTCAGCGTGAACGAGCCGAGTGCGTTGTTGATGACGGCCTTCGGGAACCAGACCCGTCCGTCGTCACCGGTGACGCCGCTGAGCTCGGCCGACGGCACGAGGCCCGCACCGGTCGAGGGTGCGTTCAACGTCACCTTCGCCTTGGGCAGTGGCTTGCCCGTCCGGCTCGTGACCGTGAACGCGACGGCGAGGGAGAGCTGGTCCCCGGCCTTGACCGTGGCCGTGGCGTTCACCGGAGTCACGGCGCCCGGGATCGTGCCGAGGATGAAATCGGCGGCCTGGCCGATCGTCATCACGCGCTTCCACTTCCCGCCCTGGCAGAACAGCACGTGGGTGGCATCGCGACCGGGCGCAGCGCCGGCCTTGCACCGTGTGCCGGCCCGGACCGTGTCGCAGCCCGTCAGCGCAACGGCCGACAGGAGCAGAATCATCAAAATTGCCGTCATTCGTTTCATGGGCGGCAACGGTATCGGCCTCACGCCGGTTCGATGGCGCAGGTCGGGGACGATGACCCCGAACCCACGCCACCGAACCGGCGGAGAAACGGACGATCAGTAGCGGTAGTGATCGGGCTTGTAGGGCCCGTCGACCGGCACTCCGATGTAGTCGGCCTGTTCCTGGCTCAGCTTCGTGAGCTTCACACCCAAGGCGTCGAGATGCAGGCGGGCGACCTTCTCGTCGAGGAGCTTGGGCAGCACGTAGACACCGACGGGATAGTCGGCCGTCTTCGTGAAGAGCTCGATCTGGGCGATCACCTGGTTGGTGAAGCTGTTCGACATCACGAAGCTCGGGTGGCCGGTGGCGCAGCCCAGGTTCAGGAGACGACCCTCGGCGAGCATGATCACCGAGTGACCGTCGGGGAAGACGAACTCGTCGGTGCCCGGCTTGATGTTCACGCGCTGGATGTCGCTCATGCGGCCCAGGCCGGCCATGTCGATCTCGTTGTCGAAGTGGCCGATGTTGCCGACGATGGCCTGGTGCTTCATGCGCGCCATGTGCTCGGAGCTGATGATGCCCTTGTTGCCCGTGGTCGTGATGAAGATGTCGGCCGTCTCGAGCACGTCCTCGAGCGTGGTGACCTGGTAACCCTCCATCGCCGCCTGCAGCGCGCAGATCGGGTCGATCTCGGTGACGATCACCCGGGCACCCTGACCCTTGAGCGACGCCGCACATCCCTTGCCGACGTCGCCGTAGCCGCAGACGACCGCGACCTTGCCGGCGATCATCACGTCGGTCGCACGGTTGATGCCGTCGATGAGGGAGTGACGGCAGCCGTAGAGGTTGTCGAACTTCGACTTGGTCACCGAGTCGTTGACGTTGATCGCCGGGAACAGGAGCTGGTCGGCTTCGAACATCTGGTAGAGGCGGTGCACACCGGTGGTGGTCTCCTCGGTCACGCCGAGGATGTCCTTGCCGACCTCGGTCCAGCGGGTCGGCTCCGACGCGACCGACTTGGCCAGCAGGTCGAGCACGACGTTCCACTCGTCGGAGTTGGACTCGTGGGGCTCGGGGACCGAACCGTGCGCTTCGTACTCGGTGCCCTTGTGCACGAGCATCGTGGCGTCGCCGCCGTCGTCGAGGATCATGTTCGGGCCCTTGCCGTCGGGCCAGCGGAGCGCCTGGTCGGTGCACCACCAGTACTCCTCGAGCGTCTCACCCTTCCAGGCGAACACCGGCACACCGGCCGGCTGGTCGACGGTGCCCTCGGGGCCGACGACGACCGCAGCAGCGGCGTGGTCCTGCGTCGAGAAGATGTTGCAGCTGACCCAGCGCACGTCGGCACCGAGGGCCGTGAGCGTCTCGATGAGCACCGCGGTCTGGATCGTCATGTGGAGGGAGCCCATGATGCGGGCGCCCTTCAGGGGCTGGCTGTCGGTGAACTCGGCTCGGGTGGCCATGAGGCCGGGCATCTCGTGCTCGGCGAGGTTGATTTCCTTGCGGCCGAATCCGGCCAAGGACAGGTCTGCGACTTTGAAGTCCATGTGTGCGCGCCTCCGCGACAAATCGTGTGCGGTGCTCTCGGCGCCGACGGTCTCGGCGCACGCGGGTCACCGCTCGTGTGTGAAGTGTGCGTGGCTGGGGTCATCAGACACCGGGTACACGGCAGCCCGTACGACGCGACAGCGTAGGCCAACACAGCGAGCGGGGGCGGATCAGTCGGTGTAGCGGCTCGTGATCGGCGTGGGACCCGGGTCGATGTCGGCGCGAGCAGCCATCTCGAGCGAGACCAGCTCGCCGTACAACATGAGGTCGAACAGCGCTCCGACGGCGGTGGTCGCGCCACTGGTCACGGGGTGCACCCCGGCGACGATCTCGTCGCAGGTCTCGGCGGTGACGTCGAGGCGGTGAGCCTGGTCGGAAGTCTCGAACCCGTGCCGAAGGACGGCGAGCGTGAACACCTGACGCGTGACGTCGCCGTGCTGGGCCCACCCACAGACCTCGTCATGGTCGAGACCGGGGACCGAGTTCGCGAAGGCCGGCGCCTTGGCGTTGCGGTTGATCGAGTGCTTCCACGACGCCGCTGCTGCCGCGCCGACCGCCCCGCCGCCGTAGACGAGCGACATGGTGCGGCCGATGCGCTTGGCGAGTCGATCAGCGGGCGACGGCGACGCCGCGAGCTCCGCCAGGCGGGCGTCGAGCAGATCGCACGCGGCCTCCATGTCGGCGATGAGCCCAGGGGCCAGACCGAACTGGTCGAGCGCGGCCAGCGCCGCCGCCGCTTCCACGATGGGTGCCGGCCGGTCGTGGACCGCTCCGCCGACGGCGATGATCGGTACACCGGCGACGGTCGTGTCGGTCACGAGCCGTTCGGCCACACCGGCGTCGAGCGCCACGACGAGGGTGGACGGACCGACCCACACCGGCAGCGGTTCGTCGACGAACGAGACGACCGGGCGCGCCACCGCGGTGGTGGCGATCGCCGCCACCGTCGTGGCGGTCAGCTTCGACCGGGCGGACGCCGCCAGCACCACGGCCCCGAGGTCGAGGTCGTCGGGCACGCCGGAACGACGCGCCACGTCCAAGGTGGCGCGAACCGCGGCGGGCACGAGCCGGGCTGCGGCGTAGGCGCCCTCGCTGTCGAGGATCTCCTGCGTCAAGAGGCCACGAAGTTGAGTTCGATGCCGTCGGCCTTGGCCTTGGCGACCAGACGCTCGTCCTCGGCGGCAGACACCGACTCGGCTTCGTCGATCAACATGACGGGGATGCCGTCCTTGATCTGGTAGCGCCGCTTGAGGCGCGGGTTGTAGAGGGTGTCCTCGTCCTCGAAGTAGTAGAGGGGACCCTTGTCCTCGGGGCAGGCGAGGAACTCGAGGAGGCGGACGTCGGAGATGGCCATGGCCGGAGAGACTAGTTGCGGCGACCGACCGCTCCGAAATGTGACGCGAGCCTGGCGGTTCTGCGATTGCGGCGCGTCACCTTTCGATGAGGAGCCGCGCCGCTCAGAGGCCGAAGTGGGCCTTCACCTCGGCGACCCGGGCGGCAACCGCCTCGTCGTCGGCCGCTTCGAGGTTGAGGCGGAGCAACGGCTCGGTGTTGGAGGGGCGAAGGTTGAACCACCAGTCGCCGTGGTCGACGGTCAGCCCGTCGAGGCGGTCCTGCTGCACACCGACGTAGGCCGCTGCGACACGTTCGATCACCTCGCCCGTGTCGGGCACCACCGTGTTGATCTCGCCCGACGCGGCGTACCGCTCGTAGGGCTTGCGCAGCTCGCTCAGCGGCAGGTTGCGGATCGAGAGCTGCTCGAGCACCAGCACAGCGGCGATGAGGCCCGAGTCGGCGCGGAAGTTGTCGGCGAAGTAGTAGTGCGCCGAGTGCTCGCCGCCGAACACCGCGCCCGACGACGCCATGATCTCCTTGATGAAGCTGTGACCGACCCGGGAGCGAATGGGCTCGCCACCGGCCTCGACCACGACCTCGGCCACGGCCTTGGAGCAGATGAGGTTGTGCACGACCTTGCCACCGGGCTTCGACTTCAAGATGGCGTCAGCGAGGATCGCGGTCGTGGTCGAGCCCGACAGGCCGACCCCCTGCTCGTCGACGAGGAAGACGCGGTCGGCGTCGCCGTCGAACGCCAGCCCGATGTCGGCACCGACCTCGAGCACACGGGCCATGAGATCACGCTGGTTCTCGGGCTGGATCGGATCGGCCGGATGGTTCGGGAACGTGCCGTCGAGCTCGCCGTACATGACCTCGAGGTCGAACGGGAGGCCGTCGAACACGGCCGGAACGACGAGACCGCCCATGCCGTTGGCGGTGTCGGCCACGACCTTCAGCGGCCGGAGCGCCCCGACATCGACGAACGAACGCACGTGGTCGGCGAACGCGCCGAGCACGTCGCGGCGGGTCACCGTGCCCGTGGTCGCGGCGGGGGCAACGCCCGCCGCGGCGTCGTCACGGATCTGCGTCAGACCGGAGTCCTCACCGACGGGGCGGGCGCCCGACAGGCAGAACTTGATGCCGTTGTACTGGGCCGGGTTGTGCGACGCCGTGAACATGGCGCCGGGCGCGTCGAGCGTGCCGGCGGCGAAGTACAGGAGGTCGGTCGAGCCCAGGCCGAGGTCGACGACGTCGAGCCCCTGTGACGTGACCCCCTCGGCGAAGGCCGCCACCATCGCCTCACCCGACGGCCGCATGTCGCGGGCGACCAGCACCTGGCCGACCGACGGATCCTCGCCGCTGACGAACTTGGCGAACGCTGCGCCGATGGAGCGGGCCATGTCGTCGTCGAACTGGTCGGGCACGGTGCCCCGGACGTCGTAGGCCTTGAAGATGGCGTTGAAGTTGTGCGTCATGACGGCGCACATCGTAGGTCACGACCTCGTCGAAACCTCAGTTGCCGAGCGTGGCCAGCTCCTCCGCCTCCAACTCGTACCCGCCGGTGTGCGCCACCGAACGGATCCGGAACAGATCGCGCACCAGCCGGGTCGTGTCCCGCACGACGTGCACCGTCGAGCGGGTCGAGTTCGTCAGTTCCACCGGTACCTCCGCGAGCGTCAGGCGGTACCGCTCGACGAGGTGGAACACCTCGACGTCGAACGCGAACCCGTCGATGCGCGAGTGCGAGAAGATCACCTTGCCGACGTCGGACCGGAAGGCCTTCAGCCCACACTGGGTGTCGCGATACTGACCGAGGAGCACGAAGGCCGTGAACGCGTTGACGATCCGCCCGCCGACCTCGCGGAGCCGGCGAGCCGTCACCAACGTACGGGTCTCGGTGTGCTTCCGGGAGCCGACGACGACGTCCCACCCACCTTCGACCTCGGCGAGGAGACGGAGCACCTGATCGGGCGAGTAGCTGAGGTCGGCGTCGGTGAAGGCGACCGTTCGGCCCCGCGCCGCGAGGACGCCGGCGCGCACCGCGCCGCCCTTGCCCCCGTTCTGCTCCAGGGCGATCACGCGGTCGGCGCCGGCGGCACGCGCTCGCTCGGCAGTGGCATCGGTCGAGCCGTCGTCGACGACGATGAGCTCGAACCCGCCATCGGTCCGCAGGTGGCCGAGGGCCGCATCCACGGCGGCGACGGTCTCGGCGATACCGTCCTCCTCGAAGTAGGCCGGGATGACCAGGGAGAGGCGGACGTCGCCCGGCGCTGCCTGCCGACCGCGGGGTCGGTTCTGGTCGGCGCGGATCGACCGGAACATCGTCTGCCGGTACGACGTCAGCCGGACCAGGAACCCCGCGGCGAGACCGAGGAACTTCGGGATGACCACCGAGCGCACCGAATGGTCCGACCCCTGGATGAGGATGCTGAACACGGCGACGTCAGCGGTGAGCGCCAGGAACCCGGCCATCACGTAGTGACGGAGGTCGCGGTACCAGCGACGCGCCGGCTCCGCCGCGTAGGAGATCGCGCGGTGCAACCAGTACGACACGAACGTGG
>WBZM01003951.1_pt1 | contig 11175 bp, 5 predicted proteins | sample 5204271 | NCBI WGS metagenome assembly WBZM01 (sample SAMN12344346, study PRJNA552823) | activated sludge metagenome | biome: Activated sludge suspended growth; feature: Nitrification reactor; material: Wastewater; isolation source: activated sludge from nitrification reactor of wastewater treatment...
CGACGTGCGCGCCTTCCTCCGTCAGGCGGCCGGTGCATCTGACCTCGCGGAGCTCGCGGCGACGGTGGTGCGCCGCCACGTCGACGTGCTGCGCGGCCGCGTCTTCGCCGGGCGTTCGAAGATGCCCTGGGTCGAGCTGCGCGACGGCAAGGTGGTCCCGACCCTCGCGGCGGCGCAGCGGATCGAGCGACCTCCCGCCCGCGTGGAGGACATCCCCCCGCACGGCTACCGCACCTGGACCGCCGATCGGATGGCGCGCGCCGGAGGGCTCTCGTGAGCCGCCGACCCGCCGTTCGCGGCCTCATCGATCAGGTCGTCGGTGACCCCGCCCAGGGCCGCTTGGAGGCGCTCCTGGCGACCACGTTCGACCTCGAGCCGGACTTCGTCGAGCGCGACTTCCTCCCTTCGCTGCTCCGCATCCACTCGCTCGACGACTTCAGCCACCGGGGCCGCATGCAGCTCGAACTCGAGCTCGGGCGCCTTCACGGCGCGGCCCTGATGATGGAGGCGCGCAGGTACCAGGGCCGCCCCCGGAGCCTCCGCCTGCACGTGAGCCCCGCGCGCCTCGCCTCCGCGGGGGTGCTCCACGCCAAGGTGACGCTCGCCGTGTACGAGAGCGCCGTTCGCCTCGCTGTCGGGAGCGCCAACCTCACCACCGCGGGCTATCGCCAGAACCGCGAGGCGGCCCTCGTCATCGAGGCCAACGCGCGCCGTGGGAGCGAGTCGAAGTTTCTCCTGAAGGCCCTCGCGCCAATGCGCCTGCGGCTCCAGCGGTGGTGGAGCGGCGACGCCGAGCGCGCGGTGAAGCTGGCCGAGACGCGCCTGAAGCCGTGGGCCGAGGGCGCAGTCGCCGACGAGGACGCTTCCTTCGTGTGGAGCGACGCCGACGAGCGCCTCGTCGACCGCTTCGTCGCGATGTGGCCGCGCGACGAGCGGGTGCGGCGGATCCGCGTCGTGTCTCCCTTCTGGTCCGACGCCACCGATCAGGGTCCGCTTCCCATGCTCCTCCAGGCCCTCCGCAAGCGGGGCGCCGCGATCGATGGTGCCGAGGTCAGGCTCGTCTGCGCAGCGGCACCCGACACGGAGACCGCGTGGTGTCCGTCGCTGCCAGCGTCGTACGCCGCCTATGACTTCCGCAAGCTCGGGGTGACGGTCGAGGCGCTCGCGGCGCGGCCCAACGTCGACGCCGAGGACGGCGGGAGCGATCGCGTCCACATCGAGCGTCGACTCCACGCGAAGGTGGTCCTCGTCGACGGCCCCGCGACGAGTATGGCCTACGTGGGCTCCGCGAACTTCTCGCTGCCGGGCTGGGGTTTCGTCGCGGGCGCGGACGCCAACGTCGAGGCCGGCGTCGTGCTCCGCGCGGGTGCGCGCAACGATCCATTCGGTTCGCTCGTTCCGCCGGTGACCGGCAACCCCGTGAAGCTCGAAGGCGACGGCCGCGCGAAGATCCACCCGTCGTCGGGGGAGGACGCCGAAGAGCCCGTGCCGTGGCCCGCCTTCCTCCAACGCGCAGAACTCCGCTCGACGGGGCGAGACGGGGTGCTCGGCCTGGTGCTCATGGTCGACGCCGCACTCGCGCCGCGATCGTGGTCCGTCGCACTCGACGAACACGCCGCACCGATGACCCTCGCCGACCGCGTGGACGACGGTGGTTCGCAACCAGACCGTCCACGTGCGATGGGACGCATGGGCGGCGGGAGTCGCGTACCCGATCAACGTGCCACCAGAGGTCCGGGCGCGTCTGCCCATAGGCGACCCCTCCCAACGGCCGGGCGAGAGCGAACTCCTCGCCTTCTTCCAGGGCCGCCTCGCGCTGGAGGACGTGTTCCCTCCGCCGCCCGACGAACGCACGACGGGCACGGGCGAAGGCGTCGGCGCGGTCGATGGCGGCGTCGACACCAGCGGGATCCTCGCCTACCAGGTGAGGAGCTTCGTCGAGGCCCTCCCCGGCGTCCGCGCCGAGCTCCTCCGAAGCGCGGTGTCGGAGCCGAGCATCCGGCTGCCGGCGCTCGGGCCGGTGAGCCCCGTGGCCCTCGCCCGTGAGGTGGTGCGGGCCGTGGGCGCGGGGCGCTCCGGGGTGGCCGCGGGGTTCCAGCTCACGGAGCTTGCGTGCTGCATCGACGCCGCCCGGTCGGCGGAGGTGCCCGACGGTCTGCGAAAGGTGTGGATGGAGGTGCTGGGTGAGGCGAAGGGCGAGGTGCTCGCGATGCTCCGTGCGCTGCGAGCGGAGCGCCCCGACCTCGCGGCCGGCACGCGCTTCGGCGACTACTGCGTCGAGATGCTCGGCGCGAAGGAGGGGCGGCCGTGATCCCGTTCCCCGACGACATCGAACTCGGGCGCGACACCACCCGCATCAAGGACCCGCCGCGCGCCAGAAGCTCACGGTGGAGCGCCTCCTGGAGCGCTTCTTCCACGACGACCCCGAGCGCCGCTGGGAGCTTCAGCTCGTCGCCGACGAAGTGGGGATGGGGAAGACCTTCGTCGCCCTCGCGACGGCCTACGCCGTACTCCGGGCCACGCGGGGCCCCGACGAAGCCCCGCCCGACCTCGCCCGCTGCCAGCGCCGCGTGCTGGTGATCGCGCCGCAAAACGCCGCCCTCGTCTCGAAGTGGCAACGCGAGGTGGGCGAGTTCATCAAGCGCTGCTGGACGGGCGGGGCGACGGAGGGCGACGCACGCCACCCGTGGTTCACCGCGGGCGCACCCATCGCCCGCCTCGACGACCTCGCGGCGGCGTTGTGCCGTGAGGAGGGCCCCGGCGTGCTCGTCACCCACATGGGCGTCCTCGGCTCGGCGAAGCTCGTCGACTACGAACTCAAGCGTCGCTACGTGCTCGGGCACCTCTTCCGCGTGTGGTCGAACCGCCTGCCCCTGGACGCGCGGGAGCGCCTCCTGCGCGGCACCCCCGAGGGTTGGCCACGCGACCCGCGGAACCTCCTCGAGATCGCCGAAGGCGATCGCACGAAGCTCCCCCTCGGCGATGACATCTTCCGCGAGGCGCTCGACCAACTGGCGGCACGCGACGAGTCCGACCCGGGCCGCGCCCTCTTCGACGGTCTCTTGAGCCGATGCAAGGAGGCCGCGGAGCCCTACACCCACGACCGCAACGTCCTGTTCAAGCGGATCGAGGGCGACCTCACCGAGCTCTACCGCCACGTCTGCTTCGCCGCGGCCTCGAAGGCACTGCCCCTCGTGATCGTCGACGAGGCCCACAACTGGAAGAACGGCCCGCGCGCGGGGTCGAACGGCTACGAGCGGTTTCGCCAGTTCGTTGCGCCTCGGATGCGGCGGGCGTTGCTGCTCACGGCCACGCCCTTTCAGCTCCACCCCGACGAGATGCTCGAGCTCCTCAAGGCGGGCGACGCGCTCGCCCCCTGCCCCACCCGCACGGCCTCCGTCGCCCGAACCCGCCGTCTCGCCGACCACCGGGAGAAGGTCCTTGCCCCCGTCCTCCGCACCGCCGCCGACCGGAGCCGGGCCTTCGCGCGGACGTGGGCGGCGTTCCCCACACGGCTCACGGGCGACCTCGACGCGGCGTGGTCGGGCGAGGCGCTCCTGGCGCTGCGCGTCACGCTCCGCGACCTCGCCCACGCGGAGGGGGCCGTCGACGGAGGCCGCGTCGAGCGGCTGATCGACGCGGCGGTCGTATCATTCGACCCCGAACTACGTGCCATCCTGCGGGAGGCGCTGCGGCTCTACGCGCACAACGAGGACCTCTCCCAGGAGCTCGGCGCCTTCGTGATTCGCCACCGCCGTCGGACGGAACACCGGCTCGTTCGGGTTGGTTCGGAGTACGAACAACCGTCTGCGGTGGTGCGCCAGCGCCCCGACCGGAGCGTCCTCCACGCAGCCCCGGGCCTCGACGTGCGCGGCGAGGCCGAGCTCCCTCACTACCTCCTGATGCGGCTCGTTTCGCTGACGAAATCTGAGCGCGGGCGCACCTCGCTCGGCACGGCCCTCACGGGGTGCTACTCGACGCTCCACGCGAGCGCCGAAGGTCGAACCGTCGCCCAGAACCTGAAGGACCACGACCCCCGCGCCACGTATCTCCGTCTCCTCCGTACGATGACCACCGAGGCGCGCGACGTCGACCACCCGAAGGTGCGCGCGGTGGTCGACGCGACCGTGAGGGCGTGGCGCGCGGGCGAGAAGACGCTGATCTTCTGCTTCCGCACGCACACCTCGAAGCGGCTCCAGGCCCTCCTCGGCGACCGCATCGAGAAGGAACTCCGCACCCGCCGCGGCGCCCTCTCCGGCGGGGCTGACGCCCTCACCCGACTCCGCAGCCGCTTCACGCGCCGCGAGGGCGACCTCGTCTCGCTCGGCCTCGACCGCGTGCTCTGGTCCGTCCGCTGGGCGGCCTGGTCGAACGAGCACTCCCTCCCCGAGGTCGCGCAGGACGACCTCCGTCTGACCGACGACGAGCTCGACGCACTCGCACGCCTCGCGCTCCGCCACGGCGTCGACCTGCGCGACGAGACGCCCGACCGGGTCTTCCTGCATCGGGCGACCGAGCACCTACTCGCCCGCCGCATGCGCACGCGTGGCAGGGTGGGGAGCCACCTGTTTCGCGATCTGCTCGAGGCGATGTCGCGGCCCGCATGGGTCGAACGCGCCTACGGACTCGACGGCGAAGCGGAGTCCCTCACGGAGGCGACGGACGGCGCGCCCCTCGACGAGCGCGGTGTTCACTTCGTCTACAAGCCCCGGAGCGAGCCCGACGACGCCGAGGTGGCCGCCCTCGGCCAGCGGCTCCGCGAGCGACGGGAGCGAGCGCGGCGACAGGGCCAGGTCTCTCTCTTCGACGTCTACGCCGAGGCGCCAAGCTTCTGGCTCGGGGCCTCGCCCGAGTCGAACGTCGCGGGCGACGCGGGGTCGTCCACCGCACGGGCGCTCGCTTCGTTTCATGGCAACCTGCTCCACCTCACGCGCGCCCGCGGACGGGGCTTCGAGTGGCGCGAACGGCGGATGGTGTTCCAGGCGTTGCGCCGCGCGCTCATGCGAGAGTCGCTACTGCTTCGGCTCCTCCCGGAGCGCAGCGACCTCCATGAACAGGGCTGGGGTGAGGTGCTGGTGCAGCGATTCTTCGAGGCACTCCCGGGCCAGCGCGAGAGCAACGCCGAGCGCCTCGCGGTCTTCGTGGAGGACCTCCGCGCGGCCTCCGGCAGCGTCTCCGACGGCACATCCGAGCGCCACGCGCTCTATGACGCGACCCGCATGCGGGAGACGAGCTTCGTCGCGCTCGTCGACGGGTCGACGTCCCCCGAGCGGCGCAACCGCGTGTTCGCGGGCTTCAACAGCCCGCTCCTCCCCGAGGTGCTCATCTGCACGACGGTGGGCCAGGAAGGGATCGACCTCCACCGCCACTGCCGCCACGTCGTCCACTACGACCTCGCCTGGAACCCCGCGGTGCTGGAGCAGCGGACGGGCCGCGTCGACCGCATCGGGAGCAAGACCTTCCGCGAGCGGGCGGCGGCGCCCGATGACCCGGAGCCCGCCGTCCTCGACGTGGGAGTTCCCTTCCTTGCGGCGACGTACGACGAGCGGATGTACGAGGAGCTGCGGGTGCGGGCGCAGACATTCGAAGTGCTCACGGGCGGGGACGTCGCCGCCGACAACCCGGAGGGCGCCGACGACATCGAGAACGCCCAAGGCGAGGAGCAGGGGCTCACGCTGCCCGCGCTCCCGCTCCGCATGGTGGACGACCTCCGTGTCCGACTGCAAGTCTGGTCGGAGTGAGCGACGCCCGCTCACGCCGCCACGAACAACCGCTGCCCCACCGCGTCGTGGAACTGCCGCGCGAGCTCCGTGGCGAAGCGCGCGTCGTCCGCCAGCACGCCCGCCTCGATGTTCCGCGCGTGGCCCCGGTCGGTGAAGTTAGCGGACCCCACCAGCGCCCGCGCGCCGTCGACCACGATGCACTTCGCGTGGAGGCTCGCGTAGCTCCTCGGCACCGCCGCGCGCGGGTCGACGTAGAGCGTCGGCGTCGGCGCCCCGAAGGGCCAGAACCTCGTCCGCCACGCCGCCGCCTGCGTGCGCAAGTACCACTCGGGGTCAATGGGCGTCTCCGCGGCCCCGTCCAGGTGGACGAACATCTCCACCCTCACGCCTCGATCGCGCATCGCCGCGTGGAGCGGCGCCAGGATCGCCTCACCCCGCTCGAACGAGTAGCCCGCGATGAGCACGTGCCGCGTGGCCCCCTCGAACAGGTCGCGCACCACCACGGCAGTGTCCCGCGCCCCGCTCGACCGCGTCTCGGGGCCCGTCCACACGAGCGACGCCCTCGTCGCCGGCGGGCGGCGCCGTTCGGCGATCACCGCGTGGAGCACCGCCCGCACCGTCGCCACGTCGCGCCCGAGCAGGTCGCCCAGGTGTGCAACCAGGGCGTCGAGTTGCGCCCGCGCGAGGCCCTCCCGCGACAGCACGGCACCCGTGTCCGCGCGCTCGAGTGCGTGGGTGAGGCGTTCGAGGTCGGGCAGTGAGACCTCGACGAGCGAGCTCACGGCCGCTCCCGGAAGAAGGCCACCGCCGGGTCGCAGCCGAGTGTCGGCACCACCAGCGCGCGGTCGAGGTACTGGTTGAAGCGCTCGCACGAGCACTCCGCCACGAAGAGGCACCCGTGGCACGCGGCCCCCTCCAGCAGCCGCCCGGTCTGCTCCCCGCGCGGCGAGTGGTGGCCGCACACCGGATCGTTGGAGCACAGCGCGCCCAGGTCCCACGCCGCGCGCAGGTGGCGGGCGACGTGGCGGCCCTGCTCGACGAGGCCCCCGAGGGTTCCTTCGGTGCCCGAACTACCCGTCGCGAGGAGGATGCCCGCCATCGGCACCGGGTCGTTCGGCAGCGAACAATAGAGCCGCTCGCGGATGGCGCTCGCCGCGTAGCCGCACTCCAGCGACAGCGCCGTCAGCACGAGGTGCGAGAGCGAGTGCAGCAGGTAGAAGCGCACGCCCGGGAAGTCCGGCGGTTCGGCGATCGCCTCGGCCCACTTCGAGAAGCCCGCGCGCAGCTCCTTCTCGCGCTCCCGCACGGGTTCGCTCTTCTCCCACTCCCGCAACACCTCCTCGTCGAGGCGGAGGAAGATCCCCTCCCCCTTGATCTCCGTCGCCGGGAGCCACGTCGTCTGGAGCCCCAGCGCGGCGGGGACCACCTGGTACTCGCCCTGGAGGTCGCTGCTCGTCGGCTGGAGCCGCGTGAAGCCCACCTGGGCCCGCACCTCGCGGAGCTTGTGCGCCAGCACCACCCGCTCGATCGACGCGGGAAGCGCCGCCTCGCGACGGGCGCGGGTCGCATGGAAGGTGTCGCCCGGCGCCGCGAGTTTCCCCGGCACCTCCTCCGCCACCGCCACGAGCTGGCGGAACTCCGCCGTCCGCACCGGCCCGTGCTCCACCGACGCACCCGCGCGACGCGCGGTGACCGACGTGAGCACCTCGGCGTCGCTCCACCCGTCGAGCGCCCTCCGCACGTCGGGGATCATGCGGAAGGCCGGTAGCGTCTCGGGGGTGGCGACCTGGAGGATGCTCCACACGCCGTCGATGGCCTCGCGCAGCGCGAGCTCCTTCACGGGCGGGATGGACAGGGCGCTCTCGACCAGCGCGAAGTAGGCGTCGCTCGCCGTGCGGATGAGCAGGCGGAGGTCCTCGGGGCAGCCGGGTTCGTCGCCCTCGTCGCCGAGCCAGGGGCGCTCGCCCTTGCAGCTCGGGAGCCCAGCGCGGGCGTTGGACATCGGGCGCTTGCGCTTGCAGGTGCGGCAACGCACCCAGATCTCGCTGAAGTCGCCCGACGCTCCCTCGTCGAGCACCAGGCGCGGTGCGTTGCAGTGCTCGCCCCCCGAGTGGACGAACCACACCCACGGGAACTCCTCCAGGTGCCCCCGCGGGCACGCTGCGACGAAGCGGACGGGGACGCAGATCGCCCCGGTCTTCCGGTCATCACAGCGGTGCAGGTAGTGGCCCCCTTTGCGCTCGAGCCCGTGCCACGCCTGGACGAGCGCGCGGCAGCTCGGGTTCTGGCACACGAACCACGCGGGGAACTCCACCGCCCGGATGCCGTTCCCCCGGCGCGGCTCCTGGTCGTTGCCCGACGGGGGCTCGCGGAAGGGTTCGTCGGTGCGAAGCTCCCGCAGGCCCTGCTGGCGGCGCCGCCCGTTGATGCTCGCGCAGAGGCGGGGTTCGGCGAGCGTGCGCATGCCTTCGCCCTGCCAGAAGTCCAGGCCCCCGATGACCACCGCGTCGTCGATGAGGTCGACCATCGCGCCGGGTCCGTACGCGGTGATGAGCTGGCTCCGGCGGACCTTCCCCTCGGGCTGTGCGACCTGCGTGCTCGCCGCCCACGGCGCCTTCTTCCCGCTCATGTTCCCACCGTGTTGCGCGAGAGCTTGCGGCGCTCGACCCAGACGTGCGCGGTGGGCTCCACGTCGCGCATCGACGTAGGGGCCGCGAAGCGCGCGTCGTCGCTCCCTGTCGGCGGGGCCTCGGGGTCGAGCACGGTGAAGAGCATGGGCTTCCCCTTCCGGTCCTTGTCGTAGGGCGACCAGCAGCGCGTCGCGGCGCCCTCGCGGCTCGCCCGCACCAGGGCGATCCAGCTGTCGACGAGGCTCTGCCCGCGCTGCCGCAGCGTCTCCACCAGGGCCTCGTGGCCGCGCGCGTCGAGTCCGAGGCGCTCGCGCCCCGCCCGCGTGGCGAAGGTCTCGATGGCCTGCGCCACGGCGGCGCGGTGGGCCTCCACGTCCATCACCCCGTCGCTGGGTTGCAGCGCGCCGTCGCCGTGCCGCGCCATCGCGAGGAGCGCCCCCGCGAAGCCACGCTCCAGGGCGGGCGCGGAGAAGGGCGTGAGGCTCGACGCCTCGACGTGGCGGTAGAAGCACTCGTGCCACGCGGTGAAGCGCTCGTAGTGCGAGCGGTCGCGGGCCTTGTGGAGGTTGAGCGTCGTCACCACGAGCCCCGGCCACTTCGCCTGACGGCCCACGCGCGAGGTCGCCTGGATGTACTCGCTGGTGGTCTTGGGCTGGCCCGCCACCACCATGAGCCCGAGGCGGTCGATGTCGACGCCGACGGAGATCATGGCCGACGCGAGGAGGACGTCGACGTGCTCCTCATGGGTGTGCGGCAGCCGCAGCCGGGCGCGGGTGCGGGAGATGGCGCTGGTGCTCTCGCGCGAGGTCAACTCCACCGGCTCGCCGAGCTCCCGCGCACGAAACCACCGGGCGCCTCCCTTCCCGTCCTCGGTGCCGCGGTCGGCGATCTTCGCGCAGCGCGAGCGGACCTCGTCCTCGACGAGGCGGCGCATCCCGCCGAGCTCCCGCAGCGCGTTGAAGTAGCCGACGACGGTGGTGTACGGGTCGGACGGCGCGTCGTCGCGGGGAGGGTCGGTCACGTCGCGCCACGCGGCCGTGAGGAGCGTCACGTACACGCGCAGGAGGACGGCCTTCATCGCCCGCCCGCCCGCCGCCACGCCGAGGTAGAGGCGGCCGTCGGCGTTCCGGTCGACGCGGGCGAAGAAGGTGTCCCCCTCGTCGAGCCCCGGCGGCGGGAACAGGCTGACCGCATCCCGACCGAAGAGCGAGAGGATCTGCCGCTGCGCCCGGCGCACGGTGGCGGTCGAGGCGAGGAGCTTCGGTCGCACACGACGGCCGTCGGGGAGCGCGGTCTCGCAGAGCGCTTCGATGGCGGTCTCGTACAACCCCACCATCGTGCCGAGGGGGCCGCTGATGAGGTGGAGCTCGTCCTGCACGATGAGCTCCGGCGGGCGAAGCCCCTCCGGCAGCACCTCCGCACGACGCGACGCCTCGGGGCCGTCGGGCGTGCCGAAGAAGCGCCCCCCCTCGCGCGAGTGGACGCGGCCGAAGAGCATCCCCGCCTCCGCCCGCCACGGCACCATCGCGAACTTGTCCACCGTCGCCACCAGGAACGACGGCAGCTCGCGGTACACCTGCTCGTCCACGAATACCAGCGGCAGGCCCTCCTCGGCGTGGCGCTTGTTCCCCTGGCCGAAGTCGCAGGCGCGGAAGTTCTTGCAGAGCACGCGGACGTGGGTCGGTGCGGACTTCGAGGGCTGGAGGGTGGCGGTGTCTGGGTCGAGTTCGAAGCCGCACCAGGGGCAGTGGGTGAGCGGCAGCGGCGACGGGGCCTTCTTGTTGTCCCGCTGCGTCTTCCACGTCGTGATCTTCTCGCCCACCTCGGCGAGCGTGTTCGCGGTGGCGGTGCGGCCCACCCACAACCCCACGCTGAAGCGCACCTCCCCGAGGCGCGCGGGGTCGTCGCGGCGCAGCGTCTCCAGCGCGCACACCAGCGTCGCGGCGCGCTGGAGCTGGTCGAGCGTGAGCAGGCGCAGCGTGTAGCGAAGCAGCACCGTCACCCCGTAGCCGCCGTCGGGGCGCGCGCGACCGCGCATGCGGCGCAGCACCAGGGCGAAGGCGATCACCCCGAGGTACGCCTCCGTCTTGCCGCCGCCCGTGGGGAAGAAGATGAGCTCGGCCCGCTCGCGGTCGGCGTGCGTCGGGTCGTGCAGGCCCGCCACGTTGAGCAGCACGAACGCGAGCTGGAAGAGCCTCCACCGCGGCGCGGCGTTCTCGTAGCGCTTCGGGTCGCGCTTGCGGGCCTGGAGCGCCATCGCCCGGTTGGCCAGCACGAAGGCCGCGAAGAGGTCGTCGTGCGCGGCGAGGAGCTCGATGCCCTCGTCGATGCGGTCGCGCGCGCTCGCGGCGTGGGCCATGAGGGTGTCGCGCGTCTCCCCGCGCCGGGCCGTGTCGAGGGAGACCGCGCGCTGCGCGTCGATCCAGGCGCCGTAGGCGTCGACCAGCGGGCGGAGTGCGGCGCGGAGCGTGGCCCCGTCGGGCATGGCGGCGAGCGCGTCCATCTCCGTCGTGACCGCGTCGAGGTCGCAGCTCGCCACCGGCCGAACCTCCGCCCGCGGGAGCCACACGGTGCGCGCCCCCACCACGCGATCCCCGTCGCGCAGGGCCTCCGCGGAGACGCCGTGGCCGACGGCCCACTCCACGCAGTCGCGGTACTGGAGGTCGGCGATGCGGTCGTCGGGGTCGTCGGAACCCTCGTCGCGGCGGTTGGGGCGCGGCACCAGAGCGACGTCGTGACGAAGCTCCAGCGACACCTGGAAGACGAAGGCCATGTCGCCACGGCCGTTCTCGGTGACGGGGCGGCGGTGGTTGACCACGAAG
>WBZM01003952.1_pt1 | contig 11174 bp, 13 predicted proteins | sample 5204271 | NCBI WGS metagenome assembly WBZM01 (sample SAMN12344346, study PRJNA552823) | activated sludge metagenome | biome: Activated sludge suspended growth; feature: Nitrification reactor; material: Wastewater; isolation source: activated sludge from nitrification reactor of wastewater...
AGCACCCTCGAGCGCCCAAGCCAAAACGCCGCAAAGGATACGCGCCGCGCGCAGTGGTCCAGCGGAAGGTCGCAACCGCGCGGGTCCTCGCAGAAGGGCGGATCGTGTGACCTTGAAAGGGGTGGACCTGAGGGCGCATGACCGACCCGACCCCCGATGACCACGCCCCGCCCGGCTTCCTCGCCTGGGTGGCCCGCCTCGTCCACGCCCACCGCGGCGCGCTGCTCGCGTCGGCGCGGCGCCGCGGGCTCTCCGCCGACGAGTCCCTCGACGTCGTGCAGGACGCCTTCGTCACCTTCCTGCGGCTCCCCGCGGCGCGCTCGATCGCGGGCGACCCCGACGACGCCCTCAAGCTCCTCCACGTCATCGTGAAGCACCAGTGCCTCAACGCGCGCCGCCGCACCGCGCGCCGGGCCGGCGACGCGCTCGACCCCGCCGCCCTCCCCGACGACGGCCGCGTCGACACCGAGTCGCTCCTGCGCGCCGCCGAGGAGCTCGCGCGGGTGAAGGGCTGCATCCTCCGCATGGCGAAGCTCCAGCGGAGCGCGGTGCGCCTGTGCCTCCTCGACGACGCGCCGCAACCGGCCGTTGCCGAAACGCTCGGGATCACCCCGGGCCACCTCCGGGTTCTCCTCCACCGGGCGCGGGAGCACATCCGCACCTGCGACTACGCGAACGACCCCGTCGACCCTGTGATGGATTGAGCGCCGCCATGTGGAACACCAACGCCTTCACGTCGCGCTTCGGGCTCCGGTGGCCCATCGTCCAGGGCCCCTTCGGCGGCGGCAACTCGTCGGTCGCGCTCGTCGCGGCCGTCTCCAACGCGGGCGCGCTCGGGTCGCTCGGCGCGGTCGGCCTCGCCCCCGCGGAGATCCGCGCGACGGCGGCCGCCATCCGCGCGGCGACCGACCGCCCCTTCAACCTCAACCTCTGGGTCCCCATCGCGGGCCAGGACGACGTCGCCGTCGCGCCCGACGCCCTCGCGCGTAGCGTCTCCCGCGTCGCCGACGTCCTCCGCGCGCTCGGCCTCGACCCGCCGCCCGCACCCGCCACGTTCGCCCACCGCTACGAGGATCAGCTCGCCGCGCTGCTGGACGTCGCGCCCCCGGTGGTGAGCTTCGTGATGGGCGCGCCCGACCCCGAGACCGTCCGCGACGCGGCGCGCCGGGGCATCCGCACGATCGGCACGGCCACGACGGTGGACGAAGCGGTCGCGCTGGAGGCCGTCGGCGTCGACGCCATCGTGGCCTCGGGGAGCGACGCGGGGGGCCACCGCGGCTCGTTTCTCCGGCCGGTGGAGGCGTCGCTCGTGGGGACGATGTCGCTCGTCCCGCAGGTGGCGAGCGCGGTGAGGGTGCCCGTGATCGCCGCGGGCGGCGTCGCCGACGGGCGCGGGATCGTCGCGTCGCTCGCGCTCGGCGCGCAGGGCGTCCAGGTGGGGTCGGCCTTCCTCGCGACGCCCGAGTCGGGCGCTCCTGAAGTGCACAAGCGCGTGCTGGGGACGGAGGAGGCCCGCTGGACGCGCCTCACCCGCGCCATCACCGGCCGCCACGCGCGCGGCGTCGAGAACCACCTCATGCGCACGCTCGAGGCGCACCTCGGCGACGTGCTCCCGTACCCGGCGCAGTCGTGGGTCACCGCCGCCCTCCGCCGCGCCGCGGGCGCGCAGAACCGCGCCGACCTCCTCGCCCTCTGGGCCGGCCAGAACGCCGCCTCCGCGCGCCCGATGCCCGCCGCCAGACTCGTGGAGACGCTAGTCGCCGAGACCGACGCCGTCCTCCGCTCCGCCCCGCTCCGCCCGCACGAGGCGCGAGCGGATCACCCCTAGACCCTGAGAGACACCGTCACCCCCATGCTCACGCTCTACTACTCCCCCGGCGCCTGCTCCCTCTCGCCCCACATCGTGCTGCGCGAGGCCGGGCTCGCGTTCGAACTCGACAAGGTCAGCTTCAGCACGAAGAAGACGTCCGGCGGCGGCGATTTCCTCGCCGTCAACCCCAAGGGCTCGGTCCCCGTGCTCCGCCTCGACGACGGGCAGGTGCTCACCGAGGGCCCCGCGATCGTCCAGTACCTCGCCGACCGCAACCCCGACGCGAAGCTCGCCCCGCCGGCAGGAACGATGGAGCGTTACCGCCTGCAGGAGTGGCTCAACTTCATCACCAGCGAGATCCACAAGGGCTTCTCGCCGCTGTTCGCGAAGGACACCCCGGCCGACTACAAGCCCATCGTGACCGAGCGCCTCCTCTCGCGGCTCGCGATCGTCGACCGCGCGCTCGAGGGGCGGAGCTTCCTGCTCGGCGAGCAGTTCACCGTGGCCGACGCGTACCTGTTCGTGGTCACCAACTGGGCGGCCTTCGTCGGCATGGACATCGCGCGCTTCGCCCACCTCGCGGCCTTCCGCGCCCGCGTCGCCGAGCGCCCCGCCGTGCAGGCCGCGATGGCCGCCGAGGGCCTCAACAAGCGCGCGTAGCGGCGCGACCTCCGCGCGACCGCGCGGGCGGCCGCTTCGAACGGCAGAACCTGCAAGCGGGCTCCGCCGCCGGACGGCAGACCCTGCCACTTGCGCGGGGCGCGCGACCGCGCGCGACGCGAAATTGCGCGGGTGCGAGCGTGCCTGACGCGTTGGCGCGCTTCGTGAGTTGCGCCCCGCCATGAAGACGAAGACCTCGGTTCGCGCTGGCCTCGACACCGTCCGCAAGCAGGTGCGGGAGATCCTGACCGCGTCCGACGCCCCCGCCCGCGTGGAGCCCAGGCGCGTGCCGTAGCCGCGCAGCGGACCGCGAGCTCCTGGTGTCGACGATCACCGCGAGAGCAGCAACGGCGCGAGCTCCTCCCGGAGGCCCCACGACGTCGCGAGGTGGACCCGGTCGCGGCGGAGAGGGCGTCGACCGGCCCGCCGACACCCGACCGCGCCCCGCCGCCGATCGGAACTCCCGCCGGTGCGCCCGACAACTGAGCGGGGAGGCGCGGATGCGCGTGTGCGTCAGTCCCCACCTGTGCCGTCAACGGGTGCAGGCAGGTCGCCGAGAAGCGCGGCGAGCCTCTCCACGAGGTAGCCAAGAGACGGGACCGCCCGGAGGAGGCTCACGCGCTGCTCCGGGGTCAAACCCCACGCCGCCTTTCCGAGCAGGACGTCGCGATCGTTCATGTCCTTGCGATCGATCGCCCGCCCGAACATCTCGTCACGCCCGAGGAGGACGCCGAGGCTGCGAAGCGCCAGAAGGACGGACTCGGTGTTCTCGATAAGAAGCACCACGCGCAGCTGAGACGCCGGCTCGCAGCGACGCTTGACCTCCGCGGTGACCTGGGCCTTGCACGCACCCGGCGGAAGCTTCGCCATCGTCCGCACCCGGTCGTTGTCGAAGACGGCGACGACGACACCAAGGCGGTGGAGGTTCCTCTGGCACTCGCTCCACACCTTGTTGTTGCCGTTCATGGCGTGCCCGCGCAGGCGTTTCTTGAGCGGGCGCGGCTCGCAGCCGAGCCGGTCGGCGACGCAGCTGACCACGAGGTCGTGCAGACCGAAGTCGCTCCGATCTCGGGCGGAATCCTCGTAGAGAATCGTCACCCCCTCCAGCATCTACGTCTCCGACCGCGTCATCACCTCGGCCTCGTAGCCGGCATCGAGGAGGCCACCGAGCCCGTCGTAGTCCTTCAGCCAGTCCTCCAACACGGCGCGGTCGGGGTACCGGAGGCGCGTCGCGTCGCGCTCGTCGAGCTCGCACAGCACCGCGGAGGAAGCCGGATCGCGCAGCTCGTCGAGCAGCCGCCGCGAGTGGGTCGCCAGCACCACGGGGCAGCGCTCCGCGATGCGCTGGAAGAAGCCCATCACGCGCGCAAGGAGTCGCGGGTCGAGGTGGAGCTCGGGCTCGTCGAACACCAGCATCGACCGCTTCGACGGCAGGCGGAACATCGCCACGAACGCGAGGTACGCCAGCGTCCCCTCGGACAGCGCAGTGGCGGGGACCTGCTCGTCGCGGCCCCGGAGCTTGACCCACAGCGCGATGGCGCCGCCCGCGGCGTCGGCGCGTGTGTTGATGGACTCCACGCGGTCGCCGAGGCCGACGCGCACGTAGTCCATCGTCTCCTGCCAGTGGGCCTCGCTGATGTCCGAACGCAGCGCGTGCCACACGTTGGCGAGGTTGAGGCCGAGCCGCTCGACCGATGTGGCCGATTGGATGAGCGAGGAGCCCCGGGGGATCGATGGGCGGTTGTGCGCGCGGCTGACCCAGCCGGGGGTGACTTCGAAGGGGACATGCACCTCGATGGCCTTGAGGGCCGCGACCATCCGCGTGATCGCGGGGTGAGGGGCGTTCCGGCCGAACGAGGTGAGCAGGAGGCTGTCGGGGGCGACGTCGATGGAGAGCGATCGCTCCTTGCGCTTGTGCAACACCCACGCCTCCGTCCGGCCCCGCTCGATCAGCGTGGCGGAGGTCGCCTCGTCCTCGGGGTAGCCGACGACCAGCCGCTCGTAGGACACCGCCGCAGCGGCGCCCGACGGCGTGAGGCGTAGCTCATAGTGCAGCGGAAGCGAGTCGCCCCGGACCTCCACGCCGAGCGCGAGTTCCGTGGCGCCGTGGCGTAGCAGCAACCGGAGACCGCCGTGGATCGTGTTGAGCTCCTCGATGAACGCGGGGGAGGCCGCGCGGCGGAGCAGTTCGCACGCCTCGACGAGCGTGCTCTTGCCGACGCCGTTCTCGCCGATGAGCACGGTGAGGCCGGTCAGGTCGAGGCGGGCCGTCTCCACCGTGCGGGCGCCGCGGACGGTGATGGCGGAGACCACGTCGTCTCGACCCGACGCGGGTACGACGACGGGCCATGCGTCTCCGAACAGCTCGCCCCACTGTCGGTGAGCCCCCGCGTGATCTCCCGCGCGTTCCCGCCGCGTGGCGTGCTCCGCCACCGCGGTACGCATCTGCGTCCACAGCGCGGGGTGGTTCCGTGCGAGGAGCCGCAACACGTCACGCACCTGCTCGCCGGTGCCGGGCCCGACGGATTCGCTCACGGAGTTCGCAGCGGCTGCGAGGTCCGCGTCGAACGCAGCCCCAGGCGACATCGGCAACCCCCGCAAGACCAACCGCGCCAGAGAGGCTGCGCGCGGGCCGATCGCACCCTCCGAGAGCGCGCCGCGTGCGGCCTCCACGGCCGCGCGCTCCTCCGGGGTGGGTGTCAGCTTGAGGGCCAGCTCCGCGAAGGATTCCTCGATCGACGGCAGGGCTTCGCTTGCGATCGTCACAGGCTTCGTGCGGGTTTAGCGTAGAGCACAACGGCGGGTCAACGCCCGCGCACGCACGGGCCGGGCGAGCCACGACGCGGCCTCCGCAATGCGTGGTAGCGTGCGGGCGTGTCGGGCGCGCTCGTCGCACGGGTGGCCTCGGGGATCGCGGGCGCGGGCGTCGTCGGTCGAGCGCGGCGCCCGCCTACCGCGAGAAATACCCCACCAGCGCGAGGCCGAACGACGCGCCGAGCGCCTCGTCGCGCGCCGTGAGGGGCGGGTTGACGCTCTCGGTCGCGAACGTGAGCTCCCCGGCGGCGCGGGCCCGGCGGACGAGCCGGGCGGTCGCGAGGAGGCTCGCCTGGCGCCCCAGCCGGAGCTCGGCCCCGAGGCCGCCTGAGAGGTCGTAGAAGATCATCGCGTCGCCGGGGCAGTCGCCCGGCGCGACGCTCGGGGTGAGCGAGGTCGACGCCGACGCGAAGCCCAGGCCGACGCCGCCGAGCACGAAGAGCTGGAGCGGGCTGCGGGGGTTGAGGTAGAGCCGCGCGTCGAGCGCCGCGTCGAAGGTCGCGAAGTCGTCGACGCCCCAGGGGCGACGCCAGCGGCCGCCGCCGAAGCCGATGCCGACGTCGAACGCGAGGTGGTCGATGGGGCGGAGCACCACGCCCACGTAGCCCCGCGTCTGCTCCACCGCCGCGCCGGGGAAGATGGCGTGGTCGAGCCGCAGGCCGAAGCCGCCGCCGGCCGACGACGGCGTCGGGGAGGGCTTCGTCCACGGGGCCGGCTGCGCGAGCGCGGTCGCGCTGGCAAGGAGCACCGCGGCGAGGGTGGCGAGGCCGAGGGTGGCGAGGCGCGGGCGAGGCGTCGGGGGTGTCTCCATGCGAGAGGGTTTGTTGGGGGGCGCCGCGCGCCCGTCAAGCGCGGTCAAACACCGCACGCGTCGGGCGGAGGATGCGGTGGGACGTCGCACGCAACGGTCGGTGAAGCGCGGTCCGACGCTGCTCGACCGCGCCGCCTCCCGCGTCAGCGCACTGTGATCCCGTGCGCGCCGAGCGCGTCGCGCAGGGAGGCGCCGTCGCGCACGCGAAGGCCCCAGGTGGTGGCGCTCCGCAGCATGAGGCGGTCGCCCTCGCGCACCACGGTCATGTTGCGGCTGAACCTCAGCGGGCCGCCCATCTTCATGGTGCCCGTGACGAAGTGGATGCCGGGCATCACCTCGCGCAGCTCGCCGTGCGGCAGCGCGGTGGGAAACGGTCGCGGAACCAGCGCCATCGCTCTCCTCCTTGCAGGGGGTGCGAGCGTCCTTCGCACAGCCGCGGGCGGCCGTCGACGAAATCGTCGGCGCGTCGCGGGGCGGCCGCCGTGGTACTCCTCGCCCGATGAGCGTCGGACAGTGGTTCCTCCACCTCGCGCGCAACAACGCCTGGGCGAACGGGCGGCTCTACGCCGCCTGCGGCGCGCTCACGCACGAGGAGCTGATCGCGCCGCGCACCAGCTTCTTCCCGACGATCCTCGGGACGCTGGCGCACGTCGCCATCGTCGACCTCTACTACCTCGACGGGCTGGAGCGCGGCGGGCGCGGCGCGAAGGTGTGGGACGACGAGCCCTCCCTCGACCGCTTCGGCCGCGTCCGCGCGGCGCAGCGCGAGGCGGACGCGCGGCTCCTCGCGCTCTGCGCGCGGCTCGACGAGGCGTCGCTGGAGGAGCGCGTCCCCCTCGAGCGCCCGAAGGGCCCCGTGCTCGACCGCGCGGGCGACATCCTGCTGCACCTGTTCGAGCACCAGATCCATCACCGCGGCCAGGTGCACGCGATGCTGAGCGGCACGCGCGTCGCGCCGCCGCAGCTCGACGAGTACTTCCTCCACGAAGACCGCGCGAAGGCCGACGCCGAGCTCGCCGCCGCGGGCGTCGGGTGAGGCCGCGGCGCAGCGGAGGTCGGCGACGCGCGACCACGCGCCGCCGTCGGTGCCCGCGTCCGCCCCCCCCTCTCCCCCGCCGACGGACCTCACCATGAGCCGAAGCGCGTTGGGGCGCGAGCCCGCCCGCGCGCGACGCGGTGATCCGCGGCGGCCGTGGCGACCCGCGCGACGCCCTCTCCCGCGGCGCTGGTTGGAGGTGCTTCGAGGGGCGCTCGGGTGGAGCGCTCGACGGCCATACTGGATTCTAGTATGTCTGCGGCATGGCGAAGACGACGAGCCTCATCCTCGGCAGCCATTTCGAGGCGTACATCCGGGAGCGCGTCGAGAGCGGCGCCTACGCGAGCGCGAGCGAGGTGATCCGCGAGGCGCTGCGCGCGCACGAGGCCGAGGCCGTGAAGGAGCGTGCGGTCGAGCGCGAACTCGACGAGGCACTCGCGAGCGGCCGCGCGTCGCCCGGGGTCTTCGCGCGCCTGCGGAAGAAGCACGGCGCCAGCCCGGGCGGCAAGGGCGGCGGGTGACCGTCCACTACACCCGGCGCGCGGAGCAGGCGATCGAGGAGATCGCCGCGTACACGTCGGAGACGTGGGGGGAGGCGCAGCGCGAGCGCTACATGGCGCTCCTGGAGCACACCTGCGAGGTGCAGGTGCCGACGCTCTGGCAGGCCGCCCGCGTGGTGCCGGGGCGACCCTCGCTGCGGTCGATCCGCTGCGAACGGCACGTGATCTACTTCCGCGTCGCCGAAGACGGGTTCGAAGTCGTCCATGTGCTGCACGAGCGACAGCTCCCGAAGCGACACCTGTGAGTCGACGAGGAGGCGAGCGCTTCCGCCAGCACGTCGCACGGGTTTCGCGGAAGCCGTAGCGCGACCCACCGGCCCCCCGCCAGCGCGCTCCGGTACGCCGTCCCTCGCCGCCGGTACGCGCCGCGCGCGCTCCGGTACGCGCCTCCTCCCGCTCCGGTACGCGACCTCCCCGCTCCGGTACGCGACCTCGTCGCTCCGGTACGCGCTCGCGCGCCTCCGGTACACCCTCGCGCCTCTCCGGTACGCGCCCCGCGCTCCGGTACGCCCTCACTCCCCTCCGGTACGCCCTCGCGAGCTTCCGGTACGCGCGCCGTGTCTCGCCGTCGCACACCGCGCGTGATTTCACCCGCGGCGCTCCGCCTCCGCGCTGGCGGTCGCGCCGCGGGGCTCGCTACGGTGCGCGCTGGAGGATCCCGATGACGACCCGTTCCAACGCCGCGAAGACCGCCCCGAAGCCCGCCCCCGCGAAGCGCGCCGCGCGCAAGCCCGCCCGCGCCACGAAGGTCGCCGCTGCGCCCGCCGACCCCGCCCGCGCCCGCTGGGTCGCCGCCGCGATGCGCGTCGACGGCGACGCCAGCCCGCTCGTCGTCCCCTACGACGTCTTCCTCGGCGAGGCGCGCGAGGCCGCGGGCTTCGTGCGCAAGCGCTGGCGCCCCGAGGGCGAGCTGCCGGGCCTCGAACGCGTCCGCAACCGCCTCCCCGCGGCCACCGCCGATGAGATCGCCGAGCTCATCGACGCCGTCCAGCACGCGCAGACCGAGGCCACCCTCGCCGTCGCGCCGGAGGCTCCGGCCGACATCGCGCGCGCGGGCGAACTCGTCGAGCTCCTCGCGGGCGCGCTCGACTTCACCCTCGGCGACGGCGACCCCGACGGCGACGACGCGCGCCGCCTCGCCAAGGTGCGCGACGCCCACGCCGCCGCGGGCTCCTCGCCCGCCGCGCTCGGGCAGGACCTCCGCAACCACGCCGCCCTCGCCGACGCGGTGCGGGCGCGCCTCGTCCACGACGACGCGGGCTTCGACGCCGGGTGCATCGACGAGGCGCTGGTGCTGGCCTCGCGGCTCACGCGCCCCTCCCTCGCGCCCGACCCCGCGGAGCCCGCGGACGCCGCCGCGCCGCCCGCGGGGACGCTCTCGCTGCGCAACCGGCTCCTGCGCCTGCTGGTCGACCGCGTCGCCCTCGTGCGCCGCTGCGCGCGGCACGTCTTCGCCGCGCACCCCGAGGTGCTCCAGGAGGCGACCAGCGCCTACGAGCGCGAGCGCCGCGCCCGCGCCCGCAAGGCCCGCGCGAACGACGACGCCCCGAAGCCCGACGACGACGCCCCGACGGGCTGACGTGCCTCGCGTTCGGCCGCGACCCGCGCGCGGTGAACACGTCGAGTGCCCCACGACGCGGCCTCCGCAATGCGTGGTAGCCTGCGGGCGTGTCGGGCGCGCTCGTCGCACTGATGGCCTCGGGGATCGCGGGCGCGGGCGTCGGCGCAGTGGCGCTCGCGCGTCGCGTGGCGCGATCCGGCGCCCCTCGGGAGACGCGCGGGTGGGCGACGGGGGCAGGGTTCACGCTGGGGGCCGCCCTCGCGCCGTGGGCCTTCACGAGCGCCCTGCTGGGGTGGATGCCCGAGACGGGCGCCGTGCGTCGGGAGGTCGTGCGGGTGGAGGGGCCCACCCCATGCATTTCACGGTGGTCAGGAGTCGAGAGCGTTTGACGACATCGCTCGGGACTTCTTGATCCTCGATGGCATCCGCGCGCCCAGCTTGGGGACTCGACGGCGCGGAGCTCCGGCGGTATCTCCGCGCCGCCATGAGCCCCACCCCCTCGATGATGGACCACGTGTTGGAGCGCTACGCCGCCCGCTCGCCGCTGTCGCTGATGACCCGCATCGGCATGGAGCACTGCTTCTCCAGCGCCACGCTCGACCAGCTCTTCGAGCGGCACCGCACCGCGGGCTACACCCAGGAGCTCACCTTCGCCACCGCCGTCGACCTCATGGCCCTCGTCGTCACCGGCGCGCAGCCCTCCGTCCGCGCCGCCTACGCCCAGCGCAACGTCGGCGTCACGCTCAAGTCCGTCTACGAGAAGCTCCAGCACATCGAGCCCGCCGTCGCCGAGGCCATGGTCGCCGAGACCGCCGCACGCGCCGCCGCCCTGATCGCCGAGATGAAGGCCGAGCGCGCTCCCTGGCTGCCGGGGCTCCGGCTCCAGATCCTCGACGGCAACCACTTCGCCGCCACCGAACGCAGGCTCGGGGTGCTGCGCGGCAGCCAGGCGGGGCCGCTGCCGGGCTTCGTCCTCGCCGTCTACGACCCCGCCACCGAGCTCGTCCGCCGCGTCCTGACGTGCGAGGACGGGCACACCCAGGAGCGGGCGCTGCTCGCCGACGTGCTCCCCATGGTCCAGCGCGGCCAGTGCTGGGTCGGCGACCGGAACTTCTGCACGACCGACTTCCTGCTCGGCGTCGCGGAGCGCGAGTCGAACTTCCTCGTGCGCCAGCACGGGGGCCTGGAGCTGGAGGCGGTGGGCGCGCCGATCGCGTGCGGGCGCAGCGGGACGGGCGAGGTGTTCGAGCAGGAGGTGGTGCTGGGCGCCGGGGCGCGGGCCCGACGGGTGCGACGGATCACGGTGCGCCTGGACGCGCCCACGCGCGACGGCGACCGGGAGCTTCACCTGCTGACGAACGTGCCGCGCGAGGTCGCGTCCGCGACGGCGCTGGCGGAGGCGTACCGGGTCCGGTGGAGAATCGAGGCCGCGTTCAACCGGCTGGCGTTGTGGCTGAACGCGGAGCTCGCGCCGCTGGGCTACCCGCGTGCCGCGCTGTTCGGGTTCTGCGTGGGGCTGCTGTCCTACAACCTCGTGGCGACGCTGCTGGGGGCGTTGCGCGCGGCGCACGGCGAGGCGAAGGTGGACGAGGGGGTCTCGGGCTACCTCATGGTGCAGGACATCCGGATGAACGAGCCCGGGCTGGACGTGATGGTCGAGGCGGCCGAGTGGGCGACCCGGTACCGTCGTCGCAGCGTCGCGGAGGTGGCGTCCGAGCTGCTCGCGCTCGCCCGCCGGGTCGATCTCAAGCGCCTGCCGAAGGCACGCACGCGCCCGAAGAATCCGACGGGGCCTCGCACGAAGTTCAAGGGCCTCTCTCACGTGTCAACCGCGCGCCTGCTCAACGAACAACGGAGATCCCGTTCGTGAGTCCGCTCTACGAGGCACCGTGAAATGCATGCCTGCGAAAACGCTGGATAGG
>WBZM01003953.1_pt1 | contig 11171 bp, 5 predicted proteins | sample 5204271 | NCBI WGS metagenome assembly WBZM01 (sample SAMN12344346, study PRJNA552823) | activated sludge metagenome | biome: Activated sludge suspended growth; feature: Nitrification reactor; material: Wastewater; isolation source: activated sludge from nitrification reactor of wastewater treatment...
GCAGATGCTCGATACGTTCCCACTGCCCGTCGCTCAACATTCGCCGACCCATTGCTCACATCCAAATTCCAAGATGTGAACACGTTTTGGCTACTGTGAACACGCCCTAGAAGGCGTCGGCGGGCAGGGTCATCAGCGAATCGGCGCCGGCCTGGATCTTGGCCAAGTGCGCCACCGTCTCCGGCAACACCTTCTCCATGAAGAACTCGGCGCACACCAGCTTGTTCTGGTAGAACCGCCGGTCGAAGCTGTCGTCGTCGGGGTTGGAAAGCTGGTTCTCGCAGATGCGGGCCACTTGCGCCCACTGGTAGCCCAGCGTCACCAGCGCCATCATGTACAGGTAATCCATCGACACCGCACCGCCGTTGTCCGGGTTGGAAATCGCGTGCTGCATCAGCCATTGGGTGGCCTCGACCAGCCGCTCCAGCGCCTCGGTCAGCGGCTTGACGAAGGGCGACAGCGCGGCGTTGTCCTCGTATTTCTCGCAGAAGCCGCCCACCACCGCGAAGAACAGTTGGATCGCCCGGCCCTTGTTGGCCGGCAACTTGCGGCCGATCAGGTCCAGCGCCTGGATCCCGTTGGCGCCCTCGTAAATCTGGGTGATGCGGGCGTCGCGCACGAACTGCTCCATGCCCCATTCGGCGATGTAGCCGTGGCCGCCGAAGCATTGCAGGCACAGGTTGGCGGAATTGAAACCCATGTCGGTGAAATAGGTCTTCAGCACCGGCATCAGCAACCCCAGCAAATCCTCGGCCTTCCGTTTGGTTTCGGGGTCGGGATGCTTGCGGATGATATCCACCGTCAGGCCGGCCCAATAGGCCAAGGCCCGGGCGCCTTCCTTGAACACTTTGACCGTCATCAGCATCCGGCGGATGTCGGGATGGACCATGATCGGGTCGGCCGGTTTGTCGGGATACTTGGCGCCGCGCAGCGAGCGGCCTTGCAGGCGCTCCTTGCAGTAGGCAAGGGCGTTCTGATAAGCCACTTCGGCCTGGCTCAAGCCCTGCACCGCGACGCCCAGCCGGGCCGCGTTCATCATGATGAACATGGTCCGCAGGCCCTTGTGTTCCTCGCCGATCAGGTAGCCGACCGCGCCGTCGTAGTTCATCACGCAAGTGGCGTTGCCGTGGATGCCCATCTTCTCTTCCAGCGCCCCGCAACTAACCGCGTTGCGGTCGCCGAGGCTGGCGTCGGGGTTGACCAGGAATTTGGGTACGAGGAACAGGCTGATGCCTTTGACGCCATCCGGGCCGCCGGGGATTTTGGCCAGCACCAGATGGATGATGTTCTCGGCCAAGTCGTGCTCGCCGGCGGAGATGAAAATCTTGGTGCCGGTGATGCGGTAGCTGCCGTCCGTCTGGGGTTCGGCCTTGGTCCGCAGCAAGCCCAGATCGGTGCCGCAATGCGGCTCGGTGAGGTTCATGGTGCCGGTCCACTCGCCGGACACCATCTTGGGCAGATAGAGCGCCTTTTGCGCCTCGGTGCCGCCGATCTCGATGGCTTCCATGGCGCCGCTGGTCAAGCCGGGGTACATGGTGAAGGCCATGTTGGCGGAGGCCATCATCTCGCTGACCGCCAGCCCCAGCACGTAGGGCAGGCCTTGGCCGCCGTGCTCGGGATCGCCGATCAATCCGGTCCAGCCGCCTTCGATCACGGCGCGGTAGGCTTCTTTGAAGCCGGTCGGGGTGATGACTTTGCCGTTTTCCAGCCGGCAGCCCTCGCGGTCGCCGACCTTGTTCAGGGGTTGCAGGACTTCCTGGCTGAGTTGCGCGGCGCTTTCCAGAATGGCCGCGACCGTATCCGGCGTCGCCTCCGCGAAGCCGGGCAGCAGGTCGTTATAGCGGTCGATCTTGAGCAGTTCGTGCAGGGTGAACTGCATGTCTCGCACGGGAGCGGTGTAGCTGGGCATGGGCGTGATCCTGGGTTGCGTTGAGCTTTCGATGCGCCGAGGGCGAGCGGCGCCATGATGAAAACCTAAGCGCAATTCCTAGAATAAACACTCTAAATTCAAAAGAATAGCCAGTTCATTCAAGGCGCTCCCGGCAACGTCGAGATTTATCGCCGGTCGGCGGCCCGTTTGAGCGAACAGACTCGAAACCCGGTTGATCTCGGGATACCCGGCTCGCTACAGCCCGTCGATTCGAGTCGGCCTGATATACTGCACAAGGGCCATCACCGATTCAGCGCAGAGGGAGGACTTTGGCATGATCACTTCAAGAACCGGCTTTTTCCGGCTCGGCGCGCTGGCGCTCGGATCGGCCATGCTGGTCGCGTCGGCGGCTCGGGCGGGCGAAATCGTTATGGCCCTGGAAGAACCCACCGCCGGCAGCACCTACAGCGGGGTGTCGAACCTGCGCGGCTGGGCGGTGGGATCGGCGGGCATCGACCGGGTGGAGCTGTACGTGGATGGGACGTTCGCGACCAACGTGCCGGTGGGCGGTTTGCGCGGCGATGTGGGCGACCGATATCCCGGCTTTCCCGACTCGCGCAATTCCGGCTTTTCGATGGCCTTCAACTATTCCAATCTGTCGGCCGGCCCCCACGCGGTCCGGGTCCGGGCGGTGGACCCGCAAGGCGCCAGCCAGGAGGCGACGGTCAACTTTAACGTGACCCGCTTCGACAATCCCTATATCGCCGATCCGGCCAAAATCAACCTGTCCGGCGCTTCCGGCAGCTTCGACGCCCGGTCGATTTCGCTGAAGAACGTGAGCGCCGACGGCAAAACCTACGACCTGCGGCTGGACTGGCGCACCGAGGCGCAGGGGTTCGTCATCACCCAGATCACGGCCTCGGACGATCCGCCCGCCGGTAACTTCGGCGGCACTTACCGCTCGAAGGTCTCCCGGACCGGCAATAGCTGCGCGTTCGCGGTGGGCTCGGAGACCGAGAGCGAACTGAAGCTGACCCAAAAAGGCTCACAGTTGAGCGGGACCGAAAGCAACGCGCTGGCGGTAGCGGGAACGGTGGACGCGCAGGGCAATTTCGCGCTGATCTCCGCGCGCCAAGTGCAGAACTCGGGCGGCTGCCGGGGCGAGTCGTATTTCCAGTATCAGGGCAGCTTCCCCGCCCAGACGGTCACCATCGACATCCGCTACGAATATTTCGGCAGTTGCCCTTACGCCAATTGCGTGGCCCGCTACCAGGGCAACATGACCAAGACCAGCAACACCACTCGCGCGGAAGCGCCGGCGAGCGCCCCCGGCCAGACGCCGGCCGGCGCGGTCGAGCCACTGCTGGAAACGGGCAAGCCGTTTTGAGCCTCGACTAAAACGCGCTCTTCTTCCATTCGCGCTCCCTTCTCCCACCGGGAGAAGGGCCGGGGATGAGGGTTTATTTTCAAAAGGTCGTTCTCCCTCACCCTAACCCTCTCCCGGAGGGAGAGGGGACTTGACGGAAGATTTTAGGGAGTTTTTCCACAGGCTCCGGGCGCCCGCTAGGCCCTTTCCCGGTTCAGCGCCAGCAGGCGGCGCAATATTTCGTCGTCGCCGAGGTCCGCCGGCCAGCCGTAAGCGGCGGCTACGGCGGCGTCCAGGTCGCGATGGGCGTTCGCCAGCCACGCCGGGCGCTCGTTGTAGAGATGGGTCAGGGTACGCTTTTTGAGCAGGGCGGCGGCTCGGTCGTCCACCGGCGCCAGCCGGTCGGGATAGCCGGGCACCACTTCCGGCACGCGCTGGACCCACTCCGGGGGATTGAGCCAGTTTTCCCGGAGTTCGTTCAGGCGGCGGGCGGCTTGCGCGATAGCTTGCGCCCGTGGATCGGCAGCATAAGCGGCGGCGGGAATGTTGGGCGTCAAACCATCGGGAAAGGGGAAGGTCTCGAAGGTTAAGGTTGAGTTATAACGAGGATCATTGCCATACCCAATTCTTCCGCCCTTAGCGACAGCCCAACCGATATGGAACCGCGATGACAGCACGCCAAATGTGGTGTCATCTTCACGCGGGATCACGATCAAACTGTGCTCAGGGGCGGCGCTAATGGGGAACCACACAAAAAAGCGATGCTTGGCGGTTTCTGGTGTCGCGATATATCGCGACAGACCATCCAGCTTGCCTCGCAACTCAGGCCGAGGCCGGCCATGTCGCCACCAGTATTCAGCGCGGGATTTTTCGCGGTTGGTAATTCTTACCGGCTTCACCTTCGCCAAAACATGGCCGAAAGGCGCTTCGTACAGCGCCGCCTCCGTTTCGGTCATGCGGGTTCCGAAGTCGATCACCCAACGGCCTTTCCAGCCTTGGGTGATATCGACGCCGTTCCAGATCGGGCGCAACACCTCACTGTTCGGGCGTCCGTGCGGGTTCGGCTGGCGCAGCCACCGCCGAGCCGTGTCGCTGTCCACCGCGAACGCCCCCGCCAGACACAGGCCGAAAAACGAGCGGCCGGCGTTTTCGGGCAACGCTCGGGCTCGGGTCAAGTCCAGTTCGTCAGCGCCTTCACCGGCCCCCGTCAAATCGGGGTAAATCTCCCGAATCGGTCGCCCGTCGAGCATCACCGGCTGTCCGTGTTCCCGTCCGCCGAAACCAATCAGCGACACGCGGACCGCCGCGCCTTCGTTGACCCATTCCTCGTCGGACCACGCATGAAAGATGCCGCCGGTCTCGCGGATGCGCTCCAGCACCGGCCGGTTGCGCTTCTGGCGAATCGAGTTGGTGGCGACCAATCCGGCACGTTGCGCCTGCCCGGTCTCGATCTGGACACGGGCTTTCTCGAACCAGTAGCACACTAAATCCGCGCCGCCGGGAACTCGGCCGGCGTAAGTCTGGCGCAAGGTGGTCACGTACTGCTCGCCCAGCTCGGCCAGTTGTTTCTTGTCGCCCAAAAACGGCGGATTGCCGACGATAAACTCCGCTTCCGGCCAAGCGGCTTCGCCGCCGTCGGGATTCAACAGCGCGTCGCGGCATTCGACGGTGTCCAACGGCCGCAAGATCGGCCGGCGGGACACGTCGAAGCCGTTGCGCCGCATCCACTGAATTTCCCCGATCCACACCGTCGTCCGGGCCAATTCGGCGGCGAACAGGTTGATTTCGATGCCCTTGACGCACTCCGGCCCCACGGACGGAAACTGCCGGTCCAGCCCGAGCGCCTCGGCGTCCACGTTGACCCGATGCTCGAAATCCTTGAGAGCTTGCAAGCCCAGATACAGGAAATTGCCCGACCCGCAAGCCGGGTCCAAAATTCGCGCCTGCCGCAACCGCTCCAGAAAACCGTTGTACAGGGTTTGGGCGGCCTTCCGCGCCTTGGTCGCCGCCGAATTCTTGCCGGCGCGGGACTTGTCGAGCCGCTCGGCGATCTGGGCCTTGACGCCCTCCCACTCCGCCTGCAAGGGCCGGATGACGACCGGCTCCACCAGCAGCATGATCTTGTCGCGGTCGGTGTAGTGCGCCCCCAACTGGCTGCGCTTGTCCGGGTCCAGGCCACGCTCGAACAGGGTGCCGAAAATGGACGGGTCGATCTCGCTCCAGTCCAGCCGGGCAGCCTTCAAAATTTCCAAGATGGCGGGACTGTCCAGCGGCAGCGCCTCGTCGCTGTCGAACAGCCCGCCGTTGAACCACTCGACATCCTCGAAACCGATGCGGCCGCCCGACCGCATCCCCCGAAACAGATCTCGCGCCATTTCCGCCGACTCGTCCGGGTGGGTGTGCGCGTAGCGCAGCATCCGCGTGAACATCTGGTTGGGCAGCAGCCCGACATCTTCCGCGAACATGCAGAACACCAGCCGGTTGACGAAATGGGCCACCGCCTGCGCCTCGTGCCCGTTGGCCCGCAGCCGCTGCGCCAGATTTGCGAACCGCTCGGCGGCTTCCTCGGTCAGCGACTGGCGGGTCATGCCCGGCTTCAGCCGCTCCGGATCCGAGAACACCCACTTCAGCTTCTGCCGCTGGTTGGCGTCGTGCAGGTCGTCGAGCGCGATTTTGTAAATCCGCTGCACGGTGTTGGTCCAGTGGGTGTAAATCCAGAACTGCTCCAGATCGCACACCACCAGCAGCGGCGGGTCTTCCAGGGCCGCCGCGTATTGCAGCAACTGGACGTAAGCGGCTTTCAGGTCGTGGCGCTTGCCCTTGTACTCCCAGCCGAAACAGCCGCGCTTCCACACGTCGGCCCAGCCCTTGCCGCCGCTCGACTTGGCCGCGCCCCGCTCGAAGCAATACCGCTCGCCGGCGGGATCGGCCTCGGCGGGGGTCGGCTCGTCCAGCAAGCGGCACAGGTCGATGAAATGCTCTTGCGCCGCCGAACGCTCTTTGAGATCGGCGGATCGCCATTTGCCGATAAATTCCCTGGGAGTCATGGATGCCAAGCTCTGGCGGGCGCTGCCGCCGGTTAGGGTGGGGACGGTCGCGTTCGGGGGCGACCGCCAGCACCGGGGACGATGGATGTTTTTTGCATTCGCCAGTCTATAGTTTAAGTGCTTTCCGCACCCGTCGGCCGGGGCAGCCATCCCACCGGCCTCGACTCCACCCGCACCGCGTGCGAGCGCGCAGTCAAGTACAACGACAGACCACGACACAGGATCGATTATGACCATCGAGAATTACAGCGACCCGGACCCGCAGGAAACCCGAGAGTGGCTCGAAGCGCTGGAAGCCGTCCTCGAAGCCGAAGGCTTGCAGCGCGCCCATCACCTGCTCGGCGAATTGCAGGGCAAAGCCCGCGCTGCCGGCGTCCACATGCCCTACAGCGCCAACACCCCGTACCTGAACACGATCCCGGTCGACAAGGAAGAATACACGCCCGGCGATCCCGGCATGGAATGGAAAATCCGCTCGCTGATTCGCTGGAACGCTCTGGCGATGGTGGTCAAGGCCAACCGCATCACGTCCGAGCTGGGCGGCCACATCGCCAGCTTCGCCTCCAGCGCCACCCTGTACGATGTCGGCTTCAACCACTTCTGGCACGCTCCCGATGACACCCACGGCGGCGATCTGGTGTTCATCCAGGGCCATTCCGCGCCGGGCGTCTACGCCCGCGCCTATCTGGAAGGCCGTTTGACCGAGGAGCAACTGAACAATTTTCGGCAGGAGGTGGACGGCAACGGCCTCTCCTCCTACCCCCATCCCTGGCTGATGCCCGATTTCTGGCAATTCCCCACCGTGTCGATGGGCCTGGGTCCGATTCAGGCGATCTATCAGGCCCGCTTCATGAAGTATCTGCACAACCGGGGCCTGGCCAACACCGAGGGCCGCAAGGTGTGGTGCTTCTGCGGCGACGGCGAGATGGACGAGCCGGAATCGCTGGGGGCCATCGCCCTCGCCGCCCGCGAAAACCTCGACAACCTGATCTTCGTCATCAACTGCAACCTGCAACGGCTCGACGGCCCGGTGCGCGGCAACGGCAAGATCATCCAGGAGCTGGAAGGCGATTTTCGCGGCACTGGCTGGAACGTGATCAAAGTCCTTTGGGGTTCCTATTGGGACCCGCTGTTCGCCGCCGACAAGAAAGGGCTGCTGCTCAAGCTCATGGAAGAGTGCGTGGACGGCGAATACCAGAACTTCAAGGCCAAGGGCGGCGCCTACACCCGCGAGCACTTCTTCGGCAAATACGAAGAATTGAAGCAGATGGTCAGCCACCTGTCCGACGAGGATATCTGGCGGCTGAACCGGGGCGGCCACGACCCGCACAAGATCTACGCCGCTTACTCGGCGGCGGTCAAACATCAGGGCCAGCCGACCGTGATTCTGGCCAAGACCGTCAAGGGCTACGGCATGGGCGTGGCCGGCGAGGGCAAAAACATCACCCACTCGCAAAAGAAAATGGGCGAACAGGCGCTCAAGGACTTTCGCGACCGCTTCCACATCCCCATTTCCGACGATCAGCTCGAAACCATGCCGTTCTACCGGCCGGCCGATGACAGCCCGGAAATCAAATATCTGCAACAGCGCCGCGCCGCCCTGGGCGGCTACCTGCCGCAGCGCCGCCGCAATGCCGAAGCGCTGACCGCGCCGCCGCTGGCCGCTTTCGACGCCCTGTTGCACGACACCGGCGAGCGCGACATGTCCACCACCATGGCCTTCGTCCGCATCCTCACCCAACTGGCGCGCGACAAGACCATCGGCCGCTACGTGGTGCCCATCGTCGCCGACGAGGCCCGCACCTTCGGCATGGAAGGCATGTTCCGCCAGATCGGCATCTACTCGCCGCGCGGCCAGTTGTACGAGCCGCAGGACGCCGACCAGTTGATGTTCTACAAGGAAGACAAGAAAGGCCAGATTTTGCAGGAAGGCATCAACGAGGCCGGCGCCATGTCGTCCTGGATCGCCGCCGGCACCGCCTACGCCAACCACGGTATCAACATGATACCGTTCTACATCTACTACTCGATGTTCGGCTTCCAGCGCATCGGCGATCTGGCCTGGGCCGCCGGCGACCTGCAAGCGCGCGGCTTTCTGATCGGCGGCACCTCCGGCCGCACCACCCTGGCCGGCGAGGGCCTGCAACACCAGGACGGTCACAGCCAGATTTTCGCCCAGTTCATCCCCAACTGCGTCTCCTACGACCCGACTTTCGCCTACGAGCTGGCGGTGATCGTGCAGGACGGCCTGCGCCGGATGTATCAGGAGCAGGAACACATCTTTTACTACATCACCACCCTGAACGAAAACTATCACCATCCCGCCATGCCGGCAGGGGCCGAGGCCGGCATCCTCAAGGGCATGTACCTGTTCAAGCCGGGCGAGGGCGGTGGCCACCGCGTGCAACTGTTCGGCTGCGGCGCGATCCTGAACGAAGTGATCGCCGCCGCCGACCTGCTGCGCGACGACTGGGGGGTCAGCGCCGACATCTGGTCCCTGCCCGGCATCAACCCGCTGGCGCGGGACGGCCAGGACGCGATGCGCTGGAACCTGCTGCATCCCGAGCAGCCGCCGCGCGTGCCCTACGTCACCGCCTGTCTGGACGGTCATCCCGGCCCGGTGGTGGCCGCCACCGACTACATGCGGATGTACGCCGAGCAGTTGCGGCCCTTCATTCACCGGCACTATTCGGTGCTGGGCACCGACGGTTTTGGCCGCAGCGACACCCGCGCCAAACTGCGGCAACATTTCGAGGTGGATCGGCATTACGTGGCGGTCGCGGCCCTGAAGCTGCTCGCCGAGGAAGGGGCGCTGCCCGTCGCCAAGGTCCGAGAGGCCATCGAGCGGTACGGCATCGCTGCCGACAAGCCCAATCCGATCACCGTTTAACCACCGGCCAAGGGGGAATTCCCGTGAGCATCATCAAGGAAATTCATGTGCCGGACATCGGCGATTTCAAAAACGTGGACGTCATCGAAGTCACGGTCGCGGTCGGCGATACCGTCGAGGTCGATACGCCGCTGATCATGCTGGAAAGCGACAAGGCCAGCATGGAAGTGCCCTCGCCGCTGCTTGGCGTGGTCCGGGAGATCAAGGTCAAGGCGGGCGACAAGGTGTCGAAAGGCGACCTGATCCTGTACCTGGATGTCGCCGAAAGCGTGTCGGCGCCGGAGCCTTCATCCGCCGCCGCCGACGAAACCGCGCCCGTCGGCGGTTCCGGGGAGGCCCGCGAGGTGCGGGTGCCCGATATCGGCGATTTCAAAAACGTGCCGATCATCGAGATCTTGGTCGGACCCGGCGACCATGTCGATATCGACACCTCGCTGATCGTGCTGGAAAGCGACAAGGCCAGCATGGAAGTGCCCTCGCCCTTCGCCGGCACGATTCAGAGCGTCGAGGTCAAGGTGGGCGATCAAGTTTCGCAAGGCGACTTGATTCTGGTCTTGCGCGCCAGGGGGACCGATGCCGCCGCCAAGCCGCAATTGCCCGACACGCTCAGCGCCGTCACTCTGGCGCCGCGCGCCCCCAAGCCGGCAAGCGCGCCGCCGCCGCCGCCGGTCAAATCCATGCCCGTGGCGGCGGACGCGGCCGCGTCCAGCTTCGCCAAAGTGCACGCCAGCCCCTCGGTGCGGCGCTTCGCCCGCGAACTGGGGGTCGATCTCACCCGGCTGGCCAAGGGTTCCGGTCCCAAGGGACGGATTCTCAAGGAAGACGTGCAGGGTTTCGTCAAACAAGTGATGTCGGGCGCCCTCGCCCCGGCGGCGGCCGGTGCAGCCTCCGGCGGCGTCTCCGGTGGCGGCGTGCTGAATCTGTTGCCCTGGCCGGCGGTGGATTTCGCCAAGTTCGGCCCGGTGGACATCAAGCCCCTGTCGCGCATCAAGAAACTGTCGGGCGCCAACCTGGCCCGCAACTGGGTGATGATCCCGGCGGTCACGTACCACGAGGACGCCGACATCACCGATCTGGAAGCCTTCCGCTTGCAAGTCAACAAGGAAGGCGAAAAGAGCGGCGGGATCAAGCTGACCATGCTCGCCTTCACGATCAAGGCGTGCGTCCGGGCCTTGCAGCAGTTCCCGGAGTTCAACGCCTCGCTCGACGGCGACAACCTGGTTTACAAGCAGTACTACCACATCGCCTTCGCCGCCGACACGCCGAACGGCCTGGTGGTGCCGGTGGTGAAGGACGCCGACCAAAAGGGCATTTTCGACATCGCCAAGGAAACCGGCGAACTCGCCAAGAAGGCGCGGGAGGGCAAGCTCGGGCCGGCCGAGATGCAGGGCGCCTGCTTCACCATCTCTTCCTTGGGCGGCATCGGGGGCGGCTACTTCTCCCCCATCATCAACGCCCCGGAGGTGGCGATTCTGGGCGCCGGCAAATCGGTGATGAAGCCGGTCTGGGACGGCAAGCAGTTCGCGCCGCGCCTGATCCTGCCGCTGTCGCTCAGCGCCGACCATCGGGTGATCGACGGCGCGCTGGCCAGCCGCTTCAACGTCTATCTGGCGAAACTGCTGGCGGATTTCCGCCGCGTGCTGCTCTGAGGGAGGCCGCCGCTCATGAGTCTGATGGAAGTCAAAATACCGGATATCGGCGACTTCAAGGGTGTGGATGTCATCGAGGTGCTGGTCAAACCCGGCGACACCATCGCCCCCGAGGATTCGCTGATCGTGATGGAAAGCGATAAGGCGTCCATGGAGGTGCCCTCGCCCGCCGCCGGCGTGGTCAAGGAGGTGAAGATCAAGGTCGGCGACAAGGTGTCGGAAGGCGACTTGGTGTTGCTGCTGGAGGTGGCGGGAGAACAACCCTCACCCCCTGCCCCTCTCCCGCAAGGCGAGGGGAGCAAAGCGCCGTCACCCCCAGCCATCGCACCGATCGCCACGCCCGCCGCCG
>WBZM01002464.1_pt2 | contig 11164 bp, 10 predicted proteins | sample 5204271 | NCBI WGS metagenome assembly WBZM01 (sample SAMN12344346, study PRJNA552823) | activated sludge metagenome | biome: Activated sludge suspended growth; feature: Nitrification reactor; material: Wastewater; isolation source: activated sludge from nitrification reactor of wastewater...
CGTTGCCGAGATGGCCTTCGTAGTCGACGAAATCCGACTGCTTCAGCCCGGCCCTTTCGCTGATCTGCACGAAGGTTCCACCCAGCCGGCCCGCCAGCGCCGCAAGGTCTGCCCGGTAGGCCCGGTAGAACCTTGCCCCGGCCTCATCTTGCCACCAGCCCGGGTTCACCGGAGATTCGAGAACGACCACCCTGAAGTCATGCGACTGGCGCGCCCGCAGGACCATCCGGTCCAGCATGTCGAAGTTCAGCGCGGCATTCGCCCGGTACTCGGCCGCGACCTCGGGCAGTTCCCGGATTTCCTTTGCCCAGAACTCGGGCGTATTGACGTTCTTGTACCACGCAGCCGTCAGCGGATCGGCGTAATCGGTGCCGCCGCGCAGCAGGTTGCGCAGAAGCTCCTTGCGGCGCGACAGGATGTATCCGGCATTGTCGATGGCATAGATCCCCGTCCGGCGGGGCACCGCGACGCCAAGCGCGCGCGCCTCTGCCTCCATCGCCGGCGAAGTGAAGCCGAAGCGCGGCCATTTCAGCAGCGAGCCGAGCGCATTGCGGCTGTCGCCCAGCGGGTTGGCCGACAGAAGCCCCGGCGTCAGCCCGATGACCAGAACGCCGCCGTCCTGCGGCGGAAGCCGGTCGACCAGCGCCGCCATTTCCCAGGTGGCCTGGGCGTCCGTCGCAAGATCGTCCACACGAAGGCGGCGACCGGTCCGGGCCTCGATCCGCTCGGCAAGCGGCGCTTCGCCCTCGATGCAGCGGATGGTCACCGAAGTGCCCAGCAGGATCGCATTCGCCCCGGACGATCCCGCCCGGGACAGGACGCGATGGCCGACAAGCGTATGCGTGTCGAGCGGATTCGACATCAGCAGCCGGTATTTGTCCGACGCCAGGAAGCCCGGACCCAAAATGGTGCAATAGGCTACAAACGCCGCACAAAGCACGCACAGCGCCGTCGCAGCAGAGACGACCGATGGACGCGTCAGCCCGCGGACGAAGCCCGGATCGCCACGCTGGCCCGAAGTGTCGCGGGAATTTTGGCGATCGAGCATGATCCGACAAACAGGAACTGAAACACCGGCTAACCCTCTCTAGGGTAGACGGCGGCCGCGCAAGGGTCCAGCACCGTTATCCCTGCGTCAAGGGACAATCCGTTTCCGCCCTGCAACAGCCCCCCTTCCCGGCCCCATCCGCGAAACGGATCCACCGGCAATGGCTTCGTCTGCCCCCGCGCCACAGCGCTTGGGCAAAGGCAGCTACACCGAAGCCGACAAGGTTCATCCCGTCGGTGCCGTCGCATGGCCCCGCGCCCGCCGGCGACGGCCACGATGGGGTGCCGGCTGGCGAGCGATACGCCGAAGCCGCCCGGCAGAAGCAAGGCGGCTGTCTCGGATGCGGCCGTCTTGCTGCGGCCTGACGGGCAAGCCCCCGGCCGCACGAGGCCGGCCGGGGGCGTTCATTCACCTGTCTCAGTTGCCAAGGATCGTCGGCAGCCGCAGCCCCTGTTCGCGGGCGCAGTCGATGGCGATGTCATAGCCGGCGTCGGCATGGCGCCACACGCCCGAGGCCGGGTCGTTCCACAAGACGCGCTCCAGCCGCCTGGCCGCCTCGGGCGTGCCGTCGGCGCAGATCACCACGCCCGCGTGCTGGCTGAACCCCATGCCGACGCCGCCACCGTGGTGCAGCGACACCCAGGTCGCGCCGCTGGCAGTATTGACCAGCGCGTTCAGCAGCGGCCAGTCCGACACCGCGTCCGAGCCGTCTTTCATGGCTTCCGTCTCGCGGTTGGGCGAGGCGACCGAGCCACTGTCGAGGTGGTCGCGGCCGATGACGACCGGGGCAGACAGCTCGCCACTTGCCACCATTTCGTTGAACATCAGTCCTGCCCTGTGGCGGTCACCCAGCCCGATCCAGCAGATGCGCGCCGGCAGGCCCTGGAAGGCAATGCGTTCGCGCGCCATGTCAAGCCAGCGGTGCAGGTGCTTGTTTTCAGGGAAGAGTTTTTTCATCGCGGCGTCGGTCTTGTAGATGTCTTCCGGGTCGCCCGACAGCGCGCACCAGCGGAAGGGCCCGACACCCTTGCAGAACAGCGGCCGGATGTAGGCCGGAACGAATCCCGGGAAGGCGAAGGCGTTCTCAAGCCCCTCGTCCTTGGCGACCTGGCGGATGTTGTTGCCGTAGTCGAGGGTCGGGACACCGGCATCCCAGAACTCGACCATCGCCGCGACATGAGTGCGCATCGAGGCGCGCGCCGCCCTTTCAACCGCCTTCGGATCGGTTTCCTGCCTGGCGCGCCATTCCGCAACCGTCCAGCCTGACGGCAGGTAGCCATGCAGCGGGTCGTGGGCCGAGGTCTGGTCGGTAACGATGTCGGGGCGATGGCCGCCCGCCTTCATGCGGCGGACAAGCTCGGGGAAGATGTCGGCGGCGTTGCCCAGCAGGCCCACCGACTTCGCCTCGCCCGCCTTGGTCCACTTGTCGATCAGCGCCAGCGCCTCGTCCAGCGTGCGCGCCTTTTCGTCGACGTAGCGGGTGCGCAGGCGGAAGTCGATCCGCGTCTCGTCACACTCGACGGCCAGGCAGCAGGCCCCGGCCATCACCGCGGCCAGCGGCTGCGCGCCGCCCATGCCGCCAAGGCCGCCGGTCAGGATCCACTTGCCCTTGAGGTCGCCGCCATAGTGCTGGCGCCCGGCTTCCGCAAAGGTCTCGTAGGTGCCCTGCACAATGCCCTGCGTCCCGATGTAGATCCACGACCCGGCCGTCATCTGGCCGTACATCATCAGGCCCTTCTTATCGAGCTCGTTGAAGTGATCCCAGGTCGCCCAGTGCGGCACGAGGTTCGAGTTGGCGATCAGCACGCGCGGCGCGTCGGCATGGGTCTTGACCACGGCGACCGGGCGGCCGGACTGCACGACCAGCGTTTCGTCGCCTTCCAGGTCCTTCAGCGTCGAAACGATCCGGTCGAAATCGCCCCAGGACCGCGCGGCGCGGCCGATACCGCCGTAAACCACAAGTTCATGCGGGTTTTCGGCGACGTCGGGATGCAGGTTGTTCATCAGCATCCGCAGCGGCGCCTCGGTCATCCAGCTTTTCGCGTTCAGTTTGGGGCCGGTCGGCGGAAAGATGTCGCGGGTGTTCTTGCGGTCGAGCATGGCAGGCTCCTTCACGGGTTGAGCGCGCCCGAGCGGGCGAGGGTATCGAGGTTTTCCAGAACGCGGGACAGGGTGGCGCGCGCCACAGCGGCACGGGCCGGATCGAAGGCGAAGGGGGCGGTTTCCGTGGCCAGATAGGCGCGCTGCGCGGTTTCCATCTGGATGGCGTGAACGCCGGTTTCGGGCCGGCCGTAATGGCGCGTGGTCCAGCCGCCCTTGAAGCGGCCGTTCAGCACCGTTGGCGCGCCCGAGGCGGTGCAGGGCGCGACCAGCGCATCACAAACCAACGCCGCGCAGGTGCTGCCGTTGTTGGTGCCGATGTTCCACACCGGCAGTTCGCCGCTAAACAGGAACGGGATGACCGACCGGATCGAATGGCAGTCATAGACGACCGCAACGCCGTGACGCGCCTTCACCCGGTCAATCTGTGCCCGCAGGGCGGCATGATAGGGCGCGTGAAACGCCGCGCGGCGGTCGGCGATTTCGTCGGCGCCGGGCGCCTGCCCGTCGGCCCATATCGGCAGGCCGTCGAAATCGGTCAGCGGGCACAGGCCCGTGGTGTTCTGTCCCGGGTAAAGCGAGGCATCGTCCGGCCCGCGGTTGGCGTCGATGACATAGCGGTGAAAGGTCGCCTGCACCACGGTTGCGCCGGGCAGCAGCCCTTCATACAGCCGGTCGATGTGCCAGTCGGTGTCGGCCAGCGCCCTGCCCGTCGAGTTCAGCCGGGCCGCCAGACCCTCGGGCACGAAGGTGCCGCCGTGCGGCTGGGCCAGGATGACCGGGCTGTCGCCCTCGGCCACGCGGGACGGGGTCATGCCGACAGCTCCGGCAGGGCGACCCCGGCGGCGCGCGCCACCTCGCCCGAGGCGATCAGACGGGCCGCGGCGGCAAGGTCGGGGGCCATGTAGCGGTCATCGCCCAGGGTGGCCACGTCCTGCCGCAGCCGCGCGACGACGCGGGCAAGCGCGGGGCTTGTCTTCAGCGGCGCGCGGAAGTCGACGCCCTGCGCGGCGCACATCAGTTCCACCCCAAGGATATGATCGAGGTTCGCCACCATGCGCATCAGCCGCCGCGCCCCGTGGGCGGCCATGCTGACATGGTCTTCCTGGTTGGCGCTGGTCGGGGTTGAATCGGTCACGCAGGGCGTCGCCAGGTGCTTGTTCTCGCTCATCAGCGCGGCGGTGGTGACCTCGGCGATCATCAGACCCGAGTTGAGCCCCGGCTCCGGCGTCAGGAACGGCGGCAGGTCGAACGACAGCGTCGGATCGACCATCAGCGCCACCCGGCGCTGGGCGATGGCGCCGATCTCGCTGACGGCCAGCGCGATCATGTCGGCGGCAAAGCCCACCGGCTCGGCATGGAAGTTGCCGCCCGAGACGATCATCCCCGCCTCGGTCAGCACCAGCGGGTTGTCGGTCGCGGCATTCGCTTCGGTTTCCAGCGTCCGCGCCGCCATGCGCAGCACATCCATCGCCGCCCCCGTCACCTGCGGCTGGCAACGGATGCAGTAGGGATCCTGCACGCGCGTGTCGCCCTCGCGGTGGCTTTCGCGGATTTCCGATCCGTCGAGCAGCGCACGCAGGAAGGCCGCGGCCTCGATCTGCCCGGCATGGCCCCTGAGGGTATGGATTTCGGGTTGCAGCGGCGCGGTCGAACCCATGATCGCGTCGGTCGACAGCGCCGAGGTGACCAGCGCCCCCTGCGCCGCGCGCCAGGCCTCGAACAGGCCGGCAAGCCCGAAGGCGGTCGAGAACTGGGTGCCGTTGATGAAGGCAAGCCCCTCCTTCGGCCCCAGCGGAACCGGCTTCAGCCCCGCCGCCGCCAGCGCCTCGGCCCCCGGCATGACCTTGCCTTGATACTCGGCCTCGCCTGCGCCGATCAGGACGGCAGTCATGTGGGCCAGCGGCGCAAGGTCGCCCGAAGCCCCGACCGAACCTTGCGCCGGGATCACCGGCGTCACGCCCCTGTCAAGCATGTCTTCCAGAAGCTCGACCAGTTCCCACCGCACGCCGGACGCCCCGCGCCCGAGGCTGAGGAGCTTGAGCGCCATCATCAGCCGGGCATGGGCGCGCCCGATGGGTTCGCCGACGCCGCAGCAATGCGACAGGATCAGGTTCCTTTGCAGCGTCGCGGTGTCCTTGGGCGCGATGCGCAAGCTGGCAAGCTTGCCGAAGCCGGTGTTGACGCCATAGACCGGGACACCGCCCTCGGCCGCCGCGCGGATCGCGGCGGCGGCGCGGTCGACGGCCGGCTTCGCGGCGCGGTCAAGGCGCACGGACGCGTCATCGAAATAGACGCGCGCAAGTTCGGCAAGCGTCACGGAACCGGGGAAAAGGGTCAGCGAAGTCACAGGATGCCTCCGGGTATGCGGGCATGAAGGGGATTGAAGCCGATGCGGTAGGCCAGTTCGGCCGGGTGCCCGACGGACCAGACCGCCAGATCGGCGCGCAGGCCGGGGGCGACGGTGCCGCGGTCGGTCAGGCCCAGCGCACGGGCCGCGTTGCGCGTCGCACCCGCCAGCGCCTCTTCCGGGGTCAGGCGGAACAGCGTGCAGGCCATGTTCATGGTCAGCAGCAACGAACAAAGCGGCGATGAACCGGGGTTCATGTCGGTCGAAACCGCCATCGGCACGCCGTGACGGCGCAGAAGGTCAATGGGCGGCATCTGCGTTTCGCGCAGCGTGTAGAAGGCGCCGGGCAGGATCACGGCAACCGACCCCGCCGCCGCCATCGCCTTCACGCCCGCCTCGTCAAGGTATTCGAGGTGATCGGCCGACAGCGCCCCATAGCGCGCCGCCAGCGCGGCACCGCCAAGGTTCGACAACTGCTCGGCATGCAGCTTGACCGGCAGGCCAAGCTCACGCGCCACACGGAAGACCCGCTCGATCTGGTCGGGCGAAAAGGCAATGCCCTCGCAGAACCCGTCCACCGCATCGACCAGCCCTTCGGCATGGGCGGCGCGCAGCGCGGGGATGCAGACCGTGTCGATATAGTCGTCGGCGCGGCCCCTGTATTCTGTCGGAACCGCATGGGCGCCAAGGAAACTGGTGCGCACCGTCACCGGACGTTCCCGCCCGATACGGCGGGCGGCGCGCAGCATCCGCAGTTCGGTATCGACATCGAGCCCGTAGCCCGACTTGATCTCGACGGCGGCGACACCCTCGGCGATCATCGCGTCGATGCGTGGCAGGGCGGTGGCGACCAGCGTGTCTTCATCCGCCGCCCGGGTTGCCCTGACGGTCGAGACGATGCCGCCCCCGGCGCGCGCCACTTCCTCGTAGGAGGCACCGTTCAGCCGCAGTTCGAACTCCGCCGCCCGGTGGCCACCGTGGACGACATGGGTGTGGCAGTCGATCAGCGCCGGCGTCACCAGCCGCCCGCCCAGCGATTGCGCGGGAAGACGGGCATGTTCGGTCGGCAGATCGGCGCGGGGGCCGACCCAGGCGATCCTGCCGTCGCGCACGGCGACGGCGGCGTCCGCGATCAGGCCGTAAGGCCCCTGCCCCGGCGCCATCGTCGCCACGCTGCAATCGGTGAAAAGGGTGGCTGAATGCATCAGGCGAGTCCCCGGGGAGTTCGGTGTTGCCGACTCGGGTTGTATGCAAGTATAAACGTTATGTCCATACATAAAGGAACCCACCGTGATCTTCGCCACCCGCGCCTTTCTGGAAACCGGCTGGGCCGACAACGTCCGCATCGACATGGCCAATGGCCGCATCCGGGCCGTCCAGGCGGGCGCCCAACCTCTGCCGGGCGATGTGCGCGTCGATACGCTGCTGCCCGCGCTTTCGAACCTGCACAGCCACAGCTTCCAGCGCGCGATGGCCGGGATGACCGAATACCGCGCCGCAGGGCGTGACAGCTTCTGGACCTGGCGGGAACTGATGTACCGCTTCCTCGACAAGCTCACCCCGGAACAGGTCGAGGCCATCGCCGCGCTGGTCTTCATGGAGATGCAGGAGGCCGGCTACGCGGCGGCGGGGGAATTCCACTACGTCCACCACCAGCCCGGCGGCGGCGCCTATTCCGACCCAGCCGAATTGTCGGCCCGCATCTTCGCGGGCGCGGCGAAGACGGGGATCGGGCTCACCCACCTGCCGGTGCTTTACACCTACGGCGGCGCGGGAAAGCAGGCGCTTGCGGGCGGGCAGTTGCGGTTCGGCAATTCCGTGGATCAGTTCGCGGATCTCCTGGGACGCATCCGCGCCGCCGCGCGCGCCCTGCCGGCCGATACCCGCGTCGGCATCGCGCCCCACTCGCTGCGCGCGACCTGCCCCGAAGACTTGGCCGCCGCGCTGCCGCTGGCCGAAGGCGCGCCCATCCATATCCATATCGCCGAGCAACCCCGGGAAGTCGCGGACATTTCCGCCTGGCTTGGGGCGCGCCCGGTGGAATGGCTGCTGGCCAACGCGCCGGTCGGCCCCGGCTGGTGCCCGATCCACGCCACGCACATGACGGCGGCGGAAACCGATGCGCTTGCGCGCAGCGGCGCGGTCGCGGGGCTTTGCCCGATCACCGAGGCCAACCTCGGCGACGGCCCCTTCAACGGGCCCGGGTGGCTGGCGGCGGGCGGGGCCTTCGGGCTGGGGTCCGATTCCAACGTCCGCATCTCGCTGACCGAAGAGCTCAGGACGCTCGAATATTCGCAGCGTCTGCGCGACGTGGCGCGCAACGTCCTGGTGACGGGTGAAGGCTCGGTCGGCCGCGCGATATATGCTGGCGCGGCGCAGGGCGGCGCGCAGGCGCTGGGACGGGACGCAGGCCGGATCGCAGAAGGCGCGCTTGCCGATCTTGTCGCGATCGACCAGACCCACCCGAGCCTTTGCGCGCTGAAGGGCGACCAGATCCTTGACGGTCTGGCCTTCGCCGCCCCGGACCGGGTGGTGACCGACCTGTGGTCGGCGGGCCGCCACATGGTGCAGGGCGGGCGACATGTCGCGCGCGACAGCATCGTGGCGGGTTGGCGAAAGGCGATCGCGTCGCTGCTGGGCACGCTCTGACCGGTGCGCGCGACCGGGTTCAGGGCAGGCCGAACAGCGGCTTGGCCCCGTGGACCCGGCTTTGCGTCAGCACCTTGCCCTCGGCATCGACCGTCAGCCGCAGCCGCAGCGTCCCATGAAGGAAGGTCAGGCGATACCGGCCTTCGTCCTCTCCCGCGCCGGTCTCGAACCGGCTCGTGATGATGCCCTGCCGCATGAGTTCGGGCACCTCGGCCGGCGCCAGTCCCAGCAGCGGGCCAAGATCCTCGGCCGCGATTGTGAAACCGGTCGCCGAAGGCTCCAGCCGCAGGGCGCCGCGCGTCACGGCTGGCCGGGCGCGGCGAACTGCACGCCTTCCTCGGTGATGATGGCCGACATGCGGATGTCGTGCGGTTGCGGGAAGATCGTCGGGATACGGGCCGACTGGAAGCCGACGCCGATGACAATGGGGCGGGGGGTCAACGCCGCCAGGGTACGGTCGAAGTACCCCCCGCCATACCCCAGCCGATAGCCGTCGCCATCCCAGCCCACCAGCGGAGCGAGGGCGATCGCGGGGGTTATCCGTTCGGATGTCTCGGGCGGCACAGGAATGTTCCAGTGGCCCTTCACCATCGACATGCCGGGCCGCCACCTGCGGAAGACAAGCGGCGTTCCGGGTGTTTCGACCACCGGCAGCGCGGTGTCGGCGCCGCGGTCGTGCAGCTTCGTCAGCCAGGGGCGCAGGTCCGGCTCGCCCTTGATGGGCCAGTACCCCGAAACCGACCGCCCCGCGACGTCGCCCACATGGGCATCAACGAACGCGTCGAGATGCCCGGCCAGCGCGGCGGCGATCCCGGCACGGGCCTCTACCCGAAGCGTCATGCGCTCGGCGCGCAGCCGCTCACGCTCGGCCCGACGCCAGCGCGCGACGTCGCGCGCCTGGCCGGGATCTACGGCAAGCGGATCGAAATAGGCGGGGTCGACCTCGGCCGCCATGCAGGGCGGCGAGGCGTAGGTCTTGGCTTCCGGTCCGCCGCCCGTCATGTCACAGCCTCCCCAGGTTGGGCGCCGCACCGACCAGCCCCATGCCGGCACGCGCGTCCATGATGTTCGCGTGGATCGACCCGGCGATGCGCTCGGCCCGCTCGATCACCCAGGCCGCGCCCTCGGGCGGGCAGACCTCTGCGGCCGTCGCGCGGAAAAGCGACAGCCAGCGGTCGAAATGTCCGGCATCGACCGGCAGCGGCAGATGCTTCGGCATCGGGCTGCCATGATAGCGCCCCGTCATCAGCGCAACGGAAGACCAGAATTCGACCATCCGCTCAAGATGCGGCCCCCAGTCGCGGATACGTTCGTCGAAGACCGGCCCCAGCAGGGCATCCGCGCGTACCCGATCATAGAAACGGTATACAAGCCGTGCAAGAATCGCATCGTCCAGGCCGGTGCGCTGCATCAGGTCGGCCGTCATTTCGGGGCGCAGGGATCGGATTTCAGACATGGGGCCGTGCAGGGAAAGGGTCGCTGAAGTGGCAGATGTAATACATGTTTACGCGGATTAATCGGCACTGTAAATGCTTATTAAACGTCAACCGGAGCATCCCATGCACCTGATCGCCTTCACCGACTACGGCCTTCGCGCGCTGATGGCGATGGCCGCCGAGCCGGATCGCCCGATGTCGACGGCCGAGCTGGCGGAATTGTTCGCCATTTCGCGCAACCACCTGACCAAGATCGTCGCCGCCCTTGCCGCGGGCGGCTTCGTGGTCACGCGGCGCGGTGCCGGCGGCGGCGCGATGCTGGCCCGCCCGGCGCGCGACATCCGCCTGGGCGACGTGGTGCGGTTCCTCGAACAGGGTCAGGCGCTGGTCGATTGCTTCACCGAGGGCGGCGGAAGCTGCACGATCCTTGGTTGCTGCCGGCTCAAGGCCCGGCTGCGTTCGGCCGAGGCGGCCTTCATCGCCGATCTCAACCGCTCGACGCTTGCAGACTGCGCGCTGCCGGCAAGCGCGCTGCGGGAATGGGCCTGAGCGCGCCGTCTCGGGTCGCCGCACAGGGCCGCTGAGCGCGGGTCAGGGGCGCAGCGGGCCGCGCCTAAAGAAACGATCCCGCCAGGTTCAGCAGCGACAGCATGCAGACGGCGCCCAGCAGGGTCTTGATCGTGGCGCAGACGCCGCTGCACAGCCGCGCCGTCTTTCGGGCGCGGTCGTCGGCGGCATGCTGCACCCGCAACTCTTCGCAGGTCATCAGTTCCGGCAACTCGACAATACTCATCTTGCACCTTCACGTCACACAGACAACACGCCCCCAGGCAGGATCCATCATGCCTGCCGATTGGGGCCGGCCCATGTCGCGCGTGCAAGAAGCGCGATTTTCGCGCCTGTCCTTTGGATGCTTTCGCCGCCCGGGGCCTGCACCGGAACCCGTCCGCAGGCGCCACTGTCGCGCAATCGTGGAAACTGCCGCAATCCCGCCGTGAACCCGTGGCAGACACCGTCCCAAGTGCCCCCGGACGTTCACCCGGCCAGGGGCGCAGGTCCTTGCCCGGATCGCCCCCCGACATGCCCCCGGCGCCGGACGGCGGGGCAAAAGCGGCCAGTAGCCTCTTGATGGACAAACCATCATAGTGCGCCGGCGCCAGCCGAGTCGGCGCCAGCTTGGGGCGTGCGGCAATGGCCGACACAACGACGGCCGCAAAGCGACACCACGCAACCCCCGCCGCACGCCTGACCGGGCGCGGCAAAGACCAAGTCCATCCCTGACCGAAAGACCCTGCGACGATGACCGCCTTCGACGAAACTCCGCCCTCCCTGCCCCTGTCCGCGCTGGAAGACCTGGCCCGCCGCGCCTTCGGCGTCGAGGGCAAGGCCCGCCCCCTCGCCTCGGAACGCGACCAGAACGCACGGATCGTCGCCGGTTCGGCGGAATATGTCCTGAAGATCGCCAATGCCGCCGAAGACCCGGCGCAGATCGCGCTTCAGAACGCCACCATGGCCCATCTCGCCCGCGCCGGCGTCGCCGGCTTGCCGCGCCTGATCCCCACGCTCGCCGGCGCCGATTGC
>WBZM01003954.1_pt1 | contig 11162 bp, 12 predicted proteins | sample 5204271 | NCBI WGS metagenome assembly WBZM01 (sample SAMN12344346, study PRJNA552823) | activated sludge metagenome | biome: Activated sludge suspended growth; feature: Nitrification reactor; material: Wastewater; isolation source: activated sludge from nitrification reactor of wastewater...
AACCTACCTGTGACCACCCTTCTGGGCTTCGCCTGACAATGGGCTTCCCGGGGGCAGTCATGGCCGGATTCCGGCGCTGCGCGGCAACCCAATCGCGCGGTTGATGGGCAACCCGGTCGAGTTCGGTGTCGCGCGAAGTGCCGAGCCGGTGACCGACTTGGTCGCGAACAGTGTCCTTCGGCGTGAGCCACCAAACGCATCATTGGTCAGTGAACTTCCCGCGCAGTTGATCAGCACGCGTTCGAGCTCTGTGCGGAGGTTCTTCAATCGGCGAAACCCAGTGTCAGCAGATGTCCTGGTCGAGCCGAAGCGGCACTCAGATTCGTCGCCGGAAAGTGGACCTTCGCCGGCGCTCCGGACGAAGAAGCTCGAGCACCACGGCTAGGACCGCTTGTGGCCGACTGTGTGAGTACGCGGGCGCGCCAGCAAGCTGACCTTGGCTGCAAGGCCTCGTTGCACGAATGACGGCAACCTGGAAGGCCTGGGAACTGGCGGTCCCGGCCATGAGCGGACTTGCACAGCGTGGCCCCAATTTGTGCTGCCGAGCTGCCCCGGATGACAGGTTCCGGGCAAGCTACGCAGCCCCTGCGTCGACTCGACTCGGCCAGGAGCAGTCTGAGCGGGGGACCGCTCCTGGCGCGCCTGGCCCGCATCGGACGTGGGTGGCGCTTTCCTTGTCGCCGGCCGCCGCGAGCTGAACCCGGGCCGCGATACTGGCTCTACACTTGGCCATCGGCGCGACGCTGGAGGAGCCCCATGAGCGCGTACGTGATCTTCGATGTCGAGATTCGCGACCCGGCCCGCTACCAGGAGTTCATGAAGGGCGTCAAGCCGGCGCTCGAATCCGCCGGAGCCCGCTACCTGGCGCGCGGCGGTGCGCACAAGGTCTACGAGGGCGACTGGACACCACGCCGCATCGTCCTGATCGAGTTTCCTTCGGTCGCAGCCTGGGAGGCGTTCTACAACGGGCCCGTCTACCAGGGGCTGAAGGCTGTTCGCGACGAAGTGAGTTCGGCCCGGCTGGTCAGCGTCGAAGGCCTCGATCCGTGACACCCGCGGTCCAACGGCAGGTGCTGCTGAAGGCCCGGCCGACTGGCATTCCGCAAGCCGAGCACTTCGAGATCGTCGAGAGGCCCGTCGCTGAACCCGGCGACGGCCAGATCGTCGTACGCAACCACTACCTCTCGGTCGAGCCGGCCATGCGCGGCTGGGTCAGCAGCGTCGGCAACTACGCGGAGCCGGTGCCCATCGGTGGCGTCATGCGGGCCTTCGCCGTGGGCCACGTCGTCGCCTCGCGCAGCGCGGCCTACGCGGTGGGCGACATCGTCACCGGCCTGTTCGGCTGGCAGGAAGTGGCCGTGGTCGACGCGTCGCTGGTTCAGCGCCGCATCACCGAGCCGGGGCTTCCGATGTCCACCGCGCTCGGCGTGCTCGGGCTGAACGGCCTGACTGCCTACTTCGGCCTGCTCGAGGTCGGCCAGCCCAAGGCAGGCGAGACCGTCGTGGTGTCCACCGCCGCCGGGGCGGTGGGCTCCTGCGTGGGACAGATCGCGAGGATCCTGGGCTGCCGCACGGTGGGCATTGCCGGCGGGCCCCGGAAGACCGCGCTGTGCCGCACGGAGTTCGGCTACGACGAGGCCATCGACTACCACGCCGGCAACCTCGAGGCCGAGCTGGCCCGCGCCTGCCCCCGGGGCATAGACGTCTACTTCGACAACACCGCGGGCGCCATCAGCGACGCCGCGCTCTCGCAGTTGGCGGTGGGTGCGCGCGTGGTCGTCTGCGGCACGGCCTCGGTGGCCTCGTGGAACCCGCCGCCCGCAGGGCCGCGGGTCGAGCGGCATCTGCTCGTGAAGCGCGCGCGCATGCAAGGGTTCCTGATCTTCGACTGCGCCGACCGCCACGAACAGGGCCTGCACCAGCTCACCGAGTGGATCCGGGAGGGTTCGATCCGCTGGCGCGAAGACATCCTCGACGGCATCGAGCACGCCCCCGGCGCAATCGCCGGTCTCTACCGCGGAGAGAACCTCGGCAAGCGCCTGATTCGCCTGGTGTCGGAGACCGAGAGGACATCCGCATGACGTTGCCATCACCCCATGCCCCCGCTGCGCCGGCCGCGCCGCTTCGCATCTCCGTGCTGGGCAGCGGCTCGGTGGGCCTGTCCGTCGCGGCGAGTTATGCCCGCGCCGGGCAGCGCGTCACGCTGCTGGCCCGCGGTTCGACGGTGCCGCAACTGCGCCGCGAGGGCGTCCGCGTCAGCGGCGTGTGCGGCGATCACCACATCGATGCACAACAGCTGAACGTATGCGACGCCGAGCAGCCGGATGCCGTCGCCGTCGCCTGCGACATCCTGATCGTGGCCACCAAGGCCTATCAGGTCCAGGAGGCGCTGAAGAACCTGATGCGCAACGCGCAGGAAGTGTCGCAGGCCTTGATGCCGCCGCCGACACCACGGGCTGTGCTGCTGCTTCAGAACGGCTGGGGGTCGGCCGACGAGGCCCGGGCCGTGCTGCCGCCCGGGGTGCCTGTCTTCAGCAGCATCATGATGATCGGCATCGAGCGCCGTAGCCCGGTCCATGTCAACGTCAACGTCCAGGCGAGCCCGATCCGCGTGGGCACCTTGTTCGAGTCGGCGTCCGAACTGATGCGCGACGCGGTGCAACGCGGCCAGGCCGGCTTCCTGCCCATCACCTACGAGCATCCGGTCGAGCCGGCGATCCTGAACAAGTTCCTGTTTAACACCTGCCTGAACGCCATCGGCGCCATCACGCGCATGACCTACGGTGAACTGGTGAGCAACGCACACACGCGTCACCTCATCAAGCAATTGGCCGACGAGACGGTGCGCGTGCTTCATGCTGAGCGGCAGGCGGACGTGGCACAGGACGGCGAGAGCTACGTCGAGCAGACCTTGACGCCGTTCGTGCTGCCCAAGGCGGCGGCGCATCGCTCCTCGATGCTGCAGGACGTGGAGGCCGGCCGCCGGACCGAGATTGACTACCTGAACGGCGCCGTCGTCCGCATGGGCCAGCGCCACGGCATTTCCACCCCTGTCAACGATGCGGTCGCGAGCCTCGTGCGCGCCCGCGAAACCGGGAGATCGACATGAGCACCCCAGGCTTCGTCGCGAGCCACGCCAAGGACGCGCACTTCGAGCGCGGCCTGCGCGCCTTCTTCGAGTACCGCGACCTCGGCATCAAGGAGGCGACGCGAGGGCGCTTCGCGGCGCACGTGATACGTGCTGCGGCCTGCACCGAGTTCGCGAGCCAGCCGCACCTGCACCGCACCGAGTTCCAGCTCGTCTACGTGCTCAAGGGCTGGATCGAGTTCGAGTACGAGGGCCAGGGCCGCGTGCGCCTGGAGGCCGGCTCGTGCGTGCACCAGCCGCCGGGCATCCGCCATCGCGAGCTGGGGCACAGCGGCGATGTCGAGATGCTGGAGATCGTGCTGCCGGCGGACTTCTCGACCGAGGAAGTGCCTTCGGTGGACGGATGACAGCCCGCATGCTGCCTGTCCAGGATCCACCGATGATCACCGTACAGCGAGCAGGCTCACCTGCCGACATCGACGCCGTGCGCGGTCTGATGCGCGAGTTCAATCGCTGGGTCATGGCCGAGATCGCCGAGACCGACAACCCCTCGATCTTTGCCGAGTTCGAGCTCGAGTTGGCAGGCCTGCCCGGCCGCTATGGCCCGCCCTCGGGCTGCCTGGTGCTGGCACGGCTGAATGGCGATCCCGCAGGATGCGTGGCCTTCTACGCCCATGACGCCACCACGGTCGAGATCAAGCGCATGTTCGTGCCCGCCCGCTCGCGCGGCCACCACATCGGCGATCAGATGATGGGCCTGCTGCTGGCGCAAGCGCGTGCAGCCGGCTATCAGCGGGCCCTGCTGTCGAGCCACCACAGCATGCACGCCGCCCACGCGATCTACCACCGTGCCGGCTTTCGGGACGTGCCGCCATCGGCCGCGTTTCCCGGCGTCGTGGCCGGTGTCGATGTCTGCATGGCCATGGCGTTGACGGCTGACACGTCGCAGTAGAGTCCACCCAGGGGTGCGACCCGTTCCCGCGATCAGTCACCCCGCAACACCAGCGAACGCAGCGGCTGCGCATCGCCCGACAGGGCACACGCAATGGCGCCAGCCCATTGCGGGTTGCGGCGCCTCAGGGGCGCCAACGCATCGCCGACGGCGGCCTGCCTGGGTGATGCGAGGGAACCCAAGCGAGCCCGATAGGCTTGATCGCGGTCAGCCTCGCCCACGCAGGCCAGACAACACACCGCCATCTCCGCAGCAGGTCGCCAGTCGGGGCGAACCTTCAGCGCACATTCGGCGGCACCCAGCGCCGCCTGCGGCTGGCCGGCGAACAGGAGCGCGCACGCCAGCGTGTTGAACCAGACGAAGTTCTGCGGATCCCCCGGGTTGATGGCCAGCCCGTGTTCGAGCGGGCCGATGGCGGCCTTCGCGTCGCCCGAGAACACCAGCGCCATGCCCAGCACCAAGTGCCCGAGGGCGAAGCTCGGATTGAGTTCGACCGCGCGTTCGGCGGCGCGAATCGCCTGATCGAAGGCGCCGGCGAACACGCTGACGATGGCCAAGCCGTAGTGCGTGTAGGCGTTCTTCTCGTCGCGATGAATGGCCTCGAAGGCGGCCGCCACGCCTTCGCGCAGGTCGTCGGCTTCGTGTTCAGTCCATCCGTACGCGGCCAGCCCGGCGTTGACCCGCGCAAGCCACAGGTGGCCCGGCGCGAAATCCGGGTCCACGGCGCAGGCCTGGCGGAAGAGTTCGCGCGCCTGCAAGTGCCCGCCGCGGTGGACCTGGTGGAAGTGCCAGGTGCCGCGCTGAACGAGATCCCACGCCGTGGCCGATCCGCCGGGGTGGGTTGGGTCGGCGGGGCGGCGCAAGGCGGCGAGCGCCGACTCGCTGCGCAGGAGTTCTGGCTCGACCGCACCGGCCACCCGCTGTGCGATGGTGTCCTGCGCGCGGCCGAGCTCATCTGGGCCGAGCTCGAAGCGCTCGGCCCAGAGCTGGTGCGCTGTCGCCGCGTCGATCAACTGTGCCGTGATGCGCACCTGCTGCGCACTCAGGCGCACGCTGCCTTCCAGCGCGTAGCGCACGCCAAGCTCATGGGCCACCTGCTGCGACCCGATCGTGCGGCCCTTGAAGGCGAAGCTCGAGTTGCGCCCGATGACGTGGAACCAGCGAAAGCGCGTTAGCGCGACGATGATGTCTTCGGTGATGCCGTCGACGAGGTAGTCGTGCTCGGGTCCGCCGCCCATGGCGACCAGCGGCAGAACGACGATGCTGGGCTTGCCGGCCTGCGCAACCTGCGCGCCCTGCCCAGGGCCGTGCTCTCCTGAAGGCGCCGATCGCGCCGCCGAGACCGGTGCGTCGAACCGATAGCCGACGCGGGCGATCGTGGCGATCCAGGGCCGCCCGGACGGGTTGCTGCCAAGGAGCTTGCGCAACGCAGCCACCTGCACCGTGAGGTTGCTCTCCTCGACCACCAGGCCGGGCCAGGCCGCGTCCATCAGTTCGGCCTTCGTGACCGCACGACCCTCGGCACGCAGCAACGCCTGCAGCAGCAAGACGGCGCGGGTCCCTGCGTCCACGGCCGCCCCATCGCGGGTCAGCACCCCGCGGTGAGCGTCCAGGGCGAAAGGCCCGAATTCGAAGTGCCTGGGTTCCACCGCTCGATTCTGACCCACGGCCTCGGGAGATTTCGGAAGATTTCGGCGTCGCTTCGAGACGCCGCCGTGCCGCATCGCCAAGCTGCGAACTAGGGTGTCGCCACGGGTGGGGACCCGTCGGCACCCCGATGGAGGACTCTCATGCAACCGACTTCCACGACGGGCCTTGCTCGCGTTGTCCCGGGCGGCCAACCGTACCGCAGCGTGCAGGGCACGGTGTACCAACCCGGCGTTAGCGCGCAGACCGTGGGTGCGTCGGCGATCTTTCTCGGCATGGTGACGCTGCCGCCGATGGAACGCACGCAGGCGCATGTGCACGAGCACCACGAATCGGCCTTCTTCGTGCTCAGCGGCAGCGAGATCGAACTGTGGAGCGGCGAGCGCCTGCAGGACTGCGCACGGGCCCGACAGGGCGACTATCTGTTCATCCCGCGCAACGTGCCGCATGTCGCCGTGAACCGAAGCGCGACCGAACCGGCCGTCTTCGTCGGTGTGCGCAACGACCCGACAGCGCAGGAGAGCGTGCTCATGCGGCCGGAGCTCGACGCCTGCGTGCCTTGACCTGGCGGGCGATGCGCTGCCGGCCCGTGCGCACCAGCGGCGACTCGCTGACGTGCCCGGCCGCGCGCCAGGTACTGCGTCAGATCCATGGCGTTGTACGGCACCTGGCCTGCCACAGGCCGGTCAGTCCTGGGCGGCAGCTTCCGGGCGGTCAGGGCAGGACCGCCAATGTCTCTTCAGGGTCGAGTCCGCCTGCTGACGATGGACTGCTTCTGTGATGCCCACCGTCAACGGCTGCTTTGCGGCGGTGATCTCAGCGAGGCGTCAGTCATGACCCGACCCAAACCCGTCCTCCGAGCTTCTCCGAAGCTGCCCGACGCTCGGATCGACCTCTTTCGGGTCTCGCTTCCGGGAAGCAGTCGTTCGTGGCTACCTGGGGTCGGCCACGAGCGGCCGGTCGCCCGGCGCTCCCCGTTTGGCCATAGACGAGGCCGTGAAGGACAGCTCTACGGCGACCAGCCCGCGTCGCTCGCCGGTTCGACTCGGCCAACTTCGGCCGCACGCACGGGTCCGGAGCGCGGCGGCAGCTCAGGGCTTGCGAGTCGGGTCACCGCATTCGCGGTTGAGCTGTACCGCCTCGCGCACCAGCTTCTTCAGCAAGGCCGGCTTGACGTCGGCATGGGTGCGCAACTTTATGTGCCCCATCTTGTCGCCACTGCCCTCGATCAGGCCGCGGCCGCTGGGCAGTTGCATGCCGCGCCAGAAACCGAGCGTCACATGACCTTTGTGGGCCTTGATCCAGCACACCGGCCCACCGACTTCGAAGACCGGCTGCGACCACTTGATGGCCTCGCTGGCCTCGGGGGCGGCCGCATGCACCAGCGCTCGCAGCGCAAGTGCGATCGCGCGCTGTTCGTCGTTCAAGGTCGCCAGATAGTCGTCGACCGACTTTGCAGCCATAGTGCCGTCCTAGCGCAGTGTGGTCACCAGACGCACGATCAGCCCGGCGTCCAACGTGAAGACATTGGTCCCCTGCCCCTTGCCGCCGGGCAGGGCTGGCGAGTGGCAGGTCCAGTCCACGCGTACGCCCGTGGGGGTGATATCGAAGCGCTCGACCTCGAGCCGCATGTCGGGCAGCGGGTGGCGCCAACCCTGCACGAAGGTCTGCCGTATCGCGTCGCGACCGACGTGGTCGAGCATCTGGCCGGAGAACGGTTCGCTGTACTGCGCGTGCTCGGCGAACAGCGCCATCATTTCGGCCTCGGAGGTGGCGCCGGCCTGCATGGCCCGGAAGAACTGGGCCACGGGTGGGGGCAGAATGATGTCATTCATGGCTTCAATCGCGAGGTTATGGTGGAGCAAGACATGCCAGTCGCAGGGGCACTGCCCAGTGAGTTTCTCGACGAGCTCTCGTCTGCGCTGTTGCGCTTCGGTCGGCCGCAGGCAGGTGTGGACTTCATGTCGTTGGCCCAACTTTCAAAGCGCCTGCCCGGCGCAATTGCGGTAACAGTTGACTACACGCAAATGCATCGCCTGGCGGCTCCGCTGGTCGTGGTGCGCCTGCAGGCCCGGGCCGAGGCCAACCAGCGCTGGGCCGCGCTCACGCCGCGCGAGAGCGAAGTGGCGCAAAGCCTTGCCCGCGGCCTGTCCAACAAGGTGATCGCGCGCCAGCTCGGACTGAGCGTGGGCACGGTCAAGGACTACGTGCATCGAATCCTCACGAAGACAGGGCACACCAGCCGTGCCAGCCTCGCCGCATGCGGTATGCCAACCGCGCCGGATGCCCCATCGTAGAGGCACACTGCGCCGCTGCCCATCTATCGTTGGATAGGGTGGCGCGCAACGGACCGTACCGCCACGTCATCCTAGCCCGGATCGGCGCGGCGGCCAGAAGGCGGTGACGCCCTAGTTTCAGAGGATCGCGCGTTCGCAGCGACAGCAGCGCGACTGACCTGCCAAGTCTCATAGCTTAGGCTAGACAGGTCCCAAGTTCTCGCCGCTGAAGGTCGGCGGCCTCACCTCGTCGAGTCACGCGAACTCTAGGATCGCTGTGGGTCGGCCGGCGCCGGTCGGTTCAGCGATCTGATCGCCGGAAAGCAGGCCCCCAAGCTGAACCACCGGCTAGCCGACGTCCGCGATCGGCAGTGGTCGACCCAAAGCGGGCCTGCATCCGCCCGCAAAGCCGCCGTCGATCGGGGGCCTTCGGTCGCCTGACGTTCGAGCTCCAGCCACGGCCAAAGTGCCGTCGAAGCGGTGGGCTCAGTTCCCCGTAGACAACCCTTGCGCCAGAGCCTCGAACACCACCCGGATTCGCCGGGAGGTGCGCAGTTCGCGGTGGGTGACCAGCCAGATCGGGAAGTGCACGGGCGGCACGTCGTCCAGCACGCGGACGATGCCCGGGGTGTCGCGGGCGATCTCGTCCACCATGGCGCCGATGCCCATGCCGTGGCGCACCAGCGACCAATGAGCCATCGACTGGTCGGCGTAGCAGCTGAAGTTGGCCTCGCTCAGCGGCAGGCCATGCTGGCGAAGATAGGCCAGGAAGTGTCCCGAACGGTCGGCCCCCACGAAGGGCAGGTGGGCCGCCTCTTCGACGCGGCGCGGATGGCCGTGCACCCGCACCCATTCCTCGGACGCATAGAAGTTGGCCGTGGCCTCCCTGATGAATCGGGCGATCAGGTCCGGCTGATCGGGCTTGGCATGGCGGATGGCGATGTCCGCCTCGCGGCGGAGCAGGTCGCTGATGGCATCGGAGGCGATCACCTCGATGGCAATGGTGGGTTCCTTCTCGCGCAGCTTCCGTACCAGCGGGGCCAGGAAGTAGGCCGCAGCCCCGTAGGTGGCCGAGACGGACACTACACCGCCCACCGCCTGCGATCGGCCGCTGGCCGCCAGTCCCAGGGCCTCGGCGGCGGCGCCCATGGCGCGTGCATGCTCCAGCAGGTCCAGCCCGGTCGGTGTCAGCGCCATGGCCTTGCCCACCCGCTCGAAAAGTGTCACGCCCATGCGCCGCTCGATGGCCGCCACCTGGCGGCTCAGCGTGGGCTGGGTCAGACCCAGCTTGCGGGCGGCTGCCGACAGCGAGCCGGTTTCCGCGGTTTGCAGAAACGCCTTCAGCTGGTTCCAGTCGAGGTTATCCATGCAACGATGTATATGTTCACTGCAATCTACCGCAGTTCCTATCGCAGCTGTGCATGGATAGCATGCCTGCACTCATGCATCAGTTCTCTCATGTGCCCATGCCGACCCGCGCCATCGCCCCCATCGCCGAATCTTCGCCACCCGCTCTTGGGGGCACATCCGCCGCGCGCAAGGCCCGCTTCTGGGACCGCATCGCGGTCAAGTACGCCGCCGACCCGATTGCCGACATGGCCGGCTACGAGAACACGTTGCGGCGTGTGCAGGCCCTGCTGTCAGCAGATCAGGACGTGCTGGAGATCGGCTGTGGGACGGGTACCACCGCACTGCGACTGGCCCCCTTGACCCGGCGGCTGCTGGCGACCGATGTCTCGGCCCGCATGATCGACATCGCCCGCGAGAGGCTGGCTGCCAAGTCGGTGCCGCAACTGAGCTTCGCCGTCGCCGACGCCGATACACCGGTGGCCGGCCCAAGCGAACACGACGCGGTGCTGGCCTTCAACCTGCTGCACCTGGTGGCCGATCTCGACCGTGCGCTCGAACTGGCGGTGCAGGCGTTGCGGCCGGGCGGCCTGCTGATCACCAAGACGCCCTGCATCGCCGAGATGACCGCGCTGATTCGCTACCTGGCACTGCCAGTGATGCGGGCCGTCGGCAAGGCGCCCCATGTGCTGCGCTTCGACGCCGACATGCTCCAGTCGGCCATCGCCCGCCAGGGCATGGACATCGTGACAGTCGAGCGACACGGCACCCGGGGCAAGGACTTCCGGGTCTTCATCGTGGCCCGCAAGCCGGCCTGAGTTCCCATCACCTCACACCAGGCCCTGGCTCAGACCCGGGTCGGGATTCGTTCGCCCTGCCGATTCTGCAGGCCTGCCATTTCGCGGTCTGATTGAAACAAGAAGCCCCCCATGCCGATCCTCCCAGTCTTGCCGAGCCTTGCTCGACGACAGTCCTTCGCCCTGATCGCACGGTCTGCGTCCGTCTTGGGTACCGGGGGCGGACACGATCGACACGGCAATGCCGCCGTGACCTCCTTCACCGCAGCGCCGGCACTGCTCGCTGCCACTTTCCTCGCGCTGTGCCCGCTCGTGCAGGCACAGTCGGTATCGCAAGAGCCGGCCAACGGGCTCAGCGGCCGTATCGGCCTGGGCGTGGCAACCGTGCCCACCTATGAGGGCAGCCCGAACCGCCGAACGCTGGCGGGCCCGGACCTGATGCTCAGCTATCGCAGCCGCGATTGGGGAACCGTCGAGTTCGGTCAGCGTGGGCTGTCCTGGAATGCCGTCGAAGCAGGCTCATTCAGATTCGCCCTGGTCGCGCAGTTCGACCCCGGGCGCAAGGACAGGGATACATCGACACTGAACCCCACCCCTGGCGACAAGCGCCTGGCCGGTATGGGCAACGTATCGTCCAGCACCGAGGCCGGCGTGGGGATCGGCTACGGCCCGTTGATGGTGGTCGCACGCCAGTCGCTGAGCGAGCGCGGCCCCAAGGGCGCGCAGGTGGACATGACCGTCGAGATGCCGTGGTCGGTGTCCGACCGCCTCGGCCTTCGCGTTGCTCTTGGTGCGACGTGGGCCGATCGAGACTACATGCAGACCTACTTCGGCGTGACGGCAGCCCAGGCGCAGGCTACATCGTTCTCCGTGTACACGCCGAAGTCGGGGTGTCGCAAGGTCGAAGCCAGTGTCGGTGCCGAGTACGCGCTGGCATCGAGCTGGAAGTTGCAGGCCAGCGTCGGCTTCGCGCGACTCGGTGACGTTGCCGCGGCGAGCCCGCTCGTCGGCCGGCGCAATGGCTCATCGGCGGCGCTGGGGGTGGCCTATGAGTT
>WBZM01003955.1_pt1 | contig 11160 bp, 8 predicted proteins | sample 5204271 | NCBI WGS metagenome assembly WBZM01 (sample SAMN12344346, study PRJNA552823) | activated sludge metagenome | biome: Activated sludge suspended growth; feature: Nitrification reactor; material: Wastewater; isolation source: activated sludge from nitrification reactor of wastewater treatment...
CTCACCGGGCTAACGGCCACGCCGCGCTCCGCCAATTGCGCGTGGGCCGCTTCCACGTCATCCACGACCAGTTGCAACCCCTTGATCGAGCCGGGCTTCATGTCATTGCCCAGCCCCATGCCGATGACGACGGAGCAGCCGGAGCCGGGCGGCGTCAATTGCATCACGCGCACCTCGTCGTTGAGACGCGTATCATGGTCCACGACAAAACCGACCTGCTCGCTATAAAAATGTTTCGCCCGATCGATGTCGGCAACGGGAACAACCACTACTTCCAGTTTCCAGTCCATTGAATCAAGCACCCTGAATGGGTTTAAGCCACACTCTTTTCTAATTGCGCAAGCCGTTGTTCGAGCAACAGATTCACCAGGCTTTCCGTTGACAACCCGCGCTCCAGGGCCAGTCGCCGGGTCCGGGTTAACAAAACACGATCCAGGGAGACTAGATATCGCCGGCGGCTGTTTGGGTCAATTTCAAACTCGGCCGGTTCTGTTGAATCCCAATAATCTGCCACACTATGGGTGTCCCAGAGCTCGGCTATTTCCTCATAGGAAGACATCTCTGGAATTATATTTCTATCGTCGTTCATAAGCTTTCCGCTCACTATTGTCCATGTCTCTCGCTGCGAGTATTAATGCTTCACGCGAAATCTTGTAAATGAACACTACGGTTAAATATCATCCCGCCTCTGTTCTGCCAAACGCTACGTAGACATGCTCTTCCGGGATATGTCCCTTCTGTAATTTGCGAAAAAGAGGTGCCCCGAATAACACCTGATCAACTTCTTCGGCATCCACTCCGTGCTTCCAATTGAGTTTGTCGACAACCTCAGGTCGCCAAATCACATCTACAATGCGCATCGTACGCTCCAATTTCCTGATTTGTACCATAATAGGACGTCGTCCGAAACCACATTAACTATACATAACACAAACAACCTGCTCCTTGCCAAATTAGCTATAATCCAGATGTCAACGGGTAACATTTATATTCCATGAAACCAAAGTTCTGCACTCTGCTCTATCTTTTGCTTATTACCGCCACGGCCGCCTGCGGCGCGACATCGGCCCTGCGCGATTCACGCATAGACGCGCCCCCCACCGCCCAACCGACGGCCACCGCCACGACCGCCCCCATCACCGAAGACCCCGCCGGCTATGCCCGCGCCTTCTACCGCGCCTGGGAGATGGGTGACTACCTGGGCATGTACAGCCTGCTGACGCCAACCAGCCAGGGCTTGGTCGACAGCACTTCATTCATCCGCCGCTACGAAGAAGCCATGAGGACGGCTGCCATCAACCAGGTCTATGCCCAGCCGCTCGGCGTGCTGCGCGAGGGCGACAAAGCCGAATTCGGCGTCCGCGTCACGCTCACCTCCGACATCGTCGGCGACCTCATCCGCGACCACACGGCGCAACTGGCCTACGAAGGCGGGCGCTGGGGTATTGTCTGGAACGAAGGATTGATCCTGCCCGAACTGGCCGGCGGCAATCGCCTGACGCTGGAAGCGCGCGTCCCCTCGCGCGGTAATATCTACGATGTTACCGGCAAGGCGCTGGCCTACCAGGGCAGCGCCTATGAGTTGGGCGTCGTTCCCGGCCGCATCCAGGACGAGCCGGGGCTGCTGGCGGCGCTCAGCGACGCGCTGGGTTTATCCCCTGAGCAAATCAAGGAGAAGTATGCCGCCGCCCTGCCGGAATGGTACGTGCCGGTCGGGGTCGTGGCTGAGGAAGATCTGCAGCAATACGCGCTGGCGCTGGAGCCATACCTCGACAAGGGGCTGGCCACACCCAAGCGGCGGCCGATGCGCCTCTACTCCGACACTAACTCGGCCGCCCACGTTATCGGCTACATGGGCGCCATTTCGCCCGACCAGGTGGCCGACTACCAGGCTCAGGGCTTTACCGGCGATGAAACGGTCGGTATTGCCGGTCTGGAAGCCTGGGGCGAGGACTACCTGAATGGCGATCGGGGCGGCATCCTGAGCGTCATCGACACGGCCGGCCAGGTCATCGACGTCGTGGGCGACCGCGACCCGCAGCCGGCGCGCAGCATCTATACCACGCTCGACCTGAATTTCCAGGCGGCCGTGGAGCAAGCCCTGGCCGATGCCATCGCCACCCACCCCGCGGCCAACTTCGGGGCCATCGCCGTGCTCGACCCGAACAACGGCGCGGTGCGCGCCCTGGCGACCTATCCCTCTTATGACCCTAAGGCGTTCGACCCGCTGCGCCCCGATTCTGCCCAGGCGATCAATGCCTTGTTGAACGACCCCAACCAGCCGCTTCTGAACCGGGCAACCCAGGGTGCCTACCCCGCCGGCTCGACCTTCAAGCTGGTCACCTATGCCGCCGCGCTCAATAGCGGCCTCTACACACCTGACTCGCGCTACAGCAGCACTGGTTCGTGGAGCCGCCTGGGCGAGGAATTTACCAAGTTCGACTGGCTTAGCGGCGGCCACGGCACGATCAGCCTGCGCACGGCGCTGGTCGTCTCGTGCAATTCCTGCTTCTACGACGTCGGCTACACCATCGACGCCGCGGATAACACCCTGTTGCCGCGCATCGCCAAGGAGTTCGGCCTGGGCCAGCCGACAGGCATCCAGGGCATCGCCGAGTCGGCCGGGCTGATCCCCGACCCGGAGTGGAAGATCAACAACATTGGCGACGGCTGGGCGACAGGCGACGCGGTCAACATGGCCATCGGCCAGGGCTATGTTCAGGTAACGCCATTGCAGATGGCCAACATCGCCGCGGCCATCGCCAACGGCGGCACGCTCTACCGGCCAACGCTTGTCGATCGCATCGGCGAATCGCCAACCTCGCCCGAGGAGATGCCGGAACCGTTCGTCAACGGGACGCTGCCCCTCTCGGCTGAGCAGATCGCTACCATCCGCGAGAGCCTTTGGAACGTGACCCATGCCGCCAACGGCACGGCGACGCATCGCTTTGTGGGGATGCCCGTGCCGGTGGCCGGCAAGACGGGCACGGCCGAAGCGCCGCCGGGCCTGCCCCATGCCTGGTTCGTCGGCTATGCGCCGGCCGAGCCGTTTACGACGGACGACGGCCGCGTTGTGGAAACACCGGAGTTGGCCATCGCCGTGGTGTTGGAGAACGCCGGGGAAGGATCGGACGTGGCCGCGCCGCTCTTCCGGCGCGTGGTGGAGTTGTATTACGGCATCGAACCGACGCCGTTTCCGTGGGGCGGCTAAAGGATAATTGCCATCTCGCCGACAAACCATTGGGCCGCAAACCGACGCGATGCTTGACACGCTGCGTCGTGACGCACCACGAGTGATAGAGTACCATTGCTCATCAACGCGCGGTTCATTGTTGCTCGGAGGGGTAGCCCCATGTTGTTTACCAGGCTCCGTATCATCTTCGCTCTCGGCGCGCTCCTGTCGTTGCTCGCTGTCCTCGCCCATGTTGCATCCATTCCTGCCCACGGTTCGGCCGGCGCGGTGGGCGTCATCGCCTACAAACGCGGCAACGAAATACGGCTCGTCAATTCCGACGGCTCCGGAGACCGCCGCTTGTGGCTGGAACCGCTGCCCAATACAACCTACAAGGGCATTCGGGGCCTTCAATGGCGGCCCGACGGTGGGGCGTTGGCCTTCGGTTCCGACTTCCAGCAACTCTGTTCGCTCTATGACTACGACATCTATACCATCAACGCCGATGGCGGCGGCCTGAAGCGCCTGACCAATTCGCCCGTCTGCGGCCAGTTAGCCGGCCGACCGAAAGGGACAGTCAAAGTTCAGGTGGAGAATCAGACCACTGAATCACAGTTCCTGGTCTACGTCGAGGGCGCGCCGACAGCCCAGTTGGTGACCATCCCTCCCGGAACGGCCGTGGAGCTCACGATTCCCAACGTGGCCGATTTGGGCAACTTTCAGCAATATTTCACCGTCATCAACGGCCATTTGCGCTGGATCGATCCATCTGTCTTCGTCAACGTGACGGCCGGACAGACCGCCAGCGCCTCGGCGCGCTTCGTGCTCCACGCGCAGGGAAATGTCTACTCCGGTGTGGGCGCAAAGTATCCGACATGGCATCGGAGCGGCTCAAAGGTCGGGTTTTTGTTCTACGAAGGGTTAATGATGCAGATTCCCGCCAATCCGCCGCCATCGGGCGACGATTCGTTTATTCTGGCGCAGGGGTCGGGCGTCATCGGCGAGTCGATGCTCTGGTCGCCTGTCAGCGACTGGATTCTTTATGCTTCCAGCGAACATATCAGCGTAGTACAGCCGGGCGCAAACAACGGCGGGACGACGATCATCGATAAATCGGCCACGGAGCTGGTGTTGGGGCTGGACTGGATGCCGGATGAATCGGGTTTCATCTTCGCCATCACGGGAGGCCAGTTCGGCCAGGAGAACAGCAACGTCTATGCATATGACTTCACGGCTAACAGTCTGACACCCCTGACCAATTTCGACGACGACTTCGTCGGGGGGCTCAGCATCTCGCCCAACGGGCAGAAGATCATCTTCGAGTTTGCCGACGAACCCACCGACCCGCCACAGTTATGGATCATGGACATCGACGGATCGAACGCGCAGCCGCTCGGCATCCAGGGCGAATCGCCGGACTGGCAGCCCGGAACCGGCATCGACTTCAACCACCGGATACTGCTGCCGATGGTCGTGGAAAAGTGAAACGCGAGATCGAGAGATTGACGCGGCGCGCGTCAGTGATATAATTCTATCTTGTTCGTCGCTTCGGCGGCGGGCAAGCACGGGCGATTAGCTCAGTTGGTTAGAGCGCTACGTTGACATCGTAGAGGTCACAAGTTCGAGTCTTGTATCGCCCACACAGAATGATCATGACAGCCGCCCACCGCGGCTGTTTTTGTTTGCCGGCGCTTGTCCCGACCCATATTTCGAGGGACAATCTGCCCCGTCCCATATCTTCAACCGGCGGCGACCCCCACTCCCGCCATTCCGAATGAGGCATAAATGAGCGCACTCGTTTCCAATAGATTCAGGCTTGTGCGGAGGGCGCGATGAACGGCGACCGCTCCATCCTCGTCCTCGGCGGCGCAGGGCTTGTCGGCTCGCAGATTGTGCGCGAGATTGCCCGCGAGCTGGAGCCGGCGCGCATCATCGTCGCCAGCCTCTACCGCGGCGAAGTACGCGAGTTCCTCCACGACGCCCGGCGTGAATTCTGCAATGTCGAGTTCATCGGCGCCTGGGGTGATGTTTTCGTCCGCGACGAGTTCATGGAGGAGAACCGCCGCCGCCTGATCCAGACCCGCGGCCGGCGCGACATGCTCTACCAGGACCTCTTCGGCGCGCTGGACGAAGCCTATGACCGCTCCGGGCTGGCGCAACTTATCCGCCAGTACAAGCCCAACGTGATCATCGACTGTATCAACACGGCCACGGCCATCAGCTACCAGGACATCGAGAGCCTCAGCAAGCAAACCCACGACCTGCTCGACCAGCTCAACCAGATCGTCGATCACCAGGACCTGGAGGCGCTGTCGGCGCTCGGCCGCGATCTGGAGCAAAACGTCAGCTCATTGCTCATCTCCCAGTCGCTGCCGCAACTCATTCGCCACGTACAGGTCATCCATCGCGCTATGTCGGAAAGCGGCACGCGCCTCTATCTGAAGGTCGGCACAACCGGCACCGGCGGCATGGGTCTGAATATCCCCTATACCCACAGCGAGGACCGGCCCAGCTTCAAGTTGATGAGCAAAACGGCCGTCGCCTTTGCCCATACCGGGCTGATGTTCCTGATGGCTCGCACGCCCAACGGCCCGCTGGTGAAGGAGTTGAAACCGGGGGCCATGATCGGCTACCGGCGCGTGGCTTACAAGACGGTCAAACTGCGCGGCCGGCCATTGTTTCGCTACCAGAGCCAGGAGCAGCCATTGGGCGACCGCCTCCTGCTCCGCGGCGACGAGAACGCCTACGAGCGGCTCGACAAGCTGCAGATGGCCGGCGTTGATACCGGCGAAAACGGCTTCTTTGCCCGCGGCGAGTTCGAAACCATTACCCATACCGACCAGATGGAATTCATCACGCCCGAGGAAATTGCCCAGCAAGCCGTGCTCGAGATCAAGGGCAGCAACACCGGCTACGATGTGATCGCCGGCATCGACAGCAGTATTCTCAATCCCAGCTATCGCGCGGGCGTTTTGCGCCAGACAGCGCTCGACAAGCTGGCTCGCATTGAGGAGCAGACACAGAGTCATAGCGTCGCGTTGGGACAACTAGGCCCGCCGGAGTTGTCCAAGCTGCTCTACGAAGCCCACCTGTTGAAGCTGAGCTATGGCACACTGGAATGCGTGCTGGACACGCCGCCGGTCGAGATTGCGCGCACGGTGCACGAACTGCTCCAGACGGATGAGAATCTGCGCACGACGATAACTTCAATCGGCCTGCCCATCCTGTTGCCTGGCGGCGACGGCTTGCTGCGCGGGCCGAGGCTCAACATACCGGAGAGCATTTATCGCGAGGTCGATGTAGACGCGGCGCGGATCGATGGCTGGGCGACGAAGGGCTGGGTCGATTTGCGGCCGGCGAACTTCCGCGCCTGGCAGGAGCGTTTCGAGCGCATGTTGCGCACCAAGCACATGCTCCACACCCGCGGCACTTCGTCGGTCACCATGAAGACCTATCTGCCGGAAACGATCGAAATCGGTGCGGTGGTGGCGTGGATATTCATCAATGAGGGCGGCGGCTATCGAATTAAATAACTTGAGGAGCGCGACCGTTGTTGAAGGAGCAGTGGGTGAGGTTGATATCGTCTGCCCCATCGAGGAGCTGATCACCGCGCCGGCGTCTCTTCCGGGACAATCCTCAGCCGTATCCGGGGATAACGCGATTTTCATGCGATTGAGCTTGACAATTGACGCACCTGGGCTAGTATCAATTTAATATGGGAAAACCATTCCTCATCGGATCGGCGCTTTTACTGGTCCGAGTATCGGTCTGACCACCTGAGTGATCTTATGCAAGCATCCAAAGATTTCTCCGGCCTAACAATGCCTGTCTTTTCGGCATTTGGGTGGGCCGGGGAGGAAACTGCTCTCAAATTTGCCCTGGCACAGCTACAGGCATTTATCGACGCGCTCTACTTGCGGCTGACACCCGACGTGCGCGACGAGTTCCCTTCGCGCGGTCTCAGCCCGGAAAACCAGAACGTGTATCTGGCGACCGGCGATACCTTTGACAAGGAAGCCTACATTGCCTTCAACGCGCGGCCGATGAGCCTGGAGGTACAAATGGGCATCGTCGGCCAATCGCTGCTCTCCAAAGGTCTGGCCGCCGTTAACAAGGACATCGTCGCCGCGCATCACATCCTGACCCAGCTCGATCCCAACTGGACATTGCGCGTGCAACAGATGCATGTCGATTCCGAGACGAGCGATCGCGCCCACCACCTCGATCTGTTCAAGGACAGCGTCAACAACTTCAGCGAGGAACAGGCCCGCGAAACGTTCGGCCGGGCCGCCTATCTGACCGAGGAAGACAAATGGGTGACGCCCGTCTTTCTGAGCCTGCGCCTGCCCTCGGAGCGCGTGGCGGCAATGGGCCTGGCCGTGGTCGATATTTCGGCCGATCTTGTCTCCGCCCTGATGCCGACGCTGCGGCTCTTCACGGGCAAAAAGGCCAAGAAAGCTCGCCCCGCCAAGTCGACGGCCAAGGCGCCGCGCCGACCGGCTGAGGCCACTGACGAAACGCCCGCCGGTGAACAGGCCATCACCGGCAGCATCAAGGCCATGGCCGACAGCTTCACCTATGTGGCCGATCTCAAGCCACTCCACATCCGGCGCGGGTTCATCAACCTGACCCCGGCCCACTGGCCTTTCTTCGCCAGCAGCAACCGAATGGAGACCCGCGACGTGACCGTCGTCTTCGGCGGCCGCCAAGATCGTCATAGTAGCATGTGGCGCTTGCAGCCGGACGATCAAGCTCGCCTGGTGCTCGGCCCCCAGGTACATGAGTGGCTGGAGGAAAACTTCGCCAACAGCGAAAACATCCGCATTGTGGCGCGACGGCTCGACAATGATGAAATCCGCATAACCCTCGACGCGGCTGCCTGAGTCCGCGCCTGACATTCCGAAAACTCTCATGGCGCGCACAAAAATCGTGGCAACAATCGGGCCAGGCTCGGCCCACCCGGAGACCATCCGCCGCATGCTCCACGCGGGCATGACCGTGGCCCGCATCAACTTCTCCCACGGAGACCACGCCGGGCACACCCAGACCGTCAAGCTGCTTCGCGATGTTGCCGCCCAGGAAGGCAAAACGCTCGCCATACTGGGCGACCTGCAAGGCCCCAAGTTGCGTCTCGGCCATGTTAAGGCCGGCGGTATGATGCTGTCGCCGGGGGACGAAATCGTTCTGACCCCCCATCCCGGCCAGCCGGCCATGATCCACCTGCCCCACCCCGATCTCATCGCCGCCGCCCAGCCGGGCAATCGCCTGGTCATCGGTGACGGCGAAGTAGAATTCACGGTGGCCGAGAAACGGGCCGACACGCTCCGCGTGATCGTCACCGTCGCCGGGCTGCTCGAATCACGCAAGGGCGTCAACGCGCCGGGCGTCGATCTGCCGATTTCCTGCCTGTCGGATAAGGACCATCTCGACCTGGACCTGATCTGCGAGCTGGATTTCGACTACGTGGCGCTCTCATTTGTTCGCACGGTCTACGATATTCAGGAACTGCGAGACCTGATGCGCGACAAACCGCGGCAAATCCCGATCGTCGCCAAGATCGAGAAGAGCGAGGCGATCGACAACCTGCTGGCTATCCGCGACGCGGCCGACGGCCTCATGGTGGCGCGAGGCGATCTGGGCATCGAGATGCCGCCACAGGAGCTCCCCCTCCTCCAGAAGCGCATCATCGCCGTCTGCAACGAAGCCGGCAAGCCGGTCATCACTGCCACGCAAATGCTGCAATCGATGGTGGAGCACCCGCGGCCGACCCGCGCCGAAGCGAGTGACGTCGCCAACGCCATTCTCGACGGCACCGACGCGGTCATGTTGTCCGGCGAAACGGCCACCGGCAAATACCCGGTCGAGTCGGTGCTGATGATGAAGCAGATCGCCGAGATCACTGAGCGAGCACTGCCCTACGAACAATGGCGCGCTCGTCTGGAGGGCACGGGCCAGAAGGGCAGCGTGACCGAAGCCATCGGCCGGGCCAGTTGCTCGATCGCTGAAGAGATCAGCGCGTCGGCCATCGCCAGCGCCACCCTCAGCGGCTACACCGCCCAACAGATTGCCCGTTTCCGGCCCCGCATTCCGATTCTGGCCGTCTCGCCCTCCGCCCATACGCAGCGACGTCTGGCGTTGGTGTGGGGCGTCGATACGCTTCTCGTCCCCGATTTCGCCGACACGGACACCATGTTGGAAGAAACGGCCGAGGCTCTGCGCAATAATGGGTTCGAAGCCGGGCAGCAGGTAGTGATTACCGCCGGCGTGCCTTTCCGCATGTCGGGTCACACCAACCTCATCAAGGTCCACACTATCTAGGGCGACACTGGAGCATACCGTTGCTCGATTCACCCTGGCTAACAGCCACTCGTCCGCTCATCATCGGCCACCGCGGCGCCAGCGCCGACGCGCCGGAAAACACACTGGCCGCGTTCGCCCTGGCCCTGGAGCAAAACGCGGACGGCATCGAGTTCGACGTGCAACTGTGCGCCGACGGCGTCCCCATCATCATGCACGACGATACGGTAGACCGCACCTGTGATGGCGTCGGCCGCGTGGCCGATCTCACGCTGAGCGAGTTACGGATGCTGACCATCGAGAACGAGCACGCCATTCCCACTTTGGATGAGGTGTTTGAGACGATCGGCCGCCGCGCGCTCTACAATGTCGAACTCAAGGCTTTGGGGGTAAACGACGGCGGACTGGCCGCGGCTGTGGCCAATTGCATCGAGGGTCACGGCGTCGGCGATCGCGTCATCATCTCGTCGTTTAGCCCATTCGTCGTGCGCGAGGCCCGCCGCCACCTGGTCCGTTCCATTCCGGTGGCGCACCTGCGCGAACACAAATTGATGCGCTTGGCTCATAATTTTGTCCGGGCCGAGGCCGATCACCCTGATCGCGCGCTGGTCGACGAGGCGCTGATGGCTTGGGCGCGGCGGCGCGACTTGCGCGTCAACGTCTGGACGGTGGATGACGCCGCGGAGGCGCGACGCTTGGCGCGGCTCGGCGTCCATGGGCTGATCACCAATCGCCCCGGCGCGTTGCGGTCAGCGCTCTCCTGAACAACCAACCCAGCGGTGAGGTCTTCAACATGCGAGTAAAAGTCATTCTGAACCCATACGCCAACCGTTGGGGAGCCAAGGCCCAGGCCGCAGCCACAGCCGACGCCTTCCGCGCCGCGGGGGTCGATTGTGATCTGGTCGTCACCGAGACAGCGCGACAAGGCACGCCGCTGGCCGAGGCGGCCGCGCGGGGCGACTACGACGCCGTCATTGCCGCCGGCGGCGACGGCACGATCAACGAGGTCATCAACGGCGTCATTCGCGCCGCCGGCGACGGCCCGACAGTGCCATTCGGTGTGGTGCCACTGGGCACGGCCAACGACTTCAATCTAATGGCCGGTCTGCCCGCCGCCATCGAGGACAGTGTGCGGGTCATTGCTGCCGGGCGCACCCGCCAAATCGACGCTGGTCAGGTCAACGACCGTTATTTCATCAACAACAGCGCCGCGGCGATGGAGCCGATGGTCACGCTGGAGAATATCAAGATGACCCGGCTCTCGGGCGAGATACGCTATATCGTGGCCCTGTTACGCGCGCTGGCCAAGCTGAAACCCTGGACCATGCATCTCACATGGGATGGCGGCGGCTATGACGGCCCGGCTTATCTGCTGTCGGTCTGCAACAGCCCGCGCACCGGCGGCTTCATGATGGCTCCCGGCGCCGAACTCGACGACGGCCTGCTGGATATGGTCTTCGCGCCACAGGTATCAAAAGGGGCCGTCATCTCCATCCTGCTCAAGCTCATGCGCGGCGAGCACATCCACCATCCGGCGGTGACCTTCCGGCGCGTCACGGCGATTGACCTGACCAGCGTGCCCGGCACGCCGCTGCACAGCGACGGCGAGATCTTCACCGAGTCGGCCGAGACGGTCAGCTACCGCGTTCTGCCGGGCAAGGTTACGCTCCTGACGCCCTGACATCACCTCT
>WBZM01003957.1_pt1 | contig 11159 bp, 7 predicted proteins | sample 5204271 | NCBI WGS metagenome assembly WBZM01 (sample SAMN12344346, study PRJNA552823) | activated sludge metagenome | biome: Activated sludge suspended growth; feature: Nitrification reactor; material: Wastewater; isolation source: activated sludge from nitrification reactor of wastewater treatment...
TAGTTTTCGCCACACTGGCCACACGACCGGTGAAGATGCTTGGCCACACCGACCTAAACATCATTGACAAGGGCACATCCAACTTGTTCTTCTTTGGCAATTTCTTCAAAATGAACCGTGAGGACTATATGAAGGGACTCATGCTCGTCATGCAAAAAGAGGAAAATATAGATATGTCCATCGTGAACGACCTCTACTTCCTCGGCCGCACCCTTGGCAACAAATACCACCGCCTGCGCATCACCTACCAGATTTTCATGTTCGGTATGGTCGCCACCGTGATGACATTTGGGTTGCTATATTTGACTGGAAACTATTGATAGGGATGAGGGATGAATGCGGAAATGCTGATTATTTAAGTAAGTATTGGGGATTAGATATTCGGTATTTTGTTGACAATCAATTGCTTGCGCAACAATTAATCTAACCTTATTTCACGGGAGTACTTACTTTCTATCTTTCAAACTTAGTCAGCCATCTCATCCCTAATCCCTCATTCCTCATTTCTTACCCCTTCCTTCAATACCTCCCAGAGCCAGCCCTGCAATCGGGAGTCTTCACAGAAGGCCAGGCCAATGCATTTGACGCAGTCAGCGGCTTCGAGCCGGCTGCCTGGCTTGAAACCCCTGTCCTTGCGACTTTCTACAAGATGTGCAGGTGGCATCGGTTCAGCACCAATCAGGAAAACCGAAACCCAAAGGTTGCGTTTCAAGGCACGGAGCAGGTAGCGGCGACTGCTTCTGTTGTCGCCTTGTTCCTTATAGCGGAGAAACGCCTTACAGAACAACCATTTCGCAGAGGTGTCCTGTGGGTAATGACGGACCAAGGCACGGGCTTCCTCCAACCTGTTGTCACACAAAAGGCAAACGAGTTGGTAGGGCCGGAGTTCGAGGTCATCAGAAGGGTTCAACGCCAAAATCTCCTTGAAATGTAGGGCTGCCGTTTCATAATAGCCATTGCGGAAAAGCTTCTCCGATAGGCTCACCTTGGCTTTGAACCAAGTGTGGGTTTCCACCTGTTTCCAAGGTTTTTCCCGAAATTCCTCCATCAGCTCTGAAAACCGTTCCTGTCCCAACAACTTGGCTGAGGCGTCCATGCTGCGTTGGTACCACATCATGGCTGATTCGGGGGTTTCTGCAAGGCCTGCGATTTCGAGGCAAGCCTCTGGGCATTGCGGGTCGAGTTCGAGGGCGGTGCGCAGGTGTTCCAAAGCCGTTTCAGTGGACTCCGAGCGGCGGGCTTCCAGAACGTGTTCCCTTGCCAACAACTGTGGCATCAGGTTAGGGTCTATTGCCTTCAAGGCATCGAAATGCTTGAAATTGGCTTCCTCCTTGAAAAAACGGAAGATGTGGTGGATAGAGCCACACTCCATTTGGAGATGAAAAAGTAGGTGCCTGAACTGTTCCAAGCTGCGACTATTGTCAACTGCGGGGGCAAATTGCATGGGTATCAAGTGTGTTTCAATACAGGGGCGTCATTCAAACTTTTTGTCTTGCCCAATGCTATCGCACAATTGATGCCAAATATTAAAAATATTTATATTCATAAACAAAAAAGACACCAGAACCGGGATTCTCAGTGCCTTCTTCAAACACAATTTAACCGCAAAACGGACTAAAGCACTTCACCAAGTTCAGCTTGGGCGTACTCCCAAGCCTCTTTTAGCAACAAGGTTGCCCGGTCAATCTGGAATTTCTCATGGGTCGCCATCAGCGTGAACCGCAGAATCGCCTCTTTCCTGCCCACTGCTGGGAACTCTGCCCGGTTTACCAACAAGCCGTTTTCCAATAGGTACATGGTGACCAACCTTGCCAATTTCTCATCCCCCATCAAAACCGGCACAATGGCCGATTTTGTATTTCCCAGCACCCTGAACCCAGCATCGGTGAATTGCTGGTGCGCATGCTCGATATTGGCCATCAAACGGGAACGCAGGTGTTGGCCTTCGGGGCTAAATGCAATTTCCAATGACCGTTTCGCAATGGCGCAGGGGATTGGGTCAATACCTGTAGAGAAAATATAGGTGGGTGAGTAAAGCATCAATTGGTGGTAAATGGCCTTGGAGCCAGCCACAAAACCGCCATTTGTGCCAAGGCTTTTGGAAAAACAACCACTAATGATGAGCCTGTCAGCACATTCAAGGTCAATAGATTCCAAAGCTCCCAGCCCATTGCCAACGGCACCGAAGTCATGTGCCACATCGAGGATGACAAATGCCTCATACTCATCGGCCAACCTCATGATGCGGGGCAGGTCAGGTGAGGAGCTTTTCATGCTATACAAAGAGTCAATGACGATGAATATGCCGTTATGGGCATCCCATTGGCGGCATTTCCGCAATTTGGTTTCGAGGTCATCGCAATCGTTGTGACGGAACTGCTGGTATTCACGGCCCTTCACGGTCTCAACTGCCGAACGGAGGCAGTTATGCGCATGGGCGTCCACTAAGAAATGGTCGGCGCCATCCCTATTCGCCAACCCTACAATGGCACCATAGTTGGCACCCCAGCCCGAAGTGTATAGCAGGGCACATTCCTTTCCAAGAATCTCTGACAGCAGCACCTCCAGCGATTTGCCAAGCGAGGTGTTCCCGGTCAAGGTTGGACTTGCCGAAGCATGAATCCCATAGTCCCTAATGCACTCCACTACCGCCCGTTGCACTTCCGGGTGCTGCGCAAGGCCGAGGTAATCGGTACAAGCAAAATTGTCGAGCACCACATCGGGATGCATGCCGTCCAATTGAGCGAAAGGCCCGATTGGGCCAGTGAGGGACTGGGAATAATTCCAGGCCCCATTGGCCTTGATTTGTGCCACATAGTCGTTGATGGGGTCGAAGCGGTCGAAGGTCTTTCCTTTGTTCGTCTTGATGAAGCTGAGAAGCGAGCCTTTTAAGGGGTCAACTTTTTGTTCGAGGATACTCATGGATTGAATGGTGTTTAGTAGGTTTCAAATGGTCAGTTTTGAATTAATTTTTGGCAAAAGCCTTGGGATTTTATCAGGTCTTGTTCCGATTGATTTTTTGCGCCGCAATTAAATGGAGCGTTGTGAATTTTATATACGCAAATATCATCTTCATGCAGTTGGCACGCTCGGCAACTAAACAGAAGGCTACTGAAAATTCATTTTCGGTTCGTTTTGTCAAATATTCGGTACAGCCACGCCTTCTGTTGAAGATGAATTGCGCAAGCGGCAAAAAGGTAATACCCACCCAAAAAAATCTTATAAAAAAGGGCAGCAGTTTCTAATATAAGATACACACGTGTCCGTGGCACCTCCCCACTTCGCCACCAACAGCGGCGAAATGGGGAGGAAGAGCCTTCTGGGGGTGGTTTCAATGCCCCCAGCCGCCTTGATTTTTATATGTACACCTTATAGAAGAAATTGCTGAAAAAAGGGGAATTCACAAGTTTTCCTTTTGAAAATCGGCCAGTTACTATCTTTACCCGGCCTACTAAATGACACAAAGGCAGCTTTTGCACAGCATTACACATGATAGCACCAATCAGTGACGACCGCACCATTATTCAAATGCTCCAGTCCGATAGTCAGCGTGAACAGGACGAAGCCCTCCGACAGCTTTACAAACAATATTTTGGCATGGTTGAAAGCCTCATCGTGACCAACAGCGGTAGCTCCGAAAATGCAAAAGACGTATTCCAAGATGGCCTAATCGTGCTTTACAATAGGGTGCGAAAAGGCGATTTCACACTCACCTCCGCCCTGAAAAGTTACCTTTATGCCATTTGCCGCAATCTATGGAATATGAAGCTCCGCACTGCTGGGCGAGAACCTGCCCTTGAGAACCACCACGAGCGAATTCCCCTGGAAGAAGACCTTTTCAAAACGCTGGAATCCACCGAGCGCCAACAATTGATAGCTGGACTGTTTAGCAAGCTGGGCGAAGACTGCCGCCGAATACTTGACTTGTTTTATTATCAAAAAATGTCAATGGCGGAGATTATGGTTGCTTTTAGCCTTGGCAGCGAGCAGGCCGCCAAGAACAAGAAAAGCCAGTGCCTCGGCAAACTCCGGGAAATGGTGATGACCAGCAATTTTTATAAAACTGCCTTAACCGATTGAACATGGAACATATTGACAATAAACTGATAGAACGATATTTTGAGGGCGACCTCGACGAAGCTGAACTGACGCAGCTTGCCCAGAAACGGGAATCCGACCCTGCCTTCAAGGAAGCCTTTCTTTTGGAGCAGGACCTCATAGCTGGCATCGAAACTGCTGGCAACCAAAAGTTGCGAACCCGTTTGGAAGCCATCCATTCAGAAGTGGTAAGAAAAGATGAAGCCACCATTCGCCCCCTGCCCAACCGAAGGCGGTGGGTTTGGCTGGCCGCAGCGGCCTTTATTGGGGCGGTGGTACTCGGTAAAGTGCTGTGGGACGGAAAGGCAAAGTCGCCAGCGGAACTCTATGCACAGTATGCGGTGCACGATTTTGATTTTACGGAGAAGGGCGGTGGCGACGCTGAATTGGCAAAGGCAGAGGGACTGTTGAAGGAGAAGAAATATTCGGAGGCGCTGCCACTATTGGAGGCTTATTTATCGGGGAATCCATCGGAAAGGCGGGTTTTGTTGGCAAAAGGCGTTGCTTTGATGGAGACGGGCGATTTGCCAGCGGCGCTTGAGGTATTTGACCAACTTTCTAACAACCCCATCATGGCCCCTGATATACTGTGGTACAAGGCGCTGGTATTGCTGAAGGAAAACGATTTGGCAGCATGCCATTCCCTGCTAAAAACGATTCCGCAAGGCTCCCAACGGTACAGGGATGCCCAAACACTTGCGGCTGAATTGGCCAAACTCAAGCAGTGAGTTTTCGACGCTTTTTGCGGAAGAAAACGACCAATGCCCCCATCGCCAAACCCGCTCCACCCAAGGCCAATAGCCAATTGCGCCATTTGTTGGTCAAATCCATGCCCCCATCGCTACCCATGAAGACGAAGCCCGCCCAATAATAGGGCGACTGCCGGGCGTCGGTAGCGGCATTTTCCAACAGGGAAAGCTTTGCCAACCTTAGCGCCTCTGACTTGGTTTTGCCCTCGGCCAAGTATTGGTAAAAATGGGCGAACAACGTGGCCGTCGAACGCTCGTTGACCTTCCAAAGGCTGGCCACAAGGCTGCCCGCCCCCGCATAGGCAAAGCCACGGGCGAGGCTCATCACCCCCTCCCCTTTTGCCACTTCGCCGAGGCCCGTTTCACAGGCACTCAGCACCACGAGGTCGGCGGCGCTCAGGTTCATGGCATACAGTTCTGGTAGCAACAATTGACCATCCGCCAATTCGATAAAAGGCTCCCCTGCCCCGGCATTGGACTCGGCATGGGTGGAGAGGTGCAGCAGCCTTGCTGTCTCTGCCGTTGCCTTGAACTGTGCTTTGGTGGCTTGCCCACCATCCAATGATTGCCAGGAAATGCCGTCGGTCGTTTCTTCATCGCTGAACTTCAAGGGAGCCAAGCCCCGCTCGCCCCCCGTGAAGCGGGGCATTACCCGCAGCAGTTTCCCTTTTCGCTCTTGGCCTTCGTTTTGCTGAAGCAATACATTCGCTGAATAGGCATAGCGAAGTCCGAATTTTTTGACCAAGAAATCTACCGTGCCAAAGCCCGAAAACGGGCCAGCCTTATAGGTCACCAAGGCATCAAAAGGCAGGAAGCCCAGTAGGCCATCAGGCACCAACACAATTTGCTGCAAGCCCGTTTTGCCGTTTTGCAGCAACTTGGGAAACAGGGTTTTGAACAGTTCGTGAGAAGTAGCCAAGTACCTGTCCGGGTCGGCAAGTATGGCATCGGCATTTTTGAAAAACGCAAAATATTCCTGTAACAGGCATTCGAGTTCAGGGTTCCGCTCAATCTTCATGATGGTGGCGCGATTCCGCCCGATAGTCAAGCAATAAAACGCTTTATCGCCAGCAAAAAACTCCACGAATACCGTCTTGTCACCCACTAGTTTCCCCTGCACTTCTTCAAAGCTGGGCTCCGGGTATTCCTCAATATAGGCCCTGAAATTGGGGTAAGCCGCCTTCATTTGTTCCAATAGGCGCTCATGCTTTAATTGGTATTCAGACAATTGCGACTTGATTTTGGCCAATACTTCTTCTTCGCTGCCCTGTCCTTCCACTTCTGTGTTCTGCATTTGGGTGGTATAATCTGCGATGGAAATCCGTAAATCCTTTTCCAATTCCAACAAGGAATCTGGTATGCCCGTCAACAACAAGGCCTTGTTTTGCTGTATGGCATCGCTCAGCACGGATGCCTTGGATTGCTCCATGAGGGAGAATATTTTTTGGAGATAGGATTGTTCTCCAGTTTTGGTGTAGAGCAGGTTATTGACTTCGATGGCTTCTTCAAAATAGTTGTGGCTGTAATCTCCCATGTAGAGTTTAGCTCCATCGGAACCGTAGCTTTTGTGGAGTTGCTTCACGCCCGCCAAGGAAAGGTCGAAGCAATAGGCTGCATTGCGCAAGTCGGCGATATCACCTTTTTGTTGGTAGCGCAAATGAAGGGCTTCCGCTTTCCGGGCAGCGGCAGTCATTATCCATGATTCGGTATAAACGTCCTTGATATCGGGATTGTCGGCGATATTGGTGGAGTTGAATTTGGGGAATACTTGGATGAGGGCTTGTTGGTAATAAAATAATGATGAATCTAATTTCGAAATATTAAAATAGTGCCGACCTATTTCAACTGAAATCTTTGCAGCTTCTCTATTTTTATTTGGGTATCTTATTTTAACTGCTTTAAAAGCCTTATAAAGCAGCTTCATGGCCATCTTCTCATCGCCTTTAGCCAAATAACTTGCTGCCAAGTCTTTATATCCCAACCAAATCTGCGTATTCGAGCTTTCATATTCTTTATTTTCGATTACATAATTTTCCATTACCTTATCAGAATCCCTGATTTTTCCTTTACTCCTGAGAATATCGGCAAAAGCAAGTTTTAACAATACAGAGTCTTCACTATCTTTTACACAAGCCATGCCCTTGAGATAATACATCTCAGAGATATTTGTATTGCCTAATTCTAGGTAATCATTTGCCAAAAAAGCATAGATGGAAGGTGAATAATTGGTATTTCCACCGATTTCAATTGCTCTTTCAAGGTACATTATCGCTTTTTTATAGTCCAATCTTCGTTCGTAAATTTGCGCAGCGTTCTTGTAAGCATAGATAAGGCTAGCATTTTTTGAACTTATCCTCTCTAATTCAATAATTGCTATTTCATAATAATTCAAAGAAGCATGAAAGTTTTCAATTCTTCTATACGAGATTGCTAAAAGCAGCATAATTTTTGAATACAAAAGCTTGTCCAATGAATGTTGAAATGCTTTGTATTTAGACAAATAAGACTCTAATTCACGAATCAAATTCTCGTACTCCTTTTCCTTAAGCAATGAATTCCCAATACCATAAACGCTTTTAAATAAGCCATCGAGTTCACCCATCAACTCAAACTCTTTCGCTGCATTTTCATAAAGACCAATTGATGCCTTATATTGTTTTGCATCAAACAAAGAATCAGCCTTAAGCAATATCATTTCTGGCCCAGTCTGTGTATAGACATTAAAAGAGAATACGAGACAGGCTAATAATGAAAAAAAATTCATTTCTTCTTAAATTTAAAATAGGCCCATACACTTAGTGGGATTGTCAAGAGAAGCCACCACCACCAGCACAACCCGCCACCACTGTCTCCACCTTCTTCATTGCCATCAAATCTCACAAGTACTTTAAAGATTTGCTTTTGGCATCCTTTTGACACCACTAATGTGTATAATATCTCCTTTTCAAACAGCTTATTTGTCTGAGGAGAAATGATAGGCCTTTGCGAACTTGGGTTGTCAAGCAACAAAGATGGATACCAATTAAACTCATAGCTATTATCGATAACTACACCCATCAACTGACTTAAAGAATCAAGAATATCCAACCTAGTTTGTGTTTGTGGGGCAACTGATATTGGGCCAACAAACTTCTTTTGTGAAAAATCAGGAAAACATGGTTGAATACAAAATGAGTCACAAAGTATGTTAGTATAAAAGTCATTAGTCATTACAGGGAATGTATAGTCTTTGTCAAAATAAACCACTGCACGATTAACAATCACGCCACATGGCGGCAATGGTACTTTTGGGTCAAAAGTCAGTATGAAGGAAATCGTGTCTATAGTACTATCTTTGTTAATTAAATGTGCCTTGTATTCTGGGCTTCCAGTGCCTTGCAACATATGATGAGCATTCGAAGTTAACGATTTTGAACCAGTTGCATCAACTTCTTTATTTTTGGGTTTAAGGGTTTTGTCACTAATCTTCTTTACCCAAGTTATGGTTCTTGCAATAGTATCCAAATCAAAATCTAAATTACTGTTAGGTTCCTTCATTCTAATGTCGCTCTTATCCTTTAATTTGAAATACTCAGGCACATAATCAACTACTGTTACATGCGAAACTGGGCCGGTTCCAACATTTTGAAAAACAATAGTGTAAGTAATTTCTTTCTGATCCGCCAATTCCTTTACGCATTTAGACGGCAGGTTTGCCATAAGGTAGTTAGGGTCATGAGACTTAACTGTGTCAAGTTCATAAACAACATCAGGAATACTATCACCTGAAAGGATACACATATTAACTCCAGGAGTTTTTTCAAGCGTAACTTCAAAGAATAAAGGTTCATCATTTACTTTACCTTCTTTAAAAGTCACGTCAAAAAAACTTGTAATCTGCCCTCCAACTCCCAGGTTTGAAAAAGGAATAATTAGGTTGGAACGATTATTCTGTCCCCAATCTTTTTTCACAGACCCACCATCTGGAATCCTAACTATGTCAACCTTATCATCTTCATATATCAATTTTATATTGGCTGATAAAGGAAAGGCACAATGGTTTTTATAAGCAACACCATATAACACTGTATCACCAGCACGAGGCATAATACTGTATATTAACTCCAATCCCTTAGTTGTAACAGGTACTGCTTGGCCATTTGCATTGACATTACCAGTCGGAATTGTGATTCTTGGAGGGTCGTCTTCATCCTTATATCTTCTTGTTAACTGCACAGTGACATTTAAATTGCCACTTTTATAGAAAGAGTGGGTCTTAAAGATGCTAAAAGTAGAATTTTGTTCGGACACAATTGTGTCGTACTCTTCATAAGAACCGTCACCAAAATCCCAATGCACATGATAACCCCGGGCATTGTAGGGTATGTTAGAAATTATTATTTTCTTACATGACAAATCGTTATTGCAATCACTGACAATATAGGTTATATCTTTGGCCCATGCAGTGCCATACTGGGCGACCATTCTCTTACTATAGAAAAGAAATGCCAATAAAAATGAAAGCATAATCATCTTTTTCATAATTCAAAGTTTTTATTTTTGACTGACCTAACTTACCTGATTGATGTTTAGAAGTCAAGTACAGATTAAAGTTCTTTTTTGCTATCATAGACAAATAGTCTAAACATAATTTTGCTTCTGATGTCAATAAGAAAACTTTTATTACAATACCTACACACTATCTCAAAGATAGTCCAAAACAATCGCTAAGAAGCATTTGGACAGATATTCGGTTACGTTCATTATAGAAACGGTAAGTTTCATTCAAAAAACGGTAGAAAGCATCTCCCCCCTCAAAAAAAATCCTCCCCACCCCCATTACCTTTCCCCCCCTCCCGCAATCAAGTACCGAATCCCAATCAAACCAAGCCCCAGGCGACCAAAACAGGCCCTTGAAACCAACAACCAACCAGTAGCACCGTGCGGCGGCGAACCAAGCCGCCGCACCCACAACTTTCAAGTCCTGACAAGCATTTGGCCAAACCCCAATGCTGAAACCTGGCTGCCGGGTGCCGACCGCACCCGACCCGACTTAGGCTTTATGCGCTGCCCCAGCGGTATGCTGGCGGATGGCCCCTCCCGTGGTACCCGGGAGCGACCAACTGCCTGCACCTGCGGGACAATTTTAACCATATTTTTTAAAAACCTAAATTTTTTCCACCATGAAGAACCTTTTGAGTGTTTTCGCATTTTTGCTCACGATGCTTTTCGCATCTGCCACCCCACAAAGTCCTGAAACGAGTTGCCCAGCGCCCTCCAATGTGCAGGTGACGGGGACAGGCTCAGGCTCCATTTCTTTTGATTGGGACAATTGCAATTGTTTCTCCACCGGCTTCACTGTGAAGTACCTACGCCATTCGGACGGGTACACCAGCCCGGAGGTTTTTGTCACCAGCTCCGACTACACGTTCAGTGGGTTGCAGGCTGGCACTTATACCTTCTACTTTAAAACGAAGTGTGGGGGCGGTGAGAGTGGGATTATTGGTTGGGAAGATCTCATTACTGGCTGATTAATCAGAAGGGGAGCATTCGAAAAAATGTTCTCCTTCCATCACTCAAATATTTTTGATTTTAGCCAATCCCTTTCCACCAATTCCTTAGCGTTTTCAACTTCTTTGGCTAATGTTGCTTGCATCGCTTTATCTAATTCATTGTATTGCCTATAAGCTGCCAATCGCCTTACAAACCGTATAAACAATAAATAACTTCCTGATTTTTTCTTGCCAATCTCACTGTTCCTTATTACAAATTTCTCAAAGGATTGTGAATAGGACTTGAGAAAGGATTGAAAACTTGCATCCTTAATAGACATTTCATAAAAAGCTTTCAATTCAAGTGACTTAGCAAGTAATTGATAAAGCACATCATCAAAATCTAATTTTGTCAAATAATCAATTGTAAGCGAGTAATCTTTTTTACTAAATGCCAAAAAACCTCTTGCTAATGATACTATTTCCTTCCTTGCCTTTTCTTCTACACTTAAAAAATTTTGCTGAATAAAAGAATCAGCCCAATCGAATTCTTTAACTCTTGCAGCTACATTTACAATATTTACAAAACTAGTGTTAGAAATCAAACCATTTGTAATTAATAAATTTCTACTATTTGCAATTTTATAAAGCTCAAATGACTCTACTAAATACTTTGACGCATTTACCCTAATCATCTTTGCTGTAAAATTTAAAAAAAATTTTATAATAACTTTTTGCTCCGAATTCCTTATATTTTCCAAATTACTTACAAAAGCTGTTTTCGCTACTGAATAAAGGCTTTCATCTGCTTCCTTGTCCATACCATTAATCCAAGAATGTA
>WBZM01003959.1_pt1 | contig 11156 bp, 10 predicted proteins | sample 5204271 | NCBI WGS metagenome assembly WBZM01 (sample SAMN12344346, study PRJNA552823) | activated sludge metagenome | biome: Activated sludge suspended growth; feature: Nitrification reactor; material: Wastewater; isolation source: activated sludge from nitrification reactor of wastewater...
GGGTGGAGTCGAAGAGCATGCCGACGTCGTCGGGGGCCTGGTGGTACTTGCCCTCGGACGCGGCAGCGGGCTCGGCGACGGCCGCGGCGGCAGCGCCGGCGGCCAGGCCCTTGAGCACGTTGCGTCGGGAGATGGTCATGGTGTCGGCTCCTCGGGGTGCAGGGCCTGGGCGCGTGATCCGGGTCCGGCTTCGGCGCAGGCTGGAGCGACGATTTGCAGATCCCAGGCCCATGACGACACAGGGGAATTTCGACGGAGCGCCGCACCCCTTGCGCCTTGACCCGCGTCAAATAATGTTCCACGCAAAATGTGCGCCGGTCGTGAATTGGCCTGGAATCGCAGGTTGTTGCACTGGCCCCAGGACGGGGCAGCCTGGACAGGGTTCGCTGTCCAGCTTGCGTCCAGGCTACGGCATAGACATATCCCACACGCCATGCACGACGACGCGTCCGACAAGGCGGCCTCGATGAAGCCACTCCGCTACCCGATCCGTGCGGTCTCCAAGCTCACCGGCATCTCGGTGGACACCCTCCGCGCCTGGGAGCGGCGCTACCGCGTGGTCGAGCCGGAGCGCGACGAGCGCGGGCGGCTCTACAGCGAGACCGACCTGGAGCGGCTCAAGGCGCTGCGCCAGGCGGTGGAGCAGGGGCACGCCATCGGCCGCGTGGCGGCGCTCACCACCGCGGAGCTGCGCACGCTGCTGGCGCGGGGGCCCGAGCCCATCCCCTACGACGGCCCGGCGCCGGCCGGCGTGCCCACCGACCTCTCGGTGCTGCAGGGGGCGGTGGAGCGCTTCGACGCCGCGGCGCTGCGGCGCGAGCTGACGCGCCTGGCGGCGGTGCTGCCGGCCCGCACGCTGGCCCGCGAGGTGGCGCTGCCGCTGATGCACCTGGTGGGCGAGGCCTGGCACGAGGGGAAGCTCACCGTGGCCCAGGAGCACCTGGTGACCGCCGAGCTGCGCAGCCTGATCGGCGCGCTGGCCCGGCTCCACGCCGTGCCGGAGAACGCGCCGCGCCTCCTGCTGGCCACGCCGGCGGGCGAGCAGCACGAGCTGGGCACGCTGGTGGCCGCCATGGTGGCGAGCGGCGCCGGCTTCGCGTCCTTCTACCTGGGCGCCAACCTGCCCAGCCAGGAGGTGGTCAACGCCGCCCGGCGTGTGGCGCCCAAGGCGGTGGTGCTCGGCTTCACCGGCACCGAGGGCGCCCCGGGGGCGCTCCAGGCGGTGGGCGAGGTGGCCCGCGCCCTGCCGGCCGGCATCGAGTGCTGGGTGGGCGGCGCCGGCGCCGGCGAGGTCCGCGACGCGCTGGGCGGCACGCGCGCCCAGGCGCTCGACGACCTCGACGCCTTCGAGAAGGCCTTGGCGAGGCTGCGGGCGGCGTAGCCGACGGCTAGGTGGCCTGCTTCGGCGCGTGCGTGTGCGCCGCCAGGCCGGGGAGCTTCCCGACGATCCCCAGGTCGAGCCGCTTCTTCTCCAGCCAGGCCACCCACTCGGCCATGCCCTCACCGGTGCGGGCCGAGAGCTTGATCACCTTCGGCTTCGGCATGACCCGGGCGATGGCGTCGTCCAGCTTGGCCATGTCGAAGTCGAGGTGCGGGGCGAGATCGCACTTGGAGACCAGCACCAGGTCGGCCGCCAGGAACATGGTGGGGTACTTGAGCGGCTTGTCCTCGCCCTCGGTGATGGAGAGCACCACCACGTTGGCCGCCTGCCCCAGGTCGTAGATGGCCGGGCAGACCAGGTTGCCCACGTTCTCGATGAAGAAGACGTCGGTCTTCTGCCACGGGATGTCGTGGAGCGAGCGGTGCACCAGCTCGGCGTCGAGGTGGCAGGCGGTGCCGGTGGTGATGGCGCGCGACGGGATGCCGGCCTTCTCCAGGCGGACCGCGTCGTTGTCGGTGGCCAGGTCGGCCGAGACCGCGCCGAGGCGCCAGCCCTTGGGGGCCGCCGCCCTGGCCGTGGCCTCCAGCACCGCGGTCTTGCCGGCGCCGGGCGAGCCCATCAGGTTGAGCGCCAGCACCCCCGCCTCGAGGAAGTGCTCGCGGTTGTGCCGCGCCGCGCGGTCGTTGCCGGCCAGGATCTTCTCGTGCAGCTCCACCGGGACCAGCTCGGTGTCGCCGCAGCCACAGGTCGTGCACATCAGGGCACCTCCAGTTCGATGCCGTCGAGGGTGAGGGCGTCCGAGCCCTCGTCGAGCTTCGCCGCCTGCCCGCAGGTGGCGCAGGTGAGCACCTCGCCGCGGGGGATGGCCGTCTTGCAGGCCGGGCAGGTCCAGCCGAGCGGGACCTTCTTCAGCGTGAGGGTGGCCTTCTCGCAGATGGTGCCGGCGCGGAAGGTGTCGTAGGCGGTCTGGAAGAGCTCCGGGTCCACCCCGGCCAGCTCCCCCACCCGCACGGAGAGGGCGTGGACGGCGACGGCGTTGCGGCGCCGCGCCTCCTCCTCCACCCGGCGCACCAGCGCCTCCACCAGCGAGTACTCGTGCATGGCGTCAGCAGATGCGCGGGAGCAGCTCGCCCTCGGGCTCGGCGAGGAGCCGCCGGCCCAGGCCGGTGTCCAGGATGACCGAGCCGGGCCGCTCGGCGATGGCGTGGGCGAAGACGGCGGCGTCGCGCCCCTGCGGGTGGGCCCGGAGCGCGGCCAGCACCTTCTCGGCGGAGCGGGCCCGCACGCCGATGACCGCCTTGCCCTCGTTGGCGACGAGGAGCGGGTCGATGCCCAGCACGTCGCCGGCGGCGCGCACCGCGTCGTGCACCGGGACCTTCTGCTCCTCGATGACCACGCCCACCTTCCCCTTGGCGGCCAGCTCGTGGAGCACGCCGGCCACGCCGCCGCGGGTGGGATCCTTCATGGCGACGACGTCGTCGCCGCCGGCCGCCAGCGCCGCGCGGATCAGGCCGTTGATGGGCGCCACGTCGGAGGTGAGGTCGCCCTGGAGGCCGAGGTCGTGGCGCCTCGACATGATGGCCATGCCGTGGTCGCCCACGTGGCCGGTGACGATGAGCAGGTCGCCGGCGCGCAGGCCGGCGTCGCTCACCACCCGGCGGGTCAGCGCCACGCCGGTGGTGTTCATGACGATGCCGTCCACCTCGCCCTTGCCCATCACCTTGGTGTCGCCGGTGACGATGGGGGCGCCGGCCTCGGCGGCGGTGGCCTTCATGGAGGCGACGATCCGCTCGAGGTCCTCCCGCGGGAAGCCGGCCTCCAGGATCACCGCGCAGGTGAGGCCGAGGGGCTCGGTGGCGCCCATCATGGCCAGGTCGTTGACCGTGCCGGAGACGCTGATGCGCCCGATGTCGCCGCCGGGGAAGAAGACGGGGTGGACCACGTGGGAGTCGGTGGTCACCACCAGCCACTGGTCGCCGACGCGGAGGGCCGCGCCGTCGTCGAGGGCGTCGAGGCCGATGCCGTCCACCGGCGAGGCGAGCTGGAGGAAGGTGTCCTCGATGAGCTGGCGCATGGCGCGCCCGCCCGAGCCGTGCTTGAGGCCGATCTTCTGGCCAGGCTTGTCCGTCATGGGATCGCGGGTCCTTGGTGGGGCGGGCGCCGGTCAGCCGACCTGGCGCAGGTCGGGGGCGCCGCCGTAGGTGTGCCAGATGCGGCAGGTCCCCTCGGAGGAGACCATGCAGGCCCCCACCGGCGACTCGGGGACGCACTGCTTGCCGTAGAGCGGGCAGTCGTGGGGGGTGGCGAGGCCCATCATGATGTTGCCGCAGATGCACTGGCGCTCCAGGCCAGCCGCCTGCTCGTCGCGCACGCCGGCCACGTCGATCTGGAAGCGCTGGCGGGCGTCGAGCCGGGCCCACTCGGGCTTGAGATCCAGGTTCCCGTCCGGCACCTCGGCGATGCCGCGCCACTTGCCGCTGCGCGGCTCGAAGACCTTCCAGAGGACGGCCTGGGCGGCCTTGTTGCCCTCCTTCGTCACGCAGCGGGGGTAGGCGTTGAAGACCTCGGGCCGGCCCTCGCGCATGAGATCGGTCAGCTTCACGATGGCCGCCAGGATGTCGAGCGGCTCGAAGCCGGCCACCACCACCGGGGTGTTGGTCTTCTGCGCGAAGGGCTCGAAGAGGGCCCAGCCGGTGATGATGGCGGCGTGGCCGGCGGCGATGAAGCCCTCGATGTTCGACTCCTTGGAGCGGGCCACCACCTCCATGGCCGCCGGGACCCACTTGTGCACCGAGAGGATGGAGAAGTTGGGCGGCACCGGCGTGAGCGCCACGGCGGCCGTGGCCACCGCGGTGGTCTCGAAGCCCGAGGCCAGGAAGACCACCTCGTCCTTCGGGTTGGCCTTGGCGACGTCCACCGCCTGGGCCACCGAGTAGACCACGTGGACGTGGCCGCCCTCGGCCTGGGCGTCGGCCAGGCTCATGGCCGTGCCGGGGAGGCGCAGCATGTCGCCGTAGGTGCAGACGTGGACGCCCTTCATGGCCAGGGCCACCGCCTCGTCCACCTCGGGGCCGTCGGTGACGCAGACCGGGCAGCCGGGGCCCATGATGAGCTGCAGCTGCTTCGGCAGCACGGCGCGCAGGCCGAAGCGGGCGATGGCCTGCTCGTGGCTGCCGCAGACGTGCATCACCGAGACCTCGCGGCCGATGGCGTCGAGGTTGCGCTGGAGCGCGTCGGCCAGGGCCCGGGCCTTGGCCGGGTCGCGGAACTTGAGCTCGAGGGTCTGGTCGCGCGACATGGTCAGGCCTTGGCGCCGGGCTTGGCGGCGGCCGCCTCGATCTCGCCGCGCACGTCGGCGGCCATCAGGTCCTCCTTGGCGCCGGTGACGTCGAGGATCTGGTCGAAGAGGGCCAGCGTCTCCTGCACCTCGTCGGGCGGGATGCGGCGGATGGCGAAGCCCACGTGGTTGAGCACGTAGTCGCCCACCTGCACCGGCTCGTCGACGATGTCGAGGCGGAGCTCCTTCTGCACGCCGAAGAAGTCCACCGTGGCGACGAGGCCGTCGATGGAGAGGACCTTACCGGGGACGCCGAGGCACATCGGTGGCTCCTTCCTGCTTGCACGGCGGCGGGCGGCCGGGCGCCGCTAGCGCCGGCGGACCGCGTCGGCCACGAGGGCCTGGCCGAGGGCCAGGCCGCCGTCGCCAGGGGGGACGTGAGCGTGCGTATATACCGCGAAATCGGGCGAAAGCTCACCCAGCAGCCCCTCGGCGAGCCGGGCGTTCTGGAGGCAGCCGCCGGTCAGGACGACCGGGAGCCGGTCGCCGCCGACCCGGGCCGCGGCGCGGCGCACCAGGGCGGCGCCGCCGGCCGCCAGGGTGGCGTGGAAGCGGGCCGACATCAGCCCCGGGGCGACCCCGGCGGCCACGTCGTCGCACAGGGCCCGCCAGGTGGGGCGCAGGTCCAGCTCGTCCACGCCGGAGCCGGTGCGCAGGGCGCCCTCGGCCACGTCGAACGCGTAAGCGGGCGCTTGCCCCGCCGCGGCGCCGTCGAGGGCCAGCGCCACCTCCCCCTCGTAGCGGGCCCGGCCGCGCCCCAGGGCGAGGGCCCCGGCCGCGTCGAAGGCCCGGCCGGCGCCGTGGGCCTTCGGGCTGTTGAGCCCGGCCGCGAGCATGCGCCGCGCCACCTCCAGGTCGGCGGGCGGCACGGTGGCGAAGAGCGGCAGGCGGTCGAGGGGCGGGGCGCCGTCGAAGGCGTCGAGCACGGCCGCCAGCGCCTGGCGCCAGGGCTCGCGCACCGCCCGGTCGCCGCCGGCCAGGGCGATGGGGCGGAAGGTGGCGAGCCGCTCGTAGCCGTCCGCCCGGGCCAGCAGGAGCTCGCCGCCCCAGGCGGCGCCGTCGGGGCCGAGGCCGGTGCCGTCCCAGCAGAGCGCCAGCACCGGGCCGTCGAGGCCGTGCTCGGCCATGGCGGCGGCCGCGTGGGCGTGGTGGTGCTGCACCTCCACCAGCGGCGCGCCGAGGGCGGCGGCCCGCTCGCGGGCGTAGCGGGTGGAGAGGTAGAGCGGGTGGAGGTCGCAGGCCACCACCTCGGGGCGGAGGTCGAGGAAGGACTCCAGCCGCGCGATGGCCGCCTCGTAGGCGGCGTAGGTCTCCAGGTTGTCGAGGTCGCCGACGTGGGGGCCGAGGGTGGCCTCGTCGCCGCGCGCCAGGCAGAAGGTGTTCTTGAGCTGGGCGCCGGCCGCCAGCACCGGCCGGTCGAAGCGCCGGCGCGTCACCACCGGCCGCGGCACCCAGCCGCGCGCCCGGCGCATCACCAGGGGCTTGCCGGCCACCACCCGGGCCACCGAGTCGTCGCAGCGCGAGGCGATGGGCCGGTCGTGGAGCAGGAAGAGGTCGGCGATGGCGCCCAGGCGGGCCAGGGCCTCGGCGTCCTCGAAGGCGATGGGCTCCTCGGAGAGGTTGCCGCTGGTCATCACCAGCGGCACGCCGGCGGCGGCGAGGAGGAGGTGGTGGAGGGGGGCGTAGGGGAGCATCAGCCCGACGTGGGGGCTGCCGGGAGCCACCTCCGGGGCGAGGCCCGCACCGTCCCTGCGGCGACAGAGGACGATGGGGCGCTCCACCGAGGCGAGCAGCTGCTCCTCCGCCGGCGTGGGCTCCGCCAGCGCCCGGGCCGCCTCCAGCGAGGCGACCATCACGGCGAGGGGCTTGGCCTCGCGCCGCTTGCGCTCGCGCAGCCGCGCCACCGCGGCGGACGAGGTGGCGTCGCAGGCCAGGTGGAAGCCGCCGATCCCCTTCACCGCCAGGATCCGCCCGGCCCGGAGCGCGGCGGCGGCCACCTCGAGCGGGTCGCCCTCCACGGCGGCGCCGGCCGGGTCGCGCAGCGCGAGGCGCGGGCCGCAGGCGGGGCAGGCGTTGGGCTGGGCGTGGAAGCGCCGGTCGCCCGGGTCGTGGTACTCGGCGGCGCAGGCCGGGCACATGGTGAAGCCGGCCATGGTGGTGAGGGGCCGGTCGTAGGGCACGCCGAGGGCGATGGTGAAGCGCGGCCCGCAGTCCGTGCAGTTGGTGAAGGGGTAGCGGTGGCGCCGGTCGGCCGGGTCGGCCACCTCGGCGGCGCAGTTGGCGCAGGTGGCGAGGTCGGGCGGGATGGCCACCCGGCGCTCGGCCGAGGGCCGGCTCCCGGTGATCACGAAGCCCTCCGCCGCCTCGAAGGGGATGGGCACGGCGTGGAGCGTGGCCACGCGGGCGGCCGGCGGGGCGTCGGTGCGGAGGCGGCGGGTCAGCTCGTCGAGGGCCGCCTCGGGGCCGAAGGCCTCGACGGTCACGCCGCCGGCGTCGTTGCGGACGCGGCCGGTGACGCCGCAGGCCCGGGCGAGCCGGTAGACGAAGGGGCGGAAGCCGACCCCCTGGACCGTCCCGGTGACGGTGACGCGCCGGCCGAACACGGGCGGGCCCTAGGTGTGCTGCGGCTTCTCCCACCAGAGGTCGGGGTCGCGGGGCGGGTCGCGCTTCACCACCGCCACGCCGAGCGCGGCGAGCTGGGCGCGCACCTGCTCCACCGCGCCGGGCAGCGCGGCGCGGGCCGGCGGGGTGAGCTGGCAGCCGAAGTCGATGGAGCCGGCCACGATGCCCACCAGCCGCACGTCCCTGGGCGCCACGCCCTGGAACTCGGCGTGGAGGATCGACTCGCGCAGCCCCGGCTCGTGGGGGCTCATGGCGATGATGGGGCCGCGGTTGAGGATGCCGGGCTTGTCGTAGACCCGGATCTCGCCGGGCACGCCGGTCTTGGCCTTGATGGCGTCCACCACCACCAGCGCGTCCAGGCCGGCCATGTAGGCGGTCAGGTCGAGGCCCGGGGTGCCGCCGTCGACGACGGTGACGTCCTCCGGGACCGCATAGGCGGCCTCGAAGAGGCGCACCACGGTGGGGCCGAGGGCGTCGTCGCCCTCCAGCACGTTGCCGATGCCGATGACCGAGATGCGCGCCACGCGATGCCTTCCTTCCCCGCCCCTGGGAGCCGCCCTGAAACGCGGGATCCCGCCACCGGGAGCCGGTGGCGGGATCCAATACGACGGTTACCGCTGGAAGGCTAGACGCCCACCTTCACCTGGCTGATCTCGTTGCCGTCCGCGTCGTGCGTGTGGATGGCGCAGGCGAGGCACGGGTCGAAGGAGTGGACCGTGCGCAGCGCCTCGAGGGGCAGCTTGGGATCGGCGATGGGGTTGCCGACCAGGCAGGCCTCGTACGGGCCGGCCTGATCCTGCGTGTCGCGGGGGCCGGCGTTCCAGGTGGACGGCACCACGCACTGGTAGTTCTTCAGCTTCATCGCCTTGCCGTCGGTCTCGATGACGCACCAGTGCGAGAGGGTGCCGCGGGGCGCCTCGTGGAGGCCCACGCCCTCGTAGACCGTGCCGGCCTTCAGGCCGGCCATGGGGTCCACGAAGATGGTGGTGTCGCCCTTGCCGACGTTCTCCACCAGCAGCTTCCAGTGCTTGAGCGAGAGCTCGCCCATCATGGCGCAGCGGATGGCGCGGGCGGCGTGGCGGCCCAGCGTCGAGTGCAGCATGGCCGGGGTCACGTCGATGTTGTGGATGGCCTTGACCGCCTTGATGGCCGCCGTGACGTACTTCACGGTCAGCTCGTGGCCGGTCAGGAAGCCGACCAGCACCTGGGCGAGCGGGCCCACCTGCATGGGCTTGCCGTCGAGGCGCGGGGCCTTGACCCAGGAGTACTTCTCAGGGGCGGCCGTCTCGGGCTTCCAGTTGATCTCCTCGGCCTTGAACGACGGCTTGGTCTCGCCCTGCCACGGGTGGCGGGCGTCCTTGCCCTCGTAGTAGCTGCGGGCCACGCCCTCGGTGACCTTGCCGACGAACGGCTGGGTCTTCTTCCAGTCGGTGATGGGCTGGACGTCCTTGGCGCCGGTCATGATGATGCCGCCGGGCAGGTCGAACTTCGTCATCTTGGCGTCCGTCGGCATGTCCGGGACGGCCAGGTAGTTGGTGACGCCGGCGCCGTACTTGAACCAGTCCGGGTAGAAGCCGGCCACGGCGGCCACGTCCACCAGGTAGCACTGGGTGATGAAGGCCTGGATCTCCTCCAGCAGGCTCTTCACCTTGTACAGCCGCTCCATGTTGAGGGTGGCCGGGTTGTCCAGGTTGATGGCGTTGGCGACGCCGCCGACGGCCAGGTTCTGGATGTTCGGCGTCTTGGAGCCGAGGATGGCCACCACCTGGTTGGCCTTGCGCTGGATGTCCAGCGCCTGGAGGTAGTGCGCCACGGCCAGCAGGTTCACCTCGGGCGAGAGCTTCATCGCCGGGTGGCCCCAGTAGCCGTTGGTGAAGGGGCCGAGCTGGCCGGCCTTGACGAACGAGGCCAGCTTCTCCTTCACGGCGGTGAGCGCCTGCACCGAGTTGCCGGGCCAGTTGCTGATCTTCGAGGCCAGGGCGGCGGTGGCGTTCACGTCGGCCTTGAGCGCGGCCACCACGTCGACCCAGTCGAGGGCGGACAGGTGGTAGAAGTGCACGATGTGGTCGTGCTGCGCGTGGGCCGCGATGATGATGTTGCGGATCAGCTGGGCGTTGAGCGGGATCTCGAGGTTGAGGGCGCTCTCGACGCTGCGGACCGAGGCGATGGCGTGCACGGTCGTGCAGACGCCGCAGATGCGCTGGGTGAAGACCCAGGCGTCGCGCGGGTCACGGCCCTGCAGGATGACCTCGATGCCGCGCCACATGGTGCCGGAGGAGTAGGCCTTGGAGACACGGCCGCCCTCGACCTCCAGGTCGATCCGGAGGTGCCCCTCGATTCGGGTGATCGGGTCGATGGTGATGCGCTGGCTCATGGAAGGACCTCTCGGACGTTAGTGGCTGGCGGCCGACTTGCCGCCGACGGTGTCGGGAGCGTTCGTCGCCTCGACGCCGCTCAGGATGGGGAAGAGCTTCACGAAGAGCACGTAGACGGTGACGCCGATGGCCGCGAGCGTGAGGGAGAAGAGGATCTCCATCGGGGTGGGGAAGTACCTCCACCCGGGCGACGGCTGGTAGGCCACCAGGTACGTGTCGAAGCGGTAGAGCGCGCCGCCCAGGAGCAGCAGCAGGCCGGCGCCGAGGAGCTTGCCGCGGTTCTCGCGCACCTTCTTGTTGAAGAGCAGCGCGCAGGCGGCGGCGAAGATGGCCAGCTCCAGCAGGAAGAAGAAGCCGTAGAACATCGGCTTCCCCATGCTGGCGTGGCGGGCCTGCACCATCGGGTCGCGGAACCGCCAGAACACGTCGACCACCCGGATGACCAGGTAGGCGAGCGTCAGGTAGGCCGGGACGATGGAGAGGCGGGCCAGCAGCGGCTGGTCGAGCTTCTTCTTCCAGGCGATGGTGGTCAGGTTCTCGATGACCACCACGGCGCCGAACCCCATGGTGAGGCAGCTGATGAGGAAGAGCGCCGGCAGGAAGCCGGTGTGCCAGTAGGGGTGGGTCTTGGTCCACGCCACCATGTAGAGGCCGCCCAGCGAGGACTGGTGCATGGCCGGCAACAGGATGGCGAGGGAGATGACGAAGGGCATCACGCGGCGCAGCGTGCCGAGGATGGCCTTGGCCTTCTGGGCGGTGGCCTTGTTGGCCGAGGTCTCGAGCTTCTCGAGGATGCTCGGCGCCACCTCCACCCAGAGCACCAGGGTGTAGGCGAGCACGCAGAGCGCGATCTCGAGGAGCACCGAGGTCCAGTTGAGCCACTGCGGGACGAAGATGACCCACAGGTTCCAGTAGCGGCCCAGGTCGATCATGATCGACGTGCCGCCCAGGGTGTAGCCCATGGCGCCGGCCATGACGCAGGACCGGACCAGCGGGTGGTACTCACCCTTGTTGAAGCCGTAGGTCACCAGGCCGACCGCGAAGGCGCCCGCGGCGATGCCGGTGAAGGTGACCACGTTGAGCGGCTTCCAGATGCCCCAGGCGTAGCCGTCCGACTGGGCGGAGACGGCCAGGAGCGGGTCGTTGCCGAAGGGGCCGTTGAGCCCCCAGATCAGGCGGACCACGACCAGGGCCACCCACACCGCGCAGAGCGCGAGCAGGAACTTGAAGCCCGAGGTCATGATCTGGCCGCCGAGCGGCCTCTCGTGAGCGTGCGCGGCCATTTACTTCTCCTCCTGGTGGCCCTGCTCCTCGTTCTTCCTGGAGCGCAGCTGCACCACGGTGAGGGCGGTGTAGATGGCGAGGGGAGCGAGGCCCCACTTGTAGGTGGTGTGCTGGACGGTCTCGGAGAGCTTGGCGAGCGGCTCGTTGGGGAGGACGG
>WBZM01003966.1_pt1 | contig 11143 bp, 10 predicted proteins | sample 5204271 | NCBI WGS metagenome assembly WBZM01 (sample SAMN12344346, study PRJNA552823) | activated sludge metagenome | biome: Activated sludge suspended growth; feature: Nitrification reactor; material: Wastewater; isolation source: activated sludge from nitrification reactor of wastewater...
CAGAAATCAGCGGGTCAGTCATGGCAGATTGGTATCCGGCCCGGCGGACAGGGGGTTGCCTGTCATGGTGGTTTGCCATCGCCACTTGGCGCGAGAAGCCGCGACTAAACCCAGGACGATCTGGGGCACGACGACAACGAGGTAGAGGAGGATGGCATAGGTGGCGATGGCGGTTTCATCAGTGACTCCCAGTTGCCACAACGCGAGCGCGGCTGCGCCGTTGAGGATGCCGATTTTGGCGGGGGTGCTGGGGGGCACGATCGCGATCGACACAACGATATGGATCAAAGCTGCGTCCAGAACGCCCAACTGCAGTGAGAGCGCCGGAAATAACACGTAGGGGAGAGCGATCGCCAGCAGGGCGATCGCCAGCGATAGCAGCAGCATGATCAGGGTCAACCATCCGTTTCTGAGGGATGCTAAGCCTTCCAAACCTGTTACCGCCAGATGTATCAGCATGGCTTGCGGCCGTTCGGGAAGCGGGCGAATAATGGCCCGCCACGCCGCTATGACGAGGCTGGTGCGATAGGCGAGCAGGTAGAGCACACCCAGCAACGCGAGCGGGAGCATCGTCAGAATAAGGCCGGGCCGGTCTATAAAGTCCGGCAAGATAACAAACGGCAGAACAAAAACGATCGTCAGCCCGAAGAAGATGAGGTCGAGGGTTTTCTCGACGACCAAAGTGCCGAAAGCGCGCGGGGGGCTTATTCCGGCTTCCTGATTCAGGGCATACAGTCTGGCTATCTCGCCCAGACGCAAAAACGGCACCACCAGATTGACGTACTGGCCGAGAGCGGTGGCCCAGAAAGAGGATGAAAATCGCAGAGATGGCTGTTCGGCGGGGAACATCAATTGCCAGCGCAGCGCCTTTAGGCCCATGGTTACCAACATGATAACGACGGACAGTGCCAGATAACTTTTGGAAGTTTCCAGTAATGCCGCGAGGAGCGCCGCCGGATCCAACCTTACAAAGAGGTACCACACCCCGGCAATGATCAGAACCAGCGTCAGCGCGAGGTTCAGCCATGGTAAATATTGCCGCATCGATTTGGCTGAAGTCCTGGGTGGGTTATCCGAATTCAACATACTCCATTTACGCGGTTAGGCCCCGACCGGTGCATGAAGCCCTCCCAATCCGGTCGGGATTCTCGGTGGACTCGTCTAGGAATCAGCCTTCCTTGATGCCACTCTATGATTCATTTCGGCGGGTAAATAGAATAATCGACCCCACCATACTGGTCATCAGGACCAAAAATGTTGCCACAAATCCGAGCCACAGAAAGACAAGTCCGCGTTCGCCGGTTTCCTGATCGATCGTGCTGTTGGAAGTCGAGTCTCCTGTTGGATTAGTCGGGGACAGTGGATCGCTGGTCTGCACGCCGATGGGAACGGGTGTAAATGGAGAAAAATCGGTACCGCCTGAGGGATAGGGATCGCCCGTATTCAACTCTGGCACGTCTCCATCCGCCGGTAGTGGAGTTGGTTCCGTGGCGGGCGGTGGATAGCCATCCTGAAGCGCCCCGCTCGCCAGCGCCATCCGAGGCGATGCCCAGACTAAAAGGATCAAAAGAACGAAGAGCGGCGTGAAAAACCTGATTTTTGTCATATCCCCGAATGCCTTACTTGGCGGACGTGTCATCCGCCCGCTGGCGGAACAGCAAGACCAGGGCGACCACGCACACCAGAATGAGAGCCGTCGCCGGCAAGATTTGCCAAATTCCGTTGCCGGTCAATACCAAGCCGACGCCTACCAGCAACAGGCTAATGAGGGCCAGGCGCTGGAAGGGCGGGGTGTTCAATACCTGGCCCAATGAACGGCCCAATTGCCCGGCCTTCCAGTAGTAATAACTTAGCGCGGCCAGCATGAGCGCCAGCCCTACTATCCAGAATCCATTGGCAACCACAGAGAACCAGTTAATCATATTATGAACGGCATTATATCACTACCTCATCAGAGCCATCGAACGGATCTCATGAGTAACGGATTGGAGATGCTCTAATTCTAATCAGGGAACGCAATCATGACTCCGATGATTCTTTCCCAAGAGGTATACTAGGGGCATGGCGAAAAGACAAACGCAATACGTGTGCCAGAGCTGTGGCCGAACGACACCTGCCTATATGGGACGCTGCCCGCGTTGCGGTGAGTTCGATACGATGGTCGAACAACTCGTTGAATCGGATAGCCCGGCGAAGGGGCGTAAATCAGCTGGTTCCCTGACTTCCAAGCCGGTTCGCCTCCACGAGGTCGAGTCGGATGGATTAGACAGACTGGCGCTGCCCGTCCAGGAATTTTCGCGGGTGCTGGGCGGTGGGTTGGTTCCCGGCTCGCTTATCCTTGTCGGCGGCGATCCGGGCATCGGCAAGTCGACTCTCCTGCTGGAGATCGCCGGTCTGGCGGCCAATGCCCATGGATCGGTGCTCTACGTCTCCGGCGAGGAGAGCGCCCGCCAGATCAAGATGCGCGCGGAGCGCATGCGAATGGATGCCCAGGATCTATTCCTGGTGACCGAAACCAATCTCCACACCATCCTGAATCATATCACGACTGTGCGGCCGGTATTGACGATTATCGACAGCATCCAGACGACCTATGATGACAATCTCAACTCATCAGCCGGCAGCGTCAGTCAGGTCCGTGAATCAGCGGCCCGCTTTCAGGAAATAGCCAAGCAATCGGGAGTGATCATCATTCTTGTCGGCCATGTCACGAAGGAAGGTGCCATTGCCGGCCCGCGCGTGCTGGAACATATCGTCGATACCGTACTCTACCTTGAGGGCGATCCGTTCCATCGTTACCGGCTCTTGCGAAGTGTGAAAAATCGCTTTGGGGCGACGAGTGAGGTCGGCGTTTTCGAAATGGTCGAGCAAGGAATGGTCGAGGTGCCGAACCCATCCGAGGCTTTCCTGGCCGAGCGACAGGCGAACGCGCCCGGTTCGGCTATCGCCGTGACGCTGGAAGGCACTCGTCCGCTCCTGGTCGAGGTGCAGGCCCTGGCCAGTGCCACCACGTTTTCGAATCCACGGCGGACGCCTAACGGAATTGATATGAATCGCCTGTTACTGTTAACGGCGGTTCTGACTCGCCGGGTTCATATTCCGTTGCACGACAAGGACGTTTTCGTCAATGTCATCGGCGGCTTGCAAATATCCGAACCGGCGGCCGATTTGGGCGTGGCGCTGGCTATCGCCAGCAGCGTGAAGGATCGGCCGGTCCATGCCGATATGGCTTTTTTTGGTGAGGTAGGGCTAAGCGGTGAGTTACGGGCTGTCAGCCAGCTTGAACCACGTCTAAAGGAGGCCGCCAAGCTGGGCTTCAAGCGCTGCGTCCTGCCTCGCACGCGGCAACTGAAAGGTGGTGTCGTCCCCAAGGGCCTGGAGGTCATCGAGTGCCGGACGCTTCAGGAAGCGATCGACTTGGCCCTCATCAAATAACGAAAGCCATCACATCGAAAATGATCAAATCCTTTCCTGTGCCTGATAAAAGGGCTATATCCAAGACTGATCAAAGGGCTTTTCCCAAATCCTTGAAAAATTCTCACATCCCGCTATAATCACGAACTCGTTGCCCGGAAATGGTAAAGCACGACCGTTCCCCGGCTTCCGCTCCAGGCGAGTGACCTGGGGCAATACTCGCTAGAGTAAATTCCAAGGAAAGGAGTAATGCAACGTGCGTGAATACGAAGTAACTGTTGTCATCCAACCGCAGTTGGAAGAGGCCGAGCGCAATCAGGCGATTGAACGCCTTGGCAATCTGCTGGTTCCCGGCTCCAAGGAAGACGGCGCACTGACCGCCAACCATTGGGGCGTGCGGCAACTGGCCTACCCCATCAAGAAGTTCCAGGAAGGCTACTACGTCCTCTATGAGGCGCAGATAGACCCTGCCCGCATCAAGGACATCGAGCGTAGCATGCAGTATAACGAAGATATCCTCCGTTATCTCGTGGTACGTAAGGGTGAGTAATCACTAGTCGGGGCGAGTGGCGATGTCTTCCAGTAAAGGCTTGAATAAAGTCATGGTGATCGGCTGGTTGGAGGATGAACCTGAGGTTCGTCAGACTCCCGGCGGCCGCGCCGTGGCTTCATTCAGCGTCGCCACCTCGCGTAGTTGGACCTCGGCCGAGGGCGAGAAGCACGAAGAGAAAGAGTGGTTCAACGTCATCGCCTGGGGAACCCTGGCGGAGATGTGCAAGGAGCGCCTCGCCAAGGGCCAACAAGTATATATCGAGGGTCGCCTACAGACCCGCGGCTGGGAAGACAGCCTCGGCCGCAAGCACTTCCGCACGGAAGTCGTCGCCCAGGATTTAATTGTACTCACTGAGTAATAAAGAGGATTGACAGATGCAAGCTACTAACCGTCCAAACCGGCGTTTCCGCCCCACCAAGCGTGTATGCCAGTTCTGTGTCGAGAAGACCGAAATCGACTACAAGAACGTGGACTTATTGAATCGTTATGTCAACGAGTTCGGCCGCATGCGACCGCGCCGTCAAACCGGCACCTGTGCCAAGCACCAGCGCCATCTGGCCCGCGAAATCAAGCGCGCTCGCCACATCGCTTTGTTGCCGTTCGTCTCTGACTAAGCCGACCTATCTGAACTGCGTAGTTTTATATGGCCAAGAAACCACAAACAACGCCAGAAAGCGAAGCCCAACAGCGGCAGTCGCGCAAGGAGATGCTGATCGCGCGCAAGCATGAGCGCCAGTTGCGAAACATTCGCATCGCGGTGATTTCAATCGGCGTGCTCATTGCGCTCGTGATCGGTATCGCTCTGGTGAATGAATTTTTAATCACGCCCGGCCGCGCTGTGGCGACCGTCGGCGACACGCAAATACCACTGCGGGACTGGGAAGCGCGGGTCAAGTTCGAGCGCGCCCAGCGCATCATTTTTCTGGAAAACCAGTTGGAGTCGTTCGGTGGTGACGTCGGCATTATCCAGCAATTTGCCGGCAGTATCATCAACGAACTCTTCGATTCGGAAACGATGGGCCAGGACGCCATAAACGCAATGGCTAATGAAGTGGTCATGTGTCAGGCTCTAGAGGAACGCGGGATCGCGATCACCGAGGCGGACATTCAGGCGCGGATTGGCGAGGCCTATGCCTTCTATGGTGAGGGCGTGTCGCCGACGCAGCCGCCCGATCCAACCGCAACCATTCAGCCGACTCCCTCGCTGACGCCCATTCCGACGGCCGTTATTACTGAGGAAGTTCCCACCCTTACCCCGTTCCCGACGCCAACCGCTGGGCCGTCGGCGACACCCGCGCCGACCGCGACACCGGTGTCCGAGGAAGAGTTCCGCACGCAGTACACCGACTTTATGGCGCAGTTGTCTGATCTGGGCGTCAGCGAAGCCACCTATCGATCTATCATTCGCTCGCAGCTTTGCAGCGAGCGGTTGACCGAGGTGCTGACGGAAGAGCGGGCCATAAGCCGGGTTGCGACACAGGCCAGCATTTTCCTCATCTCTTCGGAGACAGAGGAAGCTGCAAACGAGGCGCTGGCGCTGGTTGAATCTGAGGGCTTCCTGACAACGTGGAATACGATCATCAGCCGCCCGGACGATCCGGAAGCCACCGAGGCGCCGGCGACGAACGCTTTTGAGTTGTTGTGGCGTACCCAGAGCAACCTCGAGTCGAGCCTCAATGCGGAGATAGCTGCGGCCGCTTTCGAGCTTGACATCAACGAGCCGAGCCAGATCTTCACAATCGATAACGGGGATGGAACGACGACCTACTATATTATGATGGTCAGCGGTCGCGAAGAACGGGAGTTGAGTGACTCCGACTTCCAGACGCGCCAGTCCGAGACCCTGCAAGCGTTCATCGACGAACAGCTGACGGGTAACCTGCAAATAAACGACATGTGGCGTTCGCGTGTGCCCACGCTGCCGGCATTGGATCCCAAGTTCCTGGCTGCGCCGACACCGACACCCGAGGTTGAACAGGTTCTGCCGACCACCGCCCCGGAGACAGACCCCGGCGAGTAATAACAGAACAGAATAGAATAAGATAGCAAGGCCAGATTAATATCTGGCCTTTTGTTTTCTATTTTGGCTAACTATGGCAGAATGATCGCCAGATGATTGACGAGCACCAATGGATTGAGGGAGGGCTTGCGGTCGAATCAGTGCTTCAGGCCGCAAGTCGCGAGGTACAGGCGATCTATATTCGACAGGATCGTTACGACGGCCGTGTTGCTCGGCTGCAACTAATGGCCCAGAGACAGGGCATTCCTGTGACACGCGCCCCGGCCGACGTGATTGCCGGTTTTGTGTCGGGTGAGAGGCATGGTGGCATCATCGCTAGCGTAGGCCCACGCCGATTATCAACCCTGAACGATTTGTTCACGGGGGTATCTCCTGTTGTTTTCCTGATAGATGGCGTTGAGGACCCGTATAATTTTGGCCAGGCAGTGCGATCGATGTATGCGGCGGGTATTGACGGATTAATTGTGCCGCCCCGCAATTGGCTATCGGCCGCGGCAACCGTAATTCGTGCCTCGGCCGGGGCGTCGGAATATATGCCCACTGCCGTGAGCGGAACTGTAGAAGCTGTCGCTGTTGCACAGGCCCGTGGCTTCGCTGTCGCGGTGGCTACAAGTGTAGATGCCCGACCCATGACTGAGGTCGATCTGAGCGGCCCCCTACTGCTGATCATCGGAGGCGAGAAGCGCGGCGTTGCGCGTGCGGTTGAGCAGGCGGCCGAGTTACGAGTCAGTATCCCCTATGGCCGGAAGATAGATCTTGCGTTGGGAACATCCAGCGCGGTGGCGGTTCTGGCCTTTGAGATCCTGCGTCGCCGTCAGGCAGCACAATGACCGGTTTCGACCGGTCAATTCGGCTGTGTTATACTTTTACCGCTCATTAAATCCGCTATAGTCAGGCGAACGAATTACCGTTCGCCTTTCATTTTGCACGCTGGCGGGAAACGCACCCTATTCTTTCCCGCCGCCAGACAGAAGATTTCAATGGTTAGAAGGAGAGCGCTGTGAACCTACACGAGTTTCAGGCCAAGCGACTGTTCGCCGAGCACGGTATCCCAATCCCGCGCGGGGAAGTCGCCTATACACCGGAAGATGCCCGGGCCATCACCCGGGACCTGGGCGGCCGGGCCGTCGTCAAGGCCCAAGTGTTGATCGGTGGGCGCGGTAAGGCCGGCGGGATCAAGGTGGCCCAAACACCGGAAGATGCCGAAGCCCATGCCGCGGCCATTCTGGGAATGAACATCAAGGGACTGACGGTCAACAAAGTCCTCGTTGATGAATTAGCCCCTGGAATTCGACAGGAGCTATATCTGGCGGCGCTGATCGATCGCGGTCAGAGACTACCGATGATCATGGCCTCGGCCGCTGGCGGCATGGATATCGAAGAGGTGGCGGAGACCACCCCGGAGAAAATCCACATCGTTCACATCGACCCCACGCTGGGAGTGCGCACCTATCAGACCACCTATTTGGCCAAGAGCATGGGCTTGCCGCGTGAGGTATGGGCCGAATTTCACAAGATCGTCGCCGGCCTTTACGCTTGCTTCAAGAGTAATGATGCGTCGTTGACCGAGATAAATCCGTTGATTATCACCGGTGAGGGCAAGCTGCTGGCTCTAGACGGCAAGATGTCGGTGGACGATAACGCGCTCTCCCGGCAGCCGCGGCTGGCCGAGATGCGTGATGTGGAAGAAGAGCCGCCGGCCGAGGCCGAGGCGCGGCGCACCGGCATCACTTTTATTCAACTGGATGGCAATATCGGTTGCATGGTCAATGGCGCCGGATTGGCGATGGCGACTATGGACATCATCAAGCTCTATGGCGGCGACCCGGCCAACTTCCTCGATATCGGTGGCGGCGCTCGCGCCGATCAGGTGGCGACAGCGTTGCGCCTCATTCTCTCCGACCCGAAGGTTGAAGCAGTTTTGTTCAATATATTTGGCGGGATTACGCGAGGCGACGAAGTTGCCCGTGGTATCCTTAGCGCGTTGGGGCAGATCGATACCGATGTGCCGATGGTGGTGCGTCTGGCCGGCACGAATGCCCAAGAAGGGCTGGCCTTGCTGGCCGAAGCCGACATGATGACGGCCGCCACGCTATCAGAAGCAGCGCAAAAAGCGGTGGCGGCGGCCGAAGCATCGCGGCCAGCAGGGAGGGCATCATGAGCATTCTGGTTGACAAGAATACGCGGCTACTCGTGCAGGGAATTACCGGGCGCGAGGGCACTTTCCACACAAATCAGATGATCGCCTTTGGTACCAATGTCGTCGGCGGCGTCGTGCCGGGCAAGGGTGGGCAACATTTCGAGGGTGACAAGGGAAAATTGCCCATTTTCGACTCCGTTCGCGAGGCTACCGAGGCCACGGGCGGAAATGCATCCATTATTTTTGTACCGGCCAAGTTCGCGACTGACGCCATGTACGAAGCGGCCGACGCGGGATTACCGCTTGTTGTATGCCTGACCGAGCACATTCCGGTGCTGGAGATGATCAACGTGCGCGCCTATCTGGACCAGCGCAAGACCCGGCTCATCGGCCCAAACTGCCCCGGCTTGATCACGCCGGGCGAGGCGAAGCTCGGCATTATCCCCGGCACGATCGTGTCACCCGGCACGGTTGGCGTCGTCTCTCGGAGCGGCACCCTGACATACGAGGTCGTCTATGCGCTGACCCAGCGTGGTATCGGCCAGTCGACCTGCGTCGGCATTGGTGGCGACCCGATCAAGGGAATGGATTTTATCGACATTCTGGAGCTGTTCGAGGAAGATCCGAACACCTCTGAGGTGATCATGATCGGCGAGATTGGCGGCAATGCCGAAGAGCAGGCTGCGCGCTATATCGCCGCGAACATGTCGAAGCGGGTGACGTCATTTATCGCCGGACGCACCGCGCCGCCAGGACGCCGAATGGGCCACGCCGGGGCGATTGTTGAGGGCAAGAGCGGCACGGCCGAAGGGAAGATCGCCGCCCTCGAAGCGGCCGGCGTGCAGGTGGCCAACAATCCCGACCAGATCGTCGAGATGATCGCCTAATCAGTCCGCGCACTAGACAACCATGGATTACGCCGATTCCTCGGAATAGATGAGAAATCTATGCAATCGGCGTAATCCGTGGATTATCCCAATCTGTGATAACTCGATTGCGACGCGGGTTTGATCCCGGATTCATCGTTGTTCTACTCATTTGCTTGCTGGCCGTGTGGCCGTTGGTTAGCCGCGCCAGTTTGCCCGAAGGAACAGACGCCGAGCTACATATCTTCCGTCTCCATGAGCTGAGCTATCTGGTGCGTGGGGGTGAGTTTTATCCGCGCTGGGCGCCGAACTTCTATCACGGTTACGGCTATCCCATCTTCAACTATTATGCCCCGCTGACCTATTATCTGGCCCTGCCGCTGGAATTATTGCCGAGCGTCGACGCGGTGTTGGCCAGCAAGGCGGTGCTTGTCGCCGGGATGTTGCTGGGCGGGTTGGGCATCTACGGCTACACGCGCGACCTGTGGGGGCGCGGCGCCGGGTATGTGGCGGCCGCGCTTTACGTGTATTCTCCCTACTTACAATATATTGACCCCCATGTCCGTGGTGCCTTGCCGGAAGCGTTCAGTTTCGGCATCTTCCCGCTGGCTCTTTGGGCGCTCGACCGCTTGCGCCGCCGACCGTCGGCTGGGTCCTGGGCGGCCGCCGGCGTTTTGGTGGCGATGACCATCCTAAGCCATAACCTGATGGGTTTGTTCTTTTTTGCTTTGCTGGGGGTCTGGCTGGTGTGGCAAGGTGGATTGGTGTGGTGGGCAAATCACAATCGAATTGCGGCTAATCCCGGGTCAGCGCGCGGCGATTGGGCGATCATCGGTCGTCTGGCCGGCGCGATGGCCGTCGGTCTGGGACTGGCCGCTTTTTTCTGGTTGCCCGTCTTCCTGGAGCGGAATGCCGTCAGCCTGAATACGCTGATCGGGGCGGGGGATAACTATGACTTTCGCACCCACTTTCTCAGTCTGGGCGAATTGGTAGGCGTTTCAATGCGGCCCGACTGGGGAGCTACCCAATCTCCGTTCCTGTTTAACCTGGGCGTGGCCCAATGGCTTGGCGGGCTTTTGGGCGGTGTGATGCTGATGACGGGAAGGGCACGTCAGCGCGGCCAGCTTGCCTTTTTCGCGGTCGCATCTGGCGTGGTGGTCTTTCTGATGACCTCTGCCTCACAACCGATTTGGGAAGCAATTCCATTGCTGCCCTTTTTCCAATTTCCCTGGCGGTTGCTGGGCGCGGCGGCTGCGTTGTTGGCAGTGCTGGGCGGCGCGGGGGTGGCGGCGTTGGATGAGCGTTTAGGGGGGATACCCGACGCGACGCCAGGCAAAGGCCGTTCGAGCGGGGCATACGCCATAGCCGTGGCATTGACCATGCTCTTGGCGTTGCCCCTCAGCCAGCCCACGCCGTGGGCCCCATTTGGCGACGTGAGCACGTGGCGCATGTCGCTCATCGAGAATAGCGGCCGGTGGTTAGGCACCACGTCAACAGCCGATTATGTCCCTGCGACAGTTATCACGCTGCCGGAGCGGCGCGGGTCAGTGGTTAACCCGATCGAACAGGGGCTGGCGCCCGACCGCGTAAACCGCGACGCGATGCCGGATGGGGCGGAGGTTGTCGCTGAAATGGTGCGGCCGCTGCTGACTCGTTATCGAGTCTCCGCGCCGAAGGAATTCCGGCTGCGACTTTATCAATTTGACTTCCCCGGTTGGCGCGTATCGCTCGATGGCGCGCCGGCAGTGACGGAATTGGCCGAACCGGAGGGCTTTATCGTCGTGCTTGTGCCCCAGGGTGAGCATTTGGTAGAGGTTGCTTTTGGTTCAACCCCCGCGCGAACGGCGGGGTGGGCCGTTTCCATCGCCGCCTTGCTTTTGTTGGGGAGCGTTGCCTGGCGGTTTCGCCGCCTGGGGGCGGATTGGCCGATGCTGGAATACCATTGGCGAGCACAGTTCCGCGCCGACCGGCCCATCGTTTTGGTTGCCATGCTTATCGGACTTGGCGCAATACTGTCTCAACCTCTGGGTCTATTTCATCACAAATCCGAAGGGCTTGTGCTTGATCTGCCGGTTAGTGAACATTATGTAAATTTCGGCGACCAGATCGCCTTGCTGGGCCATGAATTCTCCCACGAACCGGCATCCCCT
>WBZM01003967.1_pt1 | contig 11142 bp, 9 predicted proteins | sample 5204271 | NCBI WGS metagenome assembly WBZM01 (sample SAMN12344346, study PRJNA552823) | activated sludge metagenome | biome: Activated sludge suspended growth; feature: Nitrification reactor; material: Wastewater; isolation source: activated sludge from nitrification reactor of wastewater treatment...
GCGCTGCAAAAGAACGAGATGATCCAGAAGGTCTATCTGGGAATCGAGTAGAGGCGGGTCTGATACCCGCCCCGCACCCACTGTATGAAACTCCAGCTCTACTCCGCGGCCGACGTGCGCCGCGCCCTGCCCATGGCCGAAGCCATCGAGGGAGTCAAGGCCGGCTACGCCCAATTGTCGGCCGGGCGCGTCCAGGCCCCGCTGCGCACCCCCCTCAACGTCTCGCCCGATGACGTGACGCTCATCATGCCCTTCTACGTCCCGTCGCCGGCTGAGGCCCCCGGCGGCGCGCTGGGGCTGAAACTCGTCTCCGTCTTCAACAGCAACAGCGGGCGCGGCCTGCCGCTCATCCACTCCGTCGTTCTGGCCCTCGATGCGAGCAGCGGCGCGCCGCTGGCCCTCATCGAAGGCGGCAGCCTGACCGCCATCCGCACCGGCGCGGCGTCCGGCGCGGCCACCGACGTGCTGGCCCGGCCCGATTCGGCCGTGGCCGCCATCTTCGGCAGCGGCGTCCAGGCCCGGCGGCAGCTCGAAGCCGTCTGCACCGTGCGGCCCATCGAGCGCGTCTACGTCTACAGCCTGGTCGGGGCCGAGGCCTTCGCCGCCGAGATGGCCGGCAATGGCCCCGTCCCGGCCGATATCCACATCGCCGCCGCCCCCCGCGAGGCCCTGGCCGAAGCCGACGTCATCTGTGCCGCCACGACCACCCGCACGCCCGTCTTCGACGGCCGCGACCTGCGCCCCGGCGCCCACATCAACGGCATCGGCTCCTTCACCCCCCAGATGCAGGAGATCGACGCCACGACCGTGCGCCGGGCGCGGGTGTTCGTCGATTCGGTCGAGGCGGCCCTGGCCGAAGCGGGCGACCTGATCATCCCGCTCAACGCCGGCGAGATCACCCTCGACCACATCAGCACCGAAATCGGCGAAGTCATCGCCGGCCTCAAGCCGGGACGGACGGCGGCCGATGAGATCACCTTCTTCAAGTCGGTCGGCGTGTCGGTCCAGGACGCGATGGCCGCCCGGATCATCCTACGGAACGGCCCGGCCCTGGGGCTGGGCACGACAATCGAACTATGAGTACACTCCCGTCTTCAGCTCAAGTCGTCGTCATCGGCGGCGGCGTCATGGGCGCGTCCACCGCCTATCATCTGGCATTGCGCGGCGTCCGCGACGTGGTTCTGCTCGAGAGCCAGAGCTTCTTCGGCCAAGGGGCCACCGGCAAATGCGCCGGCGGCATCCGCTACCAGTTCAGCACCGCCGTCAACGTGCGCCTGTCGCTGCTCAGCCTGCCCATGCTGGCCCGTTTCGAGGAAGAGACCGGCCAATCCATCGACCTGCGCTGGCCCGGCTACATGCTGCTGGCGACGACCGAGGCCAACGTGGCCGAATTCCAACGCAATGTGGCCCTGCAGCACAGCCTCGGCGTGCCCACGGAATGGCTGACCGGCGACGAGGTGCGGCGGCGCGTGCCCCAACTGGCGGCCGATGACGTGCTCGCCGCCACCTACCACGCCGGCGACGGCCTCGCCGACCCCAATGGCGTCGTCGCCGGCTACATCAGCGCCGGGCGGCGATTGGGCGTCAAGGCGTTCAACGACGCGCCGGTGACGGGCATCGAGGTCGACAACGGCCGCGTCGTGGCCGTCCAGACCCCCCTCGGCCGCGTCGCCTGCGAGACGGTGGTCAACGCCGCCGGGCCGTGGGCCGCGCTCATCGGCGACATGGCCGGCGTGTCCCTGCCCATCGTCCCCGTCCGCCGCCAGATGCTGACGACCGGCCCCCTGCCCAAGCTGCCGCCCGATTTCCCCTTCGTCATCGACTTCGCCCGCAGCCTCTACTTCCACCGCGAGGGCGAAGGCCTGCTCACCGGCATGTCCAACCCCCACCAGCCCCCCGGCTTCGACGAGAGCATCGACGACGCCTGGGAACTGACCCATCTGGAAGCGGCCGTCGCCCGGCTGCCGCTGCTGGCCGACGCCCGGCTGCAAGCCCACTGGGCGGGCCTCTACGAGGTGACCCCCGACGCCCACCCGATCATCGGCCGCGTGCCCAGCCTGCCCAACTTCATCGTCGTCGCCGGCTACTCCGGCCACGGCTTCATGCACGGCCCCATCGCCGGGCTGCTGGTGGCCGAGATCATCCTCGACGGCCGCGCCCACACCCTCGACATCACCGAACTGGGCTACGAGCGCTTCGCCGACGGGCGGCTCATCCGCGAATACAACGTCATCTAACATTCGTCTCCAACCGCGTTGGGTTGGCCCCCGCATCGCCTCTCAACGCCTGATAATTCGCGAATACCGGGGTCAGTTCTCCCCTTTACCTGTGCAATCGGTGAAATATTCGCTTATTCACTCCGCCGATCAGACCAGGATCGGTATACTACGCGTCGCGGCCGAATCATTGCCGCGATAGTCCGGGTAAAACTGTATAAACTGTGAAATCTAGAGCCGTTCTCCACCGATTATTCGCCGCCGCGCTGGCGTCGGCGCTGCTGGCGCTGGCGGCCTGCGACGGGCTAACCGAGCCGGAAGTGGGCGACCCCGCCCCCACCCCCACAATCGCCGTCCAGCCCACCGCCGACCTGCCCGTCGACGCCGCCGGCGATCTGCTCGTCATCGCCACCGATGCCCCGCTGCCGCCCTTTGCCGATTTCGACGCCTTCGGCAACGTCATCGGCTTCAACAACGCGGTCGTCGAGCGCCTGGCCTCGCGCGCCGGTCTCGATTACGAGTTCGTCGTCACCCCCAGCGACGGCGTCCTCGACAACATCGCCACCGGCTCGGCGCGAGACTTCGACGCCGTCATGTCGGCCCTGCTGATCCCCCAAACGCCCCCGCCGGGCATCGCCTTCACCCATCCCTATCTGGAAGTCGGCCAGGTGCTCATGGTGCTGGTCGATGAAAAAGAGATCAACGGCGCGGCCGACATCCAGCCCGGTGTCGCCGTCGGCGTGCTGGCCGGCAGCGCCGGGCAAGACGCCGCCGCCGCGCTGGGCGTCGCCGAATCCGACCTGTTTGCCACCTTTGACAAACCCTCGCAGTTGGTCCAGAGCCTGATCGATGAGGTGGTCGACGTCATCATCATCGACAGCTATGCCGCCGAGTACTTCACCCGCAACTTTCCGGAGCAGGTCCGCATTGCCGGGGGCGAAGACCGCGCGGCGTGGCTCGATAACCGCGCCTACGGCATCGCCGTGGCCGCCGACAACACCCCACTCCTCGACGCCCTCAACGGGGCGATCGACGGCCTGCGCCAGGACGGCGAGCTGGACGAACTGACCGTTGCCTGGCTCATCGCCGAGGCCGACCCCGCGGCGGCCGTCGATCCCGGCGAGTCGCGCGTCGGCACGCCCGGCACCGAACTCTACATCGGCGTCGTCGGCCAATTCAGTGATATGGACCCCGCTTCGCTGACGACCGATTTCATCGGCTGGGAGATCAAGACCAACGTCATGAGCGGCCTCTACCGCTTCGACCCCGATAACGCGCTGGAGCCGCTGCTGGCCGCGGCGCTGCCGTCCGTCTCCGAAGACAAGCTGGAATACACCATCCCGCTGCGCACCGGGCTGCGCTTCCCCGACGGCAGCGATTTCACCGCCGACGACGTGAAATGGTCGCTCAACCGCGCCGCCGGTCTGGGCAACTTCCTCGTCAATACCTATCTGAAGGACAGCAACGGCGATAACTTCGCCGATGAAGACGCCGTCCAGGTCATGGACTCGGCCACGGTGAAGATCATTCTGAAGGAGCCGACCGGCTACTTCCCGGCCATTTTGGCTGTGCCGCCCTTCTTCCCCATCAGCAGCGCGTGTTACTCCGAAGCCGGCGACCCCGGCAGCACCTGCGGCGGCATCGGCCCCTATACCATCGTCAGTTGGGACCTCAACGACCGCATTCGACTGCGCGCCAACCCCGATTGGCCGGGCGAGCAGCAGCCGGCCTTCGAAAACATCACCCTCAAGTTCTACACCGATGCCGCTTCCATGCGCCGGTCGCTGGTCGAATTCCGTTCCGTGGATCTGGCCTGGACGGGGCTGCCGTTCGCGGATTACACCGAATTGACGGCCCTTGATCTGGACGGCAATGGGCAAGGGGATTACACCGGCTGGCAAGGACCGTCCACCTTCAAGAGCTACATCATCTTCGAGCAATCCGCCGAACCGTGGAACAGCGAGCGGGTGCGGCAGGCGGCGGCCTATGCCATCGACCACGAGGCGCTGGCGGCCGTGTTCGGCGGGGCGCGGTTGCCGCTGCTCAGCCCTGTGCCCGATACCGTGCCCGGACACACGCCGGCATTGCCCGCCCGCGACCTGGAACGAGCCCGCGAGCTGCTGCGCGTCGAGGGCTACACCGCCGACGAGAAGCTGCCCATCACCCTGTGGTACGTCAACGACGGCCGCTACAGCCCCAATGAAGAAGCCTACGCCAACGCCATCAAGGCCCAACTGGAGGAGACAGGCGTGTTCCAGGTGGAACTGGCCGGCGCGGGTTGGGACGAATTCCGCCTGCAAATCTCGCAATGCGGCTTCCCGGCCTACCTGCTCGGCTGGCCCTCGCCCGGCCAGCCCACAAGCTATCTGGACGCGACGAGCTGGACCGACTTTTTCGTCACCAACACCAACCGCGTGTTTTGCTCAAATTACGAGAGCGTCCGGATGACGGAGCTGGTGGCCGAGGCGCGGGCGGAAGTGGAAGAAGGCCCGCGGCTGGAACGATACGGCCGCATCCAGGCCTTGTGGGCCGACGAGCTGCCGACCCTGCCGCTGACGCAGGAACCCCGCCGCGCCGTGTCGCTGCCCACTATCGGCGGCGTTCGCGTCGATGGCTTGGGGATGATGCACTACGAGTGGCTGACGAAACAGGCCGAAGAGTAGGGCCGGGGTCAATCGGGCAGCCGGTCGGCCAATGAGACCGCCTACTGCTTGGCCTCTCGCTGCTCGCGGCGCTTGGCGCGCGGGCCGACGAGGCGCTCGGTGCCGTTGAGGACGCGCTTGATGTTCGGCCGCAAGGCCCAGGTCACCACCAGCCCGGCCACAATGCTGCCCGCCAGGTAGGCCGGCGTCGCGTCGATGCCCGCCAGATAACGGTAGGCGAAGACGATGATCGTCACCACCGCCATGCTGAGCGAGGCGACCGAGGCCATGCCCACGAAATACAACATGCCGCCCATGACGAGGAAGGCGATGGGCAAGATCCACAGCCAGATGGCCGACGACCAGCCGACATTTGGCCCCGTCCCGGCCCCGCCCCCGAATTTGAGAAAGATCGACCAGTTGTGGCCGACCACCGACATCACGCCGGCCGTGGCCTGCATCCAGGGCAGCATCGGCCCCAGTGCGTCGCCGAACAGCCAACTTACGATCCAGACCGACGCCGCGCCCTTCAGCACGTCGCTCAACGACGTGAGCACGCCCACGCCCAGACCGGCGGCGCGCAACGAGTTCGTTCCGCCCGTGCGGCCGCTGCCGATTTTGCGCAAGTCTTCACCCTTGAACAAACGAACGTAGAGGTAGCCAAAGGGAATCGACCCGCACAGGTAGCCAATTATTCCGGCCAGAACAAAATAGAGAATCTGCATCGTCAAAAAGCTCCCTCAAGACGTGTTGGGCTTGCATATATAAAACACGTGTCCGGCTGTTTGGTTGCACAGCGCGGCTCAGAAAACCACCGCCACCTCGATCTCTCTCGTTTCCCCATCGCCCAGCATAAACCCGCGCACCGCCGGCCGATCGGCCGCGGCCGGCGAGAGGATGAGGTAGGCCGAATCCGGGTAGTAGGCTTGCGCCACATCGGTCGCAGACGGCCGCGCCGGGCCGCTCGGATGCGAGTGGCAGATCGCCACAAGCTCCAGCTCGGCCGCCTCAATGTCCAGCATCGCCCGAATCTGCGGCAGCGGATCCATCTCATAAGCCACGGCGCTGTGGAGTATATTCTCTATGGGGTAGAAGACGACGGCGCGGGCCACCGGCCCCTCGACCAGACCCCCCACCAGGCCGCAAGCCTCTTCCGGCAGGTGGGCGGCCACATGACGGACCATCTCCTCATAGAGGGCGGCGGGCAGGTGAATTTCATTCATGGGGTGACCGCCGCGAATGGTAGCCGCGCCCGCCCCAAAATGCAAACGGGCCGCCCGCGGGCGGCCCGTTTGGTTGCCTGGTTGTGGACTGAGGAAATTACGGCGTCACGGTGAGCGTGCCCACCATTCCGGCGGGCGCATGACCGGCCACCGTGCAGACGATCTGGTAGGTCCCGGCCGCCGGGGCGGTGAACGTGAAGGTGTTCGATTGCCCGGCGGGCAGAACGCCGGAGTGCGCTTCCGGCAGCACGGCATCTTCGGCCGTCAGGGTGTTGACGTCCGTGCCATCAGCCACGAGCATCCAGTCATGCTCCAGCGCGCCCTCGTTGGCGAAATTAACGGTCACCTGCGCCCCGGTCGGCACGGAAGCCGATTCCGGGTCATAGCGGAACTCATCGAGGCCGGCGAATGACAGGCTAACCGGCTCCGGCGCGGTTGTCTCAGTGCCGCCGCCGCCACAGGCGGCCATCAGCAGCGCCATAGCCAGCACGGCCAACAGAACGACGATTTTCTTCGACATGATCATCTACTCCTTGAGATTGTGCCTACTCTTACCTTTCGGCTTGATATGACGTTGAGCAACGTCAATCATCTTAGGACAATTTGAAGCAGATGTCATCGTCTGATGGTGCTCATTTATCATGCTATAACCTGACAGCAACAGGCCCCGGCAGATATCTCCCCTGCCGGGGCCTGTTCCTGACAGACGCTTCGCCCGCCGGCGGCTAGCCGCCCGCGGCGATGCCCTGGATGCCGCCCTCGGTCAGCGCGCTGACGTCGAGCAACTGGTCCGCTTCCTCGGCCGTAATGTACCCCTTTTCGACGACGACCTCGCGCACGGTGCGGTTCGTCGCCAGCGCTTCCTTGGCCACCTCGGCCCCCTTCAAATAGCCGATGACCGGATTGAGGGCCGTCACCAGGATGGCGTTCTTGGCCAGCCAGCCGGTCGCCTTCTCGGCATTGGCCGTGAGCCCGACCAGGCAGAAGTCGATGAACGCATTGACCGAGTTGATGATGACGTCCATGCTCTGGAACAGGTTGAAGGCGATGATCGGCATCATCACATTCAGTTCCAATTGCCCGGCTTGCCCGGCCAGCATGACGGTCAGGTCGTTGCCCATCACCTGGAACATGGCCATGTTGAGCATCTCAGCCATGACCGGGTTCACCTTGCCCGGCATGATCGACGAACCCGGCTGCACCGGCGGCAGGCGAATTTCGTCCAGACCGGTCGTTGGGCCGGAAGCCAGCAGGCGGAAGTCGTTGGCGATGCGCGTCAGGTCCTGGGCCAGGGTGCGCAGCGCGCCGCTGAAGTGGACGGGATCGCCCATGCTCTGCATCGACTCGAACAGGTTGTCGCTCTCGTGCAACTCCAGCCCGCTCAGGCGGCTGAGCACGTCGACCATCCGCTGGTGGTATTGCGGGTGGGCGTTGAGGCCGGTGCCGGTGGCCGTGCCGCCGATGCCCAGCCGGCGCAACCCTTCGGCCGCCTCGCGAATCTTGTCCGCGTCGCGCTCCACCGCCCGCGCGTAGGCCCCGAACTCCTGGCCCAGACGCACCGGTACGGCGTCCTGCAAGTGGGTGCGGCCGCTCTTGATGATGCCGTCGAACGCGTGCGACTTGGCCGTCAGCTCGGCCGCCAGCCGCTCCAGCGTGGCCAGCAATTCGTCCAGCCGCCAGAGCGCGCCCAGCCGGATGGCGGTGGGGATGGTGTCGTTGGTCGATTGGGCCATGTTGACGTGGTCGTTGGGGCTGACCGGCTTGCCTTTCTCGCCCAGCCCGAAGCCGAGGAGTTCGTTGGCCCGGTTAGCCATGACCTCGTTGATGTTCATGTTGTGGCTGGTGCCCGCCCCGGCCTGGATGGGATCGACGACGAACTGGTCGGCGAATCGTCCGGCCAGAATTTCGTCGCCGGCCTGGATGATGGCCGCGGCGATGTCGCGGCCCTGAATCGTGCGGCCGCCGGCCTCCTTGTCGTGGAAGAGGTCCAGATCGCGGTTGACTTCGGCCGCCGCGCGCTTGATCAGCGTCATCGACCACACGAACGCCGGATAGGGGCGCAAGCCGGTGATGGGGAAGTTGTGGATGGCCCGTTGGGTCTGCGCTCCCCAATAGGCGCCCGTCGGAACGCGAACCTCGCCCAATGAATCCTTCTCGATGCGATATTCATCTGCCATTGTGAAATCCTCCAGGAAACAAAAACCGAATTAACCAACCAGAGCTTCAGGTCAGTTAATTCGGTTCAGGTTCTATGATTGATGCGAAGCCGGACGAAGCCGGTCTAACCATCGGGCGGAGCGCCCTTACATATTCAGCGCGTCGTAGCCCGGGCCTTCGGAGAAGAACGCGTAGTTGGCCGGGATATCCTCGGTCAGGTCGAGAACCTCGCCGCCCGCCAATTGCTTGGCATTCAGCAGAATGACGTGGTGGCCGTCGATTTCACCCTCGAACGGCACGCCGTCCGGTAGTTCTTCTTTCGTGCCGCCGATCCAGACGCCTGGGGGCGCGACGAAATCAAAGGGCACTTCCTCTTCGGGGAAGATGGCCTCATAGGGGCACTCCGGCACGCACGCGCCGCAGTCGATGCAGGTGTCGGGGTCGATGTAGAGCAAGGGCCACTGCTCCTCCGGCTTGCCCAAAACCATGCATTCAACCGGACACACCTCGACGCAAGCTGTGTCGCGAAGGCACAGTCGGGTAATGATGTGGGTCATTTACTGTCTCCTTTTAAATCCTGACCGACCGGGCCGCTCTTTCGGCACACCGGCGCGGTTAAAGTGTTATTTCTTCGCGGCCGCATAATGGGCCGCGACGGCATCCCAATTGACGACGTTCCACCAGGCGGAGACATAGTCCGGCCGGCGGTTCTGGTAGTTGAGGTAGTAGGCATGCTCCCACACATCGAGACCGAGGATGGGGGTGTTGCCTTCCATGAGCGGCGTGTCCTGATTGGGTGTGGAGCCGACGGCCAGGCCGCCGTCCTTGCCCACATAGAGCCAGGCCCAACCGGAGCCGAAGCGCGTGGCGGCCGCTTTGGCGAATTGTTCTTTAAACGCGGCAAACCCGCCGAACGCGTCGTCGATGGCCGCGGCCAGTTTGCCGGTCGGCTCGCCGCCGGCGTTCGGGCCCATGATCTCCCAGAACAGGTTGTGGTTGGCAAAGCCGCCGCCGTTGTTGCGCACGGCCGTGCGGATCGAGTCGGGGAGTGCTTTCAGGTCACCGAGCAGCTGCTCGATGCTCTTGCCGGCCAGGTCAGCATGACCCTCGAGGGCAGCGTTCAGGTTATTCGTATAGGCAGCGTGGTGTTTGTCGTGGTGAATGCCCATGGTGCGCGAGTCGATATGGGGCTCCAGGGCATCTTCTGCGTAAGGAAGCGGGGGTAGTTCAAAAGCCATTACTCTCTCCTTGATCAGTCTTTTCACCCGCCATCAGGCTAAAAATCGAATGGCGGATAAGGGAGTCTTGTGGATTCTAGCGTAGTATTCGCAGTTGTCAAACCTTGATTTAACCTCGGTTAAGAGCCTTTCCGGCGCGTTGCCGGCGATAAAACCCGGCTATTTCAGGGCGAAAATGAAGACGCCGTCCTGTGCATAGAACGTCTGCAACGAAGGATTGCGGTTCAATGCCGCGGGGTCGAAGAAGCCCCCGCGCCGCCCGACGAAAACGTGGGTCACGCCCTGGTCGGCCAGCCACGCCGCCGCCGCCGGGTCGCTCCAGTCGCTGACGGCGGTCGCGGCCTCGTTGAAGGCGCGCGAGCGGGCAAACAAATCGAGGTTATAGATGTGATCGACCGGCGGCGTGGTGCTCTCGCGGCCGCTGAGGGGCACCACCCACGCCCCGCCGTCGCTCCCCGCCCAGGTAGCGCCGAGCCACTGCCAGGCGCTCACGGCGACCCGCGCGTCGGCCGGCAAATTGTCGTCGAGCCACGCCAGCGCGCGCTCGTCCTGCGGCAAGGCCAGGATCGTCTGCGGGTTGAGGATGTTGACTTGCTGCCGCCATCCAAAAAGCAATAGCAGCCCCAGAACCCCGCCGGCAATAGCCGCCGCCGCCGCTCTCAAAACCATCGGCCGGCGGCGCAGCCCGCCCCCTATCCGCCCCAGAACGATTGCCAGAAAAAGCGCCAGAGGCAGAAACAGGGTGATGTACATGCTGTTCAAATTGACAACCAGCGACTCCGGCAGCCCCAAACGCTCGCCCGCCAGCAGCGCGAACAGCGCCCCCACCCACAGCGCCAGGAGCACGGGGAGCGCCACCCAGCGCCGCCGCCGAACGACCCCCGCCAGCACCACGACCGCCGCGACGGCCGCCGCCACCAGATAGACGCGTTCCCAGCCGGTCGTGAGATAGCCGACGGGAAACTCGTTGTATCCGGGCAAGGAGCGCTGGAACGTCGCCAGTGGTTCGGTGACGGTCAGCAGTTCGACCAGGCGCGGCGCGACCAGCGCCGCGCCCAGGCCCCCGGCCTTGACCATCCCCCACACCCGCCTCCGGCTGATCGCGTGCGCCAGAGCGGCCAACAGGGCAAACGGTAAATAGAAGAGGAACACGCGGAAGTGGAGCAGAAACACCCCGGCCGCCAGCACCCCCACCAGCGGCCACACCCGCGGCCAGCCGCGGCCGACCCGCCACGTCAGCGCCAGGAGCACGGGCATGGCGACCATCGCCGCCAGTTGGGTCATGCGCCCCCACGTGGCATAGTAGCCGGGAAAGAAGAAGGGCAGCGCCACCAGAAACGCCGCCAGTAGCCCCACCGCCCGCCGCCGCGTCACCATCCATCCGGCGGCATAGACCGGCAGCGGCAACAATCCGGCGAGCAATTGCATGAGGAAGAGCAGCGCGCCGGGCAAGGCGTGGCCTGTCATCAGGATCAGGCTGGTGGAAAGGGTGTGGAAGCCGTAATGGTAGGGGAAATGATCCACCGGCAGGTAGGGGGCGTAGTCGGTGATGACGCGGCCGCTTTCGAGCATGACGGCCGTGATCAGCGCGTGCCGGCTGGAATCGACCCACGGCGGAAAGGCCAGATCGCGGATGGCCACAAAGCGCGAGGCAAGGGTGACGACC
>WBZM01003971.1_pt1 | contig 11140 bp, 8 predicted proteins | sample 5204271 | NCBI WGS metagenome assembly WBZM01 (sample SAMN12344346, study PRJNA552823) | activated sludge metagenome | biome: Activated sludge suspended growth; feature: Nitrification reactor; material: Wastewater; isolation source: activated sludge from nitrification reactor of wastewater treatment...
CGCGACGACGTGTTCGACGTCGTCGGTTTCCGTGCCCAACGATGGACGTACGACGCACTGGCCGCCCTCGGTGTGCTCGTCGGGTCCGTCGTGGTCGTGATGCAACTGCTCGTCGTCGAGTCGCGCACCTCGCGTCGACGTCTCGCTCATGTCGTGCTGCGACGGATGGGTGTCAGCAGCACCGAACGATGGGTGACGGCCGTCGTCGAATGCGCCGTGCCCTTGCTCCTGGGCGGCGCCGCAGGTGCCGTGACGGCGTCGGTGGTGTCGCGCATCGCGATCGGTCCGCTCGACCCGCTGCCGACACTGGCACCGGCGCTCGGCCTGGTGCTGCCCGTCCGGGTGCTGGTCACCGGAGAGCCCGACGACCCGATGCTCCAGGCACTCCGCGATCGTCACGGCGCCGATGTCCACGGCCCGTCCGCCGATCGCGCCCGGGGCATCGCCCCCATCGCCGACGAGACCTCACCCATCGGGGGGATCGTCTGCCGCCACCTCACGGCGCCGACCGGCGAACGGCGCGGCATCTACCTCCTGCACGACCACGCCGCGGTCGTGATCGGCGAGTTCCCCGATGTCCCCGAACACCGGCGCACCCTCGTGACGCACGTGATCGATTCGACGAATATGCGCGCCGAGAAGACCGGCGAGACGCCGACGACGTTCCGCTGGCTCCTATCGGCGATCGCCCCGGCGGAGCCGAAGACTTCGCCGACCGCGATTATCTCGCGCGTTACTCCGATTTCGGCGCCGATGTCGAAGCCCGAGATGTCCTGCAGCCACACGAGCGGGATGCCGTCCGCGTCGCACGCACGCGAGAAGGCCGCGATCTTCGAAGGGCTGGAGCCGGGAGGCACCGCCATTATCCCTGCGGGGCTGGAGGTGACGCCGATCCTCGAGGCCGCGTCAGCAGGTGCGGGGCGCGTTCTGCGGTTCGGCGCCGAGCCGGGCTGCGATTATCGGCTGCGTGCCGTCACGCTGTCGCGCGACACGACCATCGTTCAGGCCGAGCGCCACTGCCAGCCCTTCCTCTTCAAGGTCCGCAGCGCCGGGCGCCACTTCGCCGTCAACGCGCTGGCCGTCCTTGCGGCAGCAGAAGCGGTCGGCGCCGATCCGACGCTGGCCGCCGTCGACATGGGCCACTGGCAGCCCGTCGCGGGACGCGGGCTGCGGGAACGGATCTGGATGGACATGGTCGACGACCACATGGCCTTCGACCTGATCGACGACGCCTACAACGCCAACCCCACCTCGATGGCGGCATCGCTCGAGGTGCTGGCGGCGGCCGAGGTGCAGGACGGGGTCGGCCGTCTTGGCCCGGGCCGCCGCGTGGCCGTGCTGGGCGACATGCTGGAGCTTGGCCAGGACGAGATCGCGCTGCACCGCGCCCTGGCCGGCCATCCGGCGATGTCGGCGATCCATGTCGTCCATTGCGTCGGCCCCCGCATGCGCGCCCTGTGGGACGCGCTTCCGCGCGAGAAGCGCGGCGAATGGCACGAAGCGGCCGAGGCGTTGGCCGGCCGCGCCCGCCACGTCGCCGACGCCGGCGATGTCGTGCTCGTGAAGGGCTCGAAAGGTATCCGCGTGAGCCTTGTGGTTGACGCCTTGCGCAAACTCGGGCAACCGGGCGCCGCAGAGATCAGAGGGGCAGAGTAGATGCTGTATTGGCTGAAAAACCTGTCGGACGGCGGGGACTTCTTCAACCTCTTCAACTACATCACCTTCCGCGCCGGCGGAGCCTTCTTCACCGCCCTCGTCTTCGGTTTTCTGTTCGGCAAGCCGATGATCGCGTTCCTGCGGCTGAAGCAGAAGAAGGGCCAGCCCATCCGCGACGACGGCCCGCAGAGCCATTTCGCCAAGGCCGGCACGCCCACGATGGGCGGCCTGCTGATCCTGTCGGCGCTAATCCTGTCCACGCTTCTGTGGGCGCGGCTCGACAATCCCTACATCTGGATCGTGCTGCTGGTCACCGTTTCCTTCGGCCTGATCGGCTTTGCCGACGATTATGCCAAGGTGACCAAGCAGAACACCAAGGGCGTCTCGTCGCGGGTGCGCTTCCTTGCGGGCTTGGCCATCGCCGCCATCGCGGGGGCTGCCGCCGCCTGGTTCCACCCCGATCCGCTGACGAACATGCTGGCGGTGCCATTCTTCAAGAATGTGCTCATCAACCTCAGCATCGTCTTCGTGCCGTTCTCGATGCTTGTGATCGTCGGCGCCGCCAATGCCGTGAACCTGACCGACGGGCTTGACGGGCTTGCGGTGATGCCCGTCATGATCGCCGCCGCGGCGCTGGGCGTCATCGCCTACGTTGTCGGCCACTTCAACTTCTCGGAATACCTCGGCGTTCACTACGTTCCGGGGGCGAGCGACATCCTGATCTTCTGCGCCGCGCTCATCGGCGGGGGGCTTGGTTTCCTGTGGTACAACGCCCCCCCGGCGGCGGTGTTCATGGGCGACACCGGCAGCCTTGCCCTGGGCGGGGCGCTGGGCGCCATCGCCGTGGTCACGAAGCACGAGATCGTGCTGGCCATCGTCGGCGGGCTTTTCGTGGTCGAGGCCCTGTCGGTCATCATCCAGGTCGCCTATTTCAAGCGCACCGGCAAGCGGGTGTTCCTGATGGCGCCGATCCACCACCACTTCGAGAAGAAGGGCTGGGGCGAGGCACAGATCGTCATCCGCTTCTGGATCATCAGCCTGATCCTGGCGTTGATCGGGCTTGCGACGCTCAAGCTGCGCTGACAGAGTTCCGCTGCGCGGCGGTTTCGCGCCGGGCAAGGACCATCGCTCGCCGCTACGGAGAACCGGGAATGGCACGCTCGCCGCGCCGGATGCGCCTGACCCCGGATCACATCGCCCGTGTTCCGCCGCATGACGGCAGCCCACCCGTCCTGCCCGAGGGGCGTGAATTTGCGACCGAGGAAGACCATCTCGCCGCAACCGCCGCCATCCTGCGCGAACGGCCCGGCGATGGCGATGTCTGGATATTCGCCTATGGCTCGCTGATCTGGAACCCCGACTTCGACGTTGCCGAGGAACGCATTGCCCTTGCACACGGCTGGCACCGGTCCTTTTGCCTTGGCTGGATACGGCTCTACCGTGGCTGCCCGGAACGCCCCGGCGTCATGCTGGCGCTGGACGCCGGTGGTTCATGCCGGGGGGTGGCGTTGCGCCTGCCTTCCGATCGGGTCGAGGAAAGCCTGCTGAAGATCATCCGGCGCGAACAGCCACTTCGGGGCTCCTACATTCCGGCGCGGTGGATTTGGGCGCATACGCCGCAAGGGCGGCTTCGGGCCATCGCCTTCCCCATCGACCGGCAGAGCGAGGCCTACCTTCGCGGCCTCACCGAGGACGAGGTTGTCGGGGCGTTGGCGACGGCTGCGGGCACGCGCGGCTCGATGGCCGAATACCTCCACAGCACCGTCCTGCACCTGGAAGCGCGCGGCATCCGCGATGCCTATCTCTGGCGCCTGCAGGATCTTGTCGCGCGGCGGATCGAGGAACTGGCGCCCGACGCGGACTGGGCCGGGGTTTCCTAGTGCCGTTCAGTGCCGGCCGGCATGGACCGGGACGGGGGCGAACCCTGGCGTAGCGGAGGCCGCGCGGTATGCGGCCAGCACCGGAAGGCCCTTGCGGATTTCCTTCACCGCGACCGCGCCAAGGATCACCACCGTCGCGCTGAAGATTGGCGAGGTGATCAGTTTGGCGCCAAACGCGGGCATGCCGTAGGCTGCGACCGCGACGCCAAGGCGCGAGATGGCCACCGCCTCGATCATGATCCGCAGGGCCGGCACCACCATCAGCGTCACGGCCGCCGCCGTGCCGACGAACGTGGCATAAAGAAGCCCCGTGAACAGCGGTAGCGGCATGCCCCGGACCCAGATGTCATAGCGCAGGTACAACAGAACGCCGGCAAGGAAAGCCATCGCCGTCACGAAGACCAGCAGCCGCCGCTCGGTCCTGAGCCGATGCAGGCATGTCGGCAGAAAACCCTGATGCGGCGAATTGTCCATGAGGCGACCCTCATGGCCAAATGTGGCGGCAGTTTGGCGCCTTTGGTGCCCGATATGGGCAAGGTTAATGCCGCGCCTGGCATCCGCCCATCTTGCGGCCGGCCCGCCATGCACCCATTCTGGCGGGAAGAACAACAGACGCGGGAGGAACGGCCATGACCTTCGAGGTGCAACGCCCGATGCCGGCGACGGGCGGGGCCTGATGCGGCTGGCGCTTCTGGCCGACATCCACGGCAACCGCGAGGCGCTTGAGGCCGTGCTTGCCGACATCGCGCAGCGGAAGATCGACCGCATCGTGATCCTGGGCGACATCGTCGGCTATGGCCCCGACCCGGAATGGTGCGCCGACAAGACGATGGCGCTGGTCGCGGCGGGGGCAATTGCGGTGAAGGGCAACCACGACAGCGGCATCGCCGACCGGGGCGAGGGGATGAACGCCATCGCGCGCGCCGCGCTCGACTGGACGCGCCCGCGCCTGAGCCAGACGCAGCGCGACTTTCTCGCGGGCCTGCCGATGACCGCGTCGCTTGACGATGCGCTTTTCGTCCATGCCAGCGCCAACGATCCGGCCGACTGGATCTACGTCACCAGCGAGCGCAGCGCGATGCCCGGCTTTCGCGTCAGCCGCGCGCGGCTGATCTTTTGCGGTCATGTCCATGTGCCGGCACTTTTCACCTGCGACAGGGCCGGCACGGTGCGCGGCCAGAAGGTGACGACCGGAACGCCGGTGCCGCTTCTGCGGTCGCGGCGCTGGATGGCGGTCATCGGGTCGGTCGGCCAGCCGCGCGACGGTGTGCCCCACGCCGCCTACGCGATCCATGACGGCGCGACGAACGAGGTCACTTTCCGCCGGGTGCCCTATGACGCCGAAACCACCGCCCGCAAGACGCACGAGGCGGGCCTGCCCGAAACCCTGGCCTTGCGCCTTCTGCGCGGAAGCTGACCCATGCCCACACGACCGCACGGCGGACTGACGATTGATGGCTTCACCCTGGGCGCGTGCCTGCACAAGGGCGGCTTCGCGACGATCTGGGAAGTCACTCACCCCGACCATGCCGCGCCCCTGGTCATGAAGGTGCCGACCATCCTTGATGGCTACGACGCCCCCACCATCGTGGGCTTCGAGGTCGAGCAGATGATCATGCCGCGCCTGACAGGCCCGCATGTGCCGAAGGTGATCGCGGTGGGCGACTTCGCCGTCATGCCCTATATCGTGACCGAACGCATTGCCGGCGGCTCGCTTCTCGCGCTTTGCAAGACCGCACCGCGTCCCGTGGCCGAGGTTGTGGCCCTTGCCATCCGCATGGCGACCGCGCTTCATGCCCTGCACAAGCAGCAGGTCATCCACCTCGACCTCAAGCCCGGCAACCTGATGCAGCGCCCGACCGGCGAGATCGTGTTCATCGACTTCGGCCTTGCGCGCCACGACCAGCTGCCCGACCTGCTGGCCGAGGAATTCACCATCCCGATGGGCACCTTCCCCTACATCGCGCCCGAACAATTCCTGCGGTCGCGCGACGATCTGCGCAGCGACCTTTTCGCCCTTGGCGCGATGATCTACGAATTTTCCACCGGCCGGATGCCGTTCGGAGAGCCAGAAACCCTGAAGGGCGTGCGCAAGCGGCTGTGGCGCGATCCCGAACCGCCGCGTGCGCTGAACCCCGACATTCCCGAATGGCTGCAGGAGGTGATCCTGCGCGCGCTCGAGGTCGATCCGAAACACCGCTACCAGTCGGCGGCGCAGATGCTGTTCGACCTGCAGCACCCCGATCAGGTGGTGTTGACCGCCCGCGCGCTGAAGACCGCGCGCGACCCGTTCGGCGTGGTCTTCCGCCGCTGGCGCAGCATGCGCCGCCTGCGCCGGTTCGACGCGCCCCCCGGCATGGCCGCCCAGATCGACGAGACGCCGATCCTCATGGTCGCCGTCGACCTTTCCCCGGAAATGGAGGATCTGGCCGACCGCCTGCTGGGGACCGTGCGGCGGATGTTGGTCACCCAGCCTGACGCCCGCGTGGCCTGCGTCAACGTCATCAAGACCCACCGGCTGGCCATCGATTCCGGCGTCGACGACGAAGGCAACAACGTCCATGTCCAGCGTCTTGTCGGCCTGCGCGCCTGGGCCGGAGGCCTGGGCCTGCCCGAAGGCCGCGTCACCTGCACCGTGCTGGAACATACCGAGCCCGGCACCGCGATCATCGACTATGCCGCCCACAACCTTGTCGACCACATCCTGATGGGCGCGCGCGGCCATTCCACCGCGCGGCGCTACCTCGGGTCGGTCTCGAGCCGGGTGGTGGCGCAGGCGCCTTGCAACGTCACCGTGATCCGCCGCAGGATCCGCGCCCCTGCGGTGCAGACCGCGGACGAGGCGCAACGGGAGGTCGCGGAACTGCAGGGTGCGGGGTAGGGCTGGCCGAACTGACCGGCGACAACCCGGAGAATCCGACCCTCGATCCGGACCGCCGTCAGGTGTTCCCCGCCGCACGATGGCTTGTGGCGATCCGTGGCCCGTTCCCTGAACGCGAGGACGAGATCGCAAGCGACCACGAGGATTTCCGGTGACGGGATCCATCCTGAAGGGACTGGCGGCCATGTCGATCGGGTGAAGGGCGGCCAGCGCCCCGAAGCCGCCTTCCCCCCTTGCCGCCCCCTGCGCCAGCCCGCATTCTCCGCGCGACCGAAGACAAGGGGGCGCGGATGATTCCGGTGCAGGGCTATGAGGGGCGCAAGGTCGCTGTGCTGGGGCTTGGCCGGTCGGGCCTGGCCACGGCGGCGGCGCTGGCGGCAGGCGGGGCGACGGCGCTTTTGTGGGACGACAGCCCCGAGGCCCGCGCCAAGGCCGAAGCTGCGGGCCACGCGCTGACCGACCTTTCCCGCGACGCGGCCTGGGATGGTGTCGCCGCGCTGATCGTCTCGCCCGGTATCCCCCATCTTTACCCCGCACCAAACCGCGTCATCGCCCGGGCGCTTTCGCTTGGCGTGCCGGTCGACAATGACATCGGGCTTTTCTTCCGGTCGTGGGCGACGCCCGACTGGGACGAGATGGACCAGACCCCCAAGGTCATCGCCGTCACCGGCTCGAACGGCAAGTCGACGACCACCGCGCTGATCCACCACATTCTCGAGGTCGCGGGCCGGCCGACCCAGATGGCCGGCAACATCGGCCGCGGCGTGCTGGACATCGACCCGGCGCGGGACGGCGAGGTGGTGGTGCTGGAGCTTTCCTCCTATCAGACGGAGCTTGCCCGGGCGCTGACGCCCGACGTCGCGGTCTTCACCAACCTTTCGCCCGACCACCTTGACCGACATGCGGGCATGGGCGGCTATTTTGCGGCCAAGCGGCGCCTGTTCGCCGAGGGCGGCCCGGACCGTGCGGTGATCGGTGTCGACGAGGTCGAGGGACGCTTTCTAGCCAACCAGCTGGCCGAAGGGCCTTCCGACGACAGGGTGATCCGCGTGTCATCCGGGCAGAAGATGGAAGGGCCGGGGTGGTCGGTCTTTGCCCGCAAGGGGTTCCTGTCCGAATGGCGGCGCGGCAAGCAGGTCGCGTCGATCGACCTGCGCGAGGTCAGGGGCCTGCCCGGCGCCCACAACCACCAGAACGCCTGCGCCGCCTATGCGGCGGTGCGCACGCTGGGGCTGGCGCCGAAACTGGTCGAGCAGGCCTTCCATTCCTTCCAGGGCCTGCCCCACCGCAGCCAGATCGTCGGCGAAAGGGACGGCGTGCGTTTCGTCAACGACAGCAAGGCCACCAACGTCGACAGCGCGGCCAAGGCGCTTCAGGCCTTCGACCGCATCCGCTGGATCGCGGGCGGCCTGGGCAAGGACGGCGGCATCGCGGCACTGGCGCCCCATCTCGGCTCGGTCGTGAAAGCCTACCTGATCGGTCATTCCGCCCGCGACTTTGCCCTGCAACTGGGCGATACGCCGCACGAGATCTGCGAGACGATGGACCGGGCCGTCGCCCGCGCGGCCGAGGAAGCGCAGGCCGGCGAAACCGTGCTGCTTGCCCCGGCGGCGGCCAGCTTCGACCAGTACCCGAACTTCGAGAAACGCGGCGAGGATTTCGCCGAGAAGGTGCGGGCAATCCTGCAGTGAAGTGCCACAGTATGATGACGGGCCAGACATGACCGACCCGAGACACCCCCACCGCAGCTGTGCGCTGGCCCGGTTTGTCGCAGCAGCCGAGGCAACGGTGATGGCCGATGCCGTGCCCGGATCGGCTGCCGCGCGGGCGGCAGAGCGCGTTTTTGACCGCGCCCGGGACGCGGCGGGCGGGACCGCGGCCGAGGCGTCCCACAGTCTGCCGGTCTGCCGCGAATGGCTTGACCCGGCGCTGGCGACGGCGGCGCATACCCGCCGCGCCGCCGTCGCCCGGGCGCTGGCCGAAATCGCGCCCGACCTGCACTGGGCGCGCCGCGCCGGGTCGGAAACCGCGGCGCCGGCGTTTCGCGACGGGCATGCCAATGCGCTGATCCTTGGCCCGAGGGGGATCGAGACACGCGACGATGTCTGGATCGGCGTCACGCTGATGGCGCCCGGCGTCACTTACGCCGATCACGACCATCCACCGGAAGAGGTCTACCTGTCGCTTACCGCCGGCGAATGGTGGAATGCGGGCATGGACTGGACCGATCCGGGCATGAACGGCCTGATCTACAACCCGCCCGGCATCCGTCATGCAATGCGCGCCGGGGCGGCGCCGTTCCTCGCGCTCTGGTTCCTGCCGGTCTGAGCGGCGCAGCGTCGCGCGGCCACAAACCGGAAACGCAGAGATTCCGGTTCCGGCCCGTCGTCACGGGTGATGCCGAATCGTTCCGTCTAGCCACCCCCGGCGTTCTTCGCTACACTCTGCGCCAGACCCGGCGAACGGGCGGACCCGAGGCAGTAAGGCAGACTCCATGACGGAAATGGTCTTTGGCACCGCGCCCCTGCGGGCCGGCGAGCCGATTCTCCCGCGCTGGTGGCGCACGATCGACAAGTGGTCGCTGGCCTGCGTGCTGATGCTGTTCGGCATCGGCCTTCTTCTGGCGCTCGCCGCCTCGGTGCCGCTGGCCGAGAAGAACGGGCTCGACCCCTATTACTACGTCTTGCGGCAGATGTTCTTCGGTTCTGTCGCGCTGGCCGTCATGACGGTGCTGTCGATCCAGTCGCCCGATACGGTGCGCCGGATCGGCGTTCTGGGCTTTCTTGGAGCCGCCGCGGCGCTGGTGCTGCTGCCCTTCCTTGGCACCGATTTCGGCAAGGGGGCGGTGCGCTGGTTCTCGCTTGGCTTTGCAAGCTTCCAGCCCTCGGAATTCCTCAAGCCCGGCTTCGTGGTCCTGACCGGCTGGCTGATGGCGGCGGCGCAGGACGTGGGCGGCCCTCCGGGGCGGCTTTATTCGTTCATCATCACCTGCGTCATCGTCGTGCTGCTGGCGCTTCAGCCCGATTTCGGCCAGGCGTGCCTGATCCTCTTTGCCTGGGGCGTCATCTATTTCGTTGCCGGCGCGCCGTTCATGCTGCTGACGGTCATCGCCACGCTCACGGTTGGCGGCGGCATCATGGCCTACAATGCCTCGGAGCACTTCGCCCGCCGCATCGACGGGTTCCTGTCGGCGGAAATCGACCCGCGCACCCAGATCGGCTATGCGACCAACGCCATCCAGGAAGGCGGATTCTTCGGCGTGGGCATCGGCGAAGGCCAGGTGAAATGGTCGCTGCCCGACGCGCACACGGACTTCATCATCGCGGTCGCTGCCGAGGAATACGGGCTTGTGCTTGTCCTTGCCATCATCGCGCTTTACGCGACGATCACCGCGCGCTCGCTGTTCCGGCTGATCCAGGAACGCGACCCCTTCACGCGGCTTGCCGGCACCGGGCTTGCCTGCGCCTTCGGGGTGCAGGCGCTGATCAACATGGGCGTCGCGGTGCGTCTGCTGCCCGCAAAGGGGATGACGCTGCCCTTCGTCAGCTATGGCGGGTCGTCGGTCATCGCCTCGGGCATCGCGCTGGGGATGCTGCTGGCGCTGACCCGTGCGCGGCCGCAGGGGCAGATCGGGGACATCCTGCTGAAGTCGGGGCGGTGACATGGCCCGCGCGCCGCTTCTGCTGATTGCCGCCGGGGGGACGGGGGGGCACATGTTCCCCGCCCAGGCCCTGGCCGAGGCGATGGTGGCGAAGGGCTGGCGCGTCAAGCTTTCGACCGACGCGCGGGGCGCGCGTTATGCGGGCGGCTTTCCGAAGCCGGTCGAGGTCGAGGAGGTTGCCGCGTCGACCTTCGCGCGGGGCGGGGCGGTGGCGAAGCTCGCGGTTCCCTTCCGCATCGCGGGCGGCGTTGCCACGGCGTTCGCGCGGATGCTGTCCGACCGGCCCGCCGTGGTCGTGGGCTTCGGCGGCTATCCTACCATCCCGGCGAAGTCGGCGGCGCTGGCCGCGCGCGTGCCGGCGATGATCCATGAACAGAACGGCGTGCTGGGCCGGGTCAACCGTGCCTTCGCCGGCCGCGTGCAGGCGGTCGCCTGCGGCACTTGGCCGACCGGGCTTCCCGCGGGCGTGACCGGCATCCACACTGGCAACCCGGTCCGCGCCGCCGTGCGCGAACGGGCGGGCGCGCCCTACATCCCGCCCGGCGACTATCCCATGAGCATCCTCGTGATCGGCGGGAGCCAGGGCGCGCGCGTCCTGTCGGACGTGGTGCCGGCTGGCCTGGCCGCGCTGCCCGACCGCATCCGCCGCAACCTGCGCGTCAGCCACCAGGCCCGCCCCGAGGACGTGGACCGCGTGACCGCCGCCTATGAGGCCGCCGGCCTTGATGCCGAGGTCGCGCCCTTCTTCGCCGACATTCCCCGCCGCCTGTCCGAAGCGCAGCTTGTCATCGCGCGGTCGGGCGCCTCGACCGTGGCGGAACTGGGCGTGATCGGGCGGCCCGCGATCCTGATTCCCTTCGCGCAGGCCACCGGCGACCACCAGACCGCAAACGCCCGCGGCATGGTCGAGGCGGGCGCTGCCATCCTCATCCCCGAATCCGCCCTTGACGCCGCCGCGCTCGCCGGGCAGGTGACGGCGGTTCTGGAAAACCCCGAAGGAGCGGTGCGCATGGCGCATGGCGCGCTTGGCTGCGGTATCCCGGACGCGACCGAAAGGCTGGT
>WBZM01003974.1_pt1 | contig 11132 bp, 8 predicted proteins | sample 5204271 | NCBI WGS metagenome assembly WBZM01 (sample SAMN12344346, study PRJNA552823) | activated sludge metagenome | biome: Activated sludge suspended growth; feature: Nitrification reactor; material: Wastewater; isolation source: activated sludge from nitrification reactor of wastewater treatment...
CATGCTGGTTTCGATGATCCGCCGCGAAAACAGCGGCGGCAAGGCCAGCACGCCGTTCGCCGCCGTCATTTTTTCCACCTTGACCAGAATCAGGTTGGCGCCTTTCAGGCGAATGTTCATCGCCATCAGCTTGTTGACGAAATCGCGGGGTTGCGTCGCCCGGAAAAACGGCTCCAGCAGGCCGATCATGGCGTCGTCGCCACCGGCTTCACGCAACAGCGCGGGGTCCAGCAAGGCGCCGAGATCCTGATAGCAGCGCTGAAAGGCCCGCAGATAATTGCGCTCCAGCCAGCCGGTGGCCGGCTCCCCCGGCAGAGGGCCGTACAGCCGGGCGAGCAGCATGGGCAGATTTTTGGGACCGCCGAAGCAAGGATCGCCGCCCTCGCCGTTCAGCACCACGGCGGAAACCTGGGCCGCCGCTCGCGCCAGCAGGTAGTTGGGCACGGTCACGGGATCGCCGATGGGGTCGTCCAGCCGCCAGATGATGTCCCGCATCTGTTCGAGAAAGCCGGCGGGACGGATTTCCAGCCAGCGATGCTCGGTGCGATAGCGGTCCACCATCAGTTGCACGAAGTCGTTTTCCCGGGCGTATTCCGCGCCGAAATGGACCGAGAAGGTCGGAATTCGCGCTTCCGGCCGTTGTCGTGCGGCGACGGCCAGCACCGCGCTGGAATCGATGCCGCCCGACAGAAAAACGGCGGGCGATTTTTCCGGGTTGACCGCTAGGCATTCGGCCACCGAGCATTCCAAGGCCGAGCGCACCAGGGCGGGATATTCCTCGGGCGGGCGCGGAGGCTCCGATTCCAGTTCCTCAAACCGGAAATGCCGGCGCACCGATGCCCGGCCTTGGCGAAAACATAGGATGGAACCGGGTTGCAATTCCTCGATACCCTCGAACATCGTGCCGACGCCGGGCACGAAACTGAAGGTCAGATATTCCGGCAGCGCGCCGGCACGCATCCGGCGCGGCACGGCAGGATCGGCGAACAGCGCCTTGATCTCGCTGGCGAACAGCAGCCGGCCCCGATGCACGGTCCAGTACAGGACTTTCACGCCGGCGGGATCGCGCACCAGATAAACGGAGTCGCCCCGGCTCAGAGCCAGCACGAACGTGCCGGTCAGGCGTTCGAGCGAAGGCTCGACAGTCGGCTGACCCAGACCCGCCAACATCCGGCCGGCGACGCCACTCCCGAAATCGTTTGGCCCGGTCAGTCCGGCCGTGTCAAACAGGACGCCGCCGTAGCCGAGCAGGTCGCGGCCGCGCCGGGCGAGTCGCGATTCCCGGTTCCAAGTCGCCATCCCGTGACCGATTTCCACGGTTTCACCGGTCGCGGTCGCGCCGCTGGCGCGCTCCCAGCCCGAGGGACAACGATGCGCCAGCAACGCCGCCATCCGCGCCAGCAGTCCATCCGCTGGCGAACCGCAATAGCCGAACAGGCAGGCCATGGACTACTCGATTCCCACGCGGTCAGCCATAGTCGATTTCCACGCCCGCTTCGACCGCGTTCAGCATCTCCGGCGTCAGCAACAAGGCGCCGCCGACCACCGCCGCCCCCAGCAGATTGAGCAGCGGCTTCGGCCCGATGTAATCGACGGGAACCCGGCGACCGGCGCGCAGCATTTTCGCCGGATCGGCGCTGAGCGCGCCGTTGCGACGGGAAGCGTCCGGCGGCAACCAGGGCAACGAGGCGCCGCCGTCGAGGGCCGCTCGGGAAATCCCCAAGTCGGTCAGGCGTTGGCGGGCGAATTGCCAATTCGGATCGGCGGCCAGTTGCGCGGTCAAACCGAATCCTGACGTAGAAGCGTCGTGCAGGACTTGCACCGGCGTGTCGGGATGATTGCGCAGAAATTCCCGACAGGCGGCGAACACCCGTTCCGGGTAGCCCGAGCGGCTGACCACGGCGGTTTTGTGGTTCAGGTGAAAACGGTTGCGGATCAGCATGTCCACCAGATCGTCGCGCTCCACCACCAGAATCCGCTCGGGCGCGTAGTGTGGATCTTCAAGATCGGCCGGCGCGGTTTGCTGTCGGAACGCCCGACCGTCGGCCAGCGCGGCGATCGGATGGGCTTGATGGTAGCGATCGACCAGCTTGCGCGCTTTGTGGAAAGGGAGCCGCGCCCTCCCCCACCAACCGACAATGATGGGGATGGACAAGATCAGGAACACGGCAACGCCGAGAAGGGCATGTTGCCCAAAACCGATCAGGAGCGCGACAACCACAGCCACCACGCCACAGCCTATGAATGCGCCCTTTTTCTGGCGCCAGCTCCGGCAGATTGCCAGCGCGAGTTGCGTGGCGGTGAACGCCTGCTGGTCGCTGTCGGATAGCCGCTGGATCATCTGCCGGAGCGCGGAATCGGTGATCCCGTCCGCGCTTTTGCGAAAGACGAACTGATAGCCGCACTTTTTGCATCGAGTTCCTTCCCGGTATTTCTGGGTATGTTTGCACTCTGGACAACGCATCGGATCGTTCCTCCGGTTGCCGGATTCCCGGCGGCTGATCTCGACCTGGGAGCGAGGTTTGGCGCCCCTCGATAGCTTGGCACGGCGACATGATTTTTTCGTGATGTTCCACGTGAAACCTTGGTCTCGGGCTCGGTTTTTGGCGATGTTCCACGTGAAACCTTCGGTCTGGGATTTTAGGCGAAATGCGGGCCGGCGCAGGATGAATCCAGCCCGGTTACCGGGCTATACTTGAAAACTCACTGGTTTCAAGAACAGACTCCGGGGACGGCAAGACCGTCCCCTTCGGATTTCGGAGGCGCCCGTGCGCGATGTTTCGACCTTTCAGGGGCTGATTCTGGCCCTGCAAGACTATTGGGCCCGTCAGGGCTGCGTGTTGCTGCAACCCTACGACATGGAGGTGGGCGCGGGGACTTTTCACCCCGCCACGTTCTTGCGCGCCATCGGCCCGGAACCCTGGAGCGCCGCCTACGTCCAGCCGTCCCGCCGCCCGACCGATGGCCGCTACGGCGAGAACCCCAACCGCTTGCAGCACTACTACCAATATCAGGTGGTCATCAAGCCTTCGCCGCTGGATTTGCAGGAGCTTTATCTGGGCTCCCTGAAGGAACTGGGCCTCGATCCGCTGGTTCACGACATCCGCTTTGTCGAGGACAACTGGGAATCGCCCACGCTGGGGGCTTGGGGATTGGGCTGGGAAGTCTGGTTGAACGGCATGGAAATCACCCAATTCACCTATTTCCAGCAGGTCGGCGGGCTGGACTGCAAGCCGGTCACCGGCGAAATCACCTACGGTCTGGAACGGATCGCCATGTATCTGCAAGGCGTGGCAAGCGTGTTCGACTTGCTTTGGACCGACGGACCGCTGGGCCGGGTGACCTACGGCGACGTGTTCCATCAGAACGAGGTGGAAATGTCCACCTACAATTTCGAGCAGGCCGACACCACCGCCCTCTTCGTCTGGTTCGACACCTGCGAGTCCGAGAGCAAGCGACTGATCGAACTCGGCCTGCCCTTGCCCGCTTACGAGATGACCTTGAAAGCTTCGCACACCTTCAATTTGCTGGACGCCCGCAAGGCGATTTCCGTCACCGAGCGCCAGCGCTACATCCTGCGGGTTCGGACCTTGGCGCGGGCGGTGGCGCAGGCATATTACGATGCCCGCGCCACGCTCGGTTTCCCGATGCGGGCACGCCAAGCCGCCATCCGGGGCAAGGAGGCGGCTCATGTCTGACAACCGCGATCTGCTGATCGAAATCGGCACCGAGGAACTGCCGCCCAAGGCGCTGTTCGATCTGGCGCTGGCCTTCGAAAAAGGCGTCTGCGACGGCCTCGAAAAAGCGGGCCTGTCCGTTCGGGAAATTCGCCGCTTCGCGACCCCGCGCCGCTTGGCGGTGCTGATCGGGGATCTGCCGGCGCGGCAGCCCGACCGCCGGCAGGAACGGCGCGGTCCGGCCTTGAGTGCCGCCTTCGGTGCCGACGGCCAGCCGACCCGGGCCGCCGAAGGCTTCGCCCGCTCCTGCGGGGTCGGCGTCGCCGAATTGCAGCGCCAGGAAACCGACAAGGGCGCTTGGTTGGTGCACGTCAGCGTCGAGCCGGGCGCCGCCACCGCCGACCTGATTCCGGGCGTCGTCGAAGCCGCGCTGGCCGCGTTGCCGATCCCCAAGCGGATGCGCTGGGGCGACCGCGACGACGAGTTCGTGCGGCCCGTGCATTGGGTGGTCTTGCTGTTCGGCGACGAGGTGATTCCCGCCACCCTCATGGGAGTCCGAGCCGGTCGGGAGACGCGCGGCCATCGCTTCCACCATCCCGCCCCCATCCGGCTGAACTCGCCGGCCGATTATGCCCGCCAACTCGCCGGCGAAGGCAAGGTCGTCGCCGACTTCGGCGAGCGCCGCGACTCGGTCCGGACCCAGGCCGAACGCATGGCCGCCGAACTGAACGGCGTCGCGGTGATCAAGCCGGCCCTGCTCGACGAGGTGACGGCGCTGGTGGAGTGGCCGGTGGCGCTGGCCGGCAACTTCGAGCGGCGTTTTCTCGACGTGCCCGCCGAGGCGCTGATCAGCACCATGCAGGACAACCAGCGCTATTTCCCGGTGGTGGACGCCGCCCACGGCCGATTGCTGCCGCACTTCATCACCATCGCCAACCTGGAGAGCCGCGATCCCGCCCAGGTTCGTGCCGGCAACGAGCGGGTGATCCGGCCCCGGTTCAGCGACGCGGAGTTCTTCTGGAACCAGGATCGCAAGCAACCCTTGGCGGATCGCCAGGAAGCCCTCAAGCATGTGATCTTCCAGCAACGGCTGGGCACCTTGGCGGACAAGAGCAACCGGGTGGCGGCGCTGGCGCGGTTCGTGGCCGGGCACGGTCGCGGCAACCCCGATTGGGCGGAGCGGGCGGCACGCTTGGCCAAGTGCGATCTGCTGACCCAAATGGTGCAGGAATTCCCCGAACTGCAAGGGATCATGGGCCGCTATTACGCTTCGCACGACCGGGAGGTGCCCGAGGTCGCCCAAGCGTTGGAGGAACACTATTTGCCGCGCTTCGCCGGCGACCGGTTGCCCTCCGCTCCCACCGGCCGCGCCGTGGCGTTGGCCGACCGGCTGGACACCCTGGTCGGCATTTTCGCCATCGGCCAAGCGCCCTCCGGCGCCAAGGATCCCTTCGCGTTGCGCCGCGCCGCGCTGGGCGTGTTGCGCATCCTCATCGAGGGCGAGCTGGATCTGGATCTGCCGGCCGCGCTGGAACGCGCCGCCGCCGGCTTCGAGCCGGCCGTCCGCGCCGATCAGGCGACCAATACCGTGTTCGAGTTCATGCTGGAGCGCTTGCGGGGCTATTATTTGGATCAGGGTGTGCGCGCCGATACCTTCGAGGCGGTGCTGGAGTGCCGGCCGGCCCGGCCGCTGGATTTCGACCGCCGCGTGCGCGCCGTCGATGCGTTCCGGGCGCGGCCGGAAGCGGCCAGTCTCGCCGCCGCCAACAAGCGCATCCGCAATATTCTCAGAAAAGTCGAAACCGTGCTGCCGTTCCAGGTTCGGCCCGACCTGCTGAGCGAGGACGCCGAGCAGGCGCTGGCCGGCCGGTTGGTGGAACTGTCTTCCGAGGTCGTGCCGCTGATGGAAAGCGGTTTATACGGCGAAGCCCTGAACCGGCTGGCCGGCCTGCGCGAACCGGTGGACGCTTTCTTCGATGGAGTGCTGGTCATGGCCGAGGAACCCGCGTTGCGCGACAATCGCATCGCCCTTCTCAACGAACTCGGCAGCCTGTTTTTGCGGGTGGCGGATTTTTCGCGCTTGCAGGATTGAAGAAGCCCCAGCCCGCGTGTTTCACGTGAAACATGGACGCCGACGGTATCGCGTCGATCCGGGCCACCCTGCCCGGTTTCGCGTGGAACCCCATTTCGCGAGCCGCGAGCGACGATGTGTCCGACGGCGCGGTTTCACGTGGAACATTTCGCTGCTGCGGCTTCACGTGGAGCGTGGCCCGTATTCCGACGATTGGCGATAGAGCGCGATACTAGCGAAATGAAATTGATCATTCTGGACCGCGATGGCGTCATCAACATCGATTCCGACGCTTTCATCAAGTCGCCGGACGAATGGGTGCCGGTTCCCGGCAGCCTCGAAGCGATCACTCGCCTCAATCATGCCGGCTATCGGGTCGTGGTCGCCACCAACCAGTCCGGCGTGGGCCGAGGCTTGTTCGATCTGGAAACCCTCAACCTGATCCACCGGAAGATGCACCGCATGGTCCAGGAGGCCGGGGGATCGATCGAGGCGGTGTTTTTCTGTCCGGACGTGGACGAAGCCAACCCGAATCGCAAGCCGAACCCCGGTATGCTGTTTGAAGCTGGCCGGCGATTGAAGTGCGGTTTGCAGGGGGTGCCGGTGGTCGGCGACAGCGTGCGCGATATCCGGGCGGCCCGCGCCGCCAACGCTTGGCCGCTGCTGGTGCGGACCGGCAAAGGCGCCCGGACCTTGGAGCGGGAGGGAGAAAGCTGCGCCAATGTCCAGGTGTTCGACGACTTGGCCGCCGTGGCCAACTTCCTGATCGCCCGCGCCGAATGACCGTCCCCGTCGATTCGCCCCTGTCCGCTCAATCCTGCGGCTGTCTCGCCAAGCTGGCTCGCGTTCCGCGCTCCCTGCTGTTTTCGTTCGGCATGATCGCGTCGATCGGCATCTGTGCTCCCCTGGTGGTGGTGGGCTTTTTTCTGCCCTTCGTCCAGCGATATCGGATCTCCCAGCTCTGGACCCGTTTCAACGTCTGGTGGTTGCGCGTCACCTGCCGGATCGACTATCGGCTGAGCGGTGTCGAGCATGTTCCCGACCGGCCGGTGATCGTGATGGCCAAGCATCAATCGACCTGGGAGACGCTGTTTCTCCATCAATATCTGCCGCCGGTCGCATGGGTGATCAAGCGCGAACTGTTGTGGCTGCCGCTGTTCGGCTGGGCGCTGGCGCTGTTGCGGCCGATCGCCATCAACCGTCGGGCCGGTACCTCGGCGGTCAAGCAAGTGATCCGGAAAGGCGTGGAACATTTGCGGCAGGGGCAGTGGGTCTTGATCTTTCCCGAGGGCACCCGCACCCCGCCCGGCGCTCGCAAGCGTTATGGCCTGGGCGGCGCGGTGCTGGCCGCGCACAGCGGCCATCCGATTCTGCCGGTGGCGCTGAACGCCGGCGAGTTTTGGCCGCGCGGCGGTTTTCTCAAGCGCCCCGGAACGGTCCATGTGGTGTTCGGTCCGTTGATCGAGAGCGTTGGCCGTTCGCCGCAGGAACTGAACCGGCAAGTGGAAGACTGGATCGAAAGCACCGTGGCCCGGATCAGCGGCTTTCCGGTCGCGCCAACGGTGTCCGACGGATAGACCATAACAAGAGGAGCGATTCGCGATGGCCTTTTCCAACCGGCAGCACACCGTCAAGCGTTTCGACACGGAAATCCAACAACTGGTCGAACTGGTGTTGGACATGGGGCGAACGGTGGAGCGACAGGTCAGCCGCGCGGTGGCGGTTTTTCGCGAATGCGACGCGGTCGCGGCCCAGGAAGTCGTGGTCGGCGATGAGGCGGTCAATCGCCGGGATACGGAGATCGACCGGAGCTGCGTGCGCCTGCTGAGCCGCAGGCAGCCGATGAGCACCGATTTGCGGCTGGTGATGGCGCTGAACAAAGCGGTCAACGACCTGGAGCGGATCGGCGACGAGGCCAAGATCATCGCCCAAAAAACGCTGTCCATTCACGCTCGGGGCGGTCGGCCGCACGACGGAATTTCGTTGGAGATGGATCGGTTGGCCACGATCGCCAGCCAGCGAGTCCAAGGGGCGCTCGATAGCTTGGCGCGGCTGGACGTGAACCAAGCCTGGACTCTGGTGCGCGCCGACAAGGCCGAGGACCTGTTCCAGGACATTCTGCGCTCGCTGGGGGCTTGTCCGGTGGATGGCGAGCTGGCGCTGGCGAGCGTGATCGACGTGGCGCTGGCGCTGAAGGCCCTGCAACGGGTCGCCGACCGGGCGCAAAATCTTGCCGAGTACGTCATCTATATCGTCGAGGGGCAGGATGTTCGCCACGGGATTTAAACGGCAATCCCACCGCTCACCGTGCGGCGGGGTTCCGCAGCCACCCCGGTGTCGGTCGCCGTTCCCGCTAGCCGGCGACCGGGAATGACTCACTGATCCGCCCGCAACTCCCGATCCAATTCGGCCAGCCGTTGCGGCGTGCCGATGTCCCGCCAAGCGCCGGGGTAGTGTTCGCCCGTCACCGCACCGTCCGCCATCGCTCGCCGCAGGAGCGGCCCCAAGGGAAACCGTCCCGGCGCGCAACCGGCGAACAGTTCCGGCCGCAACACGCTCAGACCGCTAAAGGTCAGCCGGCGCGCACCGGCCTCTCCCACCCTGCCGTCATCGCCTTCGAGGGAAAAATCCCCTTGCGGATGGTGCGGCGGATTGTCCACCAGCACCAGATGGGCCAATCCGAGGGGTGTCGCGGGCAGTTGGCTCAAGGGATAGTCGGTCCAGACATCGCCGTTGACCACCAGGAACGGTTCCGCGCCGAGCAGCGGCAACGCCCGAAAAATGCCGCCGCCGGTTTCCAGCGCGTCCGGCGGTTCCGGCGAATAGACGATCCGAACCCCCCACTGGCGGCCATCGCCCAGAGTCGCCGGCAATCGTTCGCCCAGATGGCCGGTGTTGATCACCAGATCGGCGATGCCCGCCGCCCGCAACGCTTTCAGGTGATGGACGATCAGCGGCTGGCCGGCGACGGGTAGTAGGGGTTTGGGGGTGTGGTCGGTGAGCGGGCGCATCCGCTCGCCGCGCCCAGCGGCGAGGATCATCGCCTTCACGGCGCCGGTTCCCAGCGATCCGCCTGACGCGCCAGCAGCAGATCGCGCAGGCCGGCGAGATCGGGGTAGCGCTCCGCCACCGCCAGCACGTAGCCCAGAGTGCGGGGAATATCGCGCAAGTAGCCCGGTTTGCCGTCGCGCAGGTTCAAGCGGGCGAAAATGCCGATGGCCTTGAGATGGCGCTGCACGCCCATCAGGTCGAACCAGCGCAGGAACTGCGCGGCGTCGTCCAGGCCGCTCATGCCCAGCGCCCGCAGCCGCGCCCGGTGCGCCAGCGCCCAGGACTCCACCCGCTCGCGCGGCCAAGCGACATAACAGTCGCGCAGCAGGGAGACGAGATCGTAGGTGACCGCCCCCACCACCGCGTCCTGAAAATCCAGCACGCCGGGATTGCCCGGGTCGGTCACCATCAGATTGCGGGAGTGATAGTCGCGATGGACCCAGACGCGCGGTTGCTCCAGGGCGTTGTCGGCCAGCAGGGCGAAGGCATGATCGAGCGCGCGGTGTTCGTTCTCGCCGAGATCGAAACCGAGCTGGCGCCCCAGAAACCACTCGCGGAACAGCTCCATCTCCCGATGCAGCAGCGTCGAATCGTAGGGCGGGAGCAGCGGCGAGCCCGGATCGCCGCCGACTTGTAGCCGGGCCAGCGCGTCGAGCGCGTCGCCGTACAGGCGGGGTGCGCTGCGCTCGCCGAGTTCCGCCAGATATTGGCGGTTGCCGAGATCGGTCAACAGCAGTAAACCCCGGTCGAGATCCCCGGCCAGCACCTCCGGCACGTTCAAGCCCAGGCCGCGCATGGCTTGGCCGATGGCGACGAAGGGCCGGCAATCCTCCTTGTCCGGCGGAGCGTCCATCACGATGCGGGTTTGGCCGTCGTACCAGACCCGGAAATAGCGGCGAAAACTGGCGTCGCTGGAGGCGGGGGCGATGCGGGCCGGCGGGGTCGGCAGCACGCCATCCAGCCATTCCAGCAAGAGAAGCTCTCGATCGTTCACGGCAGGTTGCTCCATCCCGGTGTCATTGCAGCAATAGTCAATCTATGCGATGTTAGGGCACTTTCAGCAACCCGTAAAACCCTGTTCCGTGACACCGCATTTCCGAACGTTAGCGACTTGCGCGGCATTGGCGCTGTTGCCCGCGAGCGGTATTCAAGCGCGGCAACCATCCCCGCCCTTCGACGCCTGGAGCCAGTGCGAGGCCGACGATCTGGCGGGGGAGATCGTCCCCATCGACCCGAGCGCGCCGCCGCCCGATGAGTCGCCCATTCAGGCCGAGGCAGGCCGGGTCGAATCTTCCCCGACCCAGTCTTTGCTGGAAGGCGATGTCCGTCTGGAGCGCGGCGGTCAGCGGTTGCGCGCCGAGCGCGTCACGCTGGAACGGCCGGGCAACGTGGCGCGGGTCGACAGCCCCTTCCTCTATGGCGATTCGCGGCAATCCGTGCGCGGCAAGCGGGCGGAGGTGGATTTGAACGCCCAAACCGGTTGGTTCAAGGATGTGGATTATTACCTGCCGGAACGCAACGCCCAGGGTTCCGCCGACGAAATCCGGCTGGACCGGAGCAATCAGCGCGGTCGCTTGGAGGATGCCACCTACTCTACCTGTGCGCGCGGCCGGGAAATTTGGGAGTTGCGCGCCCATAAAATGACGCTCGACGGCGCGACCGGGCGCGGCACGGCCCGCGACATCGTGCTAGCGCTGTGGGGGGCGCCGGTGTTTTATTTCCCTTACCTGTCGTTTCCGATCACCGAGGAGCGCCAGTCGGGATTTTTGTTCCCCCTCCAGGGCTACTCCAGCTCTACCGGCTTCGACATCGCCGTTCCCTATTACTGGAATATCGCCCCCCAGCGGGACATGACTATCACCCCGCGCTTGATGGGCGAGCGCGGCGCCCTTCTCGGGGTGGAGTACCGCTTTCTCGGACCCGCGCAGCAAGGCCAAATCGGCTTCGAATACATTCCCGACGACCGCCGTTTCGGCGGGGATCGCGGCTCTTACAACGTGGCTCACCGCGCCGCGCCGTTGCCGAACACCTACACCGATCTGCGCTACGAATACGTCTCCGATGACGAGTATCTGGTGGATTTGAGCAACAACCTGAGGTTTCTGACCCCCAATTACCTGGAACGGCACCTGGACGCCCGCTACTTCGGCGATTGGTGGCAGGCGATGGCGCGAGTCCAGGGCTATCAAATTCTCAATCCCTCCCTGTTTGCCCTCGGCGGCAAGCCCTATCAGCGCCTGCCGCAACTACTGTTCGACGGCGATTGGCCGTCCGGTCCCGGCGGCTTGCGTTACCGGATGTATGGCGAGCTGGTCAACTTCCAGCAGAGCGAC
>WBZM01000780.1_pt2 | contig 11125 bp, 14 predicted proteins | sample 5204271 | NCBI WGS metagenome assembly WBZM01 (sample SAMN12344346, study PRJNA552823) | activated sludge metagenome | biome: Activated sludge suspended growth; feature: Nitrification reactor; material: Wastewater; isolation source: activated sludge from nitrification reactor of wastewater...
TCCCACAAAAAACAATACAACGAAAAAGTCACGCAGTGGTTTGAGTCGCGACGCCATTTCAGTAGCATAAGGTAGGCCCGCTAGACTAATGCCTGCAAAAAGCGCACCAACTTCATGGCTAAAGCCCGCAATCTCGAATAGTGAAGCAATGCCAAACCCCCAAGCTACTGCAAACAAAAATAGCAGCTCTTGGCTTTCGGCAAACTTCTTTGATATTCGCGGTATAACATAGGCGCCTACCACGTAGAGCAGTGCACCAAGCGCAGTGGCCTTTCCGACCAAAAAAAGCATATCACCGAGTTGTAATCCTTTACCGTTTCCAAGTGCAGCTACCAGAACTATAGCAAATGTCGCCACGATATCATCAATGATAATCACGCCAATCGAAATTTGACTATGAAGACGATTGAGCTCTTTTTTGTCGGCTAGAACCTTCAAAATAATAATCGTACTGCTAAAGAAAAGTGCTACGCCGATAACAAGGGCAGTAATGGTATTGAATCCCATCAAAAGCATAGCGGTACCACCCACGCCACCCACGCCAACAAGGGTTATTGCGGCGGTGAGGACGCTGACTTTACCAAGATTGCGAATCGTGGTAATATTCATGCCCAAACCAATAATAAACAGCAGTAAAGCGATACCGATTTGGCTAAAGCCTTCGAAGGCTTCTTTTGCATGAATGATGTTGAGCATCGGCCCGACAATAATACCTGTCAGGATATACCCCAAAATCAGTGGTTGGCGTAGCAAGCGCATTAGGCCTGCCACTGCAGCGACAATGACGAGCACTAGGCTTAATTCGGTAAATATTTCTTGGTTATGCATGTTGGTGTTTTTCCGGTTCCATAAGCAGTATGACAGTTTTTTTGCTTCTCATCAAGAAAAACAGATACAAATGCGGTATAATAAAAGACGATATGGAACGAACACTTACACGAGACGTCGCATGTCATGGCGGCAAAACTATTACTGTCAAAGGATGGCTCCACAAAAAGCGCCTTCTTGGTGGACTGAATTTTATAACCTTGCGCGACCGCACGGGAATTGTCCAAACACTCATCGAAGACAAAGACCAGCTCGAAAAACTACGCGGTATGCAGATTGGCACGGTGGTGGCACTGACAGGCACGGTGGTGGCAGACGAGCGCGCGCCAGGGGGTGCTGAACTTCACGACGTGCAGGTAGAAGTACTAAGTGCAGTAACCGACGAACCACCAATCGAAATCGACAAACCAATTAGTCACAAATCGGAAAATCTCGACACACTGTTCGAATACCGCGTGCTGAATTTGCGCAACCTCCAAGAACAAAAAATCTTCAAAATTCGCGCCAGTCTGACTCAAGCACTGCGAGCCTTTCTAATCGACAACGAATTTGTCGAAATCGATACCCCCAAGCTCTTGGCCGAAGCCACCGAAGGTGGTGCCGAAGTTTTTCAGCTCGACTATTTTGGCAAAACCGCCACATTGGCGCAAAGTCCGCAGTTTTACAAACAAATTATGGTTGGCGTGTTCGAGCGTGTGTTCGAAATTGGCCATAGCTACCGCGCCGAACCCAGTGCCACTACGCGCCATCTGACCGAACTGACCATGCTCGATATTGAAATGGGCTTTGTCGATAGCCACCAAGAAGTCATGGACATGGTGGCCAATATGACCAAATCTGCACTGACAAATGTGTACGAAAAACACGCTGCCGATCTAAAGAGTCTAAATGCTCCCGAACTAAAATTGACAGACGGTGTACCCGCCTTTACTATCGCCGAAATTCACGAAATGTACACCAAAGCCACCAAAACTGATACGACAAACGAAAAAGACCTGATACCAGACGAAGAACGCTGGATCGCCGAATATGCGCGCAAGCAGCTGGGTAGTGACTTGGTGTATGCCACCGATTTTCCTGCAGTAGCAGGCAAGTTTTATCACAAATTCAAAGACGATGGCACTGTGGCGTGGGCCGACCTACTATTCCGCGGGCTCGAAATCGCTACTGTACCACTACGCGAAAACAACTACGAAAAAATGATCGAACAAATGTCGTCCGCAGGGCTCGATGTTACTCACGACGGCTTCAAATATTACCTACAAGCCTTTAAATACGGTTTGCCAACGCATGGTGGCTGTGGCTTTGGTGTCGACCGCTTGGTCCAAAAAACTATTGGGCTTGCCAACGTCAAAGAAGCCACACTCTTCCCGCGTGATATCAACCGACTTACTCCGTAAATACTAGCCTTTAAATAATCGCTCGAGTTCCTGGAAATCACTTTTTAGACTGCTCGAATCGGCAATCAGTTTTTTCAAACTTACAGCATTTTTGTGGCGAATAATGCCTTTTATAGTAGTCGCCACAAAGAGTGGCCAGCCCATACTGCGGGTTTCGGCAATGCTTTGTACTTTGCCGACAAACGCCTTTGTGTGTACATGTTGCTCGCGCGTGAGTGGTGCGCCGTACATTCGTTTCAGTAGCCACATGGCGACAAAACGCAGCACCATGGCTAGTATAACGAGCAGTACGACAAGCGCCAAAAATAGCCCCCACCATTGGCTAACATTTGCTGTTAGCCACCACGCAAGTATCAGTAGGGCTCCCAGTATACATGAAGTAATTATCGTAACCAAACGCACCATTTCTTCGAACATCATCGAACCAATCGCACGAATTGCAGAAAACTTTGTGTCCATACTTACCAGTATAGAGCAAAGTCTGCTCATGCGGCGTGATATTTGTCGCACTAATCGTCGATATGGAGCGGTGCGCTCAGGCGCTGATACGAAGTCCCGAAACTTTCTGCATGGGGTGGCAGCATACGGTCGGGCAAACTTTTCCCAGCGTCCGACAAGATCGCGTCATGTGTAGGAAAAGCGATGCGCGGTTTTATATTCGCCACAAAATCAAACGCTTCACTAATTTTCATCCACGGTGCCGCCACAGGGAGAGCCAGTACGTCGACGGGTTTATTAGGAACGGTGAACGAATCGCCAGGATAATATACTTTTTGATTTATCAGCACACCAAGGTTGGCGATAGGTGTGAAACTTTCATGAATCACTGCATGCTCGCCACCAAAAAACTCGAGCACGAAAGTACCGATTGTAATTGCATCGCCTGCGTTGACCGAAATAGTGGGTAGGTCATTGATTTGTTGCATAATTGTGTCGTGCCCAATAATCGTTACCTGTGGGTTCTTCGTCACAATCACATCAAGTAGCGTGCGGTCAAAATGATCGGCATGTTCGTGAGTAATTACGACACCCGTAACATGTTCAGTCATGGCGAAATCTGTCGTGAAAACTCCTGGGTCAACAACTAACACCTCACCATCTTTTTCGAGCGTAAAAGACGCGTGTTCATATTTGGTTAGTTTCATAGTTATTATTATACTAATAAAAATGACAAACTATGAATTTCAGCAATTGATCATGCAAAAAGGCCAGGAACTCTGGCGAGATATGCCGTGGCGGGAGGGTACACGACCGTACTATGTTTTAGTCAGTGAATTAATGTTGCAGCAAACGCAAGTAGCGCGAGTAATCCCAAAATTCGAAGCATTTATCGCTGCATTTCCTGATGAACAAGCACTGGCACAAGCCAGCCTAGCCGATGTTTTGAAATTGTGGCAAGGCTTGGGGTATAACACGAGGGCGAAATACTTACATACGTGTGCTCGCATAATTATGAACGAATTTGGTGGGAAATTTCCGTCAGCCGCAAACCATATGCTACAGCTACCTGGTGTAGGTAAAAACACTGCAGGGGCGATTATGGCGTACGCGTTTAACCAACCAAGTATATTTGTCGAAACAAATATTCGCACCGTGTACATTCATCACTTTTTTCACGACAATTTTGCGGTGAGTGATGTCCAGATTATCGAAAAGCTCGAGCAGACTATCGATACGCAAAACCCGCGTAGGTTTTATCAAGCCTTGATGGATTATGGCACGTGGCTAAAAGCCAGTGGGGTAAAAAACAATGCACGCAGCAAACATTACAAAAAGCAACCGCCCCTAAAAGGCAGTATTCGCGAAGTACGCGGGCAAATTATCGCTGCGCTGAGCCAATCTGAAATGACGCAATTACAGCTGCAAAAACAGCTTGTTGCCGATGAACGGTTCGAAGCCGCGCTGCACGGTTTGGTCCGCGACGGTCTGGTGGAAAAAAATGCAAAAAACTTTCATTTGACCAAATAGGTACAAACTTGAAATAATAGGGGAGTGAAACAACGTTTTTTCTCGCTTCTGATCACAGCTGCTATGGTAGCGACTACGTGTATGTATACGGCAAAAGCCGAAGGTGAGCAGCCTGATGTCTTGACTGACCAACAGCGTAACATGATTATCGCTAACTGTGTTGATTTGCAGGCTACACTAAATCGTATTCACCAAAATGACGCGCTCGCGCGCTACGACCGAGGGCATTTGTACCGCGCGATTGTTGACAAACTTATGTCACCACTGAACCAACGTATTGCGTCTAACCAGCTTGATGGCAGTAATTTGGTACAGATAAGCGCCAATTACAATACGCAGTATCAATTGTTTTTCAACGCTTACCGTGAATACGAGCTAGCGCTTCGGGGGGCAATGGGAATCGACTGCACCAAGCAACCAGTGATGTTTTATGACGCCCTAACTGATGCTCGCAAAAAACGAGAACTCGTGCGCGAAAACGGGCTCAAACTCGTAACTCTCGCCGAGCAATACAAAAAACAATTTAGTGAGTTTCGTGGAGCGCGAAAACCTGGAGTAGCACCATGACCGATCAACACTCAAGTAACCACGAAGCTGAGCAAGTCGCGCACCCTCATTACCAGCAGGCGGTTCAACAGGTCAAAGACCACAAGTTTATTACGCTAGTAGTTATGAGCATTGCAGTAGCGCTCTTTTTGGTTTTTGCTGCTATGGCGCTCTATGGTAGTAGTGGTGCCGAACAACTCGACCTAAGCCGCCCAGGGTACGAAGACGTGCGCAAAAAAGCTCAGCGCGACGATACTTCAGATGTTTCGTTTTCGGCATCGGGTTCGCTCGACGAAGCTACGTATAAAGATTTTGAACGCAAATATGATGGGCTTTTGAGTAGAATGAAGCAGCAAGACGCGTTTTCGAGCGACGTGCTTAACCCAAAAACACTGCAGATCGATCAAGATACTGCTGCGCTAAATCAAACGCAGTAATCATTTTTTCTTGGTAGCGGGTGCGGCTTGTTGAATCGGCAAAATCGCCAAACGAATTTTTCGTTTTTCAAATTCTTCGAGTAACTGTCTTCGCATCTCAGCTATCACACTCCACTGGTCTGACGGCTGAGTTTTTCCTGCAATAATAATTTCTACAGAGTTACCCGTAATTTCGCCGACCGAAACAAAGGCTGGAGGGCTCAGTATTTTGTGCTTCCATTCGTCTTCTTTGCTCAGGGTAAGTCCGATTTTGTCGACGAGCTCACTTACCGCATCAACATCAGTATCGGGGTGTACTCCAATAGTAAAACGCGCCATGCTATATCCCATGGTTTTATTGATCACATGCTGTACCATACCATTTGGGAAAAAATGCACATTGCCATTGACGTCGCGTAGCATAGTCGAACGCGAACCGATGCGTTCTACCGTACCACTAAAGCCTTCGATTTCGACAATATCCCCCACGCGGTATTGGTTTTCAGAAATAATAAATATTCCACTCAAAAAATCTTTTATTAGCGACTGAGCGCCAAACCCCAGTGCTACGCCAATAATTCCCGCACTAGCAAATAGTGGCGCAAGCGTGGTCGAAATGTCGGGTACAAATACACGCAAAATTGCGTACATAAGCGTGATAAACACGACAATTCGCCAAATGTTAACGAACAAATCCTCCAGCGTTTTTTGCCGCTTGTCGATATCTTTTTGATGCCACAAATGTCCGCGGCCAATTTTGATTGCGCGCTTTAGTACAATATGAATAACTTTTCGGCCAATAAAATACGCCAACCAGCCAATCAAGATTGCCGCAAGTAGCGCAAACCAGCGATCTACCAGCCACGCATTGATTCCATTAATAAGCTTTTGGTTTTGCAACATATCCATATGTGGTAGTATAGCACGTGATATGCAGATTTTTGACGACATAAACAGTCCAAAAATTGTCGAGCTGCTGCGAAATGGAGCAGTGGGTGTGCTACGGACCGACACGCTGTACGGAGTCGTCTGTAGTGCTATAAATGAACAGTCGGTTCAGCGTGTCTATAGCCTAAAAGGGCGCGACGAAACAAAATCCCCGATTGTATTAGTGGCGGCAACGAAACAGCTGTTTGATACCCCAGCAGCCATAGAGCGAGCGGTGCTTGATACCGTGTGGCCTGGCCCTGTCAGTGTGGTGCTTGCTAGTACCAATGCACCAAACTGGATTAGGCGCGGCAATAACTCCGTTGCCTACCGTATGCCTGCAAATGATGCTTTGCAACAGCTGCTTGCTACAGCAGGTCCGCTAATTGCTCCTAGTGCCAACCCACAAGGGTATTCGCCAGCCATGACAATCGACGCAGCGATTGAGTATTTTAGCGATAGCATAGATTTTTATGTGGATGGTGGGCATGTGACCGACGCACTACCGTCGCAGCTGATACGCATAACGAATAGCGGGGAAATCGAGCGCCTACGATGATCGACCCAAATGATTTTGTTATAGCTAGAAAACGCAAAAAATATAAATTTGCCAAGTTCGCCAATGCCAAAAACTGCTTTGAATACAACGAATTCCTTTTGCAGGGTCCAACCCTGCTACAAGGTTGGACCCTGCAAATTGAGATGGGGGCAGGGACAGGGTTGTTTAGTGTAGAACTGGCAGCGCAGCATCCAGAAGCAGTGTTTGTTGCAATTGATGTAAAAGGTGATCGTCTACAAAAAGGTGCCTACGAAGCACTAGAGCGTGGTATCGAAAACGTGCTATTTGTACGTGCTCGCGCCGACCAAATCGACCAACTGTTTGCTCCCAAATCTGTCGAAAAGATCTGGTTGACATTCCCCGACCCATTTCCGCGCAAGCATTCAGCAGGCCGACGCATGACACATCCAAATTTTCTAAAAAAGTATGCGACACTACTTGCGCCCAAGGGATCATTTTGTTTAAAGCACGACAACCCAGCTTTCTTTTCGTGGAGTTTGGAGCAGCTTGTCGGCCAAAGATGGCATATCAAAGAACTAAGTTTTGACCTACACGATTCAGAGCTCTCAGACGATTACAAAATCAAAACTACCTACGAACAGCGCTGGCTCGAAGAAGGCCGCACAACCCATTTCGTACGCGCGGTAATTGGCGAATAAATTGCTACAATAAGTACAGTGAAGAAAAAACTATCTTGGTTTTGGGTGGCGGTCTTGTCGGTTGCTCTTTTGGCGCCAAACAACACAGTAATTCGTATTGGCGTGAGCGAAGCCGACCCTTATTACTGGATTCTTGTACGCTCACTCGCTATTGCAGTTGTTTGCTTGCCATTTGTGCTGCGCGACATGCACAAAATCCAGACGGCACTAAAAGATACATTCATCGCTGCGGCCACCTTTAGTTTCGCAATCGTAAGCTACACGGTGGCGATTTATCTCAGTAGCGCAAGCTATACGGCAATTATTACCCTGCTCTCGCCAATCCTATTTGTCGTTATTTCTTCGTATATGTTCAAAGAAAAGATTTCTCGCCGTTCGGTGGCAGGAGTAAGCCTAGCAATGGCGGGGGCGATGGCACTGGTGGTACTGCCTGTTGCGATGCACCAAAACACCGTGGCGTTTTATCCACTCGCGACACTGCTAACATTTTTGCAGTGTTTTGCATATGTACTCGGGACGATCTATATGCGCAAAGCAAATGAAGGCGGTGTATCGATGGGGGCGGTGATTGGTGTGACAGCACTCGTAACGGTCGTTATTTCAAGCCTGCTATTTACTACTTTTGGTGACTATGCTCGCACCCCAACAGGTGGGAGTTTTTGGCTTGCGGTGCTGTATTCGGGCATAATCGCCACGTGTTTGGCGCGAGCGCTGAATGTGCTTTCGTACGAACACGTAGGGGCAGTACCTATCGCTGCGCTGACCTATCTCGAAACCTTCGTGGCTATACTTATCCCCGTGTTCGTGCTTGGCGAAACTCTCTCGTCGACCATGGTAATTGGCGGTATTCTAATTTTACTCGGTGTGTTTATCGTCGAACGTCATGATCAGGGCCCAGTAAAACACCGTACGATAAACCACGGGCACTAGCTAATATTCTGCGGAGTATGTTTTCGGAGCCATTCATCAATCGACCCTGCGCCCATACATAGCACCAGCTTGCCTTTATGGAGTTCGATCTGAATATGTGACCATAATTCGTCGTTTAGGGTGCAAAACATCAGTGGTTTTTTGCGATTCAGATTTTTGGTCAGCTGTTGGGGTGTTAAAATTTCTAGTGACGGATCTTCGCGACTTTGGTAGGTGGGGAGCCAGTATATCGCATCGGCTTTTTCAAAAACTTCATCAGTATACTGTGAGTAGATTTCATGCTGACGAATATTTTGGTGCGGTTGATATACCAGCACAATACGTTCGGCAAGCTCGTCAGCCATCTGCAAGGTAGCGGCGATTTCGGTTGGAGTATGGCCATAGTCGCTGTAAAGATTTGTTGCAAGTTTTTCGAAACGACGGTTGGTCCCGAGAAATGTTTCGAGCGCAGTGGCATTTTTTTCGGGCGTACCAAGCCCTAGTCGTTCGAGCGCTTTATACACCAGTGTTGCATTTCGCCGATTATGTTCACCTGCAAGCTGCAGATTCATCACCTCGCCAGGCTGCAAACACCATGCTCGAGGGTCATTAATATTCGCAGTAGTAGCATCTTCTTGCCACAAAATTGACTGTTCAGACTGCTGCTCGAATTGCATAAATGCATCGAAGTACTCGCGCTCGCTAGCATATGTGTCGGGGTGGTCGTATTCGATGGCGGTAATCAGGCTCAGGTAGGGCGAAAAATGTAAAAAGTTTCGATCAAACTCATCGCATTCGTATACAAAATATTCACTTTCAGGGTTGAACTTGCCACTTGGTCCCCAGCTGAGTGTTGTGCCTACTGAATAACTCACAGGCACATCTAGCTGCTGCAGCGCCCAGACCAACATGCCCGTAGTGGTCGTTTTGCCATGTGTGCCCGCTACAGCGATAAGCTTCAGGTTTTTTTCAGCAATAATATGTGCCAGCAATTCATCGCGCTTGGCGGTTTTAATCCCTAACTCACGGGCAACAACAAGCTCGGTATGGTTGTCGGGCAGGGCAGCGGTATAGACAAACCAATCGAACGGATCTTTGGCATGTTCGTCGCGCAAAAAATCACCCGACTGATTAAATGCTAGCGGCACCTTACGCGCGCTGAGCTGCTGCGTCATTAACCCTTCTGCAAGGTCGGACCCTGCAACGCCATACCCTGCATCAAGCGCAATCTCTGCCAAGGGTCCCACACCAACCCCACCAATCCCCGAGAAATAAATTCGCATACTATATAGTATAATAAAGCAGGAAGTAAAATAACACAAAAATCATGCTACAACGAATTCTTGACCGCTTACTGTTACGGCGCCATTTTTGGCGCTATGCGACATTTGGCGAAGTTGCCGATCTGTACGCGTCGCGATTACTGCGCTTGTTTGCGCTGAAGTTTATTGGCGTTTTTACCTCTGTATTTTTGCTCAAACTTGGGTACGATTTAGTATTTTTGGGCTTGTTCTGGGCGGCGTTCTACTTCATAAAAGTGCTGTTTGCCTGGCCGAGTGCTCGGATTGCGGCACATTTTGGCCCCAAGCATGGTACGTTGTATAGCAATATTTTGTCGGCAATTGCGCTCATATTTTTGCCGTTTGTGCCGACTATCGGACTCCCTGCGCTTATCGCCTGGTGTATGCTGCAAGCGTTTTCGAGCTGCTTAAACGACCTCTGCTATTTGATCGATTTTTCAAAAGTAAAAACTGTGGAGTACGCGGGCAAAGAAATTGGCTATATGAATATCATCGAAAAGGTCGCCGCAGGCTTGAGCCCTGTAATAGGGGGTGTTGTCGCGGCACTGTTTGGTCCAATAGTCGCTATGGTGCTTTCGGCAATTATGTTTTTGCTTTCGGCAGTGCCGCTTTTTCGTACGGCCGAACCTGTGCGTTTGCGCCAAAAGCTCCAATTTCGTAGTTTTCCGTGGCGTATGACACTCCCGAGCATTATGGCCGAGGCAAGTATTGGCTACGCGTTTTTGCTACAGGGAGCGCCTGGATGATGTACATCACCGTGGTGCTATTTGCTGCCGATCACAACGAAGTGTACGCCAAGATCGGTGTTTTTACCTCACTAACACTTGTCATAGCTATGATCGCTTCACATATTTTTGGTAAATTAATCGACCGAAGGCAAGGATTGCTGCTGCTGCAGACGAATACGGTTATTAATTCGCTAGCGCATCTATCTCGTCCATTCGTTACCTCTATCGCTGGAGTTGTCGGCACGGGAGCCGTCAACGACGTGGCGACCACAGGCTACTCAATGGCATTTACAAGGGGGATGTTTGACACAGCAGATCTTTCGGGGCATCGAATTGTCTATCTCTTCCTCATTGAAGTAGCGATCAACGCGGGCGCCGCGCTATCGTGCTTGGCGTTTGCTTTTTGTCTTTCTGTCTATAGTCAGTCTGCGGGATTCATGGTCTACTTTATTTCGACTGCCATTATTACGCTAGGAATTGGTTTTCCACGGTTTATGCTCTATAGAAAATAATCTGCTAGTTCGTTATACTAACACTACGGAAGAGAGGTGGGATTTTTCTAGGTGGCAGACAAACGACAAGTCAGAAAAAGCATATACAACCTGCAACGTTTAAAAACGTGGCAATTGTGTATTGTGCTCATTTTGGTAGGATTGGTAGCCGCAACGTTTCTTCGTATCAATAACAACGAAATGGTAGGGCGTCGCACGGCGGTACTGCAAGCCGACAAAGCAGGCGACCAAACAGCCATAAAAAATAATCTCTATAGCCTTCAGCGGCATGCAGCCGAACATATGAATGCAGGGAGCGGGCCTGTTTATTTGGAGCATAGCTACAAACGTGACACTGCCAAAGCCCTGCAGGCAGCTCAGTCGAGCGTTGTT
>WBZM01003975.1_pt1 | contig 11124 bp, 10 predicted proteins | sample 5204271 | NCBI WGS metagenome assembly WBZM01 (sample SAMN12344346, study PRJNA552823) | activated sludge metagenome | biome: Activated sludge suspended growth; feature: Nitrification reactor; material: Wastewater; isolation source: activated sludge from nitrification reactor of wastewater...
TGCGGGCGCGCTTCAGCCGATGACGCTGACCTTCGGCCGCAGATCGACGATGCCGCGGACGTGCGTCGGATTGGTGATCATCAGCGTGGCCGCAGGCTCGATCTTGTCGAAGATCGTGCCGGTGTGATGCTGGAACAGCATCGCGCAGAGCTGGAAATTGCCCGAACCGACGTTCAGGTCGAGGTCGAACACGAAGGTCGCCGTGTCGCCGGCCCGGTAGTCGCGTCCCGAGCCGAGCATGCGCTCGGAGGAAACCTCGAAGATCTCGTAGTAGTTGTCGTCGAGCAGGTAGAGGATGCAGGCGATGCGCGACGCGACGTCCGAGGCCCGCACGCGGACCTCGACCCGGACCTTCTCGCCGGACTGGAAGTCGAAGCGCTCGCCGTCGTCGCCGATCACGCGCACGCTCTCGATGTGCACCGCCTTCTCGGCCGCGTTCGCGCGCGAGGTGCTCGCCTGCTCCATGTAGGTGTGGATGACCTTCGAGCTCGGGCCGTCCTCTACCAGTCGTCCCTTGTTGAGCAGCAGGGCGCGGTCGCAGAGGTCCGCCATCGCGCGCAGGTTGTGCGAGACGAAGATGACCGTGGCGCCGCTGCGGCGCACGGCCCGCATCTTCTCGATGCTCTTGGACTGGAACACGAAGTCGCCGACGCTCAGCACTTCGTCGACCACCAGCAGGTCGGGCTCCAGGTGCGCCGCGACGGAGAACCCGAGCCGCGCGTACATGCCGGAGGAGTAGCGCTTCACCGGCGTGTCGATGAACTCCTGCAGGCCGGAGAACTCGACGATCTCGTCGAACTTGCGGCGGACCTCGGCCCGGCTCATGCCGAGGATGACCCCGTTCATGAACACGTTCTCGCGCCCGGTCAGGTCCTGGTGGAAGCCTGCGCCGACCTCGATCAGGGCGGACAGCCGGCCCCGCACGGTGATCCGGCCGCTGGTGGGCTGCAGGATGCCGCTCAGCAGCTTCAGCATCGTGCTCTTGCCGGCCCCGTTGTGGCCGATGACCCCAACGGCCTCGCCCTGGCCGACGGTGAAGGAAATGTCCTGCAGCGCCCAGAACTCCTGGTCGCGCAGCGAGCCGGCGCCGGCGATGCCGCGAACGGCCCGCTTGGCGAGCGCGGGCAGCAGGTCCCGCAGCGAGTCGTGGCGTTCGCCGCGCCGGAATTTCTTGTAGACGCCGTGCAGTTCGAGTGCGTTCTCGCTCATCGTCGGGCGCTCATATGCGTTCCGCGAACTGGGTCTCGAGCCACTTGAACACCGTGTACCCGAGCAGTGCCGCGAGGACCGAGACGGCCGCGCTGTAGCCGACCCAGCCGAGTTGCGGCAGGCGGTGCCCGATCATGGCGTCCGAGAGGCCCTCGAGGATCGGGGCGATCGGGTTCAGCAGCACGATCGACTGCCAGCGGCCGGCGATGCTGGCGGGAAAGAGCACGGGGGTGACGAAGATGGCATAGGTCAGCACGACCTCGACCAGGTACTTGACGTCGCGGTAGAACAGGTTGAGCGCGGACAGCAGCATGGTCAGGCCCGCGGTGAACAGCGCGAGCAGGGCGAGCAGCGGGAAGGCCCAGAGGGCGTGGATCGTCGGGACCCAGCCCATCAGCAGCAGCCCGAGCACGACGACGGACGCCGCGATCAGGAAATCGAAGCCGTTCGAGAGGACCGCCGAGATCGGGAAGACTTCCTTCGGGAAGGCGATCTTGGTGACCAGGCTGGTATTGCCGACCAGGCTGTTGGTGCCGAAACGCAGCGCGCCCGCGAAGAACGCCCAGGGGACGGCGCGCACCATGACCGAGGCGACGTCGTCGACGGTCACCTCGCCGCCGGTCAGCTGCGCGGCGCCCACCCGGACCAGCACGCCCGCGCCGACGATGATGGCCGGCATCAGGATGGCCCAGGCCAGCCCCATGATCGACTGCTTGTAGCGGACCTTGATCTCGCGCCACGTGAGCAGCAGGAGCAGTTCTCGACTGCTCCACAGCTTGCGCAGGTTGCGGAACGGCGGTCGCCGGGCGTCGGACATGGCTCGGTTTGTCAGTCGATGACCTGGATGGTCGGGATCGGCACGACGAACTTGCCGCCCCAGGCCCGCACGAACCCGGACTTCTGGACGATCTCGTCCTTCAGGTTCCACGGCAGGATGAACACGTAATCCGGACGTGCGCGCTCGATCGCCTCGGGCTCCAGGATCGGGATGTGCGTGCCCGGGGTGTAGCGGCCCTGCTTGAGCGGATTGCGATCGACGGTGAAGTCCAGGAAGTCGGTGCGGATGCCGCAGTAGTTGAGCAGCGTGTTGCCCTTGCCGGGCGCGCCGTAGCCGACGATCTTCTTGCCGGCGCGCTTGGCCCCGATCAGGAAATCGAGGATGCGGCGCTTGGTCTCACGCACCTGCTCGCCGAATCCCTCGTAGGTCTTCAGGTCGGCGAGGCCCTCGTCGTGCTCGCGCTGGCGCAGCGCGCCGACCGCGGGCAGCGTCGGATGCGTGGCGTCGTCCGCGTGGCAGCCGTAGATGCGCAGCGAGCCGCCGTGCGTCGGCAGCTCCTGCACGTCGAACAGGCGCAGGCCATGGTGCGCGAAGATCCGCTCGACCACGAAGAACGCCAGGTAGCTGAAGTGCTCGTGGTAGATGGTGTCGAACTGGTTCTGCTGCATCAGCTGCAGCAGGTGCGGGAATTCCATGGTGATGACGCCGCCCGGCTTGAGCAGGATCTTCATGCCGCCGACGAAGTCGTTGATGTCGGGCACGTGGGCCAGCACGTTGTTGCCGAGCAGCAGGTCCGGCGCGCCGAACTCGCGCAGGATCTCCCGCGCGCTCTGCTGGCCGAAGAAGCGGACGGTCGAGCGGATGCCCTTGCCCTCGGCGATCTTCGCGACGTTCGCGGCGGGTTCGACGCCGAGCACCGGCACGCCGGCGGCGACGAAGTGCTGCAGGAGGTAGCCGTCGTTGCTCGCGATCTCCGTCACGAGACTCTGCGGCCCCAGCCCGAAGCGCTCGCGCATCGCGACCGAATAGCGGCGGGCGTGCTCGACCCAGCTGTCGGAGTACGACGAGAGGTACGCGTACTCGGAGAAGATCGCGTCCGGCGCGACGAATTCCTCGAGCTGGACCAGGAAGCACTCGCCGCAGACCCAGGCGTGCAGGGGGTAGAACGGCTCCATCAGGTTCAGCTGGTGCGGTTCGATGTGCGTCTGGCACAGCGGCGACATGCCGAGGTCGACGAAGGTCGTCCGCAAGGGGGCGCGGCAGAACCGGCAGCGCGGATCGTGGGTTCCGGCGGCGCCGGCGGCAGGGGTTGCAGTCATGGGGGCGACCTGGGGGCGGGACGGCGATTCTTGCAGGTGGGCAGGCGGGCATTCTGCCACGCACGCCGTGGCGAATTTGCCGCATTTCTCACATAACTGGCGCGTGCGCCGGAGGGAACGGCGCCGTCGCTGCGGCGGGCTCAGCCGGCCCGACGGCGGGCGAGACCCTGCTCGAACAGTTCGACGACCTTGCCGACGAGCACGTCCCAGTCGTGTTCGTGGGCGTGGCCCTGCCGGGCTGCGCGGCGTGCGGCGGACTGGGCCTCGGCCCCCATGCCGGCGTCGATGGCTTCCAGCCACTGCCCGGCCCCGACCGCGAGCGTGACGAAGTCCGCATGCGGCACGACCGCATCGATCGGCGAGGACACGGCGGGGCGGCCGCTCGCGAGGTACTCGTGCATCTTGAGCGGATAGATGTAGCGCGTGTACTCGTTGACCTCGTAGCACATCAGGCAGACGTCGAAGTGCTGCATGTACGCCCCGAGCTCGTCGGGCCGCTTCTCGCCGAGGAAGTGCACGTTCGGCAGCGCGCGAAGCTGCTCCAGCAGGTGCTCCTTGCCGGAAACGTTCATCACCGGGCCGACCATGACGAGCGAATACCCGGGCCGGGCACTGGCCAGCTGCATCAGCAGTTCGAGGTCGAGCTGCTTCTTGATCACGCCGGCATAACCCATCCGGGGGTGGCGGATCGGCGCGAGGTCGGCGGGCTCCGGGCGCGGGTCGGCAAAGGACGCGTAGTCGACTCCGTTCGGGATGAAGGCCGTGTGCGGGTTGATGCCGCCTTTCTTGCGCCACAACGCCGGCGAATGGACGATCAGCTGGTCGACGCGCTCGATCAGGCGAAGTTCGCGCGGCGAATTGGGCAGGTCGACTTCGGAGAACGTGTATTCGTCGTCGATGTGGTAGCAGCTGAAGTCGTGCGGCACCAGGTCGACGGCGTCCGCGAATTCGTCGCGCCAGAGGTAGAGCACCACCTGCCGCACGCCGCGCTCCAGCAGTCGCCGCCGCGCAGTGGCCAGGCGCGAGCGGAACGTGGACCGGAACAGCGCGGCCGGACGGAAGAACAGCGGGTGACGCAGCCCCGGGGTGAGCACGTCCATGCCCGGCACGGGTTCGCTCCAGCGATCGCCGCGCAGGAACTGCCGGCCCGACGGCAGGAAGTACTCCCGCCAGTTGTCGGCCGGCTCGATCCAGACGGTCGGGAAGTACTTCGGCAGGCGCCCGACGACCTGGTGTCGCGGCATGCAGATGTCGGTCCACGCGTCGGGGACCACGGCGATCACGCCGACCGAGGAATTCATCGGGGCTCCGTGCGGGCGCCGTCGCGGGCGCAGTGCTCTTCTGCCGGGTACTTTCGGCGCTGCCCTCGCGGCAAGTCAAGCAACCGACCCGTCGAAACGAGACGCGCGTCATGACGGGCGCGACGGCCCTCAGCGCGTCGGGCGCAGGATCAGGACCCAGTCCTCCGCATTGCCCGCATTGCGCCCGTCGGCGACGAAGACCCGCGGGCCGTCGCCATCGAACGGGGAGCCCGCGACGACGCGCTCCGCGCCGGTGACCGGGTCCATCCAGCGCGCGTCCACCCGCGGGCCGCGCAGGCCGCGCAGGTCGACGGTCACGGCCCTCAGGCTGGGCACGTAGACGATGCCGAGTGCGCCCTGCGGGTCGATGGCCGCGGACGCCTCTGCACCGGAACCCGCTCCGGCGACCAGGAAACGCTGGCGCTGGTCCGGGACGAGGGTCCACCAGGCGATCCGGTCCACCAGCCGGTGGAACGGCTGCATCGAGCGGGCCCCGGGACTGTCGAGCGCCGCCTGCCAGCCGGCATCGAAGTTCCATACGGGCCGGTTGCCCATCGTGTGCCCGCAGGCTCCGTTCAGCAGCGCCTGGTAGGCCTGTCGCCGGACGATCTCGGCGCCGGCGCCTTTCTCGTTCTCGTAGCGCGCCTCGATCAGGAAGAAGGGCAGGGTGCTGCGCGCAAACTCCGCGCGGGCCCGGGCGACCACGTCGGCTTCGCTGGTGTAGATGTTGTTCACGTTGAGCCAGGGCTCGTCCGTGCCGAGGAATCCCACGGCGGAATGGCCGCGCGAGCCGTGGAACGTGTGCAGCCCGGGGCCTGCGACCTCGCGGATGCCGTACGCCACCTCGCGCAGGATCGTGCGGTCCGGCGGCAGGAAATCGCCGCCGTGGACCCAGAGGATGTTCGGGTGTGGTCCCAGCCGTCGCGCGACGTAGCGGCCGTACTCGCGCAGCTGCGCCGGCGTGTGTGCGCTCAGGGCCCGGTACCAGCCCTCCTCGCCGCCGTCGTACCCCAGGTAGGCGGGGGTGAGCATGACCAGCATGCCGTGCGCGGCCGCCCGCCCGATCACCTCGTCGGCGTAGTCGAAGTACGCGTCGTTCGGGACGGAAAAGTCGCCCGGGCGCGTGAAGGGCGCGACCCCATAGGCATTGAACGGGGGATGCGCCGAGAACTTGCGCTCCTCGAGCTCGACGAGGATCGCGTTGTAGCCCTGCCGGTGGCGGGTCTCGAGGTACCGCTCCACCTCGGGTCGCTTCAGCTGCGCGATCAGCGACCACGCGGCATCGGCCTTGATGAAGAACGGCCGGCCCGACGCATCGACGAGGTAGCGCTTGCCGGCCTCGGTCCGCAGGGGGAAGAGGCCGGAGGCCGGCCCGGGCGGCGGACCGGCCGTCGCGGCCGGGGCGGCCTGGATGGTGTCCACCGGGGCGAGGCAGGCGCCCAGCAGTGCGACGCCGGCCAGCAGCAGGCGCCGCCTGACGGCGGGCAGGTCGTGCGGACGGCTGGATCGGTGGCCCCGGGCCATGGCGGGATCATAGGGGAACGGCTGGGTCCCATGAAGGCAAAAGCTTGAGGCCGGTCGAAGTTCGAGGGGGGCGTTCGCCTAGAATGGCGGGATTCGGCGTGCCGGGTCGGCACGTGCAAGCAACGGGTCGGAAAAATGAAAGTGTTCGTGACGGGCGTGAACGGCTACATCGGCGCGGTGCTGGCGCCCTACCTCATGGAACGGGGGATGGAGGTCCTCGGGCTCGACACCGGCTACTACCGGGACGGCTGGCTGTACAGCGACAACCGCCACCTCGGCCGCTCGCCGCAGACCCTCAACAAGGACCTCCGCCACGTCACGCCGGCCGACCTCGCCGGGTGCGACGCGGTGGCCCACCTTGCCGAACTGTCGAACGACCCGCTCGGGCAGAACAAGCCCGAGATCACGCACAAGATCAACCACGGCGGCTCGGTGGCGCTGGCGCACTCGGCGCGCACCGCCGGCATCCGCCGGTTCGTGTACACCTCGTCGTGCAGCGTCTACGGCGCGGGCACGGGCGATTTCCTGGACGAGACCTCGCCGACCAATCCGCAGACGGCCTACGCGGAGTGCAAGGTGCTGGTCGAGCGCGACGTCGGCGCGATGGCGGGTGAGGATTTCTGCCCGGTCTTCCTGCGCAACGCGACCGCCTACGGCCCGTCGCCGCGCATGCGGTTCGACATCGTCATCAACGACCTGTCGGCCCTCGCCTGGACGACGCGCAAGATCGCCATGATCAGCGACGGCAGCCCGTGGCGGCCGGTCGTGCACGTCGAGGACATCTGCGAGGCGATTTACCGGGCACTGGTGGCGCCGGAGGACGCCGTGCGCGGCAAGGTCTTCAACGTCGGCCAGAACTCCGACAACTACCGCATCCGCGAGATCGCGCAGATCGTGGCCGACGAATTCACGGGCTGCGAGGTGAGCGTCGGTCCGCCGAGCGGCGACAACCGCAGCTACCGCGTGAACTTCGACCGCATCCACGGCGAGCTGCCGGGCTTCAAGTGTCGGTACACGGCCCGCGACGGGGCCCGCCAGCTGCGCGAGATCTTCGAGCGCATCCAGATGCCTGCCGACACCTACCAGTTCCGCGCCTATACCCGCCTGAAGCAGATCAAGTACCTGCAGTCCACGGGCCAGATCGACGACGAGTTCTTCTGGCGCTGAGCATGCAGTTCCGGCCGCTCAGCATCGCGGGCGCCTATCTCGTGCAGGTCGAGCCGCACGCGGACGAGCGCGGGCTGTTCGCCCGCGTGTTCTGCCGCGACGAATTCGCCGCGGCCGGCCTGCCGGGCGCGTTCGTGCAGTCGAGCCTGTCGTTCAACGCCCGCCGCGGGACGCTGCGCGGCATGCATTTCCAGCGCTCCCCGTCGCGGGAGGACAAACTGGTGCGCTGCGTGCGCGGCGCGGTCCACGACGTTCTCCTCGACCTGCGGCCGGATTCGCCGAGCTACCTTCGCCACGAGGGCCTCCGGCTCGACGATGCCAATCGTGACTCGGTGTTCATCCCGCACGGCGTCGCCCACGGGTTCCTCACGCTCGCCGACGCGTCCGAAGTGCTCTACGCCATGACCGACGTCTACGCGCCGTCGCTCGCCGACGGCGTGCGCTGGAACGATCCGGCCTTCGCGATCGGGTGGCCCGACGCGGGCGAGATGACGATCTCCGCGCGTGACGCGGGCTATCCCGATTTCGACCGCGCCCGGCACGAGGCCGCGGCCGGCGGGAGGCGGGCGTGAACGGGCCGGAACTGCACGCGCTGGCGACCCGGCTGTACCCGATCTGCCGCAGCATCACCGGCGACGGGGTCCGCCGCAGCCTCGCGATCCTCGGCGAGCACCTGCCGCTCGAGGTCCGCGAGGTTCCGAGCGGCACGACGGTCTTCGACTGGGAGGTGCCGCTCGAGTGGAACGTCGAGGATGCCGCCGTCCACGCGCCCGACGGCGAGCGCGTCGTGAACTTCCAGCGGCACAACCTGCACCTCGTCAGCTATTCCGAGCCCGTGAGCCAGACCCTCTCGCGCGCGGAACTCGAGGCGAAGCTGCACTCGCTGCCGGCGCACCCGCAGTGGATTCCGTACCGCACCAGCTACTACCGCCGCGACTGGGGCTTCTGCCTGCCGCACGCGGTGCGCGAGGCGCTTCCCGACGGGAACTACCGTGTCGAGGTGAAGAGTTCGCTCGCGCCGGGCTCGCTGACCTACGCCGAGTGCGTGCTGCCCGGCCGCCGTCAGGACGAGGTGCTGTTCTTCACCCACGTCTGTCATCCGTCGCTCGCCAACGACAACACCTCGGGCATGGCCGTGGCGACCGCGCTCGCGCAGTGGGTCGCGAGCGAGCCGCGACGCTACACCTACCGGTTCGTGTTCGCGCCGGGGACCATCGGCTCGCTGTGCTGGCTGCACGCGAACGAGTCCCGGCTGGACCGGGTCCGGGCGGGCCTGGTACTCGGGCTGCTCGGCGACTCGGGCGGCCTGACCTACAAGTGCTCGCGCGACGAGACCACCTGGACCGACGCCGTGGGCCGCTTCGTCGTGGGCGAGCGGCCGGATGGACGCACCGTGCCGTTCTCGCCGTACGGATACGACGAGCGCCAGCTCTGCTCGCCCGGCTTCAACCTGCCGGTCGGCCGGCTCACCCGCTCGTTCAACGGCACCTACCCGGAGTACCACACCTCCGCGGACGATCTCGCTTTCATCCGGCCGGAGTCGCTGGCCGGGAGTCTCGAGGCCTGCCGCCAGTTCGTGACGGTGCTCGAGCACGACGCGCGCTACCTCAACCTCAGCCCGAAAGGCGAGCCGCGGCTCGGCAAGCGCGGACTCTACGGGGCCGTGGGCGGCACCAGCCCGGCCGAGCGCGAGCACGCGATGCTGTGGCTGCTGAACCAGTCGGACGGGACCCAGAGCCTGCTCGACGTCGCGCGCCGCAGCGGACTGCGGTTCGATATCATCCGTGCAGCCGCCGCTGCACTCGAAGAGGCCGGCCTGCTCGGGCGCGTCGGCGAGAGGGAGGAGGGATGAAGGTCGTCCTGTTCTGCGGTGGTCTCGGTACCCGGCTGAGGGAGCATTCCGACACCATTCCCAAGCCGCTGGTGCCGATCGGCCACCGGCCCATCCTCTGGCACCTGATGCGCTACTACGCGCACTACGGCCACAAGGAATTCGTGCTTTGCCTCGGCTATCGCGGCGACCTCGTGCGGGACTACTTCCTGCGTTACGAGGAGGCGATGACCAACGACTTCACCTTCTACGGCAGCGACCGTCGCGTCGAACTGCACTCCCGCGACCTCGCGGACTGGAAGATCACCTTCGTCGACACCGGCCTGCACAGCAACATCGGCCAGCGCCTGCTGCGCGTGCGCAAGTACGTGCAGGACGAGGAGATGTTCCTCGCCAACTACGCCGACGGCCTCTCGGACCTCGCGCTCGACCAGCACATCGCGGAGTTCCGCTCGCGTGACGTGATCGCGAGCTTCGCGGCGGTGCGCAACTCGCAGAGCTTCCACGCCGTGCAGACGGCCCCGGACGGTCACGTCACCCGCATGGGCGCGATGCCCGAGCAGGAGTTGTGGATCAACGGCGGCTATTTCGTGCTGCGGCCGTCGATCTTCGACTACATCCAGGAAGGCGAGGAACTGGTCGAGAAGCCCTTCGCCCGCCTGATCGAGCAGCGCAAGCTGACCGCGACCCGCTGGGGCGGCTTCTGGCAGTGCATGGACACGTTCAAGGACAAGATCGCCTTCGACCGCATGGAGGCGCGGGGCGACTGTCCGTGGATGGTCTGGGCGCGTCACCCCGCCCGCAACCACGACTGAGGCGCGCATGCTGGGATTGCAGCTCGACTCCGGTTCCCGTCGCGCCCTGCGCGTGCTGTGCGTGGGCGCGCATTGCGACGACGTCGAGATCGGCTGCGCCGGCACGCTGCTCGCGCTGCAGGCGCACAGGCGTCCGCTGGTCGTCGACTACGCACTGCTGAGCGGCACGGCGGAGCGCCGGCGCGAGGCCGAGCGGGCCATGCGGCGCATCGTCCAGGCACGGTGCCGCGGCGAGGTGCTGCACGGCGGATTCGCGGACGGTCGCTTCCCGGCGCTGTACGCGGGCATCAAGGACTGGTTCGAGGCGCTCAGGCGGCGTCCGGTGCCCGACGTGATCTTCTGCCACGAGCGCGAGGACCGGCACCAGGACCACCGTATCGTGAACGAGATGGTCTGGAACACGTTCCGGGACCAGGTGGTGCTCGAGTACGAGACGCCCAAGTGGGACGGCGGACTCGGCCAGCCGAACGTGTACGTCCCGCTGACCGCGCGACAGGCGGCCCGCAAGGCCGACGTGCTGCTGGCGTCCTTCCCGACCCAGGCCGGGCGCGACTGGTTCACGCGCGACACCTTCCTGGCCATGATGCGGTTGCGCGGCGTCGAGTGCCGCGCGCCGGACGGCTACGCCGAGGCATTCCATGGGCGCAAGCTCCAACTCTCCCCCTGACCCGCGGCCCGGGCCGCCCGTGCGCGACTACGCGCGCGGCCGGGCGCTCGCCGCGCGCGCGCGGGCGGTGATCCCGGGCGGCGCCCACACGTACGCCAAGGGCGACGACCAGTACCCGGAGCTGGCGCCGTCCTTCATCGTGCGTGGCCAGGGCTGCCACGTCTGGGATGCCGACGGCAACGAGTTCATCGAGTACGGCATGGGCCTGCGCGCGGTCACGCTCGGCCATGCCTATCCGTCCGTGGTGGAGGCGGCGCGGCGCGAGCTCGCCCACGGCAGCAACTTCGGGCGGCCGGCGCCGATCGAGCTCGAATGCGCCGAGGCCTTCCTCGAGTCCGTGCCGACGGCCGAGATGGTGAAGTTCTGCAAGGACGGCTCGACGGCCGTGGACGCGGCCATCCGCCTCGCGCGCTGCCACACCGGGCGCGACAAGGTGGCCATCTGCGGCGACCACCCGTTCTTTTCCACCAGCGACTGGTTCATCGGCACCACCGGCATGCCGGGTGGCGTGCC
>WBZM01003976.1_pt1 | contig 11121 bp, 9 predicted proteins | sample 5204271 | NCBI WGS metagenome assembly WBZM01 (sample SAMN12344346, study PRJNA552823) | activated sludge metagenome | biome: Activated sludge suspended growth; feature: Nitrification reactor; material: Wastewater; isolation source: activated sludge from nitrification reactor of wastewater treatment...
CGTGGTGGTCTCGGGGTTGCCGAACATCACGCCGATCTTCATGCGGATCTGGTTGATGAAGATGACGATCGTGTTCGAGCGCTTGATGTTGCCGGTGAGCTTGCGCAGCGCCTGCGACATCAGGCGCGCCTGCAGGCCCATCTGCATCTCGCCCATCTCGCCCTCGATCTCGGCCTTGGGCGTGAGCGCCGCGACCGAGTCGACCACCACGATGTCGACCGCGCTCGAGCGCACCAGCATGTCGGTGATCTCGAGGGCCTGCTCGCCGTTGTCGGGCTGGGAGACCAGCAGTTCCTTGACGTCGACGCCGAGTTTCTCGGCATAGGCCGGGTCGAGGGCGTGCTCGGCATCGACGAAGGCCGCCGTGCCGCCCGCCTTCTGCACCTGGGCGATGACGGTGAGTGCGAGCGTCGTCTTGCCGGAGCTCTCCGGCCCGTAGATCTCGACGACGCGGCCCTTGGGCAGGCCGCCGACGCCGAGCGCGATGTCGAGGCCGAGCGAACCGGTGGACACGGTCTCGACGTCGTAGCTGTTGGCGTCGCCGAGACGCATGACCGAGCCCTTGCCGAACTGCTTCTCGATCTGGCCGAGGGCTGCGACGAGTGCCTTCTTGCGGTTTTCTTCCATTGCTTTGCTCACAGGGCCCGCGGGCCCGAACAGGGTGGCGGATGGGGTCCAGGGTCGGTGCGCATTGTCCCAGGGGGTGCGCGCCGATACTGTATATATATCTAGTACATTTGACCAGATTCTGTTGAAACCCGACCGGGGACCCTCACCCGCCGGGGGCGTCTGAGGGGGCTCGGCGGACATTCCACCGGGCGAGAGGCTCATAGCGTGAGCCCGCCGGATCGACCGTCGAACGCACCAGGCTGAGGGTCGCCACGGGCCAGTCCAGCGGATCGACCGGGCGGGCGGGCACGGCCTCCCGGACCTTGCGCGCCAGCGTCAGGTGCGCCCGGAACGGACGCCGCTCCGTCTCGAAGCCCCGCCGCGCGAGCTGCGCCTGCAGCGCCTCGACGAGGCGCGGCACGCCGGGCGGCAGGACCTGGGCCGCCAGGCACAGCACCTGGGGTCCGCGCCAGTGCTCCAGCCGGTCCAGGCGGATCGCCTCCGGCCGCTCGAGGCAGCCCTCGAGTGCGGCCCCGGCCTCGTGCAGCGCCGGCTGCCGCGCGCGCTCGACGGTGCCCAGGAAGACGACGGTGAGATGCCACTGGTCCGGACGCTGGGGCCGCCCCGCCACGCCCGCCAGCCAGCCCGGCACCCGGGCCGAGAGGTCGCGCCGCAGCGCGTCGTCCGGCCAGAATGCGAAGAACAGCCGGTCGGTCACGACGCCAGCAGGCCGCCGAGCGCCCGGGCCACGGCCTGCCGGCGCACCGACTCGCGGTCGCCCTCGAAGCGCTGCAGCAGGGACTGCACCGAGACGCCCGCGGCGTCGCGCCGGCCCCACGCGAACCACACGGTGCCGACCGGCTTGTCGGGCCGGCCGCCGTCGGGTCCGGCGATGCCGGTCACCGCGACGCTGCGCTCGCCGCCGAGCCGCTCGAGGGCGCCGGCCGCCATGGCGCGCACCACCGGCTCGCTGACGGCCCCCTCGCGGCGGAGCACCGCCGCGTCGACCCCCAGAATCCCAGTCTTGGCTTCGTTCGCGTAGACGACCGCGCCGCCGAGGTACCAGCGCGAACTGCCGGGCAGGTCGGTGCAGACCTTGCCGACCCAGCCGCCGGTGCACGACTCGGCCGTCACCAGCCGCGCGCCGGCGCGCAGCAGGTCTTCCGCGACTTCCGCCGCCAGTGCGCACAGCATCTCGTCGTTCGGGGCGCCCATGCGCGGATTCTAGCCGGCTCTTGCCAGTGCGCGGGCGGCTGACCAAACTGCGCGTCCCGACCCCGGGAATATCAATAAAAGGCAGGACACCATGAGAATCGTTTCCCTGGCGATCGCGCTGGCGATCACCACGTTCCCGCTGCTGGTCCAGGCGCAGGGCCAGGCGCCCGCCCAGACGCAGGGCACGGCGACCGACGAGCAGATCCTGTTGCGCCAGGTCATGACCGACAAGCGCGCCGTGTACGCCAAGAACCTCAACCTGACCGAGGGCGAGAGCCTGGTGTTCTGGCCGATCTACGACGAATACGAAGCCGCCGCCAAGAAGCTCGACGACCGCTTCCTCGCCAACCTCGACGATTTCGCGAACAAGTACGACACGCTGACCGAGGACGATGCGAAGGCCGTGCTCAAGGAGAAGATGGCGATCGAGAAGGACCGCATGGCGCTCAAGCAGAAGTACACGGCGAAGGTGGCCAGGGTGCTGCCCGCGAAGAAGGCGCTGCGCTACGCGCAGATCGAGACGCGCGTCGAAGTGATGGTGCGCGGCAACGTGTACCCGCTGATCCCGCTCGCCAACTGAATTCCACCGGAACCCGAGGACGAACCCGATGTCGAAGAAACATGTGCTGCTCGTCGCCGGCGCGCTCGCCACGCTGGCGCTGGCCGCGCCGCTGGACCCGGCGGCCGCCCAGCAGGTCGGCGGCAACGCCGTGGACAACGCCGAGGTGCTCATCGCCCGCATGCAGGCGGACAAGCGCGCCCTGGTGCTCGAGAACCTGGGCCTGAGCGACGCCGAGGTGAGGGTCTTCGCGCCGCTGTACGACGAGTACCAGAAGGACCGCAAGCTGCTGTTCGAGCGCGGGGCCGAACTGCTGAGCAAGTACGCCTCGAATTACGACACCATGACGGACGACGCGGCCAAGGGCATCCTCAAGGACTGGTTCAAGCAGCGCGACGACCGCTCGGCGCTCGTGCAGAAGTACGCCAAGCGCATGGTGAAGGTGCTGCCCGCCGGCAAGGTCCTGCGCTGGGTGCAGATCGAGAACAAGCTCGACACCGTGATCGACATGCAGGCCGTCCGCAACCTGCCGCTCGTGCAGTGAACGCCCAAGGAGGATCCATGCGCACGTCAATGCTGAAAATCTCCGCCGCGGTCGTCGCCGTCGGCCTGCTCGCCACCGGCTGCGCCAGCGGCCCGGACATCCGGGCCGACTACGACAAGGCCGCGGACTTCGGCAAGTACCGCACCTTCGGCTTCCTCGACGCGTCGGCCGGCGACGCCACGCAGTTCAAGTCGCTCGCGACGCAGAACATGCAGAGCGCCGCCGCCCGCGAGATGGAGGCCCGCGGCTATACGCGCTCCGACAGCCCCGACCTCGTGATCAACTTCAAGGGCAAGCTCGAGGAGAAGACGGACATCGAGTCCACGCCGGCGCCGTTCTACGGCCCGGGCTGGGGCTATGGCGGCTGGTACGGCGCCCCCTGGGGCGGCTACGGCGGCACGGAAGTGACCACGCGACGCTACAACGTCGGCACGCTGGTCATGGACGTCGTCGACCGTGAGAAGCGCCAGGTCGTCTTCCAGGGCGGCGTCGAGGGTGTCGTCACCAAGGAGATGATGCAGAACCGCGAGGAGGCGCTGAACCGCGCCGTGGGACACATCTTCTCGAAGTACCCGTTCGTCGCCGGGCAGTCCGCCCCGGTCACGCCGGCGAAGAAGCAGTAAGCCGCAGAATCGGCCGTCGCAACGCCGGCCCTCGCGAGGGGGCCGGCGTTTTTTCTGGTCGTTCACCCAAGGCTGCCGGCCGGCGAAATGACCGGCTTTTCATGCTGTTGCGACTCTAGTGTCGGCGGACACGGGCATTGCCGTGGATTGCACGGGATGCGAACTGGACGTAGTCTCGTTGCACCGTTGGAACTCCCGTCGATGCCCACGCCGCCGGCCCTGCCGGGCGGCGCGCCACCGGAGGCCAGCCGTGACGACGCTCGAGACGGCGCTCAGCCTCGGCAATCCCGACGCGATCATCGCGACGGATGCCGGCGACCGGGTCATCCACTGGAACCCGGCCGCCACGGCCATCTTCGGCTACACCGAGGCGGAGGCCCTCGGCCACTCCCTGCAGGAACTCACCGTCCCGCCCGACCGATTGCAGGAACACCTGCTCTGCCTCGCGCGGACCCGCGCCGAGGGCCGGGACCAGTGCGAGACGCTGCGCCTGTGCAAGAACGGCTCGCTGGTGCACGTCGACGTGATCACGCGGCGGCTCGATGGCGCCAGCACGGGCTGCGTGCTCTGGTGCAAGCGCGACATCACGCGCAGCAAGGTGCAGCGCGCCGCACGCCACCTCGAATCGCAGTACGCGACGCTCCTCGAGTCGGCGCCCGACGGCATGCTGATCGTCGACGAGACCGGCCACGTGCTGGTCGCGAACGCCAACGCCGAGCGGATGTTCGGCTACGACCGCGGCACGCTGCGCGGTCGCACCGTCGAATCGCTGCTCCCCGCGCGGTACCAGTCGACCCACGTCGCGCACCGAGCGAACTACACGCGCCACCCGCGGGTGCGTTCGATGGGCGTCGGCCTCGAGCTGTTCGGACAGCGTCGCGACGGCGAGGAGTTCCCGGTCGAGGTCAGCCTCAGCCCGTTCGCCTCCGGCGACGGCGCACTGGTCGCGGCCGCGATCCGGGACGCGACCGAGCGCAAGGCCGTCGCCCGCCGGCTGCAGGAGCAGAACGAGGAGCTGCGCCTCGCCAACCAGGCCAAGACCAGCTTCCTCGCCAGCATGAGCCACGAGCTGCGCACGCCGCTCAACGCCATCATCGGCTTCACCGGCACGCTGCTGATGCAGCTGCCCGGCCCGCTGAATCCCGAGCAGGAGAAGCAGCTGACGACGGTGAACCGCGCCGCACGCCACCTGCTCTCCCTGATCAACGACCTGCTCGATCTCTCACGCATCGAGTCGGGCCACCCCGACCTGCACCTGGAGCGCGTTGAATGCCGGGAAGTCGTGGGCCAGGCCGTCGACGAGCTGCGCCCGCTCGCGGCGGAAAAGGCGCTCGAGCTGCGCCTCGACCTGCCTGCGACGCCCGTGGACCTCACGACGGACCGGCGGGCCCTGCTGCAGATCCTGATCAACCTCGTGGGCAACGCCGTGAAGTACACCGCCGTGGGCCACGTCGCCATCACCTTGCGGGTCGAATCGCCGGCGGAGGGCCCGTTCGCCGCGTTCGAGGTGGCGGACACCGGGCCCGGCATCACGGAGGAGGACCGCGCACTGCTGTTCCGCGCCTTCAGCCAGCTCGCCCTCGCCGCGCGCAGCACGCGCAACGGCGTGGGGCTCGGCCTGCACCTCAGCAACCGCCTCGCGGAACTGCTCGGCGGCCGCATCGACCTCGACTCGACGCCGGGCGAGGGCAGCGTCTTCGTGCTGAGGCTGCCGGCGAGCTGAACCGTGGCCCGCATCCTCATCGTCGAGGACAATCCCACGAACCTCGAGCTGCTGCGCTACCTGCTCGAGGCCCGCGGCCACACGACGACCTGCGCGAGCGACGGTCGCGAGGGCCTGCTGCGCGCGCGCACGTCGCCGCCGGACCTGATCCTGAGCGACCTGCGCATGCCGGAAATGGACGGCTACGAACTTCTGCTGGAGGTGCGCAACGACCCGGCGCTGCGCGAGGTGATCGTCATCGCGGTCACCGCGCACTCCATGCCGGAGGACGCGGTCCGGGTACGCAAGGCGGGCTTCGACGGCTACCTCACCAAGCCGATCGAGCCGTCGGACTTCGTGGCGACGGTGGAATCGTTCCTGGCGGCGCCGCGACGCCGGCCATGGTGACCGGCGCGCGGCCCGTCGAGCCGGGGGCTCATGCGGTGAGGTCGCCGGCCTGCATCACCAGGTAGAGCATCACCGCACTCACCATCACGAAACCTACGATCGTCATGACATCCTCCTCGGGGCGCCACGTTGGCGCCGCGTGGAGGAGATGCTAGTGGCGAAAACCCCTGTATTTCCAGCGTTTGGCGACGAGGCGTGGCCGGCGTGCGGCGGGGTGCGGGGGGTTCCGGCGCGGGCCGCGCGGGGGTGCGACGAAGCGGTACCCCGGCACGACGAAAGCAGGTAACTTAGCGGCCCGTGCCGAGCCCCTGACCATGTCCGCCCCCGGATCGACGCCCGAACACACCCCCGTGATGCAGCAGTACCTGCGCCTCAAGGCGCAGGTGCCCGACGTGCTGCTCTTCTATCGCATGGGCGACTTCTACGAGCTGTTCTTCGAGGATGCGCGCCGTGCCTCGCGCCTGCTCGACATCACGTTGACCGCGCGCGGCCAGTCGGGCGGAGAGCCGATCCCCATGGCCGGCGTGCCCGTGCAGACGCTAGACACCTACCTCGCGCGCGCCGTGCGCAAAGGCGAGTCGGTCGCCATCTGCGAGCAGATCGGCGACCCCGCCAAGTCCAAGGGTCCGGTCGAGCGGCGCATCGTACGCATCGTCACGCCGGGTACGGTCACCGACGACTCGCTGCTCGAGGAGCGGCGCGACACGCTGCTCGCCGCGCTCTCCGCCGCGGGCGAGCGCTTCGGGCTCGCGTGGCTGGAACTCTCGAGCGGCCGCTTCCAGGCGACCGAGTTCGCGGGCGCCGAGGCGCTCGGGGCCGAGCTCGAGCGCCTGCGCCCCGCCGAACTGCTGGTGCCGGAGGGCTTTGCGCTGCTGCCGGCCGGTTTCGCCGGCGCCGTGCGCCAGCGGCCGCCGTGGCACTTCGAGACGGGCAGCGCCGAGCGCCTGCTGTGCGAGCAGTTCGGCACGCGCGACCTCGCCGGCTTCGGGCTGGCCGCGCTGCCGCTCGCGGTGGCCGCGGCCGGCAGCCTGCTCAACTACGTGCGCGAGACCCAGAAGGCCGCCCTGCCCCACCTGCGCGGCATCCGCTGCGAGCTGCGCGACGAGGCCCTGCTGCTCGACGCGGCCACGCGGCGCAACCTCGAGCTGGACACGAGCCTCTCTGGCCGTCACGAGAACACGCTGCTCGGGGTGCTCGATCGCACGGCCACGGCCATGGGCGGCCGCGAACTGCGCCGCTGGGTGCAGCGCCCGCTGCGCGACCGCAGCCAGCGGGAGCTGCGCCTGCAGGCGGTCGAGGCCATCCTCGATGCCTCCGGCCACGAACCGCTGCACCTGCAGTTGCGCCGCGTCGGCGACGTCGAGCGCATCCTCGCCCGCGTCGCACTGCGCTCGGCCCGCCCGCGCGACCTCGCGCAGCTGCGCGACGCGCTCGGCGCCCTGCCGGAGCTGCAGGGCCTGCTGTCCGTCTTCGACTCGCCCCTGTTGCGCCAACTCGCGACGGGCACCGGCACGCACCCGGACGTCCACGAGCTGCTGACGCGCGCTCTGCTGCCGACGCCGGCGGCCCTGCTGCGCGACGGCGGCGTGATCGCCCCGGCCTACGACGCCGACCTCGACGAGCTGCGGCGCATCAGCGAGCACAGCGACGAGGCCCTGCTCGAGCTCGAGAACCGCGAGCGCGAGAAGACCGGCTTCGCCAACCTGCGCTTCGGCTACAACCGCGTGCAGGGCTACTACATCGAGGTGAGCCGCAGCCAGGCCGACCAGGTGCCCGCGCACTGGGTGCGCCGTCAGACGGTCAAGAACGCCGAGCGCTACATCACCACGGAACTCAAGGGCTTCGAGGACAAGGTGCTCGGCGCGCGCGACCGGGCGCTGGCGCGCGAGAAGGAACTCTACGAGGGCCTGCTCGACCGCCTGATCGCCGTGCTGCCGCAGCTGCAGGCGACGGCTGCGGCGCTGGCGGCGCTCGACGTGCTGGCCAACCTGGCCGAGCGCGCCGTGGGACTGCGGCTCGTCAGGCCGCAACTGGTCGACGACTCGCGCATCGAGATCCGCGGCGGCCGCCACCTCGTCGTCGAGCAGAACCTCGACGGCCCGTTCGTGCCGAACGACCTCGTGCTGCACGAGGACCGGCGCATGCTGGTCGTGACCGGGCCCAACATGGGCGGCAAGTCGACCTACATGCGCCAGTCGGCGCTGATCGCGATCCTGGCCGGCGTCGGCAGCTTCGTGCCCGCCGACTCGGTCGTCATCGGCCCCATCGACCGCATCTTCACGCGCATCGGCGCCGCCGACGACCTCGCGGGCGGCCGCTCGACCTTCATGGTCGAGATGACGGAGGCGGCGAACATCCTCAACAACGCCACGCGCGACAGCCTGGTGCTGATGGACGAGATCGGCCGCGGAACCAGCACCTACGACGGCCTGTCGCTCGCCTGGGCTTGCGCCCGGCACATCGGGCGCGAGGTGGGCGCGTTCACGCTGTTCGCGACGCACTATTTCGAGTTGACCGCACTCGCCGACGAACTGCCGGCCTGCGCCAACGTGCATCTCGATGCGACGGAACACGGCGACCGGCTGGTGTTCCTGCATTCGGTCAAGGAAGGCCCGGCGAACCAGAGCTACGGCCTGCAGGTGGCGCGGCTCGCGGGCGTTCCGAGGCCCGTCATTGGCGAGGCGCGGCGCTACCTGCAGGAGTTGGAGCGCCGGGACCATGCACACAAGCCGCCGGCCCCGCAGCAGGAGCTCGACCTCGCCCCGGCCCGCGACCCGGTCGAGGAGGCCGTGCTGGACGAACTGCGCACCCTGGACCCGGACGCGCTGACGCCCCGCGACGCCCTGGCGGCGATCTTTCGCCTGCGGGACCGCCTGCGCTAGCCCGCCCCCGAGCCGATCGCGGCACCTCGCGCCGCCTCGGACGACGCGGCGCGCCGCGAGGCGCGGGCCACGTATTGCAAACCCGGCGCGGAATCAAGAGACTGCGCGCAAAGATTCCCGGGGTGTTCCTGTGACCACGCAATTCCTCGCCCATCCGGCCCGTCGCCGGGTCGTCGCGTGCCTGTTGGCCACGCTGTCGCTTGCTCCTGTGGCCTGCATGAAGAAGCCGCCTGCGATGCCGGCGCCGGGGCCCGTCGAGGTCAAGGCGATCACCGTGGCGGCGAGCCCGACCGTCATGTACGCCGACAAGGTCGGCGAGGTGAAAGGCTCCCAGGAAGTCGACATCCGCTCGCTGGTGAGCGGAATCCTGCTGCGCAAGCACTTCGAGGACGGTGCGCTGGTGCAGAAGGGCCAGCTGCTCTACTCGATCGACGCGCGCGAATTCCGCGCCCAGGTGGCCAACGCCCAGGCGCAGGTCGCCTCGGCCGAGGCCAACCTTGCCCGCGCCCGGCAGGACGTCGAGCGCTACAAGCCGCTGCTCGTGGACGAGGCGATCAGCCGCCAGGTGTACGACAACGCGGTGGCGGCCCAGCGCCAGGCGCAGGCGCAGGTCGAGGCCTCGCGCGCGGCCCTCGCGCAGACCGAACTCGGCGTCGAGTACGCGGAGATCCGGGCGCCGCTGACCGGTCGCATCGGCGCGGTGCAGGTCTTCCCGGGCGACCTCGTGTCGGCCGGCCAGACCCAGCTCGGCACCATCTCGAGCGACGACCCGGCGTGGGTCTATTTCACGATCAGCGAGGCCGAGCTACTCGAGTACACGCGCCAGCACGGGACCGGCGAGATGCCAGCGGACGCCCCGCAGCGCGTCGTGAAGCTCATCCTCGGCGACGGCAGCACATTCGAATCGACCGGCCTGATCAACTTCGGCGACCGCGCGCTCGACCCGAGCACGGGCACCTTCAAGCTGCGCGCCGAGTTCCCGAATGCCGGTCACAAGCTGATCCCCGGCATGTTCGCCCGCGTGCGCGCCTCGAGCGGCGATCCGAAGAGCGCCATCGTGGTGCCCGACCGTGCGGTGCAGGAGCAGCTCGGCAAGTACTTCCTCACGGTGGTCGGCGAGGGCGACAAGGCGGAGTTGCGGCCGGTCACGCTCGGCGCGCGCTTCGGCAACCGGCAGGTGATCCAGTCGGGCCTGGCGGCGGGCGACAAGGTCGTGGTCGAGGGCGTGCAGAAGGCCCGTCCGGGCACGCCGCTCAAGGTGATCGGAGTCGCCCTCGAGGATTTCGACCGTCCGGCGGCCGACGCGCCCGCCACGGCGGGCTGAGCGGCCGGCCATGTCACGCTTCTTCATCGATCGGCCGGTCTTCGCGATCGTCATCTCGCTGTTCCTGCTGCTCGTCGGCACGCTGTCGCTGATCGGCCTGCCGGTCGGCGAGTTCCCCAACATCGCCTTGCCCACGGTGCAGGTGAACGGCTTCTACCTCGGCGCCAGCTCGGACGTCGTCGAGGAATCGGTCAGCGCCCCGATCGACCAGCAGATCAACGGCGTCACCGACATGCTGTACATCAGCTCGGTGAGCGGCGACGACGGCAGCTCGTCGATCGCCGTGACCTTCGCGCTCGAGCGCGACCCGGACCTGGCCGCGGTCGAGGTGCAGAACCGCGTCTCGCAGGCGAATTCGCAGCTGCCGTCCGAGGTGATCAACGCGGGCGTGACCGTCCGCAAGCAATCGCCGGACGTGCTGCTGTACTTCGCCCTTTACTCGCCCGACGAGGCCTACGACCCGCTCTTCATCAGCAACTACAGCTACGTCTACATCGTGGACGAACTGAAGCGCGTCAAGGGTGTCGGCGACGTCAAGGTGTTCGGCTCCGAGTTCGGCATGCGTATCTGGCTGCGGCCGGACAGGATGGCGGCGCTCGGCATCACCGCGAGCGACGTGTCGCAGGCCATCCGCGAGCAGAACGTGCAGGTGCCGGCCGGCCAGGTCGGCCAGCCGCCCGCCACGCGCGGCCAGAGCTTCCAGTACTCGTTGCGCGTCAAGGGCCGGCTGATCAAGGCCGAAGAGTTCGGCGACATCATCATCGGCTCCAAGCCCGACGGCTCGTTCATCCGCGTCAAGGACATCGGCCGCGTCGAACTCGGCGCCAAGAGCTACAGCAACGTCTCGACGATCGACGGCAAGCCGGCGGCGCTGGTCTCCGTTTCGCTGGTGCCGGGCGCCAACGCGCTCGAGACGGCAGGCCTGCTCAAGTCGCAGCTGACGCGGCTGTCGGGCGAGTTCCCGAAGGGCATGGACTACAAGATCGTGTACGACACCTCGGCGTTCGTCGAGGCGTCGGTCGAGGAGGTGATCCACACCTTCGTCGAGGCGCTGGTGCTGGTGCTGGTGGTCGTGTTCCTGTTCCTGCAGAACTGGCGCACCACGGTGATCCCGATGCTGGCGGTGCCGGTCTCGCTGGTCGCCACGTTCGCGGCCTTCCAGCTGCTCGGCTTCACGATCAACACGCTGACGCTGTTCGGCATGGTGCTCGCGATCGGCATCGTGGTGGACGACGCGATCGTGGTGGTCGAGGCC
>WBZM01003977.1_pt1 | contig 11119 bp, 5 predicted proteins | sample 5204271 | NCBI WGS metagenome assembly WBZM01 (sample SAMN12344346, study PRJNA552823) | activated sludge metagenome | biome: Activated sludge suspended growth; feature: Nitrification reactor; material: Wastewater; isolation source: activated sludge from nitrification reactor of wastewater treatment...
CCTTCGCCCCGCGCGCGCGGCGGGCCCGCTCGGCCTGCGCGGTGGTGAGGCGCTCGTCCCAGAGCACCACGGGGGCGGCGACGCGGCGGCCGAGGGCGGCGGCCAGACGTCGCGCCCGCTTCGCCGCGGGGCCGTCGGTGCCGTCGAGGTTGAGCGGGAGCCCGACCACCACCTCGTCGGCGCGGTGCTCGGCGACGGCGGCGGCGAGGTCGTCGAGGACGCGCTCGGCGACGTCGAGGGTGCCGTGGGGGCGCGCGGGGACGTCGTCGTCGTCGTGGAGGCTCACCCCCACGCGGCGGGCGCCGAGGTCGAAGGCGATGCGGATCACGTCGCGCGCGTACCGTACGGGAAGGCGAAGGGCGGTGCCAGGGGCTCGAAGGTCACCGCGCCGCGCGCGGGGTCGACGGCGACGCGGCCGCCCGACACCCACGGGCGCTGGCGCTTGCCGTGGCCGAAGGGCGCCCCGGCGAGCACGGGGACGTCGAGTGCTTGGAGCCGCTCCCAGAGCGTGAGGTCGGCGGTGGCGCCGTCGGGGCCGTCGCCGCCGCCGGTGAAATCGCCGAGCACCACCGCGGCGACGCCGTCGAGCGCGCCCGCGAGGCGCAGGGTGGTGAGCATGCGGTCGACGCGGTAGGGGGGCTCGTTCACGTCCTCGAGGAAGAGGACGGCGCCGCGGAGGTCGAGGCCCCAGGGCGTGCCCGCGAGCGCGGCGACGAGCGCGAGGTTGCCGCCGCGCGCGACGCCCTCGACGCGGCCGCCGTTGCAGACCACCTCCAACCCCTCCCAGGGCTCGATCGCCTCGCCGGCGACCGTCGCCCACGTCTCGCCGCGGGCGGTGTCGGTGCGGTGGAGGCCCGACACCATCGCGCCGTGCACCGAGGGGACGCCGGCGCGCGCCCAGAGCGCGTGGAGGGCGGTGGCGTCGCTGAAGCCGACGAGGGGCTTCGGGTCGGCGCGGAGCGCGTCGAGCATGGCGCCGCCGTGGCGCTCGAGCAGGCGCATCGCGCCGTAGCCCCCGCGGGCGGCCCAGAGGCAGCGCACCTCGGGGTCGCGGAGCGCGGCGAGGACGACCGCGGCGCGCGCGTCGTCGGCGCCGGCGAGGTAGCCGAGGCGGTCGAGGCAGCGCGGGTCGACGGAGACGTCCGCGCGGCCCCGCAGCCAGGCGAGGCCGCGTTCGAAGTCGTCCGCGGGGAAGGGCGATGAGGGGGCGACGACGGCGACGCGGGGAGGCAAACGCGGGGTCAGGGCGTGGAGGTGCGGGCGGGGCAGGAGCCGATGGTCTCGCTGGTGCCGCCGGCGAAGCCCGAGCCCTCGTAGTGGAAGTACCAGCGGCTCTGGCTCGGGGAGACGGTGAACGAGCACATGTCCGAGAGGCTCCCGGTCACCGTCGCGAGCGGGGTGACCATCCCGTCGCGGATGCGGTAGCGCACGATGCGGGTGGAGTTCTCCACGTAGACGGCGTGGGCGTCGCTGTCGAAGAACTCCGCGACGCCCCAGTACGCCCAGTTCTCGCAGCTCGAGTGGGTGGGGGCGGTGACGCCGGCGCGGAGCACCGTGACCGCGCCCGAGGGCAGGGCGATCTGGTACCAGGTGTTGGTCATCGCGCCAGCCGGCGGCGACGTGATCGAGCCCGTGTGGATGTACGCGCGGCCGCGGCCGGAGAAGATGCCGGCGTTCTGCATGGTGATGGCGGTCGACAGGCGGATGCGCGTGGCGGTGAGCGCCCCGGTGGCGCCGTTGAGCACCCCGAGCTGCGTGGCCGTGAAGGGCGTCGAGAGGAAGGTGCCGCGCGGCTGGGCCCCGGCGGCGTCGAGCAGCACGTACACCTCGTTGGACGCGAGGTCGCTGAGCATCCCGTCGTGCGTGGCCGGCGTCGCCGTCACCGCGGCGAGGCCCGAGAGGTCGGAGAGCGCCGCGTGCACCGTCGCCGTGTCGCCCGTGTAGAAGACGCGCGACGCGGAGACGGCGATGCCGCCGCGGTCGTCGCCCGACGGGGTGCTGTGGTCGATCGTGCGGCACATCGCCATGGTCATGTTGAGCTCGTCGACGCGGAAGGTCGGCTCGGTCGAGCAGACGCCGGCCACGCACGAAAAAGTCGCGGCGCAGGCGTTGCCGCAGCGGCCGCAGTTGGCGCGGTCGCCGAGGGTGTTGACGCAGGCGGCGCCGCAGCGCGTCTGGCCGACCTCGCAGGGGGCCACGCAGGCGCCGAGGATGCAGAGCCGGTCGGCGGTGCAGCGGGTCCCGCAGCGGCCGCAGTTCTCGTTGTCGTTGCGGATGTCGGCGCAGACCGCGCCGCACTGGACGCTCGGCGGCGCGCAGCCCGCGACGTCCATGCCGACCAGCGCCCGGCAGAAGCCCCCCGCGCAGGCGTAGCCCGGGCCGCAGGTGACGCCGCAGGCGCCGCAGTTGACCGGGTCGACCGCGGTGTTGACGCAGACGCCCGAGCAGTTGGTCTGCACGTCGGCGCAGCGCGGCGCGCACGAGCCGCCGTTGCAGAGCTGGCCGTCGCCGCAGGCGTTGCCGCAGCGGCCGCAGTTGAGCCGGTCGGTCGACGGGTCGACGCAGCGGCCCATGCACGCGATGGTGCCCATCGGGCAGACGAGCTGGCAGGCGCCCATGGTGCACACCTGGCCGGCGGGGCAGACATTGCCGCACATCCCGCAGTGGGTCCGGTCGGTCTGCACGTCGACGCAGCGGTTCTCGCAGGCGGTGCGGCCCGTCGGGCACTCGAGCACGCAGCGGCTCGCGCGGCAGAACTGCGGCGACGGGCAGGCGTTGCCGCACATCCCGCAGTGGGAGACGCTGCTGGTGAGGTCGGCGCAGGCGCCGCCGCAGTCGGTGGTGCCGGAGGGGCAGGCCATGCCCGAGCAGCTCCCGTTGGCGCAGCGCTGGAGGCCGGTGCAGGCGTTGCCGCAGGCGCCGCAGTCGGTCTGCGAGGTCATGAGGTCGACGCAGCGGCCGCCGCACACGGTCTGCCCGCGGGGGCAGCGGAGCTCGCACACGCCGTCGACGCAGGCGTTGCCGAGGGGGCAGCGGTTGTTGCACGCGCCGCAGTGCTGGTCGTCGCTGCGCAGGTCGGCGCAGCGCACCGAGGGCCCGGCCGCGGCGTCGGCGCGGCCGCCGTCGACCCCGCCGTCGGGCTCGCTCGCCATGCAGGACGTGTACTGCGGGCCGCACTCGATCTGGCACGCGCCGCCCGAGCACACCTGGCCGTCGGGGCAGGCGTTGCCGCAGGCGCCGCAGTTGGCCCGGTCGACGTTGGTGTCGGTGCAGCGGTCGTTGCAGCGGGTCTGGCGCGCGGGGGCCTCGGGGCACTGGTTGTCGCAGCGGCCGTTGACGCAGACGCGGCCCGAGCCGCAGCTCAGGCCGCAGCCGCCGCAGTTGGCGGGGTCGTCGGCGGGGCTCACGCAGCGGCGACCGCAGAGGATGTTGGGCAGCGAGCAGGGGCCGTCGGACGTGGGCTCCTCCATGTCGGAGGCGACCGGGACGTCCTGGGTGAAGACGCCCCCGGGGCGGTCGTCGCTGCAGCCGAGGGCGAGGGGGAGGCTCAGGGCCGCGATCCAGAGACTGTGAAGCTTCAAAGGACTTCTCCGTGGGGTGCTGAAGGTCTCAGGCCGCGGGGCTCACGGGACGGGGGTGTAACGGACGTTGAGGCCCGTCGTGGGGGTGCAGGTGTAGCTGGTGCCGTCGGGGCAGCCCGACACGCCCGCGGTGCCCGTCTGGTTCTCGATGCCGACGGTGCGGGAGATCGCGCCCATCATGGTCTGGTAGAGCACGTCGATGGGCCCCGACTCGTTGAGGATCACCTCGTAGGTGAGGCGCACCGTCGGGGTGTCGGAGCAGCAGTGGTGCTGGTCGTTCCAGAGGAACACCTGCCGGCGCGTCGGCGCCGTGCCGACGGTGACGACGCACTGGTTGCCGCGGTTCATGTTGTCGCCCCAGTACGGCGCGATGACGGCGTTGGGGGTGACGGCCGAGGGCACCGTGCCCGACAGGCTCGACGCGACCGCGCCGTCGAGGTTCATGAAGCCGTTGGACGACACGTTGACCATCGCGCCCATCGCCAGCTCCGTCGCCCAGTACCGGAAGGGGAAGCCCAGCGGCACGCGGAACGAGCTGTCGTCCGCCCCCGCGAGCATCATCACCGCGCCGGGCATCCCGCAGGCCGCGACGAACTCCGTCGTCGCCGGCATCGGCACCCGCATGTAGCGCGTCGGCGGCGCCATCGTGCACGCCCCCCGCACGCAGAAGAGCCCCGCCGCGCAGCGCATCCCGCAGGCCCCGCAGTTGGCCACGTCGCTCGCCGTGTCGACGCAGGCGTTCATGCAGTTGGTGGTCCCCGCCGGGCACGCGCACGCCCCCGCGGCGCACGGCACCGAGCCCGGGCACGCCCGGCCGCACATCCCGCAGTTGGTCCGGTCGGTGGCCGTGTTGACGCAGGCGTTGTTGCAGTTGGTCTGGGCCGTCGGGCAGGCGCACATGCCGCCCATGCAGGGCAGCGTGCCCGGGCAGACGTTGCCGCAGCGGCCGCAGTTGTTCCGGTCGGTGGCGATCATGGTGCAGGCGCCGCCGCAGCGGTCCTGCCCGGTGGGGCAGGGCGGGCCGCAGGTGCCCATGGCGCAGATCTGGTTGGACGGGCAGGCGTTGCCGCAGCGCCCGCAGTGGTTGTTGTCCGACTGCGTGTTGGTGCACGTCGCCCCGCAGAGCAGGCTCGGCGGCGCGCAGCCCCCGTCGACCATCGCGAGCGGCCGGCACGTCGCCGCCACGCACGCCTGGCCCGACGGGCACGCGCGCCCGCACATCCCGCAGTGGGCGGGGTCGGTCTGCACGTCGACGCAGGTGTCGCCGCAGAGCGTCCGCCCCATCGGGCACGTCGCCATGCACGCGCCGGCCACGCAGAGCTGCGAACCCGGGCAGGGGCGCATGCACCCGCCGCAGTGCAGCCGGTCGGACGTGGTGTCGACGCAGCGCCCGTCGCAGAGCGTCTGCCCCATCTGGCAGACGGTGGCGCACGCGCCCGCCTGGCACACCTGGCCGGCGGGGCAGCGGTTGCCGCACATCCCGCAGTGGGCGTTGCTCGTCCGCGTGTCGGCGCACTCCTCGCCGCACACCGTCTGGCCCTCGGCGCAGCCCACGGCGCACATCCCGTTGGTGCACACCTGCCCCATCGGGCACACCGAGCTGCACGCGCCGCAGTTGAAGCGGTCGCCCATCAGGTTGACGCAGCGGCCGCTGCACTGGGTGGTGCCCGCCGCGCAGTCGCCGAGGCGGCAGCGGCCGCCCGTGCACACGTAGTTGGGCATGCACGCGGCCCGGCACGAGCCGCAGTTGTTGACGTCGGTCATCGGGTCGACGCAGCGGTTGTTGCACGCGAGCTGCCCCGCCGGGCACTCGGCGCGGCAGACGCCGTCGCGGCAGAGCGTGCCCTCGGCGCAGCGGTTGCCGCAGCCGCCGCAGTTGAGCGGGTCGCGCGCCGTGTCGACGCACACCGTCACCGCCGCGCCGGCGTCGCTCTTGGGCGCCTCGCAGGCCTCCAGGCCCGCGGCGCACGACACCTCGCACACGCCCATCCGGCAGATGGTGCCGGGGCCGCAGCGCATGCCGCACACGCCGCAGTGGTCCTGGCTCGACGTGGTGTCGACGCAGGCGCCGTTGCAGCGGGACTGGCCGTTGGGGCAGAGCGGCAGGCAGCGCCCCGCCACGCAGGACTGCGTCGCGGCGTTGCAGGGGTTGTTGCAGGCGCCGCAGTGCTGGTTGCTCTCGGCGGCGTTGACGCAGGCGCCGTTGCACGAGAGCTGCGGGAGCACGCAGCCGCCGCCCCCGCTGCCGCCGGGGTCGTTGGAGCAGGCCGCCACCGCGGCGAGGAACAAGACGGAAAGGATCGAGCCCGTACGCAGGTTCACGCGTGCCTCCAGGGGATGGGGCGGAGTCTCGCCCGCACCGCGCCGCCCGGTCAACGGCCGTCCGCGCTCCGCCGCGTAGGGCTGTCGCGCCGGCCCGGACGCGCGTAGCATCGCGGCGCTGTGACGAAGCGCACCCTCGCCGCGTGCCTCGCGACCGCCGCGGCGCTCGCCCTCCCCGCGGGCGCGCGCGCGGAGGGGGTGCGCTTCTTCTTCCGCGGCGCCCTCGGCGCGGGCTACGGCGGCTTCGTCACCACCGGGGCGGGGCCCGACGTCACCATCCAGGGCCTCGGCGCCCTCGGCAACTTCGCCGTCGGCCTCTCCCTCGGCCGCGGCTTCGCCGTCCACGTCGACGCCTGCGCGATGGCCCTGGTCTCCCCCACCGTCACCGTCAACGGCACCGACCGCGAGAGCCCCACCGCCGCCGACTCCACCACCACCCTGTCGATCATCGGCGGGGGCGTCACCTGGCGCCACCCGTCGAACTTCTGGGGCAGCGTCTCGGGCGGGGCGGCGATCGTCGGCGTGGAGATCCCCGGCGCCACCTGCGTCAACCCCATGACGGGCGTGAACTTCGACTGCTCCTACGCCCTCACGCAGCTCGGCGGCGGGGCCATCCTCCTGGTCGGGCGCGACTGGCCCCTCGCCTACGCGTGGCGCATCGGCGCCGCGGTCCACGGCGCCTTCGCCGCCGTCCCCGACCAGCCCGCTGGCGGCGTGCAGCCCCTCTGGCTCTCCTTCGGCGGCGGCGCCTCGCTCGTCATCACCGCGCAGTGAGCGACGCCCCCTACCGCGCGCCCGCGGCGCCCGCCGACGCCGCCCCCCTCGCCCGCGTCGCCTCCGACGGCGCCGTCTACCTCGCCGCCGCCCTCGCCGGCCGCGCGATGAGCGTGGTGATGGTGCCGGTATACACCCACCGCCTCGGGCCCGCGGACTACGGCGTCCTCGAGCTCCTCAACACCGTCGACCTCCTCGTCATCGCGGCCTTCTCCACCCCGCTCACCGACCCGGTGTACCGCCACGTCCACGACGCGCCGGAGGGCCCCGCGCGCGACGCGGTCGTCTCCACCGCCGTCCTCGCCGTCGCTTCCGCGGGGGCCGCCACCGCCGCCGCGGGCCTCGCGCTCTCGCCTTCGCTCGCCCGCGTGCTGTTCCGCGCGGAGGGGCGCGCCGACCTCCTCGCCCTCACCTTCGCCGCCGTCACCTTCCAGGCCGTGATGGAGGTTCCCCTCGCGGTGAAGCGCGGGCTCGGCGAGGCGCGCGCCGCCGCCCTCTGGGGCCTCGCCCGCACGTCGCTCGGGCTCGCGCTCAACCTCGCGCTCATCGTCGGCGCAGGCCTCGGCGTGCGCGGCGCGGCGCTCTCCACCCTCCTCGCATCGGGCGCCGTCGCCGTCACCCTCTGCGCCGCGACGCTGCGCCGCACGGGCCTCCGCTTCGACCGCGCGGCCCTCACGCGGATGCTGCGCTTCGGCTGGCCGCTCATCCCCGGGGCCCTCGCGCTCACGGTGCTCGGGCGCTCGCGGGCCTTCGCGCTCAATGCCGCCGCGTCGCCCGCGGACGTCGGCGTGTGGGCGCTCGGCTACGGCTTCGGCGCCCTGCTGGTGTCGGTGCTCGGCCACCCGCTGCGCGTCGCCTGGATGGCCCACATGTACCGCCTCTGGGACGCGCCCGACGGCCTCGGCCCCGCGCGCTACCGCCGCGGCGGGACGTGGCTCGTCGCGGCCCTCGCCTGGGCGGCCGCGGCGCTCACGGCCTTCGCGCCCGAGCTCACCCGCTGGATGGCCCCGCCGGCCTTCGCCCCCGCCGCGATGGTGGCGCCCGCGGTGGCGTGGGGCTACGCGCTCCGCGAGCTGGCGGAGTACTTCCGCAACGGGCTCCTGGTGGCGCGGCGGACGCGCGCGATCGCGCTGCTCGAGCCGGGCCTCGCGGCGCTCGACGTCGCGCTCGGGTGGGCGCTCGTGAGGCGCTTCGGGCTGGCGGGCGCGGCGGCGACGTCGGTGCTGGTGTTCGGGACGTACGCCCTGATGATGCACGGAGCGGCGCGGCGGGCGCTGCCGGTGCGCTACGAGCTCGGGCGGATGGCGGCGTGCGCGGGCCTCGCGCTCGTGTTGGGCGCGGCGGGCTGGGGGCTGCGCACGGGCTCGGCGGGGCTCGACGTCGCGCTGAAGGCCGCGCTGGTGGCGGCGGTCCCCGTGGCGCAGCTCGCGCTGGTGCTCCGCGAGGAGGGCGACCGCGCGGTGCTCCGGGCGCTCGGGGCGCGCGTCGGGCTCAAGGGGTGACGGCGGGCGCTCGGGCGCATGGTCGAACATGGCCGGCGAGCCGCGCGGGGCTTCGGGGGCATGTTCGATCATGGGCTGGAGCCGGCGCGGGCCCCCGCGGGCCATGATGGAACATGGCGCGGAGGCCGTCGGGGGCTTCGGGCGCATGGTGGATCATGCCCGCGGAGGCCGTCGGGGGCGTCGGCGCCATGATGGAACATGGCGGACGACCCGCGGGCGGCCTCGGCGGGATGGTGGATCAAGTACGCGCCTCGACAGGCGCGAGCGGGTTGGCGTACGAAGGCGGGCGAGACACCGTGATCGAACTCGAACACATCCGGCAGGGGCAGAGCCTGGAGGGCGTCGAGCCCTCGCTCGTCGTGACCGTCCTGGCCGCGATCGCCCTGTCCCCCGATTCACTCCGGCTGATCTACACACTGCCTGACGGCACGCTCAAGGAGCGCCTCCTCGCGCGCACCGATCAAGCGACCGTGCGGCTCGCCACGCGCGCGCGGCCCTGGTCGTTCGACGGCGATGGCAGTGCCTTCCGGCTCGCCGTGGAGGCTCGGCGCATCGACCTCGCGTTCCTGTTCGACCCGATGATGGCGGTCCACGCATCCACCGTCGAACCGCTCCCTCACCAGATCACTGCCGTCTACGAGTCGCTGCTCCCCCGCCAACCGTTGCGCTTCGTCCTCGCCGACGACCCCGGCGCGGGCAAGACGATCATGGCCGGGCTCTACATCCGCGAGCTCATCATGCGGGCCGACGCGCGGCGCGTCCTCATCGTCGCCCCGGGGAGCCTCGTCGAGCAGTGGCGCGACGAGCTCTTCGAGAAGTTCGGGCTCGACTTCCCGGTGTTCTCCCGTGAGCTGGAGAAGACCTCGGCGAGCGGCAACCCCTTCGAGGAGCACGATCAGCTCGTCGTCCGACTCGACCAGGTGACGCGCAGCGACGACCTCCAGGCGAAGGTCTGCGCCTCCCCGTGGGACCTCGTCATCTTCGACGAGGCGCACAAGCTCGCCGCCCACTACTACGGCGACGAGGTCAAGCCCACGCAGCGCTTCGAGTTCGCGCGGCGGCTCAGCGAGCATACGCGGCACCTCCTGCTGATGACGGCGACGCCGCACAACGGCAAGGAGGAGGACTTCCAGCTCTTCCTGTCGCTGCTCGACGCCGATCGCTTCTACGGGCGCTTCCGCGACGGCGTTCACCGCGTCGACACCAGCGACGTGATGCGCCGCATGGTGAAGGAGGAGCTCGTGCGGTTCGACGGGACCCCGCTCTTCCCCGAGCGCCGCGCCCACACCGTCAACTACGCCCTCTCCCCCGCCGAGACCAGCCTCTACGAGATGGTCACCCGCTACGTCACCGAACAGATGGGGAAGGCCGACCGGCTCGACGGCAAGCGCCGTGGCTCCGTCGGCTTCGCGCTCACCGCCCTCCAGCGCCGCCTCGCGTCGAGCCCGGAGGCCATCTACCAGTCCCTCAAACGACGACGTGACCGTCTGGAGCGACGTCTCCAGGAGGTGAAGCGCGGTCGCGCCCCCGTCGCCGCGACCGTCTCCGCCGCGGTGCCCGACGACGACGACGACCTCGACGCCCGCGAGCAGGAGGAGCTCGAAGAGACCCTCGTCGACGAGGCCTCCGCCGCGCAGACCGCCCAGGAGCTCGAGATCGAGATCCTCGTGCTCCGCGCGCTGGAGAAGCACGCGTTCGAACTCGTCCGCTCGGGGCAGGACCGGAAGTGGGAGGAGCTCTCCCGCATCCTCCAGGGCAGCCCCGAGATGCACGACGCGGACGGCAAGCTCCGCAAGCTCATCATCTTCTCGGAGCACCGCGACACGCTCAACTACCTCCAGGCGCGCGTCGGCGGCGTGCTCGGCGACCCCGAGAAGATCGTGACCATCCACGGCGGCACGAGCCGGGACGACCGCCGCGCGGCGCAGGAGAGCTTCCGCAACGACCCGAAGGTGCGCGTCCTCATCGCCACCGACGCGGCCGGCGAAGGCGTCAACCTCCAGCGCGCCAACCTCATGGTCAACTACGACCTCCCGTGGAACCCCAACCGCCTGGAGCAGCGCTTCGGGCGCATCCACCGCATCGGGCAGACGGAGGTGTGCCACCTCTGGAGCCTCGTCGCGAAGGAGACCCGCGAGGGCGCCGTCTACCACACCCTCCTCAGCAAGCTGGAGGCGGAGAAGAGCGCCCTCGACGGCCGCGTGTTCGACATCCTCGGCGACGTCTTCGACGGCGTCAGCCTCAAGGACCTGCTCCTCGAAGCCATCCGGTACGGCGACCAGCCCGAGGTGCGCGCGAAGCTCTCCCAGAAGGTCGACCACGCCTTCGACCACGAGCACCTCCGCGCCATCCTGGAGCGCAACGCCCTCGCCCAGGAGACCATGAGCCCCGAGCGCCTCTTCGCCGTGAAGGAGGAGATGGAGAAGGCCGAGGCCCGCCGCCTCCAGCCCTTCTTCATCCGCTCGTTCTTCCTGCAAGCCTTCGCCGCGCAGAACGGCGCCATCCACCCCCGCGAGCCTGGGCGCTTCGAGATCACACACGTCCCGGCCTCCCTCCGCGAGCGCGACCGCCGCGCGACGACCCACGGCCGCCGCGCCTCCGCCCCCATCGGCAAACGATACGAGCGCGTGTGCTTCACCAAGGACGCCGCCTACGTCCCCGACCGCCCCGGCCTCGGCCGGGCCCAGCTCCTCCACCCCGGCCACCCTCTCATGATGGCCCTCACCGACGTCGTCATCGAACAGCACGGCAACCTGCTCCGCCAGGGCGCCGTCCTCGTCGACCCCGCGGACGAAGGGACGCGCCCGGCGCTCTTGTTCCTCCTGACCCACGAGGTGACCTCGGGCGATGGGACGGTGCTGTCGAAGCGCCTCCAGTTCGTGCGGGTCGACCCCGACGGCGTCGCCACCTCCGCCGGGTGGGCGCCGCACCTCGACCTCG
>WBZM01003980.1_pt1 | contig 11112 bp, 7 predicted proteins | sample 5204271 | NCBI WGS metagenome assembly WBZM01 (sample SAMN12344346, study PRJNA552823) | activated sludge metagenome | biome: Activated sludge suspended growth; feature: Nitrification reactor; material: Wastewater; isolation source: activated sludge from nitrification reactor of wastewater treatment...
GACGCCAAGGTCACCGCCTTCATCGACTGGCTCGGCCGCGAGCGCGGCATCGCGCTCGCCGACTACGACGCCTTGTGGCGCTGGTCGGTGACCGACATCGACGCCTTCTGGGGCGCTGTGTGGGATTACTTCGCCATCCCGTCGGCGACGCCGCGCGGCCAGGCCCTGGCCGATGCCCGCATGCCCGGCGCGGTGTGGTTCCCCGGCGTTGAACTGAACTACATCGAGCAGGTCTTCCGCCATGCGACCGACGCGCGGCCGGCCATCGTCTTCCGCGACGAGTCGGGCGCCGAGCGCGACGTGTCGTGGGCCGAACTGCAGCGCCAGGTCGGCGCCCTGGCCGCGACGCTGCGCGCGCAGGGCATCGGCCGTGGCGACCGCGTCGTCGCCTTCATGCCCAACATTCCCGAGTCGGTCATTGCCTTCCTCGCCGTCGCCAGCCTCGGCGCCATCTGGTCGGTATGCTCGCCGGACATGGGCCGTGTCGCCGTCCTCGACCGCTTCCGCCAGATCGAGCCGAAGGTCATGATCGCCGTCGACGGCTACCGATATGGCGGCAAGGCGCACGACCGCCGCGCGCTGGTCGGCGAACTGCTGGGCGAACTGCCGAGCGTCGAGCACCTGATCCTGCTGTCCCAGCTCGACCCTGCCGCCGGCACCACCGGCTTCGCCAACGCCACAACCTGGGCCGACGCCACTGCCGGCAATGCCCCGCTGGCGCCCGAACACGTGCCCTTCGACCATCCGCTTTGGGTTGTGTACTCGTCCGGCACCACCGGCCTGCCCAAGCCCATCGTGCATTCGCAGGGCGGCGTCGTCATCGAGCACCTGAAGGCGATCACCTTCCACCTCGATCTCGGCCCCGGCGACCGCTATCACTGGTATTCGACCACCGGCTGGATGATGTGGAACTTCCAGGTCGGCGGCCTGCTGGCCGGCTGCACCATCTGCCTGTTCGACGGCAACCCCGGCACCCCCGACCTCAACGCCCTCTGGCGCTTCGTCGCCGAGCAGCGGATCGACTTCTTCGGCGCCGGCGCCGCCTTCTACGCCTCGTGCCAGAAGGCCGGCATCGAGCCGACGCAGGCCGGCGACCTCTCCCGCCTGCGCGGCCTCGGCTCGACCGGCTCGCCACTGTCGCCGGAAAACTACCGCTGGCTGCTCGACCACGTGCGCAACGACCTGTGGATCAACCCGATCTCCGGCGGCACCGATCTGGTCAGCGCCTTCATCGGCGGCGTCCCGACATTGCCGATGTATCCCGGCGAAATGCAGTGCCGCTGTCTCGGCGCGAAGATCGAAGCCTTCGACGAAGCCGGTCAGCCGCTGACCGACGCCGTCGGCGAACTGGTGTGCTGTGCCCCGATGCCGTCGATGCCGCTCTATTTCTGGAACGACAGGGACAACCTGCGCTACATCGACAGCTACTTCGACACCTACCCCGGCATCTGGCGCCACGGCGACTGGCTGCGCATCACCCCGCGCGGCGGCGCCATCATCTACGGCCGCTCCGACGCGACGATCAACCGCCACGGCATCCGCATGGGCACCAGCGAGCTGTACCGCGCCGTCGAGGATCTGCCGGAAGTACTCGACAGCATGGTCGTCGACCTCGAATACCTGGGCAAGGAATCCTACATGCCGCTGTTCGTGGTTTTGCGCCCCGGCGAGACGTTGACCGCAACACTCACCGCGACCATCCGCGAACGCATCAAGGTTGCCCTCTCGGCCCGCCACGTGCCGAACGATATCTTCCAGGTGCCCGCCATCCCGCGCACGCTGACCGGCAAGAAGCTGGAACTGCCGATCAAGAAGCTGCTGCTCGGCCAGCCGCTGGAAAAGGTCGTCAACCCGGACACCCTGGCCAACCCGGAATGCCTCGCCTGGTACGGCGAGTTCGCTGCTCACCGGCAGCAGGCAGCCTGATTCGACAATGTCGTTTCCGGTTCGCCGGGAACGACACTTGCCTTGGCCGAGAAAATTCGGATTTGTCCGGGCGATACCTGACCCGGACAGGTGTCACCGGGTGGTATCGACCTACAAGAGACATCCATCGTCTCGATGATCCAGGGGCAGGTTACTGGGAAAAGCAGTCGTTTTGTGTCTAGACAAACCGTGGCGATTCAATGACTGGATCACCGTGAGTTGCTTCGATCAGCGCACGTACCCTACGTCACGTCAGCAACCTGTCCGCCGGCGAGAGTCAGACGCAGGGGGTTTCCCAGCGCATCGACGCAGGCGTGAATCCTGGCGGTCTACCGAAGTCTGATGCGAAAGGAAAATAGCTCACTAAGATGGTCTGCACTTGCCAAGCGCCATGGGTAACCATGGTTTCGAACATGACCAGCTTCATTCTCATTCATCAGGAACTCGAACACGATCCGACGATTGGAAATCAGGTTCGTGAAATTCAGAATCGAAGGCCGTTCGCAATATACAAGTTCTGTGTAGTGAAAACGTTGCCGTCCACTGGAAGTTCTGGTTTCAGCCTTTACGAAGACGGCCCGAGAGTGTTTTTCCTGCAGCCTCTGCTCCAGATCAGAGTGGGGCCAATATCCGAAGCGGTTTTCATTCTTGAGAATGTCCACCTGATCCGGGCTGGAGGCCAGATCAAGCCACAACCCAAGATTATTAGATGTTGTGCTGACCTGCGAATGACATGCATATCGCCCATTTTCGTCAGGAGCGCCGATCATGCGTAATCGCTCGATTCCTCGTAATCGTTGATCCCACCTAGGCGCCTTCTGGAAAAGATTGATCTTTCCCCCTCGACCTCCGACCTCTCTGATTTGCTTACACTTGATTTCGATACCGCGAAAATCGGCTCGCTGATCGTTGTTTTCATCAATCCCGATCAGCGTTTCAAACGTATAACCTATACCCGTATCGCCTGCTCGCAATGAGTCGATATAACCCCTGTTCGAGATATCGTCGAAGCGCCCTAGCAAATCATTCAGTGCTTCGTCCGGCACGAAGTCCGGCGAATCCACCGCTCGCAGAAAGAAGGAGCCTTCTTCGACCACCAACGTCTCACCGAAGAGCACGCGAACTGCCGCAACGTAGTCGCCATCTGCGTATTCACGCAGAAGATCGAGGTAGTACCCAGTTGTGCCATCTGTGTGTTGAGCGCGTAGAAATACAGCAACCCTACGTCCATGCTGGCGATCATTAAAACTGGTATTCAGGCAAGTAATCCGGCGCTCTGGATATCGCTGATAGTATTTGTACGCCAGCGTCCGAGATTCCCCAGAAAGGCTATCAATCCCCTGAAAATGAATCGTAGCGTTCTGCTGCGGATCTTGAATATCAAGGTGCGGAAAGAACTCATAAATCTCCGTTGGAACCAGCACGCCATGTCGTCCCGAATCATCATTATCTGACAGCACTTTTACGAACACACTGCCCGTCCGTAAGTGCTTATCCGATGCTTCCACCAAGCCGCTGCAATACGAATATATCGACTCAAGCCTACGCGTCATGATCCACCGTTTTCAGTAATGTACTCAGCCAGTTGCGCCAATCCAGCATCGCAAACCTCGCATTCCCATATGGTGACCACCCTCCACCCGAGTTCGCCTAGTTTTATTTCATTCGCGAGATCTCTGCTGCAATTGGCAGTCAATTTTTCCAGCCAAAACTCCTGACGTGTCTTCGGAATTGTTGCGTAGCGACAGCCTTTGTGCTGATGCCAAAAGCAACCATGTACAAATACCACCGTTCGATACTTTGGCAATACCAAGTCAGGGGTGCCAGGCAGCCTTTTTACATGAAGCCGATAACGAAGCCCTCGTCCATGCAGGTACCGGCGAACCAACAACTCGGGCTTGGTATTCTTTCCCTTTATGCCGGACATCATCCGGCTACGAGTCGCCTTGTCTACAACGTCAGCCATCGCGCTGGACCAGCAGAGGCCTGATCAAATCAGGCCACAGCGTAGCGAAGGGGAAGTTCAGGCTCCAGGTTATCGCCAGCCAGTGCCGGCTGCATCAAGCGGGCAACGTGTGACATCACATTGACCACCACCGAGTTACCGAACTGCTTGTAGGCCCGCGTATCGGAACACGGAATCCGGAAGGTATCCGGGAAGCCCATCAGCCGTGCGCATTCACGCGGCGTCAGGCGCCGTGGATTCACGCCCTCGCCCTGATAGACAAGAATCTCGGAGCCATCCTTGTAATAGCGTGCAGAAAGGGTACGGGTCACGCTCTCGGGCGTCACCAGCCCAAAGCCGAAGCCATTCCCCTTGACACGATGCTTCTCGGCATAGCCCTGAAGGTATGCCCAGAGCTTCGGGGTCAGCGTATATTTCGGATCAACTGAATTGGCCGCGTGATTGAAGAAACGGTCGCCATCCCATGGCAGCACAGGTTCAGTGCCATCGCAGCGATGGAGAATTTCATTGAGCTTGTGCTCGCCCCGCTTCGGCAAGGGCAAAGCATCCCAGTCGAAATTCACCCGGTCCGCCCTGCGGAAGCCAACAATGAGAATGCGCTCCCGATGCTGCGGCACGAAATGGGCACCATCTACCACACGCGGGTGAATGTCGTAACCCAGATCATCAAGCGACCGTTTGATGACATCGAACGTGCGGCCCTTATCGTGCGACATCAGGTTCTTCACATTCTCCAGCAGGAAAGCCCTCGGCTGCTTCGCTTCGATGATCCGGCAGATGTCGAAGAACAGTGTTCCCTGTGTTTCGCATGCGAAACCGTGGGCACGACCGAGCGCATTCTTTTTCGAGACCCCGGCTATCGAGAAAGGCTGACAGGGAAAGCCAGCAAGCAGCAGATCATGATCGGGGATATCCGTCGCATCAATTTGGGTGATATCACCGTTGATGGCGTGGCCACCAGGGTAGTTTTCGGCATACGTCTTCTGGGCGTAGCCATCCCACTCACTGGTAAAGACGCACCTACCGCCAAGCCCCTCGAACGCCACACGGATACCCCCAATACCGGCAAAGAGATCAATGAAGGAAAAAGGTGCCTCACCCTCGGCAGGCGCCTCCAGAGGCAGCAGGCGTTGCAGGCCAAAAACGTAGCTTTGAGGAACAGATTGATTGGCAATCCAGTGACGGATCGTCCGGGTTGTCACCCCCAGGTGGCGGGCAATATCAACCTGGGAGTGGTGGCGCAAGGCTTCGGCGAAGTATTGAGCCGCGAGATCCTTGTCGGGGCCAGTATGGAGTATGGTAGCCATGGCATCACCTCTCTGGGAATAAAAGCGGAAATTACGCCTCTTTTCGACACAGCGCAATGGTCAAAAACATCCCATCGGTGCCCAGCGACGCTGTTTACGGTGGAAAATAGCCATTGATTTTTGTTGCCACCAGTTCAGCTATGAGAGTTTGTAGTAAATCAATATTTACAAGGACTACTGCTCCATAAATACATGAGATGCATATTGCACGCCACCATCATTTGTCGTACATTTCAGCAATAAACTCACTGTACAGGCGATACATTTATAAATTGTTGCATGAATTTAAGGATTGAAATGATGATGGAGACCACCCACCGGGATGCCCGCCAGAAATTCGTCGAGCTCGCCAACAAGCGGGTCACGAAGGCAATCAAGGACATAAGACTGATCGGCAACCTCTCCAACCGGCGCGCATACAAGTACGAGGACGCCGACGCAAAGAAAATTATCCGCGCCCTGCAGCATGAATTGGACGTCCTGAAAACTCGCTTCCGTGGGGATGACGGCAACGACGAATCGATTTTTTCACTGTAGGAGAGACCTATGGCTGCCACGTGGGTATTTCCGCCAACCGCTCCCTATCAGGTGCAGGGGCGCGATCTTTCCGAGGACAACTTCGCACAGGAGGAAAAGACCAATCTCGAGATCCTGATCCGTGAGGTGCTGCAGAATCCTATCGACGCCAGAGCCGGCGACAATAAAGGCCCAGTCCGGGTACGGATCAAGATCCTCACTCCAGGCAACTACGACGCAGACTATCTCGGCAGACTGCTGGGAGCGGAGTTCGGTGCACGGCTGGAAGCCTCCGGTGGAGATCCCCTTCCCGACACTGGAAGCAGCCATGTGCTGGTTATCGAGGACTTCGGCACCACCGGACTGGAGGGCACCTGGGACAACCCAGACATCGACGGTTCCACCGAGAACTGGAATGCCTTCTGGCACCGTGAGGGTGAAGGCGCAAAATCCTCGACCGGAAGCAATGGCCGCGCTGGACAAGGCAAGATCACCTACTACCGGATCAGTGCAGCGCGCTGCGTCTTCGGCCTGACCGTCCGCAAGTCGGACGGCCAGCGATTGCTCATGGGACGCAGCGCCTTCCGCAAAGTCTACTCATTCGAGGGCAGGAAATTCCTCCGCCACTCTTTCTGGTGCGAGGAAAAAGGCCATGCACACCCTGTCATGGACGATGAGGAGATCATGGCATTCCGTAAAGCGTTCGGGCTTTCCCGCCTGAGTGAACCCGGGCTCAGCCTCGTCATTCCGTTTCCCACCGATTTCGTTCCGGCAGGCGCAATCCAGACGATCATCACCGACTTCTACTACCCCGTTGCAGCGCGGCATCTTGAAGTCGAGATCGGGGGAATGGGCATCACCGCCGACAATATCGACATCGTTGCCGACCGGGTTCTACGCGACGATGAAGCTAGGAAACTCGGGGCTCCGATCACAAAGGGCTTTCGCCAGCTGGTACGAAAAGCGATCAAGGCAACTGACAACGACCTACCGATGATCGAACTCAAAACCTCATGGTCATCGTCTTCTTCGATACCTCAGAACGCACTGAGCGAAGGTGATCTCGAAAGACTCAGAAATGCGCTTGAGTCGGGTGAAATGATCTCCGTGCGCCTCCCGGTTACCGTACGCCCCAAGAAGACTCCCGCGACCCAAACGTACTTCGAAGTGCATATCGAAGTGCCCGAGGACCTCGAACGAACCGAGGAAGCCTACATCCGGCGAGATCTGCTGATCGGGGCGGAAGCACATCTCGGCTCCAGCACATTCCTGCAGAAGGCTCGGGCGCTGACCCTGATCCGTGACGTAAACCTCTCCGCCTTCCTTGCTGATGCGGAGGAGCCAACCCATCTCAAATGGAACGGCAGTCGCCCCCGCCTCGCCGAGGACTATTTAAACCCGCAGGCCACACTCCGCGCAGTGCGACAGGCTGCTCCAAGACTGTTGGCGCTCGTATCCAACGGCCTCGTAAAGCATGACCTGAAGGCACTTGCAAAGTACTTCACCAAACCAGCCGAAGAAGGAAGACGAAACACCGCCGGCGGAAAGAAGGAAGGCGGCGGAGATGTCGTCTCCCCGGTTGATGCACCTCCTCCGATCAGGAAGCCGTTCCGCATCGTGACCGGTGCTGATCGTGTCAGGATCAGGCCAAATGGCTTCGCCTCACCGCCCCCTGCAACCCTCCCCAACTCATGCGTACTGGAGCTGGCCTACGAGGGACTCGATCAGGACCCGTTCAAATCATATGACCCGTTCGATTTTGATCTGGCAGACACGAAGGAACACCCACTGGAGCATTCCGGAATCAACCTGATCGAACGTTCCGGAAACAAACTTCGTTTTGACGTCATCGAACCGGACTTCTTCCTTGAGGTTGCTGGCTTTGACCCAAATATCCGCCTGCGCGCGAGACTGAGTTACAAGGAGAGTACCGATGGGACGCCTGTCAGCAAGGAGTAACCCTACCTCATTGAAGGAGTTGGATCGCAACAGGGTGACTCTGACAATATCGGAAGCTGCCGGCCGCCGGGTTGCGATCCTTGAGCGGCTTGACCTCAGGGAAACCGGCCTTGCCGAGTCGCTGCAAGTAATCCTCGTCGCCCGCGCCGGCGCTACGAGTGTCCGGCACACTATGGGGCCGGCCGCTGCTTTTTCCCGGGAGGGCAAACCGCTCGACGGACTTGACCCTTCACAGGCCCTGCGCTTCCGCGTGCTGCTGCACGAGCAGGGAAACCCCAGGCTCGTGGCATCAGTTGAGAATCTCCGCGCCCGCGACGATTCGCAAAGCGAAAGCCTCCTACCGATGGAGCCTGCCGATCTGGGCGAGCGCGTCTGGCAACTGGCAATCGCGGATGACGGCCCCGTGCTCAAGTTCAACTCACGCGTGTTCCCGAGCGCGTCCGGCGCAGAGAATTTCACCCCCTTCGGCGCCATGGTCCTGCCTGAAGCCCTGCGCCAGGTGATGCAGGCGATTGCCAGCGATCCTTCCTGCCTTGAGGATGAAGGCAGTTCGCTTTATCCGTGGGGCATGTGGATCGACGCCATTGGTGCAGAGCTCCCCTCTGCCGATGACGAAGAATCCGAAAAGGCCATCTGGTGCGATCGCGTTGTCGACCAGTTCTGTAACCGCTGCTCGTTTGCAACCAGGCTGAAAACCGAACTGCTGAAGGGATCCGGAGAATGATCAATACCCGCATGCTGAAAGCAGAAGGTATCGCACTTTACGCAACCTGGCTTTCCAGCCCGACAGGACCACAACCACCGGAAGCATTGCTCTCCGATGAAAACCTGAGCATCCCGTTTGGCGATTACGAGATCAACGAAGCCCGGACATTCGAGTCTCGCCTCGAATTCGGCCTGTATCTTGATGAAATCTTTTGCCACACCGATTTCCACGGTCTGATGTCCCCGGACACTGACGGCCTCTGGGCATGGCTAACCGTTGTTTACTTCAAGCAGTTCTCCGCAAAGGGTATCCGGCGACAGGAACACTATCTGGTCACACGAAAAGGATCCGCGGGTTCGCTGGCTTATCGAAATGCCGCCCGGACCTCCTACGAGCTCGCGCACATCCATGGTCGGAATGCCGAAATTTGCCTGCGAAGCCCTATGCATACTTATGGCGACATGGCCGAACAACTGGCCTCGCGCCAAACCATCGCGCACAACCGCGGCTTCTTCCAGACTGCCTCCAATATGTACATGCACAATGGAAAGCTCGCGAGGGGAGCAGCCTCGAAACCGAAAAAGCCGAGCGAACGAAAAACCGATGACAGGACGGGTCTCGGCAGTATCCGGCGCCTTGCCATTGCATTGCAGCGGCTCGACCTGACTTACGACACAGAGGAGATGCCCTCGGATCTGATGATATCGCTCTTACCGAGGGAGTTTGCGAAGTGGAAAGTTCGCGAATAGCCCCGCGCAGCCGACAACATTCCGCTGGAAAAGCAAAACGGCCAACCCGAAGGTTGAGCATGTACAGAATTTTGTGCAAACAGCTTTTCGTCCTTCATCCGGTTGCCGGCTAACACCAGTCATTCAAATGAAATGGTGCAGATAGCGGTAAATTTGTCCGACTGCTCCCGCCGGCCATCAGACAGGTTTCCGAGTAGAGCTGCCCATTGACTGAAAGCTATTCGGCGAGGCCGAACTTCCGCTCATGGCCGATTGCACCAGTTGCCCGAACTGAGAAGTTGCATCAAACAACGGTCTTCAGTTGAAGCCATGGCCTCTTGGCTTAACTATCAGTCAGCCCGTGCCGCAGCGCGTAGCGCAGCAGGTCGGCGTTGTTCTCGACGCCGAGCTTTTCCAGCAGGCGGGTGCGGTAGGTGCTGACCGTCTTGACGCTGAGGAAGAGGCGCTTGCCGATCTCGGTCAGCGACACGCCCTGGATGATCAGGTGCAGGATTTCCAGCTCGCGCGGTGTCAGCTTGTAGTGCGGCGGCTGGCCGCCCTCCTTGCGCAGCTTGACGAAGATGTTGCCGGCCGCCGCCGGCGACAGGTAGTAGCCGCCACCGGCGGCGATGCGGATCGCCTGCACCAGTTCGCGGGCGTCGCAATCCTTGGACAGGTAGCCGTTGGCGCCGGCATCGAGGGCCATCGCCGCGTACTGTTCGTGCGGATACATCGACAGCATCAGTACCGGCTGCTCGTGCCAGCGGGTTCGGATGCGCTTGAGCGTGTCGAGGCCGCTGCGCCCGGTCATGTTGATGTCGAGCAGGATCACCGAATAGACGCCGGCCTGCAGCATGTCGAGCGCTTCCTGCCCGCTCCCCGCCTCGCCGGTCACCTGCATGTCGGCCTCGTCCGCCAGCAGGCGCTTGAGGCCGCTGCGAAAGATGGCGTGGTCGTCGACGACCAAGACGTCGATCATGGCTGTTCCCCCAGGGGAATGCGCAGGGCGAGCAGCGTGCCGCCGCCCGGCGCGTCGCCGATCGTCAGCGTGCCGCCCAGCTCGCGCGCCCGCTCGCTCATGCCGACCAGGCCGATGCTCTTGCCGGTCGTCGTCCGCCGCGAGACGCCGCGCCCGTTGTCGCGGATCTCGAGCACGAGATCGGCGCCGTCGCGGGCCAGGCTGACGGTGACCGCGGTGGCACCGGCGTGGCGGGCGATGTTGGTCAGGGCTTCCTGGCAGATGCGGTAGAGGGTCGTCGCGCGCTGCTGCGGCAGGTCGAGGTCGAAGTCGTCCGGGACCAGCGTGCAGGCGATCTCGGTGCGCCGCGCGAATTCCTGCAGCGCCGAGCGCAGCGCGGCGACGAGCCCGAGGTGGTCGAGCACGCCGGGGCGCAGGTCCTCGGAGATCTGGCGCACGGCGCCGATGCTTTCCTGGACGAGGAACAGCAGGTCGGCGACGATGGCCTTGACATCGGCATCGTCGCTGCGCCGGTCGATGCGCTGGATGTCGATCTTCATCGAGGTCAGCAGGCCGCCGACGACGTCGTGCAGTTCGCGCGCGATGCGCGAACGCTGCTCCTCGCGCACGGTGTTGATGTAGCTGGCCAGCTCGCGCAGCCGTTCGCGCGAAGCGCGCAGCTCCTCCTGCTGGCGCACCTGTTCGGTGATGTTGATGCCGACCCCGACCACCGCCGGCCGCCCGCGATACAGCAGGCGCGAGCCATGCACTTCGAGGTCGACGAAGCTGCCGTCCTTGTGGATGCCCTTGGTGAAGAAGCGGATGCTCGCCACCTCGCCGCTGATGCGCCGGCGGTAGTTGGCGAGCTGCGCGTCGCGCACGTCGGGCGCCACCAGCTCGCTGAGGTTCTTCCCGATCAGTTCCTCGGGCGTGTAGCCCATCATGCCGGCGAAGGTCGCGTTGGCGTACTGGAACACTTCGTCCTGGATGACGTAGATGCCGGCGAGCGACTGCTCGACGATGCCGCGGAAGGGAATGTCCAGCGA
>WBZM01003982.1_pt1 | contig 11109 bp, 9 predicted proteins | sample 5204271 | NCBI WGS metagenome assembly WBZM01 (sample SAMN12344346, study PRJNA552823) | activated sludge metagenome | biome: Activated sludge suspended growth; feature: Nitrification reactor; material: Wastewater; isolation source: activated sludge from nitrification reactor of wastewater treatment...
TGCCCTGCACGTCTCCTCCGACCAGCCAAGCGGCCACTTCCTCTTTCAGGACGGGCCCAGCCTGGCGGCCGTCGATTCGTTCGACGCCTGGATACGCGGTGACGGCGCCCACGCGGCCTATCCCCACACCGGCAGCGACCCGATCTACATGCTCGCGCCCATTCTGACCGCGCTGTATGCCATCCCCTCGCGCCGCATCAACCCCCTGTTCCCGTCAGTAGTCAGCCTTGGCCAGGTAAGTGGCGGCGCGGCCAGCAACGTCATCCCCAAGGAAGTTATGCTGCGCGGCACGCTTCGCTCGTTCCAGCAGGATGTGCGCGAACAGCTCTGGCGCGACCTGGAGAATGCCCTGAAACTGAGCGAACTCATGGGCGGCGGCTATGAACTATCGATCGTCAAGGGCTATCCGCCGATGGTTAACGACGCCGAGGCCAATGGCTGGATGCGCGCTGTGACGACGGACCTCCTGGGCGGCGCGGCTGTGCACAACGTGCAGTTCGGCATGGGCGCGGAGGACTTCGCTTATATGACGCAGCGGGCGAAGGGGGCCATGTTCATGCTGGGCGCGGCCGTGCCCGAAGGGCCGGCGCGCCACCACCACACAACTACATTTGATATCGACGAGGGTGTGCTGGCCCCTGGCGCGGCCGTTCTCGCCGAGACAGCCCGCCGCTTTGTCCTGGGGCAATTGCCGGCGAGCAAGTAGCGGCAAGCCGCGGCCGGTAGTCCCCGGTCAGTGGCGCAGCGTCCCTTGATCAGGCGAGTAGGTTCTTCGTGGTCCACCTCAAGCGGTGATCCTCTCTTGCCGCGCGCCTTTAGAACCCGGCTCTGCTTGCCGTGGTTTTTCGTCTGCCCTCCGCGGTGACGACGGCGGGCGACCCTCCGCGGTTCGTGGTTCTTCCGTAGCCCAACTCTGTCGTCTCATGCTGTTTATGACAATAAAGAACCTCTGTTCTATAGATATCGCAAATATACTTATGTATACTGTAGGCACTAATTGGGTATAGGAAGCATGATGACTGCCTAGCGCTGAGTGTGGCCTGGGCCATCATCCCCCGTTAATAAGAAGGTGAGTGGTCAGGAGGTTCAGGATGACTTTACATGCGTCAGAGGTTAACGAGAATCCGGGCCGGATCGGCTCTCTTGTCCGGCCGCGGTACCTGGTTTTGCTGCTCACGCTTGTCGCCCTCGCGGTGTTCGTTGGTGGCGTCGGCCGGGCGCGATCGGCCACCATCCCCACTTTCACCATCAGCAGCGTTGTGACCGACCAGACCGTTACTGTTCAGACCGCAAACTTCCCGGCAAACCAGAACTTCGTCGTTACCATGGGCCCGTTCGGCAGCAAGGGCGCCGGCGGCGTCGTTGTCGGCACCACCAACTCCGGAGCTGGCGGTACCTTCAACGCCACCTATAACATCCCCGCGCAGTTGAAGGGCGCATCCCAGGTGGCCATCCGGATGCAGACGTCGCACGCCAACCCGTACTTCGCCTACAACTGGTTCTACAACAACACCACAACCGGGCAACCCGGCACGGGCGGCATCCCCGGATATAAGGGCATTCCCACGTTCACTGTTACGGCCGTCGACGTGGATAAGACCGTAACCATCAAGACTGACAACTTCCCGCCCAACCAGACGTTTACCGTGCGGATGGGGGCAATGGGCTCGAAGGGCGTGAACGGCATCGTCGTCGGAACGCTCCAGTCGGGCGTAGGTGGGGCGCTGACGGCGACCTACAACATCCCGGCCCAGTTGCAGAAGTCATACCAGATCGCCATCCGGACCGAAACGGCACACACCTATCCGTTCTTTGCCTATAACTGGTTCTACAACAATACCGCCGGGACTGGCGGACAGCCCCCGTCACCGCCTCCGCCGCCGTCCTACACGGGCGTCCCCAGCTTCACGGTCTGCGCCGTGGCGCAGAACCAGACAGTGACGATCAAAACTGTCAACTTCCCGCCCAACCAGACGTTCACCCTGACAATGGGCGCGTTTGGCACCGCCGGCGTGGGCGGGTACACGGTCGGCACGCTCAACTCGGGCGCGGGCGAAGCGCTGACGGCGACGTTCAATATCCCGCAGCAATTGGCCGGCTCTTACCGCATCGCCCTGCGCGCGCAGACGGCCGGAGCCTACCCGTTCTTCGCCTACAACTGGTTCTATAACAACACGGCCACCGTTTGCTAGGCTGCGCGCCGGCAACGTAGCGAACTCAAGGGCTTCCTCGCCAGGGCGGGGAAGCCCTTTTTGTTGTTATCCGACGCGCAAGTGGCCTGCGCCGGACATTCGTGATAGAAAGACAGGCCTATGCAGTTATGGAGTCCGGTGTGGTCCTAGGTCTTATCGCTTCGATGCGGCCGCGCCAGTGGCCCAAAAACGCCTTCGTATTCGTCGCTCTCCTGTTCGATCGAAAGGTTCTCGACGTGCCCAGCATGCTGGCGGTGACGGCGGCGTTTGTGCTGCTTTGCCTCATGTCGAGCGCGGTTTATCTGATGAACGACCTGGCCGACATTGAGAGCGACCGCCAGCATCCGACCAAGAAAAACCGGCCGCTGCCCTCGGGCCGGCTGAGCCCGCGGGTGGCTCTTGTCGCCGCCATTTTCCTGGCCGCTGCCAGCCTGGTGGCGGGCTACCTGATGAATCTCGAACTGGCGATCATCCTGCTAGCTTACCTGCTTCTCCAGGTGGCCTACACCTTCAAGCTCAAGCATGTTGTCTTGCTCGACGTCCTAACCATCGCCGCCGGGTTCATCCTGCGCATCGCCGCGGGCGTGGCGGTCATCGACGTGGAGCGTTTTTCGCCCTGGCTCTATGTCTTTGGCGGCTTCCTAGCCCTGTTTATGGCCCTCGGCAAGCGCCGCTACGAACTCGTACTCCTGGGCGGCGAGGCCGCCAGCCATCGCGCGATTCTAGACGACTATAATCTCGACCTTATCGACCGGTTGCAGAGCCTGGTGACGACCAGCGTCGTGGTTTCGTACAGCCTCTATACTTTCCTGGCCGAAGGCTTGCCCAAGAACCACACCATGATGCTGTCCATCCCTTTCCTCCTCTACGGCATCTTCCGCTACCTCTATCTCATCCATGTGCGGGGTGAGGGCGGCGCGCCGGAGGAGATTTTGCTGCGCGACCGGCCGCTCCAGGCGTCCTTGCTGCTCTACGGCGCGGTGGTCTTCATCGCGCTCTATGTGCTGTCGTGAGGGTCGCGCATGATCGAGGCCACCGCGCCGGGTAAGGTCATTCTCTTTGGCGAACACGCCGTGGTCTACGGCCGCCCCGCGCTGGCCGCGCCGGTGACGCAGCTTCGGGCGCGGGCCACGATCGAGACCACCGTCGGCCCAGGCGTTCGGCTCGTGGCCCCCGATTTGGGCCGGGAGGCGTGGTTAGCTACGGCGCGGGCCGACAACCCGCTGGCTGTCGCCGTGCGCGCCGTGGAGCGCCACGCGGGCCGGGTTGTCGCCCCGGGGACAACCCTCACGGTTGCCAGCGCCATTCCGATCGCCAGCGGCCTGGGCAGCGGCGCGGCCATTGCCGTGGCCGTGATCCGCGCCCTGTCAGCGTTCCTGAGCTTGGACTTGCCGCCCGGAGAGGTGTCGGCGCTGGCCTATGAGGTGGAGCGGCTGCACCACGGCACGCCCAGCGGCATCGACAACACCGTGATAGCCTATGAGCAGGCGGTCTATTTCGCCCGGCGTCAGCCGGCAAACGTGATCGAGCCGTTTGCCCTGTCCCGACCGCTGCGACTGATCATCGGCGACACGGGCATACGGAGCGCGACGAAGCACGTGGTCGGCGACGTGCGCGCGCGGTGGGAGCGCGAACGGGGCCGTTTCGAAGCGATCTTCGACGCCTGCGGCGAGATTGCCGAGGCCGGGCGGGGAGCTTTGGCGCGCGGGGACACGGCCGCTGTGGGCCGGCTTATGAGCGAGAACCATGTGTGGCTGGCGAGGATGGGCGTTTCATCGGCCGAACTCGACCGGCTCGTTGCCGCGGCTCAGGCCGCCGGCGCGCTGGGCGCCAAGCTCAGCGGGGCGGGGTGGGGCGGCAACATGATCGCCCTCGTTGAGGCAGACTCGGAAGCGGCCGTAGCCGGGGCGCTGCGCGCGGCCGGCGCGGCGCGCCTTCATTTGAGTGACGTTCGTTAGCCGCGGCAGCGCCAAAAACGAAAGCCGGCGCAATTGCGCCGGCGAGATGTGGAAGCCTACAGCCGCGACTGCCCGGGCGGGGCAGGGCGTGATGAAACAGGTCAGGCCTGAACCTTGGCCATCGTCTTCAGACAGCGCGTGCAAACGAAACGGCGCACGCGGCGACCGTTCTCATACACGGTTGTCTTCTGGATATTCGGCCGGAATAGACGCTTCGTCTTGCGCTGCGAGAAGCTCACGTTTTGGCCGCTCATCGGCCCCTTGCCACATACATCACATTTCGCCATAATTTCACCTTACCCGACAGCCGCGCGGCGGCGTCCAAATGAAAGGCGACCATCTGGTCGCCCGCATGTTTTGCTCAATAAGGAACGACCTGTGATTATACCCGGACTGTGCAGCTCTTGCAAGCGCAGTCAATGTCGTCAGGAGCGATAGGCCTATGCCCGTAAAAGAGGATTCGAAGGGGAGGATCGACATCTCCTCCGCCACCATTGCGACCATTACTAATCAGGCCGTTCATCAGTGTTACGGGGTGGTTGGGATGGCTAGCAAGAGTCTCGTCAATGGCATTGCCCAACTCCTATCGCGGGACAATCGGCGGGGCGTTGAAGTTCGCGTCGACGGCGAAGAGATCGTCATTGACGTCTACGTGATCGTCGAATACGGCGTAAGAATCCGCGCCGTGGCCGAAAGCATTCAGCATACGGTCAAATTCCACGTCGAGAAGGCCTTGGGCCTGCCCGTTCACGCGGTGAACGTCTACGTGCAGGGGTTACGAATAACCGACCAGCAGTAGGGCGGCCGGGCGAAGGAAGAGAGAGCATTGTCTACAGCATTCGACACACGCACCGCTCCACCAGGAACCGGCGGCAAATGGCTCCAGTGCAGCGGTCCGCAACTGCGCAAGATGGCCCGCGCCGGCCTCGTCTGGCTCGAACAGAACCGGGACCACGTGAACTCCCTCAACGTGTTTCCGGTGCCGGACGGGGACACGGGCACCAATATGCTCCTTACGATGCGGTCGGCGTATGCGCGCGTCGAGGATTCCGAGGATACGAACGTCGGCCGCGTGGCCGGCCAGCTGGCCCAGGGCGCTCTGATGGGCGCGCGGGGCAACTCAGGCGTCATTCTCAGCCAGATCTGGCGCGGCCTGGCCGCCGGACTCGCCAACAAGGAGTCGTTCAACACCCTCGACCTGGCTACGGCCTTTCAGAGCGCGGCCGACACGGCATACAAGGGCGTCATGCGACCGGTCGAAGGCACTATCTTAACTGTCATCCGCGAGGGGGCGGCCGAGGCCGCCGACGCCGCGCGCAAGAGCGAAGACCTGCGCTTTATGCTGGAACGCATCCTGGAGCGCTGCCAGCAGACGTTGGAGCGCACACCGGAAATGTTGCCGATCCTGCGCCAGGCGGGCGTAGTGGATTCCGGCGGCCAGGGGCTCGTCTACATCCTGGAAGGGATGCTGCGCTACGCTCACGGCAAGCTCGATCTCAACGGTCGCGCCGCCGTACTCCCCCTGCCGGCGGCCCCGGTTGCGCCCGTCGTCCCAGCCGGGCCCTTACCAGCCCAGGCTCTTGCCATCCCTGAAGGAGGCTCGCTCGATTTTCCGTATGACGTCCAGTTCATCCTGAGCGGCCGCAACCTCAACGTCCTGGAGGTGCGCGCCCGGATCGACGCCATGGGCGACTCCACCGTGGTCGTTGGCGACGAAACGACGATCAAAGTTCACGTCCATGTGAAGGACCCCGGCCAGCCGCTGAGCTATGGCGTCTCATTGGGCCACGTGTCCGACGTAGTAGTCGAGAACATGCAAGAGCAAATGGAAACCATTGTGCAGGCGGGCGCCAATGGCAGCGAGTCGCCGCCGGCTGTCGAGCCAGGACAGGTGGCTGTGGTGGCCGTGGCCGCGGGGGCCGGGCTGGCGGGCGTGTTCCGCAGCCTGGGCGCGGCGTGCGTCGTCAATGGCGGCCAGACCAACAACCCCAGCACGGAGGAGATATTCCGCGCCATCGACCAGTTGCCGACCGACAAGGTCGTTATTCTGCCCAATAACAAGAACATCTTTCTGGCCGCCGAGGCCGCGCGCGACCTGAGCAGCAAGCAGGTTGCCGTTGTCCACAGCCGCTCGATCCCGCAGGGAATTGCCGCGCTCATGGCGCTCAATCCAGACCGCGACGTCGCCGCGAACGCCCGGGCGATGGAGCAGTCACTGAACCTGGTTAAGACGGGCGAGATGACCCGCGCCACCCGGTCGGTTGAACTCGATGGCGTAGCTGTGAAGGAAGGAGCGATTATTGGTCTTGTCGATGGCAAGCTGTGCAGTTCCGGCCTCGACGAGCAGGCTGTTCTGGATGATCTTCTAGCGCGGATGGAAGTTGAGGATTGCAGCCTGGTCACCGTCTATTATGGGGCGGACGTTTCCATTGCGCGGGCAGCCGAGGCGGCTGACCACATTCGCGACCATTTCCCCGACCTCGAGGTTGAAGTCGTCGAGGGCGGGCAGGCGCACTACTTCTATATCCTGGGCGCCGAATAGCGCCGGGGCGCGGCGCGGACCGCGGGGCAGTGGCTGTTGGATTGGCCGGAGCCACTTGCCGGGAGCATCGAATCGATATGGACCGAGCATTGAAACGGCTCGAGCGCGTGCTTGAGCTTGAGAAACAGCAAGGTTATCAGAACAAGGCGGTCGTCGGCGGCATTCGCCAGTTTGCCATTTTCTGGGTTACACAAGCACACGACGAAGCGACGGACGAGGCCGATTTGGCTCTGGCGGAGCAGGTGGGCCAGGTGCTGATGGACTATAACCGCCTTTCGGGCGCTGAAGCGCGGGCACGGGCCATTGATTCGCTGCTGTCTAGCATTGAGCGCCGGCGCGCGCGCAAACCGGCGGAAGCGAACCGAACCGCCACGGCGCTCTCCGCTCCGTTCAGCCCGCCGCCTCCGGAAGCCGCGTTGCCCGTGCGATCAGCGCCTCAGCCCGCTCAGACCGCCACGCCTGTGACCGAAGAGGTGGCCGAGGCGGACGAAGAGCCGGACGAGGAGCTTGTGGACGATGAGATTGCGCCGCCGGCCGTGGAGCCGGAGGCGCCGGCCGTGGAGGCCGACCCGCGCGGTCTGGCCCAACCGGTGACTAACCTGAAGGGTGTGGGCCAAAAGATTGCAGAACGGCTGGCCCGTCTCGGCGCGACGACCATTCTCGATCTGCTCTACCTCTTCCCGCGTCGCTATGACGACTACACGCTGATGAAACCCATCAGCAAGCTGAAGTACGGCGAGCAGGTGACAGTCATCGGGACTATCTGGCAAACGCGCTCGCGCCGGGCGCGCACGAACCAGGCCATTGTCGAGTGCCTCATCAACGATGGAACGGGGACGATTCAGGCGACGTGGTTTAACCAGCCGTGGCTGGTGGATCAGTTGCCCGCCGGGATGCAAATCGTCCTGAGCGGCAAGGTCGAGCTGTTTCTCGGCCGTCTTGTCTTCAACTCGCCAGAGTGGGAACCGCTGGAGTTGGAGCCGCTGCGCACACGGCGCATTGTGCCCATCTATCCGCTCACGGAAGGGCTGACGGCCAGCAAAATGCGTGATGTCATGCAGCGGGCAGTGAAGGAGTGGGCGCGACGCGTGCCCGACCTGCTGCCGACAGAGACCCGCAAGCGTCGCCGCCTCTATTCGCTCGGCTACGCGCTGGAGCAGATGCACTTCCCCGATAGCCAGGAATCTCTGCGGCAGGCCCGCAAGCGGCTGGCGTTCGACGAGTTGTTCCTGCTGCAACTGGGCGTCCAGCGCCAGCGGCGCGAATGGCTGGCCCACTCGGCCTTGGCTCTGGTGGCCGGCGACGAGCCCTACCAGGCCTTTCTTCAGGCTTTGCCCTTTGCCCTGACCAGCGCGCAGCAGCGCGTCATCGACCAGATTCGCGCCGACATGACCCAGGGGCGGCCGATGAACCGTCTGTTGCAAGGCGACGTCGGCTCGGGCAAGACGGCCGTCGCCGCCGCGGCCATGGTCATCGCCGCGGCCGCCGGGGCGCAATCGGCGCTGATGGCCCCGACCGAAATCCTGGCCGAGCAGCACTACCGCGGCCTGAGCGGGCTTCTGGAGCCGCTGGGCATCCGCGTTGCCTTGCTCACGGGCAGCACCCCGGCGAGCGAGCGCCCCGCCATTCTGGCCGGGCTGGCCGACGGATCGCTCCAGATCGCCATTGGCACCCACGCCCTGATTCAGCCCGCGGTGGAATTCCGGCGGTTGGGCCTGGCGATCATCGACGAGCAGCACCGTTTCGGCGTCGAGCAGCGCACCGCCCTGCGCGAGAAGGGGCCGCGGGCGAACGGCGAAACCGTTAGCCCGCACCTTCTGGTGATGAGCGCAACGCCCATCCCGCGCACGCTGGCCCTGTCGCTTTATGGCGATCTTGACCTGTCGGTGCTGGACGAGATGCCGCCCGGTCGCCAGGAGATCAAGACCCGCTGGCTGCGCGCTTCGGAGCGCGAGCGGGCCTACAATTTCATCCGGCGACAGACGGCCGAGGGACGCCAAGCCTACATCATCTATCCGCTGGTCGAGGAGTCGGACCTGATCGACGCCAAGGCCGCGGTCGAAGAGTTCGGCCGGCTCAGCGAACAGGTTTTCCCCGATCGCCGCGTCGGTCTGGTGCACGGCCGCCTGCGCTCCACCGAGAAGGACGCGACGATGCGCGCCTTTGCCGCCCGCGAGACGGACATCCTGGTGGCGACTTCCGTGATCGAGGTCGGTGTCGATGTGCCTAACAGCACGGTTATGGTCATCGAGGGCGCCGACCGCTTTGGCCTGGCGCAGTTACACCAGTTCCGCGGCCGCGTCGGGCGGGGTGAGCATCAGTCATATTGCATCCTGATCGCCGAGGATGTCAGCGCCGACGCCGAGCAGCGGCTGGCAGCGCTGGAAGCCACCAACGATGGCTTCGTGCTGGCCGAGCGCGACCTGGAGTTGCGCGGGCCGGGCGAGTTCTTCGGCCGCCGCCAGAGCGGCCTGCCGGAACTGCGCCTGGCGTCGCTGCTCCACGATGTGGAAGTGCTCGATATGGCCCAGGAAGAGGCCGCGGCCCTGTTTGCCATCGATCCGCAGCTTGCATGGGCCGAACATCGGCTGCTGCGCGAGCGACTGGAGCAATTCTGGGCCCAGGCGGCCGACGCCAGTTGACTAAGGAGGGTGTAGTTTGATCAAGCGAGCTGTCTATCCGGGGACGTTTGACCCCGTTCACCTCGGGCATCTAGACCTGATGCTCCGCGCCGCGAACCTGTTCGACGAGCTATGCGTTGCCGTCTATGATCACCGGCGGCCGACCAAGTCGGTGTTATTCTCGGTTGATGAGCGCGTCGCTATGATCGAGGAGTCCCTCGAGAACCCGGGCAACATCGTCGTCATGCCGTTTGATGGCTTGCTCGTCGATTTTGTCCGCCATATTGACGCGCGAATCATCATCCGCGGCCTGCGCGTCTTCTCCGACTTCGAGTTCGAGTTCCGTTCTGCCCTGGCCAACCAGCGCCTCGCGCCGGAGATCGAAACGGTCAGCCTGATGACGCGCGAGGAAAATAGCTTTGTCAGTGGCAGCACGGTGCGCGAGATCGCTTCTCTGGGCGGCGACGTGTCCAGTATGGTTCCGCCCGGCGTGGCCCGGCGGCTCTACGCGCGCTATCGCGACTCCGACCCCATTCTCTTCTCCGGCGCTCTGCCTCTCCGTGATTAGGTGAAATCATATGGATATTCAACATCTCGTGGACCGTATGGAACAGGCGCTCAACGAGAGCACACGCGTCCCTCTGAGCGCGTACCTGCTTGTTAACGAGGAGAAGGTCTATAGCCTGCTGGATCAAATGCGGGTCGCTGTCCCGGAGGAGATCAAGCGCGCCAATCGCATCGAGGCGGAGAAAGACCGCATCCTGGCCCAGGCGAAAGAGGAAGCGGAGCGCATCCGCGAACTATCCCGCCAGGAGGCCGGCGAGCTGGTGAAGCGCGACGCCATCGTCAATGCCGCTCAGCATCGGGCCGAGAACATCGTCGAGCGGGCGCGGCGCGATTCCGAAGCGCTGCGCCAGGACGCCGATGTCTACATCACGGAGGTGCTGACGCGACTAGAAGAGGACTTGTTGCGGACGCTCAACGTGGTACGCAACGGCTTGCAGAAGGTGCAGGCAGAGCAAGCGGCCGCCCACCAGGCCGCCGCCGAAGCGGCCGAAGCGGCCGTCCCCTAGTTGCGAGCGAAGGTATAGCCCACGCCGCGCTGAGAGAGGATATAGCGCGGCTGCTCCGGGCGCGACTCGATCTTGCGCCGCAGCCGGTGGACGTAGACGCGCAGCCGATCCTCATACACCGTCTCCATCGGCCAGAGGCGGCGCAGGATGAAATCGGTCGTCACCGTTTGCCCGGCGTTGCGCATCAAAATGTAGAGTAGCTTGGTCTCGGTCGGCGTTAGCGCGACCTCAATGCCATCGACGGTGATGCGCTGAAAAGGGAAGCTAACTGTCAGGCGGTTGTCCACCACTGTCTCCGCGCTCAGCGTGTAGGCGAAATCCCCGATACGCCGCAATACCCGGCGTACCCGCGCGACCAGTTCCCCCGGATTGAACGGCTTGGTGATGTAATCCTCGGCATACTGGTCGATGGTTTGGATGATCGTCTCATCCTCGTCGACCGCCGTGAGCATGATGATCGGCAGGTCAGAGTAGTTGAGGATCGATTCGCAGAACTCAAAGCCGTTCATGCCATAGGGCATGTGAATATCGACCAGGGCGAGATGGGGCAGACCGTGGCGTCGAACCAGGTCAAGACCCTCCTCAGCGGAAGAGGCTGTGGAAACCTGGAACCCTGACTTCTGTAGCGCCGTGGAAACCAGCCGCAACATGGAGAAGTTGTCGTCCAGGGCTAGAATACGATACGTGCTGGCGTCGAACCCGGATGTCATACCTGCTAACCCG
>WBZM01003983.1_pt1 | contig 11107 bp, 9 predicted proteins | sample 5204271 | NCBI WGS metagenome assembly WBZM01 (sample SAMN12344346, study PRJNA552823) | activated sludge metagenome | biome: Activated sludge suspended growth; feature: Nitrification reactor; material: Wastewater; isolation source: activated sludge from nitrification reactor of wastewater treatment...
TCATGTCCAGGTAGCCCTGGCCGTGCGCGTTGGTCGGCAGGTTGACCGGGACGCCATCGACGCTCACCGAAAAGTCGGTGCCGTGGTCGAGGTTGAAGCCGCGCAGGAAGTACTGGTTGGCCTTGCCGTCGCCGCTGTGCTGGGTCACGACCAGGCCCGGAACCACCTCGAGCACCTCGCCCGGCCGGAGCGTGGGCCGGTATTCCAGCTGCTCGGCCAGCACGATGCCCTGGCTCGCGGCGACCGAACGCCCGACGAGTTCCAGGCGCGTCGCCGTGACGACGATCTCCTCGAGGTCGCCGGTCGGCACCCCGCCCGAAAGGGCGGGGGCCGCCGCGAAGACCGACGGAACGGCCGCCAACGAACGCAGGAGCAATGCACGCATTTCCAGGGGCATGACCGTTCCTCTGTGGACCCATCCGCTCCATCGGACCCGCACCGCACGAGTAGGAACATTGTTATTATTTTGCATACCGCGGCGAAATACGGGCATCCGCGTACCCGGCGTGGCCCGGCCACGCGCGTGTATAGTCGCGACGGTCCCACCGGAGTCCCCGCGACACCGCTTCGTTCCGCCAACGCGCCACCCCTCGTCATGCCCCGCAAGTCCCTGCGCATCGACAGTTCGCTCAGGCTCGGCGGCATCGGCAATCCACGCTGGATGGCGCTCCTGGACGCACTGGGCACGTCGCGTTCGATCACCGGCGCCGCCCGGGCCGCCGGCCTCAGCTACAAGGCGGCGTGGGATGCGCTCGATGCCATGAACAATCTCGCGGGCGGCGCCGTGGTCGTCACGTCCGTCGGCGGCAGGGGTGGCGGCGGTGCCCGCCTGACGCCGCACGGTCGCGACCTGCTCGCGACGTGGCGCATCGCCGAGGCCGAGAACCGCAAGTTCGTCGCGGCCATGAATGCGAGACTCGGCCACGCGCCCGCGGGCGTCCGCACGCTCGGACGACTGGCGATGCGCACCAGCGCCCGCAATCAGTGGTCCGGCACCGTCACGCGCGTGCAGCCCGGTGCGGTCAACGACGAGATCGAGGTCCGGCTGGCCTCCGGCGACACGCTCGTCGCGGTCATCACGCACGAGAGCCGCGAGAACCTGGGCCTCGAACCCGGGCGAGAGGTCGTCGCGCTGGTCAAGTCGTCGTCGATCCTCGTGAGCCAGGGTGCGGCGCGCCTTCCGCTGTCCGCACGCAACCAGCTCAAGGGTCGCGTGGCGCGGGTCGTGCGTGGGGCCGTGAACAGCGAAGTCGTGATCGCGCTGCGCAAGGGCGCGACCGTGGCCGCCATCATCACCAGCGAATCCGCCGACGCGCTGCGCCTGAAGCGCGGCCAGGCCGCCCGGGCGATCTTCAAGGCATCGTCGGTGATCCTCGCCGCCGAGTGATCACTCGCGCAGCCGGCCGCCGTCCATCGCGAGCGTGCGGTCGACCAGGAAGTCGAGTTCGCTGCGCACGTGCGAGACGTAGAGCATCGGCAGGCCCGTCTCGCTCTTCACGCGCGCGAGGAACGGCAGGATCTGCGATTTCAGCCGGTCGTCGAGCGAGGCCAGCGGCTCGTCGAGCAGCAGCACGCGCGGCGAACACAGCAGGGCCCGGCCCAGCGCGACGCGCTGGCGCTCGCCGCCGGAGAGCTGCGCGGGCCGGCGCTCGACGAGCGTGCCGAGTTCCAGCAGCTCGAGCACCGTCGCGAGTTCGAACCGGTGCGCGCCCGCTGCCCGTCGGCGATGGCCGTAGAGCAGGTTGTCCCGCACGCTCAGGTGCGGGAACAGCTGGCCGTCCTGGAAGACCAGCGCGACCTGGCGCTGCCAGGGCGGCACGAATATTCCCGCCGCGGTGTCGACGAGGAGCCGGTCGTCGAGGCGCAGCCGGCCGCGGTCCGGACGCAGCAGGCCCGCGACCAGCGCGAGCAGCGTGCTCTTGCCGCTGCCGGAGGGGCCGAACACGCCCGTGGCGCCGTCGCCCAGCTCCGCCGCGGCGCGCAGGTCGAATGTCCCGCGCCGAAACTCGAGTTCGAAACTAAGCACGCGCGCCACCGTGGTCGAGGTAGCCGAGGCGGCGCTCGGCGCGGCGCGTCAGGACGTGACTCACCGTCAGCGCCGCGACCGCGAGGCCGATCGAGAGGGCCGCGAGCCGCAGGGCCGGCCCCTCGCCGCCTGGCACGTTCATGTAGCTGTAGATCGCGAGCGGCAGCGTGCGCGTCTCGCCGGGGATGTTGCCGACGAAGGCCATGGTGGCGCCGAACTCGCCGAGGCTGCGCGAGAAGCACAGCACCGCGCCGGCCAGCACGCCGGGCAGGGCGAGCGGCAGCGCGACGGTGAAGAAGGCATCGAGCGGCCGCGCGCCGAGCGTGGCGGCCGCCTGCTCCAGGCGCGCGTCGACGAGGCGAAACGCGACGCGCACGGGCTGCACCAGCAGCGGGAACGCCATCACGGCAGACGCCACCACCGCACCGCGCCAGCTGAACGCGAGCACCAGGCCGAACGTCTCCTGCAGCCAGTGGCCGACGGGCCCGCGCGTACCGAGCAGCCACAGCAGCGCGTAGCCCGGCACCACCGGCGGCAGCACCATGGGCAGCTGCACCAGGATCTCCAGCAGCAGCTTGCCGCGGAATTCGCGCCGCGCCAGCAGCCACCCGACCAGCACGCCGAGCGGCAGGCAGACGAGCATGGCCCAGAACGCGACCCGGGCCGACAGCCACAGCGCCTGCCACTCCCCGGTGCTCATGCGCCTAGAAGCTGAACTGCGAACGCAGCGCGTACACGTCGAGGTCCTGCCCGACCTGCACGCCCGGCGGCGGCGTGGCCGGCGACGCGCCGAACGGTGTCGGGTTGGCCGGCCCCGCGGGGTTCAGGCGGTCGACGTCGATGTGCAGGTAATTGAGCATCAGCTTGACGTTGGCGTTGAGGTACCAGTTGATGCCCGCGGTCAGGATCGACTGGTCCCCGCCGCGGACCGCGCCGGCGCCGGCGGGCGTGCCGTCCAGCCCTTCGTGGAAGTTCAGATCGGTGTGGCTGTAGCGCAGGGCGAGTTCGAAGGCACCCCAGCCGCCCCGGCCGTCGAACGGCACCCGCGCGCGCGGCGCCTGGAACGCGCCGCTGGTCGCGACGTAGCGGCGAGTCTCGCCGGTCGGGATCCAGCTCGCCTGCACGTAGTAGCCGCCGAAGCGCGGGTCGCCGAGCGTCGAGGCACGACGCTCGATGCCGTACCAGTAGTTCTCGCCCTCCAGCAGGAAATTGCGCCAGTTCGCGGCGAACTCGACACCCGCCGAGTAGCCGCCGTCGGCATCGACGTTGCCCGTGTCGATCAGCCGCGTGCCGTCGACGCGGATCTCCGGCCGGTCGCGCAGCCGCAGGCCGAACTGCGAGCTGCCGGTGAGCGCCGTCTGCGCCGGGTCGATCACCCAGGTGCCGTTCAGCCCGAGGTGCACGTTGTAGTCCGCCGAGGTGAGCACCAGGCCGCCGAGCCGGCCGACCAGCGCGCGCTGCGAGTCGAACACCTCGACGTCGCCCACGGCGCGGCCGGTGTAGGTCAGCGCGCCCATCCAGCGCGCACCGCCTGCGCGCACCATGAAGCCGAGCCGCCCGTCCGCGCCGCCCATGGCGCGCGAGAGCTCCGAGGGCGTGGCCCGCTCGATGAACATCAGGTCCTCGGTGGCGACGCCGTCCGACATGTTCGCCGGCGGCGAGAACGCGCCGGCCTGGAACGTGAACGGCGCCCAGCCGGTGTAGGCCAGGTACGCGTCGTTGACGCGACCGCCGCCCTCCGTGCCCGAGCCGCCGAACTCCGCGAGGAAGCGATAGGTGAAGTCGCGGGACATCGTGCCCTCGACGCCGAGGCGGGCCCGGCGGAAATAGGCCCCGTCGCTGAGGTCGCGCGCCGCATCGGTCTCGCGCAGGCCGACGGCGCCGACCGAGCCGCGCCGGTAGTCCGTCGCGAGCGTGCCCGGCGGCGACTGGTCGTAGTGCGCGAAGTCCGCCTGCACGTTGCCGCGCAGGGCGAGCGACGAGCGGCCGTCGGCGCTGGTCACGGCGATGCGCCCGCTGTTCATCTTGACCGACGGCACCTCGCGCGCGGCGATCTTCGCCTGTGCCGCCTGCGTCTCGAGGGCCTCGATGCGCTGCGCGTCCGTCGGCGTCGCGGGGGCTGCCGCCACGGCGGGCGCGTCGAGCGCAGGCCGGCCCTTCAGTGCATCGAGTTCGGCGCGCTGCGCCTCGATCTGCCGCTGCTGGGCGTCGAGCTGGGCCTGCTGCTGCTCGACCATCCGGCGCAGCGCCTCGACCTGCGCGGCGAGGCCGTCGTCCGGCGCCGCCTGCGCGGTCGAGGCCAGGGTCGTGGCGAGCACGGCCCCGAGGGCCGCCAGGGTGTTGGCATTGCGGTGCATGTCGGCGCTCCTTCAGCGCAGGACGGTGAAACCCGCGCCCTCGAACGTGGCCCGTCCGGCTTCGCTGCGCAAGTAGTCGACGAAACGCGCGGCGTCGGGCCCGCCGAGCTTCGTGATCGCGACGGGATAGCGGATGGGCAGATGCGCGCCATCCGGGAATGTATCGACCACCCGGACGCGATCTTCAACCCGGGCGTCGGTGGCGTAGACGATGCCGAGCGGCGCCTCCCCGCGGGCCACGAACATCAGCGCGTGCCGGACGTCCTCGGCACGCACCAGCCGGTCGGCGAGTTCGTTCCAGGCGCCGAGCGTCGTCAGGGCCTGCCGGGCGTAGCGGCCGACCGGCACGCTGTCGGGATCGCCCGTCGCCAGCCTTCCCTTGCCGAGCGCCGCCGCGAAGTCGACGCCCGGCCCGAGCCGGAGCCGCAACTTGCTGTCGGCGGGCGCGATCAGTACCAGACGGTTGCCCAGCAGATTGCGGCGCGTGGCCTTGTCGATGAGTCCGCGCTGCTCGAGGTAGTCCATCCACTCCTGGTCCGCCGAGACGAAAACGTCGGCCGGCGCGCCGGCCTCGATCTGTCGCGCCAGCACCGAACTCGCCGCGAACGAAAGGCGAACGGGCACGCCGGTCGCTCGCGTGAAGTCATCGCCGATCCTCTGCAGCACGTTGGTCAGGGAGGCCGCGGCAAACACCGTCACCGGCCGGGGGGCCGGGGTTCCGGCGGCCAGGGCCACGCCGCAGAGCAGCCCGGCCAGGGCACCGGCCAGCAAGCGTCGAACGGACATCTCGGATCCTCACGCGCTATGTAGCGCCCTACATAGCGTGACGCATCCCGCGTGCCCCGGCAATCGCCGCGGGCGCTCAGTCGCGGAAGTAGCAGACCTGGCTGGTGGTCGCGAGCAGCTCGCCGGCGTCGCTCCAGAGCTCGGCGAACTGGTCGCCGAAGCCGTTGCGGAAGCCGGCGGCCCGGGCAATGCCGAGGACGTGGCGGTCGCCCTGCCGGGCGAGCAGCGCCGCGTCGGCGTGGAAATACGTCGTCACGGAGACCGTGCCGGACGGCACCATCCGGCGCCGCCGCACCATGACGCGAGGGAAGAAGCAGTCGCTCATCGACGCCAGCGATGTGAACGACAGCGGGCGCGGCGGATCGTCGCGGATCCACAGCCGGCTGAGGGAATCGGGCGCCTCCTCGCCCCCGAGCCGCTCGAGGCCGCCGTCGATGAAGCGCAGGTCGTAGCGGGCCACCCACGGGGTCAGTTCGACGTGCGGCGCCCGGTCCAGCCGTTCGGCCCCGGGCAGGCCCGCCGGCATCACCGCCTCGCGCGCGGACCAGGTCTCGCGCCGCAGCGCCGTGACGAGCGTGGCCGTGGTGACGACCTCGCCCGCCTGGCTCATCGCGAGCGTCCAGTGCTGCGTCGAGCGGTTGGTGCGCACGGCCCGGCACTCGATCCCGAAGTCGTCGTAGCCGACGGGCGCCGCGAAGTTCACGGTCAGCGCCAGCGGATCGCCGATGCGCTCCGGGCGCGACAGGGCCGCCTCCAGCAGGATTGCGCAGGTGATGCCGCCGAACGGCCCGACCATGTTGGCGTAGGCCTGCGTCATGCAGCCGCGCAGGTGCGTCGCGTCGAGCGACTCGAGGCGGATCGCTGCGTCGAAGGGATGCACGGTCGGGCTAGCCGGCGGCGGCCACGGGCACTTCGTCCGCCGGGCGGATCGTCACCGGCACGTGCTTGTGGTACGGCGTGCGGGTGAAGGGATCGCAGTGTGCCGTGGAGGTCAGCCGGTTGACGTTCGGCCCGATCGGGCCGCGATCGCCGAACCAGCCGCCGTAGCCGTGCGGCAGCGTGACCACCCCGGGTCGCACGCTTTCGTCGAACGACACGACCACCGTGAGTTCGCCCGCGTCCGACGCCACCACGGCGAGTCCGCCGTCGGCCAGCCCCAGTCGCGCGGCATCCTGCGGGTGCACGCGCATCGCGCCGCTCTTGTCGACCTTGCGCCAGTGCGGATCGCGGAAGATCTGGTTGGCGTTGTAGCTGCGGCGCTCGCCCGCCATCAGGATGAAGGGCCGGCCGGCCGGGCCGGCCGGTTCGCGCGCAAGCGCGTCGAGCTCACCCAGCATTTCCGGGATCGCGAGATGGATGCGCCCATCCGGCGTGCGCAGCAGCGACCAGACCTCGTCGAACTCGTGCCGGCTCATGATCACGCCCGACGGACGGTCGAGGATGGCCTCGAACAACCGGCCGCCCAGCGTCCGCGGCCCCCCGGCGTGTCCCGCGCGGCGGACGGCCGCGCCGTGGTGCGCGGCGTATTGCACGGCGAGCGGCAGCAGGAACGCCGAGGCGGCCATGCCCTCCGGCAGCGTCGGACCGAGGCTGCGGTACATGATCGAGGCCGCAAAGGGTGCCCACGCCTTGCGGCGTGACAGCGTCAGCCCGAGCGCCGTCAGGTAAGGCACGAAGTGCGTCGCGCGCGGCTGCAGGCGCGCCACGCGCTCGAGCATCCTGAAGCCCCGCGGAATCGCGCCCATCCGTTCGAGCAGGCGCGTGTAGATCTCGGGCTCGGGCAACGACTCCTCGAGCGGCGCGAAGAGCGGCCTGCGCAGGTGGAAATAGTTCTCCGGGAATTCCAGGTTGAACCCGGTCGCCTCGCATTTCTCGAACTGCGAGGCCGCGGGCAGCACGTAATGCGCGAGACGCGCCGTCTCGGTCATCGCGACGTCGATCACCACGAGCAGTTCGAGCGCGTCGAACGCCCGCTCGTAGGCGCCGGTGTCCGGCCAGGTCAGCAGCGGATTGCAGCTGTCGACGATGGCCGCCCGGATGAGCTTCTTACCCGCGAGCAGGATCTCGTCGGGCAGGATGTTGGGCGGGAAGATGCCCGCGATCGGATGCATGCCGTGGTGGACGGTGCGCGGCAGCGGCTTGCCGGCGATCGTCACCCGCTCGTCGGTGTGCCCGAGGATCGGCATCAGGAACGAGTGCAGGTTGTTGGTGCCACGGCGTCCGAACTTGCCCGCCACCAGCCACAGCAGCTTCTCCAGGTAGGCGTTCAGCGTCGTGTGCAGCGTGTGTTGCGTGCCGAGATCCACGCGCACGCAGGCACGTTCGGCGCGCGCGAAGTCTCGGGCCACGCGCTCGACGTCCGCCAGCGGCACGTCGGCGCGGCGCACGTACTCCTCGATCGGCACCGAGCGCAGCGCCCGCTCGATCTCGTCGAAGCCGGTGCAGTGGGCCGCGAGGAACGCCCGGTCGTGCAGGCCGTCGCGGACGATGATCGCGAGCATCGCAGCCAGGAGGAACGCGTCCGTGCCGGGGCGCAATTGCAGGTGCACGTCCGCCTGCTCGGCCGTTTCGGTGCGCCGCGGATCGATCACCACCAGCGTGCGGTCCGGGCTCCTGCGCAGCTCGCGCAGCGTGTCGCGCGCGTTCGGGATGCCGTGCGACTGGAACGGGTTGCAGCCGATGAACAGCACGAAGTCCGCGTGCTCGACATCCTCGGTCGTGTGGCAGGTCTGGTGGCCGAAGAGGCGGCCGTTGACCCAGAAGTCGCCCGTCTTCTCCTGGCCCAGCGAGTTGTACGCGAACCGGCTGCGCATGGCGGGCAGCATCTGGCGGGCGTACGCGCTGCCGAGGTGGTTGCCCTGCCCGGCCCCGCCGACCAGCGCGAACGCCTGGCCGCCGTGCCGGTCGCGGATCCCCACCAGCCGCTCGGCGATCTCGCGCAGCGCCTGGTCCCACGAAATGCGCTCGAAGCTGCCGTCGGGACGGCGCTTCAGCGGGTGGCGCAGGCGGTCGTCGTGGTTCTGGTAGTGCTCGAGGCGCGCCGCCTTCTGGCAGAGGTAGCCCTTCGAGCTGGGATGCGCCTCGTCGCCGCGGATGCGCTTGAAGCGCTCCCCGTCGGTCTCCACGGTCAACCCGCAGTTGCGGGAACACAGGATGCAGGCGGTGGGTTCGGTCCGGCTCATGCGCGGTCTCCCCGGGGCCGGGTCCCGGCGGCGTTCGCCGGTTCGCTACTGTACACGGCGGGCCGTCGGCCGGGAGGCCCGCGCCGCCTTGCGGTACGCCGTGGGGGTGAGCCCGCGTTCCGCGCCGAAGGCGGCGCTGAAGTGACTCTGGCCGCGAAAGCCGACGGCTTCGGCGACCTCCAGCATCGAGAGCCCGGTCGTGCGCAGCAGCTCGGCGGCCCGCTCGATGCGCGCCCGCCGCAGGTAGCGATGGGGTGTCACGCCCGTGGCGCTGCGGAAGTTCACGGTGAAGCTCGTGACACCGCTGCCGCAGGCGCGGGCGAGGTCCGCCACCGACAGGGGATCGCCGAGATGCAGGCGCATGTGCCGGATCGCGTCGTGCGCGACGCGCAGCTCGCCGCGCGTGGCGGACGGGTCGAGCGTGGACTCCGGTTGCGCCAGCTCGCGTTGCCATTCCGCCAGCAGCGTCTGGCCGAGCGATTTCAGGTACGCCTCCGGCGCACCGCCCGTCTCGAGTTCGTGCATCAGGCGACGCGTCAAGGCGACGATGACCTCGTTGGTGAACGTCACCGGCCCGGCGTAGCGCCCGCGGCGCAGCCACGCCGGCAGCGTGCCCGCCACGTCGAAGTACACGAGCGTTCCCTCGCCCACGCCCTGCAGCGCAACGTCCGCGTGCACGGCCGCGGGCAGGAACGTGACGAGTCCCGGCAGGGACTGGCGGGTCCGGCGCTCGCCGCCCGCGCGGTAGTCGAGCGGCTTGCCGGCCGTGTGGACCAGCAGCACCGGGGCCGCCAGCGGCGGCAGCTGCAGCCGGTCGAACGACACGCGATAGCGCTCGAGCACGAGCGGCAGGCGGGCCGGCACGCGCCCGCTCGAGACGGGCGTGCCAACGCTGCGGCGCAGGACCCGGCGGACGTCGACGGCGCGAGCCATGGCGGAAGTGTAGCGAAAGATTGCGATAATCGCGCTGTCGTTTTCCGATAATCGGCCGGATTCCCCGCGTTACCTTGGCATCCATCGCACTCGATGGACGCATGGGTGAGCGGATGACGACGATTCGACGACTGGCGGCAGTGGCGCTGGCGCTCGGCGCACTGCTCGGCGGCCGCGCACACGCGGCGGGCCCGTGGATTTCCGAGACCGGCGGCGCGGACATGGGCCTCGCCGGTGCCGGGCGCGCGGCGCTGGCGCTCGACCCGGCGGCGCTGTCGGCCAATCCGGCCTCCCTGGCCGACCTGCACGACAGCGAGGTCACGCTGGCCGCCGTGCCGCTCGAACTCGACTACGCGTTCCGCGGCGGGGACGGCTACGCCGGTCACGCCCGCAATCACGACGCGGGCACGGTCCTGCCGGCGGCCTACGGTGTCGCGCGGCGTGGCGACTGGGCGCTCGGCTTCGGGGCGTACAGCGGCTTCGGCCTGTCTTTCGATCATGGACGGGACTGGGAAGGCGCGCGCACCGTATCGCAGGCGGGCGTCGCCACGGTCAACGTCGGCCCAAGTGTGGCGTGGCAGGCCGGCGAGCGCGTCAGTCTCGGGGCCAGCATCGTTGCGCAGTGGGCGCGGCCCGACTTCCAGCTCGACGTCGCGAACGATGCGGCGTACTACGGTCCACCCGCCAACTTGCCGGACGGACACCTCGAGTTCCGCGGCGACGACTGGGCGACGGGCGCCCAGCTCGGCGCGAGCGTCGAGGTTCGCACGGGCCTGCGCGTCGGTGCGTCCTGGACTTCCCCGGTCGAGCATCGCGTGGCGCTCGACGTCGAAGGCCACGGCCTGCACCCGGCGCTAGGAACGCTGCTGCCGCCGGACGGGGTCGCGAAGCTGCGCTTCACCACGCCGCAGCAGGTCATGCTCGGCGCGACGTGGTCCGTGACCGATGCGACGCTGCTCGCCGCGGGCGCCACCTGGCAGGACTGGTCGCGGTTCGGCGCGGCGCGCCTGTCGATGCCCGGCTATGCAGCCGACGTCTTCCCGGCCGGATTGCGCGACACCTGGGGCGCCTCCGTCGGCGTGCGCCGTGCGCTCGACGAGCGCTGGACGGTGTCGGGCGGCGTCGCGTACGAGAGCTCGCCGGCCCCCTCGGGTGGCGTGCCGATCTACTTCCCGGTGGCCGAGCAATGGCGAATGGCGGGCGGCCTCGAGCGCGAGGTGAGCGATGCCCTGCGGCTGCGCGCCTCGGCGAAGTGGGATGTTCAGTACCTTGACTACCTCCTCGACCGGGTCGGCCGCGAGGAGCACGCGCCCAGGGAGGGCGCCGCGGGGGTGCGGGCCTTCGAGCACGAGCTGTTCTGGGAGAGCTCGTACGCGGGGCGTCTGGGCGACGACGACCTCGCCATCGCAGACGGCGTCTCGGTGTACCTCTGGCGCGACCGCGGGGCGACGCTCGACCGCACGCTGCTCATCGACGACGCCCAGCGCTGCGCGTACCGCACCGCGCGCATCGTGGGCCTCAGCACCGCGGGCGACACCCTCTGCCTCTTGTGGAAGAAGGACGCCTCGGGCGCCAAGACCGTCGCCTCTCTGCTCGACCTCGACCGCGCGGCCCTCTGACCGCACGGAGGCGCAGCCTACCCCCAGAGCGGTCTACGGAGGCGCCGCGCCCACCAGCGCCTCGGCCATCATCGCCGCGAGTCGGCGATACCCGAGGCGCGTGAGGTGGACGTGGTCGGGCTCGGCCAGGGCCGGTCGTGCGGTGGCCCACGCGTCGACGCTGCCCGGTCCGCCCATCGCGGCGCGGGCGTCGTAGAAGAGCGT
>WBZM01003984.1_pt1 | contig 11106 bp, 11 predicted proteins | sample 5204271 | NCBI WGS metagenome assembly WBZM01 (sample SAMN12344346, study PRJNA552823) | activated sludge metagenome | biome: Activated sludge suspended growth; feature: Nitrification reactor; material: Wastewater; isolation source: activated sludge from nitrification reactor of wastewater...
GGTCCGATGACCCGTTCTCCGTCCGGGGCGGCGGATAGGAGCCGCTCAATAGCCCAGCCAGACATCCAGTTTGGCGTGGGCTTCGTCCACCCCATCGCCGGACAGGGCCGAAAAAAGCTGGGCGCTGGTTCCTGGATAATCGAGGCGCAGCATCGCTTGCAGTTGCCGCAAGGTGGTCGCTACCTTGCCCCGGCTCAGCTTGTCGGCCTTGGTCAGCAGCACGTGGGCCGGCAAGGCGCGGGCGGCGCAGCAGTCCAGCAACCGCCGGTCCAGCTCGGTCAGCGGGTGGCGAACATCCATCAGCAGTAGCAGTCCCCGCAGCGCCGCCCGCTCGCGCAGATACCGCTCCAGCAGGGCTTGCCAGTGGCGGCGGATCGCATCGGGCACTTGGGCGTAACCGTAGCCGGGCAGATCCACCAGATAGCGGTCCGGCTCCACCCGGAAAAAATTCAGCATCTGGGTGCGGCCGGGCGTTTTGCTGGTCCGCGCCAAGCTCCGCTGGCCGGTCAGCAGGTTGATGGCGCTGGATTTGCCGGCGTTGGAACGGCCGGCGAACGCCACTTCCTGGCCGGTGTCGGGCGGCAATTGCTCGAAGGCGTTGACGCTGATCAAAAAATGGGCGGCGCGGTAGCGGTTGGCGGCGACGGTCGCCCGGTGAATAGAGGTAGGTTTACTGGGGTTTCTCATTGAACTTGGGAGCCGAAACTGATATATAAAACTGCCGCTTTCGCAGGGCGGGACCAAGCCAGGCAAACGGGTGTTCCGCCGCGACCGAGCGAGACTCGCCCGCCGGAAAACGCCGCTCTATGCGCGTCGGCGCCGGGTCGCCAGAACCGAACACCGTCATCGTACAGGAGCCTTCCAAAAATGAAAAAATTCCTCGTGATCGCCGCGACCTGCGCTCTGCTCGGTTCCGCGACCACCGCGCTGGCCGCCGGTGACCCCACCGCCGGCAAGACCAAATCCGCGACCTGCGCGGCCTGCCACAGCGCGGACGGCAACAGCGCCAATCCCCAATATCCCAAGCTGGCCGGGCAGAGCGCCGATTATCTGCTCAAGCAGTTGCAGGATTACAAGAGCGGCGCCCGCGCCAACCCGATCATGCTCGGCATGGTCGCGCCGTTGAGCCCGCAGGACATGGAAGATCTGGCGGCCTATTTCTCCTCGCAGCAGGTCGCCCGCGCCGCCGCCGATCCGGCGCTGGCGCCGCAGGGTGGGACCATCTTCCGGGGCGGTAACCTGACCAGCGGCGTTTCGGCCTGTGCGGCCTGCCACGGTGCCGCCGGAGCGGGCAATCCTGCCGCCAAGTTCCCCGCCATCGCCGCCCAGCACGCCGATTACCTCCAAGCCCAGCTCAAAGCGTTCCGCGCGATGGAGCGGGCCAACGACGCCGGTCAGATGATGCGTGCCATCGCCGCCAAAATGACCGACGCGGAAATCAAAGCGGTCGCGTCCTACGCGCAAGGCCTGCAATAAGGCTCGGCCTCTTTCGCCCGAGAATCCTGGAAATCGTCGGGGTGGCCATCCGGCCACCCTTTTTTGTGGCCTGCAAACGCCCTGGTCCCGGCGACCCCGAACGCTTTTCGACGAGCCGAGTCGAACAGGCAACTCAAAACGATCCCCGTCGCCATTTCGTGAACGACCTCGCCGCACGCGGAATTTCCCCACGGCGCACCCTCGGGTGGGTGCTGCTGGAATTTCTCGGTTCGATGAACCTCGCGATCACTTTGCTGGTGGCGATTGCCGTCGCCTCGGTGATCGGTACGGTGTTGCAGCAAAATCAGCCCTACGCCGATTACGCGCTCAAGTTCGGGCCGTTTTGGTTCGAGGTGTTCGGCTGGCTGGGATTGTACGACGTTTACGGCACCGCCTGGTTCATCGGCATCCTCGCTTTCCTGATCGTGTCCACCAGCGTTTGTCTCTACCGGCAAGTGCCGGCCATGTTGCGGGAAATGACCCGGTTTCGCACCCAGGTCCAGCTCCATTCCTTGCGCGGGTTTCACCAGCGGGCCGAATGGTTGCTGCCCGGCTGGAGTTCGGAGGCGGTGATGGCGGTGCTGGACGATGCTTTTCGCGCTCACGGTTACCGCTGGCGCTGGCAGGATAACGGCGATCATCGGGTGGCGGCGGCGATGAAAGGCCGGTACAACCGGTTGGGCTATCTGTTCACCCACGCGGCGGTGGTGGCGATCGGGGTCGGCGGTCTGCTGGACGGCAACCTGTGGTTGAAGCTGAAGGAATGGCGCGGCGAGATCGCCATCGAAAAGCGCGACTTGGCCGCCCGCGACGTGCCGCCGGCGAGCAGGCTCCAGCCCGACGCGGTGCCGGCGTTTCGGGGCAACGTGATGCTGCCGGAAGGCGCCGCCGCCAATTTCGTTTTCCTGCGCTTACGCGACGGTTATCTGTTGCAGGAACTGCCGTTCGCTATCGAGCTGAGGGATTTTCAGGTGGCGTACTACGACACCGGCCAGCCCAAGTCCTTCGTCAGCCAAGTCCGCATCCACGACCGGGAGCACTTGGGCGACCGGCCGCTGGAGGCGACCATCCGGGTCAATCATCCCCTGGTCTATCGCGGCTACGCCATCTACCAGTCCGATTTCGGCGACGGCGGCTCCAAGCTGGAGCTGCGCGCGTGGCCTTTGTCCGGCGCCAAGCTGGAGCCGGCCGGGCTGAAAGGCGAAGTGGGGAGCGCGCTCAAGTTGGCGGGGGCGGGCGGACCGCTCCATCTGGAGCTGGACGACTTCCGGCTGTTCAATCTGTTGCCGGAGCCCGACGCCAAGCCCGGCGACCGCAAGTTCCGCAACTTCGGTCCCAGCGTCGGCTTCAAATTGCGCGACGCCGCCGGCGAGGCGCGGGAGTATTTCAATTACATGGCTCCGGTGCAGCTTCAGGACCGCTGGTTCTTTATCAGCGGTACGCGAACCCGTCCCGGCGACGCCTTCACGTATCTGCACATCCCGGCCGACCCCGACAACAGTCCCGAGCGCTTCTTGAAATTCAATGCCCGCTTGCGGGATGGCGATGGGGTTCGGGCGCTGCTGGAACGCTCCGCTCCCGACGCCGGGAACGCCGACTTCCAGCGCGATTTCAACCTGGTGCGCTCGAATCTGGTCGGCCTGTTCGTCGAGGGCGGTTTTGCCGCCGTGTCGGAACGGGCCAAGGCCGTCGTGCCCGCCGACCGGCTCCGGGAGGCCACCGCCCTGTATCTCAACATCCTGCGCGACACCTTGGCCGAAGTGTTTCTCGCCGTGTTGCGCGAGGAGGGAGTGGATGTGGATCGGGGTATCGGCGAGCGCGAGGACGCTTTCTTTAATGACGCCGTGTCTGCGGTGGCGGCGTTGTCCGGCTACGGGGCGCCCTTTTACCTGCAACTGACCGGATTCCAGCAGGTGGAAGCGTCGGGGTTGCAGGTCGCGCGGAGCGGGGGAACAACGGTGGTCTACGTGGGGTTCGGGTTTCTGGTCACGGGTATCTTTATCATGTTTTATACTTCCCATCGCCGGGTCTGGGCGTGGCTGGCGGTCGAGGATGGGGCTATCCGGCTGGTGCTCGCCGGCACCGGCAACCGCCGCCAAGCGGAATTCGCGAGCCAGTTTGCCCGCTTGCGCGCGGGGTTGGCGCAGCGTCTGGGCGAACCCCTGCAAGCGGGCTAGGGTCGCGGAGCACGAAGAACACATCGATAATGATTTATTTCGGTTAAAGTAACATTTGTCATTCTCGTGTCATTCATTATCATGGTGCAGCATCCGAGAGAGGTCTATCGACGATGGCGGTAACGCGCGAAGCAGTGCTGGAGCGGTGGGATCGGCCGTCCCTCTGGACCAAACCGACGGCTTGGGATGTGCTCTGGGTATTACTGGTCGTGGCGGGTTCAGGGTACGCCTATAGCCTCTACCAACCCTACATGGACGGTTACGAGGTGGCGATCCAGATCGGAGCCACTCTGGCGTTGATCGCCTGGGGTCTCTATTGGAAACCGGCGCGGTTGTTCGTCGCGGCGGTAATGGCGCTAACCGTGGTGGCGTTGTGGCGTTACGGGGTCGATTTCGAAGCGCGCAAGAGCGATTTCCTGCTCAAGTATTTTCTGGAAAGCCAAGTCGCGTTCATGTGGATGAGCAGCTTGTACGTCTTGGCCACCGTCACCTATTTCGTCGCGCTGTTCGCCCGCTCCGATTTTGTCGGGAAGACCGCAACCGCCTTGACTTGGAGCGCGACGGTCATGGGCTTGACCGGCCTGCTGGTGCGCTGGCGCGAGTCGTATCTGCTGGGCGCCGACATCGGCCACATCCCGGTCAGCAATCTTTATGAGGTCTTTATCCTGTTCGCGCTCATCACGGCGCTGCTCTATCTGTTTTACGAAGACCGCCATCGCGCCCGCTCTATGGGCGGCTTCGCCCTGCTGGCCATCAGCGGCGCGGTGGCTTTCCTGCTGTGGTACACCTTCGACCGGGAAGCCCATCACATTCAGCCGCTGATTCCGGCTTTGCAAAGCTACTGGATGAAAATCCACGTCCCGGCCAATTTCATCGGCTACGGCGCCTTCGCCCTGGCGGCGATGCTGGGCGTGGCCTATCTGCTCCGATCCGGCGCGGAATCCCGCCGTCCCGATGGTCTGCTGGCGCGAGCGCTACCGCCGTTGGACTTGCTGGACGAGGTGATGTACAAGGCCATCGCTTTGGGTTTCGCCGCGTTCACCATCGCCACCATCCTCGGCGCATTGTGGGCGGCCGAGGCTTGGGGGGGGTACTGGTCCTGGGATCCCAAGGAGACTTGGGCGCTGATCGTCTGGTTGAATTACGCCGCTTGGCTGCACCTGCGGCTGACCAAGGGCTGGCGCGGAACGCCGATGGCCTGGTGGGCGGTGGTCGGCCTGTTCGTGACCCTGTTCGCCTTTCTGGGGGTCAATATGTTCCTGTCGGGGTTGCATTCCTACGGTACGCTGTAAGCGAGTCCTCGCGATCCCCCTTTCGTCGAATCAAGAGCAATCGAGGAAATATTTATCCATGTTGAACAGGTTCTTCCATCTTCCGGTGTTCCTGCTGGTTTGGGCGCTGTCCCTGGTCGGCGCGCAGGCTGCCGATTCTGCCGCCACGCCGACTCCGTTCCAGGAGGGGAAGGATTACACGCGACTCTCCACGCCGGTGCCGACCTCGGTCCCCGATAAACCCGAGGTGGTCGAGCTGTTTTCGTACCGCTGCCCGCATTGCCGCGATCTGGATCCGTCGGTAGCGGAATGGCTGAAGCGCAAGCCCGACAACGTCGCGTTCGTGCGAATCCCGGTGTCCGCCGGCTACCAGGCGGATTACGAGTCGGCCGCCCGCGCCTATTACGCCGTCGAAGCCCTGGGCGTGCTGGACAAGGTTCACCAGCCGCTGTTCGAGGCCATTCACCGCGAGAAGCGCAAGCTGACCAACGAGGACGAATACGCGGCTTTCCTCGCCGAACACGGGGTGGACCCGGACGCCTTCCGCAAGGCGTACAAATCCTTCCAGACCGAGACCCAGATGCGCCGGGGCAACCAGTTGGCGCAGCGCTACGGCACGCGCGGCGTGCCGGCGGTGATCGTCAACGGCCGCTACGAGGTGCGTTCCCCGCGCATGTTTGAAGTGGTGGATTTTCTGCTCGCCCAGTGAGCGGGGAGGATACCAAGGCGGCGAACCATGACCGGCCAAAGGGAACCGCGACGGTTGCGGCTGCTCAGCTACAACATCCAAAGCGGGCTAACCACCCGCAATTATTCTCAGTATCTCACCCGCAGTTGGAAGCATTTGGTGCCGGTGCCGTCGCGGATGACCAATCTCGATGGCATCGCCCGGATTTTGACCGATTACGATATCGTGGGCTTGCAGGAAGTGGATGCCGGCAGCCTGCGCAGCGGCTTCGTCAACCAGGTGAAATATCTGGCCGACTCGGCCGGCTTCAAGCACGTTTTCGATCAAGCCAATCGCAAGATCGGCATGATCTCCCAACACGGCAACGCGATGTTGAGCCGGATTCGGCCCACCGCCATCACCGAACACAAACTGCCGGGCTTGATCCCCGGCCGGGGCGTGTTGGAGGTCCGTTTCGGCGGCGGCGCGGACGCTCTGCACGTCTTGATTCTGCACATGGCTCTGGGCCGGCGCGGCCGGTTGCGGCAGATCGAATTCTTGGAGGAATTGGTGCGGGATTGCCAGCACGTTATCCTGATGGGCGATCTCAACTGCGGTTCGGACAGCCCGGAGATGACGGCGTTGCTGGCGGCGGCCCGCCTGCGCGAACCGGGTCCGGGACTCTTCACCTTTCCCAGTTGGCAGCCGGACCGGCAACTGGATCACATTTTGGTCTCTCAGTCGATTACGGTTGAGCGGGTCGAGGTGCTGAGCTACGCCTATTCCGATCATTTGCCGATCGCGATGGATGTGCGGTTGCCCAAGGGTTTGCGGCTGAAGGTTAAAGGCTAGGGATCGCGTTCGGAGTGTTTGCCGGGAAATGGCCTGAAACCAAGGGAAAACCGATGAGTGATTTCTGGACCGCCTTGGAGGGCCACATCGGCAGGGTTACCGGCCAACCGTTCGTCGCCCGCCAGCGCCGGGCGCTGGGTGGGGGCTGCATCAGTCGGGCTTGGCGAGTGGGCGATGGGAAACGGGACTATTTCGTCAAGATCAATGCCGCCGCTAGCCTGCCGATGTTCGAAGCCGAGGCGGCGGGATTGACGGAACTGGCCGCGACCGCGACCGTGCGAGTACCCGAACCCGTATGCCACGGCGCCGCTGGAGAGCAGGCTTATCTGGTGTTGGAATACCTGCCGCTGGGCGGAAGCGCCCCGAAAGCGTTGGAACGCCTGGGGCGGCATCTGGCCGATTTGCACGGTCGGCCCCGGCCTTACTTTGGATGGCATCGGGATAACACCATCGGTTCCACGCCCCAACCCAACGGCCGATTCGACGATTGGCTGACATTCTGGCGCCAGCGGCGTCTGGGTTTCCAGCTCGAATTGGCCGCCGCTAACGGTTATGGTGGCGCGTTGCAGCATCGGGGCGAGGAGCTGCTCGCGCGGTTGGCGGATCTGTTCGCCGGTTACCGGCCGACACCGGCTTTACTGCATGGCGATCTCTGGAGCGGTAACGCCGGTTGCACCACGGAAGGGGAGCCGGTGATTTTCGACCCGGCGGTCTATTACGGTGATCGCGAGGCCGACTTGGCGATGACCGAGCTGTTCGGCGGCTTTCCCGAAAACTTTTACGCGGCTTATCGGGAGGCATTGCCGTTGGCGTCAGGCTACCCGCTCCGGCGAACCTTGTACAATCTGTATCACGTTCTCAACCACCTCAATTTGTTCGGCGGTGGCTACCGCGCCCAAGCCGAAGGTATGATCGCCACATTGTTGGCGGAACTGCGCTGACGAGCCCGCTTTCTCGGGACGCTCGCGTTGGAGTGAAAGGGATCGGGACGCCCGTGCCCTCGTTCGCCGTCGGATCCGGAGGCGGACGGTATTTTGCCGACGCTTCACGACCGGCTTTCCTTGTGAGTGGGACCCCGCTAGAATGCGCGGCTTGCCATATTGTCATGGAGATCCCGTGTCCGAAGCGACCAGCAACTCATCGCCCGCATTCTGGTTCGCGGTGTTCAGCAAACCGCGCCGGGAAGCGGAGGCGGTCGAGCAGCTGGAGCGCCAGGGCTACACGGCTTTTCTGCCCAAGGTCCGGTCGCGGCGCCGGTTGCGCGGCCAATGGCAGAATATCGTAGAACCCATGTTCCCGCGCTACCTGTTTCTGCGGGCGGTGCCGGGGCAGGACGATTTGCGACCGGTGCGTTCGACGCGCGGTGTCATTGGCTTGGTCCGGTTCGGCGGTGAACCGCAGCCGGTACCGGAACCGGTGATCGCCGAGTTGCAGCGGCTTTGCGCGGGGCTGGACGGCGTGCTGGAATTGCCGGCGCCCCTGGTTCCAGGTAGCCGGGTACGGGTTCTGGAAGGACCGTTCGCCGGCTGCGAGGCGGATCTGCTAAGCCTCGACGGCCAGCGCCGGGCGCTGGTGTTGCTCGAATTGCTCGGACGCTCGAACCCGGTCGCACTGCCGCTGGATGTGCTGGCGCCGACCAACTGACGTTTAAAGCCTTCCCGTTAGTCTCCCGATCATCCAACTTGTGAAACTTGCCGGGCAGTAGCCTTGTCCGAAATGGCGCTCATGGACCCCTACAAACTGACTCATCTGAAGCAGCTCGAAGCCGAAAGCATTCACATCATTCGCGAGGTGGCCGCCGAGTTCGAGAAGCCGGTGATGCTGTACTCGATCGGGAAGGATTCCTCGGTGATGCTGCAACTGGCGCTGAAAGCCTTTTATCCCGGTAAGCCGCCGTTTCCGCTGATGCATATCGATACCACCTGGAAATTCCGGGAGATGATCCGCTTTCGCGACGAGCAGATGAAGCGGCTGGGTCTGGAACTGATCGTCCACGTCAACGAAGACGGCTTGCGCCAAGGCATCAACCCTTTTACCCACGGCTCGCGGGTCCACACCGACGTGATGAAAACCCAAGCGCTGAAGCAAGCCTTGGACAAGTACGGCTTCGACGCGGCGTTCGGCGGCGCCCGCCGCGACGAGGAGCGCTCGCGGGCCAAGGAGCGGGTTTATTCCTTCCGCGACCGCAACCATCGCTGGGACCCGAAAAACCAGCGTCCCGAACTGTGGAACCTCTACAACGGCCGGGTCCACAAGGGCGAGAGCATCCGGGTGTTCCCGCTGTCCAACTGGACCGAACTGGACGTCTGGCAATACATCCACCTGGAAAACATCCCCATCGTGCCGCTGTATCTGGCGGCGGAGCGGCCGGTGGTCGAGCGGGATGGCACCCTGCTCATGGTCGATGACGAGCGGATGCCGCTGGAGCCGGGCGAGACGCCAAAGCTGGAGCGCGTGCGGTTCCGCACCCTGGGTTGCTATCCGCTGACCGGGGCGGTGCGCTCGACGGCCACCACCTTGCCGGAGATCATTCAGGAGATGCTGTTGACCCGCCATTCGGAACGCCAGGGCCGCTTGATCGACCACGATGCCGCCGGTTCGATGGAAGAGAAAAAGCGGCAAGGTTATTTTTGATGATCCTCGTGCAGAAAAGATTTCAGCCTCTTTGGCGGCTGGTGGTTTCATCTTTCGTATTGTTATTATTCGTAGTGGGGTCTGCAGGTGATATTTTGCCCAATGCGCCAGATTGGAATGCGGCGGTTATTCCGGCATCATTAAATCGGGATAGGGCAATCAAACTGGTTGGTGGTTATGCTCAGGTGTTGACGCTTGCTTTGCAGGCAAGCGAAGCTATACGAAAGCAGGAAACTAATCATGACATCCATTTGGAATGGGATTTCCCTCGCGGCATGAGCGATGCGGGAAGCGCTGGCGTCCTCGAACAGGTCGGATTTGAATCTCGTCGCGAAGGTAGTAGAGTTTACTTGAGTTATCAATTTAAGGTCGATAACAATGATTTGTTGGGAAGACCGGGCGATCGCTTAACATCCGAGTGGTCGAACCAATCTTTTTTTGTTAATACACCGGTTGATGTGTCCGATGAGGATGCCTATGTATCTCTAAGCTTGCGCCACAATCAGAAGGTTTATTCTTGGCGCTGGCCACTGCAGCTAGTCAAATTAACTCCTGCTAAAGCTCACCCCAAAATGACAACCATTGGCTTATGGGATTATGGACTATTCCGTGCTGGCATCGCCAGCGACGGCATTGCTGCGTTTTTTCATGATGTCGGAATCAATTTTGTTCAGAAGGGTGATGGTGGGAAATTTTCTGAAGCGATCAAAAAAAGGGATATCCTCGTTGGAGGTTACACGCATCATTCCGCTTTTAGCAGCAAGGTTAGCGTGGATATGAGTGTGGATGGTAAGCTGTTGTCAGGAACGTATCCTTGTCCACAGGCTATTCTTGCTTCGTCCGCAAAGGGAAATATTCCTGGGGTGGATCAGCTCACGAAAAATGCTCTTCAGAATAACGGTATTGCGACGATTGATTATGAGCCTACCGGTTTAACTGGTTTTTGTGATGACGCGATCAATGAGTTCGAAAATCAATTTAAAATTAAAAAGGAAGAATTTGATAATTTTCGCGATTTATTCGCATCAAAAAAACTAAATGCCTTTAGATCAAATGATAAAAAATTTACTGAACTATACCGGAAATGGGTGATTTTTAATAGCCAGCAAACAAGCGCATACGTTAAAATTTTAAGAGATAAACTTAAAGAAAATAGTCCTCGACTCCGATTGGCACTGAGTTCTGGAAAAAGCTATGGAACTGAATCGATATCGACGTTGAGGTCAGGGAATGATAACTCGCTCTTAGCTGCTAAAGTCGATATTGCCATGCCACAGCTTTATTTTGGTTACGACGGTGCGGGGGTGAAATTGTTGATGCAGTATACCAAAGGATGGCGGGAAACGATGATCTCTCAAGGAGCACAAGCTAAATTGTGGCCATTGCTGTTAATTCGATATTCAGGTGCCAGGGTACATAATTCGTCATTGCGAGTTCGGCAGCAGATTTTAGGTGCTTTGGCTTCTGGCGCGCAAGGAGTTATCTTGTATAATCCTGCTAACATGGATGCGAGCTACTGGACCATGCTCGCGGAAACAATGAAAGATATTGACTCCTATGAGGGCTTTTATCAAGAGGGTCATCCAGTAAGCGAACTTTTTTCGTTGCGAGGAATGCCTGATAGTAAAGCGGAACAACAGGTATCGACAAGTGATAGCGTCGCCGTAGAAGCGACGGAATCGGCATTTACGGCACATGAAAAAAAAGGAAAATATTTATTGACTTTGTTCAATCTTCGCGAGCAAGGAGATTTGGAATTTGATGTTGTTTCTTCTGAAGAAGTCGATCTGCTGCAAATGGAGGGAGTGACCAGCAAGGGGAATTTGAAATGGGTAGTTCCGGCAGGAGGTATCGGTTTTATCACCCTTGCCGGGCGTAATAATTAAACCAGAAAGAATTTAATTTATTTCAATATGTAAGGTTAAAACCCCCGCCTTTAGGCGGGTAGATTTCATCTCCAGCCCTTACTGGTAGAGTTGCTGGACACGTTAGCGACAAGCCACGAGGGGCGAGATGGACTATCGATATG
>WBZM01003985.1_pt1 | contig 11099 bp, 7 predicted proteins | sample 5204271 | NCBI WGS metagenome assembly WBZM01 (sample SAMN12344346, study PRJNA552823) | activated sludge metagenome | biome: Activated sludge suspended growth; feature: Nitrification reactor; material: Wastewater; isolation source: activated sludge from nitrification reactor of wastewater treatment...
GACCACGTGGTGGGCTTCCGCGCGCTCTCGCCCGACGACGTGCTGCGCATCGTCGACCTCGAGCTCGCCAAGGCCGCGGGCCGCACCGGGCTCGTCCGCCGCAACGTGCGCATCGAGGTCGACGCGGCGTCGCGACGTCGGCTCGCGGAGCTCGGCTTCCACCCGACGCGCGGCGCGCGCCCGCTCCGGCGCGTCATCGAGGAGCGCGTGGTCGCCCCCGTCGCGGCGCTGCTCGCCGACGACCCCGCCCTGCGCGACAAGGTGCTGCGCGTCGACGCCGAGGGCGCGGTGCGCGCGCTGTAGCCCGTCACTCCGACGCGCGCGGGATGATGCAGCCCCGACGTCGGTTCTGCACCTCGGGGCGCCAGAAGCCCGGCGCCGACGTGATGGGCCCGATGTCCTCCGAGAACACCGTGCAGATCACGTAGACCAGCGTCATCAGCAGCAGCGGGATGAAGCCGACGGAGCGCTCGTTGCCCCGGGCCTTCTGGACGCGCTGCGCTCGGCTGAGCCACGACACGGCCGGGAGTATCCACGAAACCGCCCACCCGACAAAGCCCCGCGCGCGGCTGGACGGCGCCCCCGCGGCGCTGGCACTCTCCCGCCCGCCGTGGAGGTCTCGTTGCGCGTCCGAAGTGTGTGCCTCGCCGTCGCCGCCCTGAGCGCGCTCGCCCCGCTGCCCGCCGCCGCGCAGCGACGCCGCCCCCCGCGCGTCCGCCCGACCCCGCCGCCGGAGCCGCCGCCCCCGCCGCCGGAGCCCCCGCCTCCGCCGCCGCCCGCGCCGGCCGACGACCCCTTCAACGCCCCGGCGCGCGAGCCCGACGTCGCCCCGCCGCCTCCGCCGCGCGAGGCGCCCGCGCGCCACCCCCGCGTCGACATCGAGGCCCAGTACCGCCTCTTCACCCGCTCGCTCACCTGGGACGGCGACCAGGACCAGCGCGCCTTCCGCGACTACGACCTCGGCGCCGCGTCGGCCTTCCGCGTCGCGGCGGAGGTGTACCCGCTCGCGTTCGTGACGGACGGCGCCGCGTCGCACCTCGGGGTCACCGCGGCCTTCGGCATGGCTGTCGCGCTCGACTCGCAGGACGCGATGGGCCGCCACTTCGACACCACCGCGTACGAGCTCGCCGCCGGGCTTCGCTACCGCCTGCCGCTCGCGCCGCGCCTGCCCGACCTCGGGGTGCACCTCGGGTGGTCGCGCCAGGTGTTCTACGTGCGCGCGTCGGAGACGCAGGCGCTCGGCGGCGTGCCCGACCTCGTGTACGACGGGCTCCGCTTCGGGCTGTCGGCGCGCTTCCCGGTGGTGTGGCGCCTCGCGCTCCGCGTCGACCTCGGGGGGACGTGGGTCTTCTCCACCGGCGAGCTCGGCGACGCGTTCCTGCCGCACGTGAGCTCGTTCGGTGTGGATGGGGGGCTCGCGGCGGCGGTGCGCCTCGTCGCGGGCCTCGAGGCGCGCCTCGGCGTCGACGTCCGCGCGTACCTCCACAGCGCCAACCGCGCGGAGGGCGACCGCTTCGACGCCACCGGCGCGACCGACCTCTACGTCACCGGCACCGCCGGGCTCGCCTGGCGGATGTGAGCGCGGGCGGCGGGCGGTGAGCCGTCCGCCCCACCTCCCCCACGCGTCGCCCACCGAATCCGTGTGATATCGTCGCCGCGATGAGCCGCTCGAGCGCGCCGACGATGTCGCTGGTGATCCCGGTGGTGGCCGACGACGACCGCTGGGTGCTGGAGGAGGAGGAGATGCCCGAGACGCCCCTGCACGAGCGGGCCGTGAGCCTGCTGGTGGCGATCTTCTGCGGCTGGATCCGGCGGGCGAAGCGCGACGCGATGGCCGGCAGCAACGCCGCCCTGCGCTGGAACGAGTCGAAGCCCTCCACCGGCGTCGACCCCGACGTGTACCTCGTCGAGCCCGCGCCGCCGCTGGGCGAGCGCGAGACGAGCCTCTGCCTCTGGAAGCCTGGCCACCACGCGCCGCGCGTCGCCGTCGAGGTGGTGAGCGAGGAGACCGCGCGCAAGGACTACGACGACGGCCCGGCGCGCTACGCCGTGAGCGGGACGCGCGAGCTGTGGGTGTTCGACCCGCTGCGCCACGGGCCGCGGGACGGGGGCGGGCCGTGGGTTCTTCAGGTGTGGCGGCGCCTGCGGGGCAACCGCTTCGAGCGGGTGTACGCGGGCGACGGCCCGGCCTTCTCGCGCGAGCTCGGCGCCTGGGTGGTGGTCACCGACGGGGGCATGCGCCTCCGCGTCGCCGACGACGCCGCCGGCGCGAAGCTCTGGCCCACCCCCGAAGAGGAGGAGCGACGCGCGCGCGAAACGGAGCACCAGGCGCTCGAAGAGGAGCGACGCGCACGCGAAGAGGAGCGACGCGCGCGGGAGGAGGCCGAGCGCGAGGTGGCCCGCCTCCAGGCCGAGCTCGCGCGGCTGAAGGCAGACCCCGCCCGCTGACCCGTCACCCGTCGCGCACGCCGAGGTAGCGCGCGAGCGGCGTCCGCGCGAGCACCGCCACCGCGGCCCACGCCAGCCCGTACACCACCACGAAGAGCCCCACCTGCACCGCGAGGCGCGCGAGCGGCGTCCGCACGTAGTCGGCCATGTGCTCGTTGAACGCGAGCGGCTCCACGCCGATCGCGCGCGCCCAGACGATCTTGAAGGCCCTCCCCACCACGCCGAACACGATCGGGTGCAGGAGGTAGATGCCGAAGGTGAAGCGCCGCGCGTCCATCCCCGGCGGCTCGATGCTGCGCGTCGTCTTCAGCATCAGCGCGAACACCGCGAACGAGTACAGGACGTTGCTGAAGCGGAGCGTCGAGAGGAAATCGAAGTCGTCGCCGAAGCGCTTCGCGAGCACCCAGGTCTCGCCCACCGCGAGCGCGTACGTCCCGAGCACGAGGCCCCAGAGCAGCCCCCACGACGCCTTCGCGAGCGTGGCGCGCACCCTCCCGAAGTTGCGCCGGAGCTGGTAGCCGAGCCAGAGGAAGAGAATGAAGCCCGAGAACGCCGAGTTGTGCTGGGTGTTCTCCCACATGCGGACGTGGAGGTTGAGGCCGTGGGCCAGCGTCGTGAGCCCGAGCGCCGCGCCGAACCACCACGCGTCGAGCCACCGCCGGAAGAGCAGCAGCACGCTCAACGACAGCAGGATGTTCGGCACGAACCAGTAGGCGCTGGCGATGATCGTGTTGTTCATGTGCCAGAGCACCGGCCGCGCGCCGGCGCCGCGCGCGAGGTGGTCGATGCCGATCGACATCACCATGTGGACGCCCGCCCAGATGGCCCACGGCAGCGCCACCGTCCGCAGCCGCCGCCCCATGTACTCGCGCGGCGAGGCGTCCTCCAGGCGGTCGCCGAGCAGGAAGCCCGAGATCATGAAGAAGCACATGGTGCAGAACTTCAGCGCCTGGTTGAGCGCGACGTTGAGCCCGCCGCCGTGCCAGGTGACCGACATCACCTCCGCGTGGATCGCCACCACGCCCGCCATCGAGAGGAAGCGGGTGTTGGTGACGAAGCGGTAGTCCGCCTTGGTGAGCGCGTTGTCGTTGCGGGGAGGCGATGCTGCGGTCATGGCGTTCGTCTCGGGCGGCGAGTATGCGCGAGGCCGCGCGCGGTGGGGAGATTCGTGCGGGCGTGCGCCCTGTACGGGGCGCGGACGCGACGTCTCAGCGGGCTGTACCGCCGCGCGCCACCGCCGCGAGGCCCGCGAGCACGGCCGTCGCGCCGACGAGCGCGGTGGCCGGCGGCCGCTCGCCGAGCGCGACGAAGACGAGCGCCGTGCTCGCGACCGGTTCCGCCAGGATCGTGGTGCTCACGGCCCACGCCGGGAGGTGGCGGAGGGCCCAGTTGAGCAGCGTGTGCCCGAGGATCATCGGGCCGAGCGCGAGCGTGAGGAAGATCGCGTGCTCGCGCGGCGCGGTGATGGCGAGCGGGTCACCGACGGCGAGCGCGAGGGCGCCGAGCACGGCCGCGGCGGTGGCGTACACCGGGAGCACGTAGGCCATCAACCCGAGGCGCTGACGCAGGACGCCGCCGAGGGTGAAGTACGCCGCGCCCGCGACGGCGCCGAGGAAGGCGAGGAGGTCACCGACGAGGCGGTGGTGGCCGCGGCCGCGGTCGCCCCAGGCGATGACGGCCGAGCCCGCGAGGGTGAGCGCGATGCCGAGCGCCGCGCCGCGCGGGACGCGGTGCCCGGAGGCCCAGGGCGACGCGAGGGCGACGAGGCAGGGGTGGACGGCGACCAGCGTGGCGCTCGCGGCGACGCTGGTGGCGTAGGGGGAGGCCGGGGCCAGGGAGGCGATCCAGGCGGCGAAATGGAGCGCGAGGGCCGCGCCGCTGCCGAGCGCGAGCCAGCGGTGGCGCCGGGGGAGCGCGGGCCACTCGGCGCGCAGCGGGCGCCACGCGAAGGGGGCGAGCAGGGCCGTGGCGTAGAGCAGGCGGTAGAAGGAGATGGCGAGGGGCCCCGCGTGGGAGAGGCGGATGAAGAGGGCGGCGGAGCTCACCGCGACCAGGGCGGCGGCGAGGGCGGCGGCGGTGCGGAGGCGCGTCGGGGGGGAGTCGCTCACAGGGGAGAGAGGGGTCGCGCGGGCGGGGCGGCGCTGTCAACGGCAGGGAATTCGCACCGGGGGCCGGCGGTGCGGTAGAAGCCCGGGGCGATGCTCACGATCCGCTCGCGGCGCGACCTCTCGTTGTTGTTGGAGAAGCAGATGACGGCGGCGTCGACCCGCGCGGGGGCGCCGTCGATCGAGGAGGACATCGAGGGGCGCTCGGCGCTCAAGACGTACCTGCTCGAGGCGCACGGGCGGATGCGCACCGACCCGCTGTCGGCGCTCCAGGAGGTGGCGGGCGTCCACGGGATCACCGTGAGCGCGACGGACGACCCGGGGCTCTACGCGCTCCAGCTCGGGGAGCTGTCGCTGTGGCTCGACGCCTCGGGCGACACGGTTCACCGGCTCTACACGGTGGGCGTGGCGAAGGACGCCGACCGCGTCCACGAGATGCTGGTGTCGGGCACCGGGCAGCTCGAGTGCGTGTGGCTGCCGCCGGGCACGCTGGAGAAGCTCGCGCACCACGAGGCCGCGAAGATGGTGCTCTTCTCGCTGCGGCACGACCGCCGGCCGCTGCGGCGCGCGCCCGACGAGGGCGGGATCGACTCGGTGACGCTGCGCTTCTGGGGGCCGCGCGCGCGCGACACGCTCGACAAGCTGCGCGCGAGCGACGTGCTGCCGGGGGCGACCAGCGTGTACTCGGTGCGAGTGCGCATCGGCGACGACGAGCGGTACTGCCTGGCCGAGGTGTTCCACAACGGCAAGGTGACGGCGATCGGGACGAGCTTCGCCGAGCACGAGCGGATCCTGCGCTTCCTGCTCGACGACCACGGCGACCGGACGATCGCGCTGGAGAAGGCGCGCGCCACGCCGCGGCGCCTCGCGGTCTTCGTCCGCTGGACCATCGACGACCTCGGCTACGCGGTGGGGCGGATGTTCTCGGGGCAGGAGCCCTTCCGCCTGTGGGGCCTGCCCGAGCAGGTGGGCCAGGACAGCTACCGGGTGCGCGCCGTCGACCTCGACGTGGGGCGCTCGGCGGTGTTCGAAGTCGACCGCCAGGGCGTCTCGGTCGAGCTCGGCCCGCGCACGCCCGCGAGCGTGGCGGTCCGCTTCGTGTCGGCGCTCCAGTACCACGTCAACGCGGAGACGCGCTCCGACGCGATCGAGCCCGAGCCCCTGCTCCAGCTCGCGCTGCCGGTGGCCGCCGACCGCGGGGCCTTCCGCGAGACCTCGGGGCTGGCCGAGGTGGGCCGCGCCGTGCTCGCGGAGGCCGTGTCGCTCTGGGTGCGGGGGCAGCCCGCGGTGACCACGCAGGCGCTGCTCGAGGCGACGCACGGCCACGAGGCGGGCACGCTCGCGCTCCACGACCTCGCGCGCCGGGTGATGGCCGAGGCCGCGGCCTACGAGTGGCGCTCGTGGGTGAAGCCGGTGTCGTCGCCGGAGGGGAAGACGTCGTGGCGCTTCGTCGACCCGCTGCCGGTGGACGCCGCGGCGCGCCTGCGCGACCTCGCCAGGCTCAACCGGGCCGCCCAGCAGCTCGTCGCCCGCCTCGCGGGGACGGGGCTCGCGCGGTGGCTGCAGCTCTCGCTGTTCACCCCCGACGCGATGGTCACGCCGTTGGCGGAGGAGTAGCGCTCCAGCGCCCTGCGGCGGCGAGGCGCGCGAACGACGCGCGGATGTCGACCGGCGTCACGTCGCGGAAGCGCATCGGGTGGTCGGCCGCGGTCTCGGCGCCGGTCTCCATCGCGCGCGCCTTGAGGCCCTCGGCGCGGAAGCGAGCGGTGACCCAGCGGACGCGCTCGTCCTCGTCCACACCGACGAGCAGCGCGCCCTCCTGCGCGAGCAGCGCCTCGAGGTAGACGTCGAGGCGCTGGCCGTCGAGGGCCGTCTCCGCCGCGCCCGCGATCAGCGGCACCAGCAGCGCGGCCTCCCGCAGCGGCAGGAACATCCCGCGCGTCGCCCGCGCCGCCTGACGGTACATCGCCTCCGCGCCGACGAACGACCGGAGCGTCGGCAGGCACCCGATCGCGTAGAGCGCCACGCCCATCTCGCGCAGGCTCTCGGCCTGCGTGAACCAGTGGTGACCGCACGGGCAGCCCTGCGGGAAGGCGTCGAGCGCGGGCTCCACCCCGTGCGGCGGCGCGTCGCCGAACCACACCGCGGCCTTCGCCGCGCCGGGGCGCCACGCGAGGCGGACGACGTCGTGGAGGCCGTCGGTCACCGCCTCGGGTCCGTCGCCGCCGCCGTCGGCTTCGAGCCTCATCACCACCTCGCGCACGGCGGCGACGTCGGCGGTGAAGGGCGTCACCTGCGTGACGAAGGTGCGGTCTTGCGGGGGGTGGTCGCGGTAGGCCACCACGGCGAGTCGGAGGTCGCGGCACAGCGGTGAAGCCCGGAGCGCGTCGACCAGCTCGACGAGGCGCGCGCGGACCTCCGCGATGTGCGCCCCCATGCTCCCGGTGGCGTCGATGAGCACCGCGAGGTCGAGCTCGCCGCGCAGCCGCGTCGAGAGCCAGCGGAGCTCGTGCTCGGGGTAGGGCTCCGAGCGCGGCGAGGTCACGGGGGCGTGGACGGCCATCACGGGGCCGCGGCCCAGGGGCGGCAGCGGCCCGAGCGACGGCATGGGCATGCCGGGCGGCGTCCGCACGCGCGACGGGAGCACGACGGCGGGCGGCGGGCCGAGCGGCGACGGGGAGGCGGGCGGCGCGTAGCCCAGCGGCGCCATCGGCGCAGGCATCGGCGCGGCGGGGCGTGGCGCGGGCGCCATCGGCGCGGGCATCGGGGCGGCGGGCATCGGCGCGGAGGCGCGCGGCATCGCGGCGGCCGGCGGCGGCCCCATCGGGCCCGGCGCGAACCCTGCCGGCATCGGATCAGCCCACATCGCAGCGGACGCCGGCGGCGGCGGCCTGCCCGGTCCGGCGCCGAGCGGCGGCGGGGGCCCACCTGGCATTGCGCCGAACGCCGCGGGCGGCGGTGCCCCCCCCGGCGCGCCCATGCCCGACGGCATCCTCGGCGCGGGCATCGCGCCCATCGACCCAGGCATCGCGCCCATCGGCGCGGGCATCCTCGGCGCAGGAATCCCACCGAGCGGCGGCATCGGACCGAGCGGCGGCAGCCCCGGAGGCAACGGCGGCATCGGACCGAGGGCCGAGAACGACTCCATCGCGGGCGGCGGCGCAACGCCCACCACGGCCGCGGTGCGCCGCTCGGAGCTTCCGTCCTTCGCGTCGACCGCGCGCAGCGTCGGCACGAACTCGAACCAGCTCTCGGGGCGTTCGGGCGGCGCGTAGGCGAAGCGGAGGCGCGTCTGGCCCACCTCCACCACCACGCCCGGCGCGAGCGGCGCCTCGCGCGTGGTCGAGCCGTTGACGCGCGTCCCGTTGGCCGACGCGAGGTCGCGCACCACGAAGCGCTCGCCGTCGAACACGAACTCCGCGTGGAGCCGGCTCACCGTCCCCTCGCCGAGCTGGAGGTCGGCCTGCACCGCGCGGCCCACGGTCTTGCGGTTGCCGTCGAGCACCAGCAGCGCGATGCCCCGGTCGTCGAGCAGCAGGCCCTTCTGCACGCGGCGCTTCGCCACGCTCACCGTGCGGTCTTCCGCGACGAGGGAGGTCCAGCGGCTGACGATCGACCAGGCGAGCGCGAGGCGCAGGCCCTCGGCGTTGACCGCGGCGTCTTGGGGGTTGCGCTCGGCGCGCTCGGCGAGGGACTCGACGCGGCGACGGGCCCACGCGCGCTCGAGCCCGCGCGCCTCCGACACCGCGGCCGGGAGCGTCACGGCGAGCTCCTGGCGGTAGGGTTTTCCTCCCGCGGTGGTGCCCGTGACGACGAGCGTGGTGGGCCCCGTCCCGGTGAAGTGCCCGAGCACGCGGAGCGCTTCGCCGCCGTGCAGGTCGGGGATGCGCGCGGGCTGGAGGTCGCTGACGCCCGATGCCTCCCACCAGAGCGCGAGGTCGGTGAGAACGGGGCCCGCGTCGCGCACGCGGCGGGCGAAGCGGGCGAGCGTCTCGGCGACGAGCGCGCCGGGCGCGAGGTGCTCCGCGGCGCCGCCGGTGGCGCGGGCGAGGCGGGCGGCGAGGCGGCGGTCGGCCGACGCGCCCGCGGTGAGGACGAAGAGCCGCGCGTTCGCGCCGAGGAGCTCGGGGAGCCTGCGCAGGAGCCTCCCCTCGTTGCCGACGGCGACGTCGGAGACGAGCACCACGACGCGCGTCCGCTCGGGCCGCGGGGCGATCTTCGCCGAGAGCGCGAGGGCGTCTTCGAGCTCGGTCCCGCCGCGCGGGGGCGAGGCGTCGAGGGACTTCAACGCGTGGGCGACGAGCTCGGGCGACGGCGCGAGGAAGCGCCCGCCGTCGCCGTCGAAGGGCGCTCGGTCGTGGTCGAAGGCGACCACCTGCGCGGCGTCGCCGGGCGCGAGGCCCGAGAGCACGGCCTCCACCGCCTGGCGGACGAGCGCCTCGGCGCCGCGCATCGAGGCCGAGCGGTCGACGAGGACGAGCACGTCGCGCGGGCGCACGGGGCGGGTGACGACGTCGGTGCCCGGCGCGAGCACGGCGCCGCAGTACGCGCACGGCACCACCGGGCCGAGGCCGGGGATCTCCTTGATCGCGCTCAGGTCGGAGATGGCGCCGCCGCAGTTGCCGCAGCGGACGGCCCGGAGGTCGCCCGCGCCGCCGAGGCGCTCGGTGGTGGCCTTCGGGAGCGACGGGGTGAGCGCGAGGAGGAAGGTTCCGGTGGGCGACCCCTCGCGGCGGTCGAGGTGGATCCACGGGCGCACGCCGGCCTCCGCGGCGCGCCAGTCGAGCGCGAAGTCGCGGTTGGCGAGGGGGCCGTCGGCGCGGAGCCGCACGCGCGTCCCGCCGTCGGGGTGCGCGTCGACGGACACGAGGTGCGAGCCGCAGCGGAGCTCGTGCACCTCGTCGGCGAAGCGGACGGTGACCTCGACGTCCGCGGGGCGGCTCTCGTCGCGGCGGCGCGGCGCGCCCACGGGGCTGGTCGCGGGCCCGGGGTCGAGGTAGCGGGCGGGCGCGACCATCGGGTAGGCGAAGCCCCAGCGGCCGTCGTCGTAGGGGAGGAGGTCTTGATAGGCGAGCTCGACCTCGATGACCGCGCCGGGCGCGATGTTGGCGACCGAGAGGGTGAAGAGGGCGGGGCGGTCTTCTTCGAGCAGGGTGGCGGCGCGGCCCTCGGCGAGGGCGGCCTCGTCGGCGCGGCGCGCGGCGGCCTTCTCCTTCACGACGCCCTCCACCACGCGCTCGTCGAGGCGGAAGAGCATCTTGTGGACGGCGGCCTCGGGCGGGAGCGGGAAGAGGTAGACGGCCTCGATGGCGACGGGGCGGTCGTTGCGGAAGCGCTGGCGGACGGTGACCTCGGCGACGGGGCCGGCGACCACCGCCTCCACCGCGGTGCGTTCGAGCGGGAGCGGGGCGCCGTCGGCGGCCTGGAGGGTCCCCTGGGAGACGGGCGCCTCGCGGCGCTCCTCGTCGACGATGGGCTGCACGCGCGCAGGGCTCACCATATCGCCGGCGACGGTGCCCCAACGGCGCGCGGAGCACAACGGCCACGATGGCCCTTGACGCGCTCGCCGCGCGCGTGGCGTCCTCGGGCGCGGAGGCCTCCGACGTTGCTGCGCCCGAACGTGACCGCCCTCACCCTCCTCACGCTCGCCGGCCTCGCCGCGTGCGGGAGCGAGACCACCAACGTCGCCCCCGACGCGACGCCCACGCCCGACGCCGCGCCCGACGCGACGCCCACGCCCGACGCGGAGCCCCCGGCCGACGCGACGCCCGCGCCCGACGCGGAGCCGCCCGCGGACGTCGCGCCCGCGCCCGACGCGGAGCCCCCGGCCGACGTGCCGGAGCCTCCGCCGGACACGAGCCCGTGCGACATGGTGACGGCCGGCACGGTGAGCGGCTTCATGGTCGACGGGATGGCGCGGAGCTTCATCGTGACGCTCCCGACGGGCGCGACGGGCGCGGGCGGGCGCTGGCCGCTGGTGTTCGCGTGGCACGGCTTCGGCGACAACGCGGCGAGCTTCAACGCGCTGCTCTCGCGCGAGGTGAACAACGCGGCGATGCCCTTCATCCTGGTGACGCCGTCGTCGACGATGCTCGGGCCCACCACCACGCCGGTGGGCATCGACTGGGACGAGCTCCGCTACACGGTGCCCAACCGCGAGGCGCGGCTCTTCGACGCGATCGTGCGCTGCGTCGACGCGCGCTGGGGCCTCGACCGCGACCGGGTGTACACGGCGGGCTTCTCGGCCGGCGCGATCATGTCCGACCTGCTCGGCGTGGTGCGCGGCGACCAGCTCGCCGCGGTGGCGTCGTTCTCGGGCGGGTACTTCTCCAACCCGGCCAACCCGGCGACGCTGGGGGTGTTCCGCGCGTTCGTGTCGTGGCCGGCGCTGACGACGCGCAACCGGTACCCGCAGCTCGTGGTGTACGGCGGCGCGAGCGACATGTTCTCGCTGGTGGTGGCCGCGGCGCACTTCGACCAGTTCGCGGCGAACGACATCCCGTACCTCCGCGCGGCGGGCCACGACGTGGTCGACTGCGGCCACGG
>WBZM01003986.1_pt1 | contig 11098 bp, 10 predicted proteins | sample 5204271 | NCBI WGS metagenome assembly WBZM01 (sample SAMN12344346, study PRJNA552823) | activated sludge metagenome | biome: Activated sludge suspended growth; feature: Nitrification reactor; material: Wastewater; isolation source: activated sludge from nitrification reactor of wastewater...
CCGGATACATGTTCGCAACCTTCCTTCACTTCAAGCTGAACTCATCTCTTGACAGCGCGGGACGGACCATACATGGGGAATATCGTAACAGAGGACTTCCTACAACCGTAGACCTCGGCAACCCGATTTGCAACCCGAGAGAAGCCGTCCGGCCTTCCGTGCCCTCACCTCCATCTCCTCTCTCTCCCCAAGGGTGAGGGGCGCGAAGGACGGTCAACCCGGCCAGCGCCCGCAACTCGCCCGGCTCACTCCGGCGGCGTCCCGGTGATCGGCCACCTCGACAAAACCCCGTTCGCGCAGCAACGCCGGCACCGCCTCGCCCTGGTCGTAGCCGTGCTCCAGCAATAACCACCCCCCCGGCGAAAGACAATCGGGCGCTTGGGCGATGATGGCGCGGATAGCATCCAATCCGTCCTCGCCGGCCACCAAGGCGCCGGGCGGCTCGAACCGCAACTCGCCCTCCCGCCAGCGGGAATCGGTCGCGACGACATAAGGCGGATTCGAGGCGATCAGGTCGAAACGCTCGCCGACCAGCGGCGCGCACCAGTCGCCTTCGCGGAACTCGACATTGACGATGCTCGACCGTCCGGCATTGCCCCGCGCCACCCGCAACGCGGCCGGACTGCGGTCGGTGGCGACAATGCGCGCTCGCGGCCTTTCCGTGGCCAGCGCCAGGGCGATGGCGCCACTTCCCGTACCGAGATCGGCGATGGCAATCGGCTGATCCACCGGCAAGCGCGCCAGCGCCAGTTCCACCAGCAACTCGGTTTCGGGGCGGGGAATCAAGGTATCCGGCGTCACGTTCAAATCCAGCGACCAAAATTCCCGCCGGCCGAGCAGGTAGGCGATGGGCTCGCCGGTCAGCCGGCGTTCCAGCCAAGCGGCGAACCGAACGGCTTGTTCCGGTTCCGGGGTCCGTTCCGGCCACGCGCGCAGGTAGCTGCGACCACGGCCCAGCGCCGCCGCCAGCAACACCTCGGCGTCCAGGCGCGGCGTGTCGCCGACCCCGGCCAGTCGCCGGGCGGCGTCCGCCAAAAGCTCGCCAAGGGTGGCGACGCTCACTCGGCCAGTGCCGCCAACTGGTCGGCCTGATACTCGTTGATCAGCGGCTCGATGATGGCATCGAGATTACCTTCGAGAATGTCGCCGAGCTTGTAGAGCGTGAGGTTGATGCGGTGGTCGGTGACCCGGCCCTGCGGGAAATTGTAGGTGCGGATGCGCTCGGAACGGTCGCCGCTGCCGACCTGGAGCTTCCGGGTCTGGGCCTGGGCGCTGGTCTGCTTTTCCCGCTCCGCCGCCAGCAACTTCGCCTGCAACAAGGACATCGCCCGCGACCGATTCTTGTGCTGAGAGCGCTCGTCCTGGCACTCCACCACGATGCCGCTGGGCAGGTGGGTGATGCGGATGGCCGAATCGGTCTTGTTGACGTGCTGGCCGCCCGCCCCGGAAGCGCGGTAGGTGTCGATGCGCAAGTCGTTGGGGTTGATGTCGATCTGCTCCACCTCCGCCAGTTCCGGCAGCACCGCCACCGTCGCGGCGGAGGTGTGGATGCGGCCCTGCGCTTCGGTCTCCGGCACCCGCTGCACCCGATGGGCGCCGGATTCGAATTTCAGCCGGGAATAAGCGCCCTGGCCGATAATGCGGCTGATCACTTCCTTGTACCCGCCATGCTCGCCGGGACTTTCGCCGAGCGGCTCCAGCTTCCAGCCGCGCAGCTCGGCGTAGCGCACGTACATCCGCAACAGATCGCCGGCGAACAGCGCCGCCTCGTCGCCGCCGGTGCCGGCGCGGATTTCCAGAAACACGTTGCCGGCGTCGTGGGGGTCGCGCGGCAGCAGCAACAGTTGCAGCGCCCGCTCCTGTTCGGCGCGGCGGGCTTCGGCGTCCAGCAGCTCGTCCTGGGCCAAAGCGCGCAGATCGGGATCGCTGTCGCCGGCCATGTCGCGGGCCGACGCCAGATCGTCCAGCACGCGGCGGTAGGCCCAAAACCCGCTGGCGACCGGCTCCAGTTGCGCGTACTCCACCGACAAAGCGCGAAAGCGGTCGTTGTCGCCGATGATCTCCGGTTCCGCCAGCAAAGCGCTCACCTCCTCGTGACGGGCCGCCAACTGCTCCAGCTTGGCGAGCATGGACGGGTTCATCGGCAGCCTCCCCCGCCGTCCAGTCGGTACAGGTTCTTGATCAGATTCAGCATTTCGGCGTCCCCCTGGACTGCGGCCTCGCGCAGACCGGCGCAGGGCGGATGAATCAGTTTGTTGGTCAGCGTGCCGGCCAGAACGCGCAGCACGTCGGCGGGATTCTTGCCCTGGTCGATCTGGTGCAGCGCCCGAGCGACGGCTTGGTCGCGGACCGCCTCGGCCCGCTGGCGCAGGATATTGATGCTGGCAGCGCTATCCTGGGCGCGCAGCCAGCCCATGAAGTGCTCGACCTGGTGGTCGATGATTTCCTCGGCCTGCTGGGCGGCGGCTTGGCGCGAACGCAGATTCTCCTGGATGATATCCTTCAGATCGTCCACCGTGTACAGATACACATCCTCCAGTTCAGCCACCGCCGGCTCGATGTCGCGCGGCACCGCCAGATCGACCACGAACATCGGCCGGCGGCGGCGCTGTTTCAGACAGGCGCGCACCTGCGCCGCCGTCAGCAGCAAACCGGGGCTGGCGGTGGCGGCGATGACGATGTCGGCCTCGCCCAGATGGGCGGGAATTTCGTCCAGGGCGATGGCGTAACCGGCGAAAGACGCCGCCAGCGCATGCGCCCGCTCCAGAGTGCGATTGGCGACGATCAACCGGCCGATACCGCTGTCGTGCAAGTGGCGAAGAACCAGCTCGGTGGTGTCGCCGGCGCCGATCAGCAGCGCGGTGCGCTTGGGCAAGTCGGCGAAAATCTGCTTGGCCAAACCGACCGCCGCGAAGGCCACCGACACCGGGCTGGCGCCGATGCGGGTGTCGGTGCGCACCTGCTTCGCCACCGCGAACGTGTGCTGGAACAAGCGCTCTAACAGGGTGCCCAGCGTGCCGGCGCCGTTGGCGGTCTGGTAGGCGGACTTGACTTGGCCGAGAATCTGCGGCTCGCCCAGCACCATCGAATCCAGTCCGGCGGCGACCCGCAGAATGTGGCGCACGGCCCCCCGCTCGGTGTGCCGATACAGATAAGGCTGCAAATCCACCGCTCGCAGCATGTGATAATCGCCCAGCCATTCCACCACGCGGCGGTCGTCGGTTTCTTTCAGGCCGCAATACAGTTCGGTACGATTGCAGGTGGACAGGATCGCCGCTTCGTGGGCGAACCCGTGGTCGAGCAAATCCCTCAGGGCGGTATCGAGCCGGTCGGGCGCGAACGCCACCCGTTCGCGGACATCGACGGGCGCGGTCCGGTGGTTGAGGCCGAGGGCCAGCAGGGGCATAAGGCGAATCGGATCGGTCGGAAAATACTTGAATTCTGCGGGATAAAACCGGCGGATGACAAGGTCCCATTTTTGCTCGATCATTCCGTGTGCGGTTATTTCATCCGACCACGGGCCGTCGCGCCACGACCGGGAAACCGGCATGCCGACCTCGCATCCACCCCGTTTCGGGCGGTTCTCGCAACCGCTGAAGCCGAACGATAGACACACGCTGGTGATGAACAGACTTTTTAAGGCATTGAGCGCTGGCAGCCTGCTGTTGTTGGGCGGTTGCGTTACCGTGGTGGACGCCCAGGCGCCGACCGAACCGGAATTCCCCATCCGCCCGCCGCTGCAACTCAGCCCCCGCGCGGAACTGACGTATCAGATATTGACGGCGGAATTGGCCGGCAAGCGCGACCAGCTCGACATGGCGCTGGTCCATTACCGCCAAGCGGCGGCGGCCACCCAAGATCCCCGAGTGGCCGAACGCGCGACGATGCTCGCGCTGCTCGTGAAGGACAGCGCCGCATCCCTGGAGCTGGCGCAACGCTGGCGGGCGCTCGCCCCCGCCAGCGACCAGGCCCGACAAGCCCTGGCCTTGGCCCTGCTGCGCAACGGCCGGGTGGACGAAGCCACCGAGTATCTGGAAACCGTCCGGCGCCTCGCCAGCGCCAAGGACAAGCAGCAGGGCTACGCCACCCTCGCTTCGCTGCTGAGCCAGGCGGACGACAAACCGGCGGCGCTGCGGGTGATGCGGCAATTCCGCGACCGCAATCCGCGCTCGGCCTTCGCCCAGTACTACCTCGCCCTGCTGGCGGCCGCCTCGAACGATCGCGACCAAGCCTTGGCCAGCCTGGATCTGGCCTTGGCCCGCGATCCGAAACTGGCCGCCGCCCACCAGTTGCGGACCCGTCTGCTGCTGGATCGGGGCGACCACGAGGCGGCGCTGGCGGGGCTGGCCAACGCGGTCGCTGCCCTGCCCGGCGACCGCAACTTGCGGATGAGCTACGCCCGCCTGCTGATCGAAGCCGGCCAACTGGACAAGGCCCGCCGCGAGTTCGCGACCCTGCTCAACCAGAACCCCAAGGACACTGAATCCTTGTACGCCCTGGGCCTGCTGGCGGCGGAAACCCGCCAGTTCGATCTGGCCGAAAGCTATTTTCTGGACCTGATCAAGCGCAAGGTCCGACTGGCCGATAGCTATTTCGAGCTGGGCCGGATCGAGGAACAGCGCGGCGCTTACGGCAAGGCGCGGGAGTGGTACGGGCGGGTCAAGGGCGAGGAACGCTATTTGAACGCGCAGATGCGCATGGGCGCGGTCTTGGCCAAGCTCGAAAACCCCGCCACCGTCGCCCAGCATTTCGAGGCGCTGCGCCGCAGCAACCCGCAGAGCGGTATCAGTCTCTATCTGGCCGAGGTCGAGGCGCTGCGCGAGGCGAATCGCAATCAGGAGGCGTTCGACACGCTCGATCGGGCGCTGGCGCTGCACGCCGACGATAAAGATTTGCTCTACGCGCGCGCGCTGGTGGCCGAACGGCTCGACCGGATCGACGTGCTGGAGCGCGATCTGCGCGCCATCCTCGCCAACGATCCCAAGAACGCGCAAGCGCTGAACGCGCTGGGCTATACCTTGGCGGATCGCACCGACCGCCATCAAGAGGCGCTGGGCTACATCGAGCAGGCCCTGGCCTTGCTCCCCGAGGATGCCGCCGTGCTCGACAGCATGGGCTGGGTCCAGTATCGGCTGGGCGATCACGCCAAATCTCTGGAGTTTCTGCGCCGGGCGTACCGGATCAACGCCGACGCCGAAATCGCCGCGCACCTCAGCGAGGTGTTGTGGGCCAGCGGCCAGCGCGACGAAGCCAAACGCATCTGGCGTGCGGCGACGGCCAAGCAGCCGGACAGCCGCCATTTGCGCCAGCTTCAGGAACGGTTCGGCTGGTGAGCATTCGCGCGCCGCTCCACTCCCTCGCCCCCAAACTCTTCTGTTTCCAGTGCGGAGGGGGCAAACGCATCCGCCGGGCCGCCGCGCTCGCCTTGACCGCGTGGCTGGCGGGCTGCGCGGCTCCGCCGGCCACGACGCCCGCCGGCCAAAACGCCGCCTGGACCGCCCGCCAGCCGGAACTGGCGCGCTTGACCGGCTGGCAAGCCGTCGGCCGGATCGGTGTGATCAACGGCCAGGAGGGTTGGCACGCCAGCTTCCAGTGGGCGCAACGCGACGCGGAGTACCGCATCGACCTGATCGGCCCGCTCGGTCAGGGCCGAGTTCTGGTCCGGGGCGATGGGCGGGAAGTGAACGTGCAGACCCAGGACGGCCAGCACTGGATCGCGCCCGATCCCGACGCGCTGCTGGAGCAAACGCTCGGCGTGCGCCTGCCCGTCAACGGCTTGCGTTATTGGATACGCGGCCTGCCGGAGCCGGGGGGTTCGACCGCGCCGCAAGTCGATGCCGGCGGTCGCCTGATCCGGCTGGAGCAAAACGGCTGGGTGATCGAATATCCCGCTTACATCCCGACCTCGGCTCTCAACCTCGATTTGCCGGAGCGCATCGTCGCTCGGCGTGAGGATCTGAGCGTCAAGCTGGTGATCGAGCGATGGATGCCGTAGCCCCGGATTCCGCCGCCTGGCCCGCGCCGGCCAAGCTCAACCTGATGCTGCGCATCGTCGGCCGACGCCCGGACGGCTATCATCTGTTGCAGACCGTGTTCCAGTTCGTGGATCGCTGCGACTGGCTGTGGTTCGACCGGCGCGACGATGGCGTCATCGAGCGAGCGGGCGAAGTGGCCGGAGTGCCGGCCGACGCCGATCTGACCGTGCGCGCCGCCCGCCTGCTGCAACGGGCCACCGGCAGCCGTTCGGGTACCACCATCCGCATCGACAAACGCTTGCCGCTGGGCGGCGGTCTCGGCGGCGGCAGCTCCGACGCCGCCACCGCGCTGGTGGCTTTGAACCATTACTGGGGAACGGGTTTGGCGCTGGCGGATCTGGCCGAACTGGGGCTACGGCTGGGCGCCGACGTGCCGGTGTTCGTCCGCGGCCGGGCGGCTTGGGCGGAAGGCGTCGGCGAGCGGCTGACGCCGTTGGATTTGGACGAACCCTGGTTCGTGGTGTTGACGCCGCCCTGCCATGTCGCCACCGGGGCGGTCTTCGCCGACCCGGAATTGACAAGAAACTCACCCCCCCTCACAATAGCCGACCTCACGCCGAGCGGTGGCGGCAACGACTGCGAAGCGGTGGTCTACCGCCGTTTCCCCGAAGTCGCGGCGGCGGCGGCGTGGCTGGCGCGGCACGGGCGGGCGCGCTTGACCGGCACCGGCGCGTGCGTGTTCGCCGCCTTTCCGGATCGCGCCAGCGCCGGGCGGACGCTGGACCAGTTACCGCCCGGCTGGGCCGGATTCGTCGCCCGAGGCCGCAACCGTTCGCCGTTGCGCGAACGCTTGTCGCGGGAACACGCCGCACCCCCCGAAGCGTCTCCGAATTTTTGGGTCGTAGCCAAGCGGTAAGGCACCGGGTTTTGATCCCGGCATTCCCAGGTTCGAATCCTGGCGACCCAGCCACCTTCCCAAGACAAACCCACAGCGGGGAAACGTGTTGTGTACGAAGGTCGAATGATGGTGTTCGCGGGCAACGCCCATCCGCAGCTGGCCCGCGATATCGTCAGCCATCTCCAGCTACCGCTCGGTCAGGCGGTGGTCGGTCGCTTCAGCGACGGCGAGGTGATGATCGAACTGATGGAAAACGTGCGCGGCAAGGATGTCTTCATCGTTCAGCCCACCTGTTATCCCACCAACGATAACATCATGGAGCTGCTGGTGATGGCCGACGCGCTGCGCCGCTCCTCGGCGGTGCGGGTCACGGCGGTCATCCCCTATTTCGGCTATTCGCGGCAGGATCGCCGGCCCCGTTCGGCGCGGGTGCCGATCTCCGCCAAGGTGGTCGCCAACATGATCACCAGCGTCGGGGTGGACCGGGTGCTGACGGTCGACCTGCACGCCGACCAGATCCAGGGCTTCTTCGACCTGCCGGTGGACAACATCTACGCCACGCCGATGGTGCTCAGCGACATCCGCGCCCAAAATCTCGGCGATTTGATGGTGGTCTCCCCGGACGTGGGTGGCGTGGTGCGCGCCCGCGCTTTGGCCAAGCGGCTGGACGACTCCGAGCTGGCGATCATCGACAAGCGCCGGCCGGCGCCGAACCAGGCGCAGGTGATGCACGTCATCGGCGACGTGGAAGGCCAGCACTGCATCGTGGTGGACGACATGGTGGACACCGCCGGCACGCTTTGCCTGGCCGCCAAGGCGCTGAAGGAGCAAGGCGCCGCTTCGGTGCGCGCCTACTGCACCCACGCCGTGCTGTCCGGCTCGGCCGCCGACAACATCCGCAAATCGGCGCTGGACGAGCTGGTCGTCACCGACACCATCCCGCTGCGCCCGGAATCGGCCGCCTGCTCGAACATCCGCCAAATCAGCGTGGCCGGCCTGCTGGCCGAAACCATGCGCCGCATCCACCTCGAGGAATCGGTCAGCTCCCTGTTTCTGTAAGCTTCGCCGTCCCGCCCGGTCGAGCGGCGGGATCGCACGATAACGACGCGCCTGGTCGCGGGCGCGTCGTGTTTTTATTTCACCCGATGGAGTAACTTCGATGAGCGTCACGTTTGAACTGAAAGCCGAACCGCGCGGCGATTTGGGGAAAGGTGCGAGCCGCCGCCTGCGCCGCGCCGGCAAGGTGCCGGCCATCCTGTACGGCGGCGGGCAGGACCCGCAACCGCTGGTCTTGAATCATCTGGACATCCTCAACCAGTTGAAAAATGAGGCTGTCTACTCTCATGTGTTGACCCTGAACCTGGGCGACCGCACCGAAAGCGCCGTGCTGCGCGATTTGCAGCGCCACCCCTTCAAGCCGACGATCCTGCATATCGACTTCCTGCGGGTCAGCGCCGACCGCAAGCTGCGGGTTCACGTCCCGCTGCATTTCGTCAACGAGGAAACCTCCCGCGGCGTCAAGCAGCAGGGCGGCGTGGTCAGCCGAGCGCTGATCGACATCGAAATCGCCTGTTTGCCCAAGGACTTGCCGGAATTCATCGAAGTCGATTTGAGCGATCTGGGCATGGGCGAGGCCTTGCATCTCAGCCAGGTTCCGCTGCCGGCCGGCGTGGAGCTGGCCGACAAAATCGCCCCCGGCTCCGACCAGGACGCGATCGTGGTCAACATCCATCATCCTCACGGCGGCGAGGAAAGCGCGAGCGCCGCCCCGGCTACGCCGGCGGCTTGAAGCCGGACGGGCGCCGGCATTGCCTTCCCCTCCTCCCGTGTCCAGCGCCGCTCCCACGCGGGGCGAGGGGAACCGGCAGTCGCCGATCCCGCGACTGGTGGTGGGGTTGGGCAATCCCGGTCCGCAATACGCCGACACCCGCCACAACGCCGGCTTTTGGCTGGTGGACGAGCTGGCCCGCCAGCACGCCGGGCATTTCCGGCCGGATGCCAAATATCATGGCGACACCTGCCGGATCGCGCTGGCCGACCGCGAGTTCTGGCTGCTGAAGCCGATGACCTTCATGAACCGCAGCGGTCACGCGGTGGCCGCGCTGGCGCGGTTTCACCGCATCGCGCTGCCCGAGATCCTGGTGATCCACGACGATCTGGATTTGCCGGCGGGCACGGTGCGCCTGAAACGATCCGGTGGCCACGGCGGCCACAACGGCTTGCGCGATCTGATCGCCCAACTGGGCGGCAACGACTTCGCCCGCCTCCGGCTGGGCATCGGCCATCCCGGCGACAGCCGCGAGGTGCTGGATTACGTCCTGCGCCGGGCGCCGCAAGCGGAGCGGGCGCTGGTCGAACAGGCCATTCTCGACGCCCTGCGCGAATTCCCGCGCCTCGCCGCCGGGCAGTGGGACAAAGCGACCCAAACCCTGCACGGCCGACGGGTCGATTCCCCCTCCTCCGCTTCGGCGGCCGTTTCCGCGAACCGAGCACCGGAATAGTCCCATGGGCATCCAATGCGGCATCGTCGGCCTGCCGAACGTCGGCAAGTCCACCCTGTTCAACGCGCTGACCAAGGCCGGGATTCAGGCCGAGAACTATCCGTTCTGCACCATCGATCCCAACGTCGGCGTGGTGCCGGTGCCCGATCTGCGGCTGGACGCGCTGGCCGCCATCGTCAAGCCGAAGCAGATCGTGCCGACCACGGTCGAGTTCGTGGACATCGCCGGGCTGGTGGCCGGCGCGTCCAAAGGCGAAGGGCTGGGCAACCAGTTTCTCGCTCACATCCGCGAGACCGACGCCATCGCCCACGTCGTGCGCTGCTTCGAGAACGACGACGTGATTCACGTTTCCGGCGGCGTGAACCCGGCTTCCGACATCGAGACGATCAATACCGAACTGGCGCTGGCGGATTTGGCGACGGTGGAGAAGGCGCTGTTGCGCGCCGAGAAAGCGGCCAAGGCCGGCGGCCGGGAGGCGCTGGAGCGCAAGGCGCTACTGGAGCGGGCGCAGGCGCATCTGAACACCGGAGCACCGCTACGGACCCTGGCGCTGGTCGCCGAGGAACGCGAATCGTTGCGAGATATTTTTCTGCTGACCGGCAAGCCGGTGTTGTATGTCGCTAACGTCGCCGAAGACGGTTTCTCCAACAATCCGCTGCTGGATCAGGTCGCGGAAATCGCCCGCCAGGAAGGCGCGGGCGTGGTGCCGGTTTGCGCGGCCATCGAGGCGGAACTGGCCGAACTGGACGACGCCGACAAGGCCGAATTTCTGGCCGATTATGGGCTGTCCGAACCGGGGCTGGATCGGGTGATTCACGCCGCCTACAAGCTGTTGGGATTGGACACCTATTTCACCGCCGGCCCCAAGGAAGTGCGGGCGTGGACGGTGCGGGCGGGGTCCACCGCCCCCCAGGCGGCGGGGGTGATTCACACCGATTTCGAGCGGGGTTTCATTCGCGCCGAGGTGATCGCTTACGCCGACTATATCGCCTACAACGGTGAAGCCGGCGCCCGCGAGGCCGGCAAGTGGCGGCTGGAAGGCAAGGAATACATCATCCAGGAAGGCGACGTGATGCATTTCCGGTTTAATGTCTGAACGACACGCGCATCCGGCGTGGGAGAACCCAGGATAGACGATATTTCCGAACGGGAAAAAAAGCAGATATCAGGGGTTCATCTCACGAGGAGGATACGCGGCAAGGCATCCATCAATCTTTGATGAGATCTATTGGCGACGTTAGTCATCTGCCCGCTTTGGCTTATTTGATCGATTCCGGCAGTGCGATTGCCTGGGTTCTACGCCGATCATGCCTCACCCGCCGCTCTAGCCCAACATAGCCCGGATCAAATTCTTCCTGCGGATCATCGTACCGATAGCGGCGATCCTGTTCCCTCCGGTCCCGGTAGGGAACATAGCGACAGCGGCTACGCTCTAGCGTGCATTTAGGAAATGGCAGTTGAGGTGCTTGGTGCCGTAGAAAGCGTTGCTTGGTTTCAAGAAAAGCGGGGGGCTTGGCCGATAAATGCAGCCTAGTTTCAAATTTTTGTATCCCCTCGCAAGCGCATTCAGCAAGGAATCTAACCGAGACCGAATAATAGTTGTTGGGATCTTCGGCTTCACTCATCTCAAGAGTATTTTTATTTGAAAGTATCGATGGCACAAAGTTAACTAAACGTTTCATGGTTATAACTCATTAATAATGATAAGAAGGTTCTTCGAGGAT